>Ga0193716_1002447_pt1 | contig 10443 bp, 6 predicted proteins | sample U2c1metaG_FD_145901 | JGI IMG/M metagenome (GOLD analysis project Ga0193716, IMG submission 145901) | Soil microbial communities from a riparian zone of the East river system, Colorado, United States - U2c1 | ecosystem: Environmental > Terrestrial > Soil > Riparian zone | place: USA: East River...
GGAGGTGTCCGCCGACTACATCACCGTGATGGCCGACGACGGCACCCGGCACACCTACCGGATGCGCAAGTTCGCTCGGTCCAACCACGGCACGTGCGCCAACCAGCGTCCGATCGTGGACGCCGGACAGCGTGTCGAGAGCGGCCAGGTCATCGCCGACGGCCCATGCACCGAGAACGGTGAGATGGCCCTTGGCAAGAACCTGCTCGTCGCGATCATGCCGTGGGAAGGCCACAACTACGAGGACGCCATCATCCTCTCGCAGCGCCTGGTTGAGGAGGACGTCCTGACGTCCATCCACATCGAGGAGCACGAGATCGATGCGCGCGACACCAAGCTGGGCGCTGAGGAGATCACCAGGGACATCCCGAACGTCTCCGACGAGGTGCTCGCAGACCTCGACGAGCGCGGCATCGTCCGCATCGGCGCCGAGGTTCGTGACGGCGACATCCTGGTCGGCAAGGTCACCCCGAAGGGCGAGACCGAGCTGACCCCGGAGGAGCGGCTGCTGCGTGCGATCTTCGGCGAGAAGGCCCGCGAGGTTCGCGACACGTCGCTCAAGGTGCCGCACGGTGAGTCCGGCAAGGTCATCGGCGTTCGGATGTTCTCCCGCGAGGACGACGACGAGCTGCCTGCCGGCGTCAACGAGCTGGTCCGCGTCTACGTGGCCCAGAAGCGCAAGATCTCCGACGGCGACAAGCTCGCCGGACGCCACGGCAACAAGGGCGTCATCGGCAAGATCCTGCCGGTCGAGGACATGCCGTTCATGCCGGACGGCACGCCTGTCGACATCATCCTGAACACGCACGGTGTGCCGCGACGGATGAACATCGGCCAGATCCTCGAGACGCACCTCGGCTGGGTCGCCAAGAGCGGCTGGAAGATCAACGTCGCCGAGGGGACGCCCGAATGGGCTGCCAATCTGCCGGAGGGACTGCTGGAGTCGCCCCCGAACTCGATCGTCTCCACGCCGGTGTTCGACGGTGCCCGTGAAGGGGAGCTGGAGGGCCTGCTCGGCTCGACGCTGCCCAACCGCGATGGTGACGTGATGGTCAACGCCGAGGGCAAGTCGCAGTTGTTCGATGGACGCAGTGGCGAGCCGTTCCCGTACCCGGTGACGGTCGGCTACATGTACATCCTGAAGCTGCACCACTTGGTGGACGACAAGATCCACGCCCGTTCCACCGGTCCGTACTCGATGATCACCCAGCAGCCGCTGGGCGGTAAGGCGCAGTTCGGTGGCCAGCGGTTCGGCGAGATGGAGTGCTGGGCCATGCAGGCCTACGGCGCGGCGTACACGCTGCAGGAGCTCTTGACCATCAAGTCCGACGACACCGTCGGCCGGGTCAAGGTCTACGAGGCGATCGTCAAGGGCGAGAACATCCCCGAGCCGGGCATTCCCGAGTCGTTCAAGGTGCTCCTCAAGGAACTGCAGTCGCTGTGCCTCAACGTCGAGGTGCTTTCGTCCGAGGGTCAGACGATCGAAATGCGCGACACCGACGACGAGGACCTGGAGCGCGCTGCTGCGAACCTGGGAATCAACTTGTCCCGCAACGAGTCTCCGTCCGTCGAAGACCTCGCTTAGCGATGAGCGCTTGCGCGAAGAGCATTGGGTATAGCCGCAGCACCGCCGCGGACACTAAGTAGTTAGCAGTTACTAAACCCGCAAGGGGAAAGGGAGTTACGTGCTAGACGTCAACTTCTTCGATGAACTCCGCATTGGCCTTGCCACTGCGGACGACATCCGCAACTGGTCCTTCGGCGAGGTCAAGAAGCCGGAGACCATCAACTACCGAACGCTGAAGCCCGAGAAGGACGGCCTGTTCTGCGAGAAGATCTTCGGACCTACTCGCGACTGGGAGTGCTACTGCGGCAAGTACAAGCGCGTTCGCTTCAAGGGCATCGTCTGTGAGCGCTGCGGCGTCGAGGTGACGCGTGCCAAGGTGCGCCGTGAGCGGATGGGCCACATCGAACTGGCCGCACCCGTCACCCACATCTGGTACTTCAAGGGCGTTCCTTCGCGCTTGGGCTACCTGCTCGACCTGGCGCCGAAGGATCTCGAGAAGATCATCTACTTCGCTGCCTACGTCATCACCGCCGTCGACACCGAGATGCGGCACAACGAGCAGTCCACGCTCGAAGCCGAGATGGTCGTCGAGAAGAAGGCCGTCGAGGATCAGCGCGATCTGGATCTGGCCGAGCGTAGCCAGAAGCTCGAGAACGACCTGGCCGAGCTCGAGAAGGAAGGCGCCAAGTCCGACGTTCGCCGCAAGGTGCGCGACGGCGGCGAGCGCGAGATGCGTCAGCTCCGCGATCGGTCCCAGCGCGAGCTGGACCGGCTCGACGAGATCTGGACCACCTTCGTCAAGCTGGCGCCCAAGCAGCTCATCGTCGACGAGGTGCTCTACCGCGAGCTCGTCGACCGCTACGGCGAGTACTTCCAGGGCGCCATGGGCGCGGAGTCGATCAAGAAGCTCATCGAGAACTTCGACATCGACGCCGAGGCCGAGTCGCTGCGCGACACCATCAAGAACGGCAAGGGCCAGAAGAAGCTTCGTGCCCTCAAGCGACTCAAGGTCGTCGCCGCGTTCCAGATGAACCGCAACTCGCCCATGGGCATGGTGCTCGACGCCGTTCCGGTGATCCCGCCGGAGCTGCGCCCGATGGTCCAGCTCGACGGTGGCCGTTTCGCCACGTCCGACCTGAACGACCTGTACCGCCGCGTGATCAACCGCAACAACCGCCTCAAGAGGCTGATCGACCTCGGTGCACCCGAGATCATCGTCAACAACGAGAAGCGGATGCTGCAGGAGTCGGTGGACGCGCTGTTCGACAACGGCCGTCGTGGCCGTCCCGTCACCGGGCCAGGCAACCGTCCGCTCAAGTCGCTGTCCGATCTGCTCAAGGGCAAGCAGGGCCGGTTCCGTCAGAACCTGCTCGGCAAGCGCGTCGACTACTCGGGCCGTTCGGTCATCGTGGTCGGCCCGCAGCTCAAGCTGCACCAGTGCGGTCTGCCCAAGCTGATGGCACTCGAGCTGTTCAAGCCGTTCGTGATGAAGCGTCTCGTCGACCTGAACCACGCGCAGAACATCAAGAGCGCCAAGCGCATGGTCGAGCGTCAGCGCGCACAGGTGTGGGATGTCCTCGAAGAGGTCATCTCGGAGCACCCCGTGCTGCTGAACCGCGCACCAACGCTGCACCGCTTGGGCATCCAGGCCTTCGAGCCGATGCTGGTGGAGGGCAAGGCCATCCAGCTGCACCCGCTCGTCTGTGAGGCGTTCAACGCCGACTTCGACGGTGACCAGATGGCAGTCCACCTGCCGCTGTCCGCCGAGGCGCAGGCCGAGGCACGCATCCTGATGCTGTCGAGCAACAACATCCTGTCGCCGGCATCGGGTCGTCCGCTGGCCATGCCGCGTCTGGACATGGTGACCGGGCTGTACTTCCTGACCACCCTGATTCCCGGGGACATCGGTGAGTTCGTGCCCGGAGCCAAGGATCAGCCGGAGTCGGGCGTCTACAGCTCGCCCGCCGAGGCCCAGATGGCCGTCGACCGTGGCTCGCTGTCGGTGCGGTCCAAGATCAAGGTGAGGCTGACGCAGCTGCGCCCGCCCGCCGAGATCGAGGCCGCGCAGTTCGGCGAGGGTGGCTGGAGGCCGGGCGACGCCTGGTTGGCGGAGACCACGCTGGGCCGGGTGCTGTTCAACGAGCTGCTGCCCAAGGCCTACGCCTTCGTCGACGAGCAGATGCACAAGAAGGTCCAGTCACGGATCGTCAACGATCTCGCCGAGCGCTACCCGATGATCGTGGTGGCGCAGACCGTCGACAAGCTCAAGGACGCCGGTTTCTACTGGGCCACCCGTTCGGGTGTCACGGTGGCGATGGCCGACGTGCTCGTCCCGCCGCAGAAGGTCGAGATCCTCGATCGCTACGAGGCGGAAGCCGATGGCATCGAGAAGAAGTACCAGCGTGGCGCTCTGAACAAGGACGAGCGCAACGAAGCACTGGTCAAGATCTGGCAGGACGCCACCGAAGAGGTCGGCAAGGCGCTGGAGAAGTACTACCCCGAGGACAACCCGATCATCACGATCGTGAAGTCCGGTGCCACGGGTAACCTCACCCAGACCCGCACGCTGGCAGGCATGAAGGGCCTGGTGACGAACCCGAAGGGTGAGTTCATCCCGCGCCCGATCAAGTCGTCCTTCCGCGAGGGCCTGACGGTGTTGGAGTACTTCATCAACACCCACGGCGCCCGTAAGGGCCTGGCGGACACCGCACTTCGTACCGCTGACTCGGGTTACCTGACCCGTCGTCTGGTCGACGTGAGCCAGGACGTCATCGTTCGCGAGACCGACTGCGAGACCGAGCGCGGCATCAACGTCGTCTTGGCCGAGCTGTCGGGTGCCGGCGAGCTCATCCGCGATCCGCACATCGAGACGTCGGCGTACGCACGTACGTTGGCCACCGATGCGGTGGACGAGAAGGGCAACGTCGTCATCGCGCGCGGCCATGACCTTGGCGATCCGGCGATCGAAGCTCTCCTCGCCGCCGGCATCACCACCGTCAAGGTGCGTTCGGTGCTGACCTGCACGACAGGTACCGGCGTGTGTGCGTTGTGCTACGGCCGTTCGATGGCCACCGGCAAGCTGGTGGACATCGGCGAGGCAGTCGGCATCGTCGCCGCCCAGTCGATCGGCGAGCCCGGCACGCAGCTGACCATGCGTACCTTCCACCAGGGTGGCGTCGGTGACGACATCACCGGTGGTCTGCCCCGCGTGCAGGAGCTGTTCGAGGCCCGCGTGCCGCGCAACACCGCGCCCATCGCGGACGTCTCCGGGCGGATTCGTCTGGAGGAGACCGAGAAGTTCTACAAGATCACGATCATTCCGGATGACGGAAGCGAAGAAGTGGTCTACGACAAGGTCTCTCGTCGTCAGCGCCTGAAGGTGTTCAAGCACGAGGACGGCACCGAGCGTCTGCTCTCCGACGGCGATCACGTCGAGGTCGGCCAGCAGTTGATGGAGGGCTCGGCCAACCCGCACGAGGTTCTGCGCGTGCAGGGTCAGCGCAGTGTCCAGATGCACCTCGTCAACGAAGTGCAGGGCGTCTACCGCGCTCAGGGCGTGTCGATCCACGACAAGCACATCGAGGTCATCGTCCGGCAGATGCTGCGCCGCGTGACGATCATCGACTCGGGCGCAACGGAATTCCTGCCCGGCTCGTTGACCGAGCGTGCGGAGTTCGAGTCGGAGAACCGTCGCGTCGTGGCCGAGGGCAATGAGCCCGCGGCAGGCCGCCCGGTGCTGATGGGTATCACGAAGGCATCGCTGGCCACGGATTCGTGGTTGTCGGCGGCGTCGTTCCAGGAGACCACTCGTGTCCTGACCGATGCGGCGATCAACTGCCGCAGCGACAGGCTGAATGGTCTGAAGGAGAACGTGATCATCGGCAAGCTGATCCCGGCCGGTACGGGCATTGCCCGCTACCGGGACATCCAGGTGCAGCCGACCGAGGAAGCCCGCGCAGCTGCGTACACGATCCCGTCCTACGAGGATCAGTACTACAGCCCGGACTTCGGCCAGAGCTCCGGCCAGGCCGTCCCGCTGGACGACTACGGCTTCAGCGACTACCGCTAGTCATGTCACGAGAAAGGCCCCCGGTATCCCCGGGGGCCTTTTTCGTGCGCTAGACGAGGTCGGCCAGCGTCGCGACTCCCGGCCCGTCGAGTTCGTCGAGTGCCACCCGTCGCCCGGAAGCGGCAACGAGCAAGGCAAGCGCGGTCCCGCGGACGTCCGGACCGTCGCCGAGCGACAGGTCGACGTCGGTTGCCGTCAGCCGGACGCCTGCGATGCGCTCCTTGGCTCCGCCGAAGGAGGCTGCCGTGCGAGCGAGGTACTGCAGGCAGCTGACCACGGCCTCCTGCGGGTAGGAGCGGGTGATGCCCAGCGGGCGGCGGACGTCCTCGCCGTGCAGGACCTCCTCGACCAATCGGGTGACGAGGGGCGCAGGCGGGGTCGACGTCAGCGTCGCGACCTCGCGCAGCCCGTCGAGCGTCTGCCGCGGTGTGGCGCCTCGCCCGCGTACCAGACCGAGGGCATTGTGGCGGTCGAAGTCGAACCGGGTCCGAACCATGTCGACCACGAAACCGAGCCGCGTCGTGCGAGCCGTGTCGACCATGTGCGCGACCACGTCGTGCACGGTCCACCCGTCACAGAGTGATGGCAGCGCCCATTGAGCGTCGTCGAGGTGTTCGAGGTCTTCGATCAATGCCGCGCGCTCGGCGTGCACCATCGGCCAGATGTCGTTCTTCATGTCAGGTAGACCGGCGGCGACGACGAGATTCATCGGTGTCGGAGTCCGTGCATAAACTGGCCACGTGCTGATTGGTTCGCATGTTCATTCCGAAGACCCGCTCGCTGCCGCCGACGCGGACGGCGCCGAGGTCGTGCAGTTCTTCCTCGGCGACCCGCAGAGCTGGAAGAAGCCGAAGCCGCGCGACGATGCGCAGACGCTCAAGGCCTCGACGGTCCCGCTCTACGTACACGCGCCCTACCTGATCAACGTGGCGTCGGCCAACAACCGGGTGCGCATCCCGTCGCGCAAGATCCTGCAGGACACCTGTGACGCGGCGGCCGAGGTCGGTGCGACCGCGGTGATCGTGCACGGCGGTCACGCCGACGACAAGGACATGGAGGCCGGGTTCGAGCGATGGGTCAAGGCGCTCGACTCGCTCAAGACCGATATGCCGGTGTACCTGGAGAACACCGCGGGTGGTGACCACGCGATGGCTCGCCACTTCGACACCATCGCCCGACTCTGGGACCGCATCGGCGACATGGGCATCGGCTTTTGCCTGGACACCTGCCACGCCTGGGCGGCAGGCGAAGCACTGATCGACGCCGTCGAGCGCATCAAGGCCATCACGGGCCGCATCGACCTGGTGCACTGCAACGATTCTCGGGACGCCGCGGGCTCGGGCGCCGATCGCCACGCCAACTTCGGCACTGGCCAGATCGACCCCCAGTTGTTGGTGGCGGTCGTCAACGCAGCCGATGCGCCGGTGATCTGCGAGACCGCCGACGAGGGCCGCAAGGACGACATCGCCTTCCTGCGCGAGCACGCCGGCTGAACACGATTCAATTAAGTGAACGACTTCCCAACGTCGGAAGGCGTCGCGGTTAACTAGGCTGTCCGCCGGGGAACCACCACGCGGTGGTACCGAAAGGCCTTGTGTCCGCCATCGACGAGCAGCCGCCAATTGCGCTGCCGCGCGCCGAGGATCGGGCCTCGAGCCGTGAGCGCCGGCTGTGGATCGTCCGGTGGGTGGCGATCGCCGCTTGGGCCGCTGCCGTGATCTACCGGACGGTGACCGACGGTTTCGCGTTCAACCGCGAGCTGCTGCTGCTCTACATCGCGACGGGTCTGCTCGCGGCCAGCATCGGTCGGGGTCGGCGGATGCTGTACGTCATCCGCGACTGGCTGCCGTTCGCGTTGGTGCTGCTTGCCTACGACGTCAGCAGGGGAGCGGCGACGCTGATCGGGCGCCCGACGCTGTGGCATTGGCAGGCCGACGCCGACCGCTGGCTGTTCTTCGGGACGATGCCGACGGTGTGGCTGCAGGAACGGCTGAAGCTGCCGACCGCGCCGTGGTGGGAGGTCGCCATCAGCTCGGTCTACATGTCGTTCTTCGTGCTGCCGTACGTGGTGGCGGGCGTGCTATGGCTCCGTGACCGAGAGGAATGGAAGGCGTTCGTCCGGTTGTTCGTCGGGTTGTCGTTCGCGGCGCTCATCGTCTACGCGCTGCTGCCCGCGGCCCCGCCGTGGGCGGCCGCTCGTTGCACGGCCGTCGACGTCAGCGGCGGCCCGTCCGGCCCGGGGTGCATGTTCCGGTCTGCGCGCGGCGTGCCTGACGGCGGCCTGCTCGGCGGTATGCAGATCAGTCAGGACGGTGCGAACGCCTGGGTGGAGCGGATCGTCGCGCGTGGCTGGGGCAAGCTGAATCTGCACTCGGCGACTGCGCTGATCGACCAGGGTCAGGCCAGTGTCAACTTGGTCGCGGCCATTCCGTCGTTGCATGCCGGGATGACGGCGGCGGTGGCGGCGTTCCTGTGGCATCGGGTGCATCGCGGGTGGCGGCCGGTGCTGGTGGCCTACGTGTTGATCATGGCGTTCACGCTGGTGTACACCGCCGAGCACTACGTCGTCGACATCGTGCTGGGCTGGGCGTTCGCCGCGGCCGTCATCTGCGCCATCAACCGGTACGACGCCTGGAGGCGAGAACGCACGACGGTCCCTACCGTGGAGGCATGGCCGCACGACTGACCGCTCTGTTCGTGGCTCTGCTCTTGGTCGCAGGCTGCGCGGCATCCGGTTCGGCAGAGCCGCCGGGATTCGGCGCGGGGTCGACGGCGCATTCGCTGAGCGCCGGCGGGCTGGATCGCGGGTACCGGCTGTACGTCCCCGATGGCGTGGCCTCACCGGCACCGCTGGTAATCATGCTTCATGGCGGCTTCGGCAGTGGCCAGCAGGCCGAAAGATCGTACGGCTGGGACCAATTGGCGGACGGCGCGAAGTTCGTCGTGGCCTATCCGGACGGTGTCGGTCGGGCCTGGAACGTCAACGGCTGCTGCGGCCGACCCGCGCGGCAGAACGTCGACGACGTCGGCTTCATCAGTGCCGTGGTCGGCGACGTCTCCGGCCACGTCGCCATCGATCCGGCCCGCGTCTACGCGACGGGCATCAGCAACGGCGGCATGATGGCCTACACGTTGGCCTGCAACACGGATCTGTTCGCGGCGATCGGACCCGATGCGGCCACCCAACTCGACCCATGCCCGTCGCCGCGCCCGACGTCGGTCGTGCACGTCCACGGCACCGCGGACCGCAACATCCGCTACGACGGCCAACCGGGGGATGGCGTCGCGCGCATCGACGGCCCGCCGGTCCCTGACGTCAACGCGTTCTGGCGCCGCGTCGATCGTTGCGGAACGCCGGCCGTCAGTACCGACGGACCGGTGTCGACGTCGAGCGCCGCGTGCGCCGACGGTCGCGGCGTCACGTTGATCACCATCGACGGTGCCGGGCACCAGTGGCCGGGCGGCCAGCAGGTCCGCGGGGGTGCCGACCCGCCATCACCGGCCCTGAACGCGACGAGCGTCATCTGGACGTTCTTCGCGAACCATCCGGGTCAGGCGAGGTAGACCTTGCGGATCGTCTCGGTGACCGTCCAGACCGTCCTGGCACCTGCGGCCAGTCGCACCACGTCGCCGGCCTGAATGTGCAGCGTCTCGTCGTCGCCGGCGAATTCGACTGTGGCAGAACCGGACAGCACCACGAAGACCTCGTCGGATTCGACGTCGCTCATCACACCCGGCGTCATCTCCCACACGCCGACCTCGAGACCGCCGAACTCCGTCAGGGTGTGCACAGCGGTGCGGGGCTGGCCGCTCACCGTCTGATCGGGAGCGACGGGTTGCGTGTCGAGGTCGAGCGCGATGGCCCGGACGGAGGTATTCGGTTTCACGCGAACCACCTTGCCCGTGCCTGTGCACGTTCGCAGCCTGTATTACGACTCTTGTGCGGCTGTCGAGAATATGTAACATGGGGGTATGGGAGATACGCACGTCGTCACCAATCAGGTCCCGCCGCTGGAGAACTACAACCCGGCCGCGTCTCCGGTGCTCACCGAGGCGCTGATCCGGGAGGGCGGTCAGTGGGGCCTCGACGAGGTCAACGTCCTCGGTGCACTCGGTGGCGGTGTACAGGCGCAGCGGTGGGGGGAGTTGGCCGATCGCAACCAGCCCGTGCTGCGCACCCACGACCGCTACGGCCACCGCATCGACGAGGTCGAGTACGACCCCGCCTACCACGAACTGATGACGGTCGCGATCGGGCACGGTGTGCACGCCGCGCCGTGGGCCGACGATCGCCCAGGTGCGCACGTCGTCCGTGCCGCCAAGGAATCGGTGTGGACGCCCGAAGCCGGCCACGTCTGTCCGATCTCGATGACCTACGCCGCAGTCCCCGCACTGCGCCACAACCCCGAACTGGCCGCGATCTACGAGCCGCTGCTGACCAGCCGGTCGTATGACCCCGAATTGAAGGTGCCGAGCACCAAGGCCGGGATCACCGCCGGAATGTCGATGACCGAGAAGCAGGGCGGCTCCGACGTCCGTGCTGGCACGACTGAAGCGACGCCGAACGGCGACGGCACGTACTCGCTGCGGGGCCACAAGTGGTTCACCTCGGCGCCGATGTGCGACGTGTTCCTGGTGCTCGCGCAAGCGCGCGGAGGCGAGCGAAGCGACGGGGAATCATCAGGGGGACTGAGCTGCTTCTTCCTGCCCCGCGTGCTGCCCGACGGCACCCGCAACCGAATGTTGTTGCAGCGCTTGAAGGACAAGCTCGGCAACCATGCCAACGCGTCCAGTGAGGTCGAGTACG
>Ga0193716_1002449_pt1 | contig 10436 bp, 5 predicted proteins | sample U2c1metaG_FD_145901 | JGI IMG/M metagenome (GOLD analysis project Ga0193716, IMG submission 145901) | Soil microbial communities from a riparian zone of the East river system, Colorado, United States - U2c1 | ecosystem: Environmental > Terrestrial > Soil > Riparian zone | place: USA: East River...
TCTGGAACGGCCAGTCTCGGCAACAGTGACGCCAAGGTTGATGCGGTGCTGTCGCGGTGGATGTGGTTGGCTACGCTCCATCTCAGCCAAGAGCTTCGCTTTCAATATGGGCGCGACTTTCAGTTCGAACAGGTGCAGGCTGCTCTGCCTCAGGAACCAGCCGTAGGGCCCGGGGGATATGCGCCGGAGGTGGCGATCGGGTCGTCGGGGTTCACCTTTGGGACCCCGGCTTCGCTTGGGCGTGGAGCCTATCCTGACGAGCGTCGGGTCCAGTTCGCAGATATGGTGACATGGACGCATGGGCATCATCTCCTGCAGGTTGGCGCGGATCTCAGCCTGGTGCATGACTATGTTGCATCGCTCAGCAATGCAGAGGGCACGTTCCGCTACGACAGTGGGGTAACGAACGGACATGCTGGTGGTCTGGTTGACTGGATCACTGACTATACCTTCGACGTACACGCCTACCCGAACGGCGGATGCCCTTCGATCAACTCTCCTATACACAACTTCTGCTTCACCTCGTTCACGCAGAGCTTCGGACAACCGACCATCGCGTTCGACACGCAGGAATGGGCAGGTTTCGTGCAGGACAACTGGCGCGTGCGGCCGAACCTTACGGTGAATGCGGGTCTGCGATATGACTATGAGCTAGAGCCGCTGCCTCAGCATCCTAACGCGGTGCTGGATGCCGTGTTTGGTCAGAGCGCTTCGACGAGTGTATTCCCTGAGGACAGGAACAACTTCGGTCCTCGCGTTGGAGTGGCTTGGGAGCCTTTCGGTAATGGACGCGGAGTGGTTCGTTTGGGCTATGGGTTGTTCTATGGGCGGTTGCCTGGCGCGACGATACGGAGCGCGTTGGTGAATACGGCGATGGCTTCGTCTACGACGCATGTGAGGATTACGCCTTCGACTATTACGGCTTGTCCGCAGGTGGCGAATCAGGGCTTTGGGTATGCCTGCGCGTACCTCGCGGCTCCGCCTGCTGCAGTGGGAGCGACGACTTCGGCTACGGTGTTCGATCGGCGGTTTCGACTGCCTGCTGTTCAGCAGGGGAGCGTGACGGTTGAGCATGAGGTGGGAGTTGGTGTGGTTGGCAGTGCGACTTACCTGATGAACCTCGGTCGGCAGTTGCCGAACTCGGTGGATATCAACATTGCTCCTTCCACCGGGATGAGGCGGTTTCAGATCCAGGGAGGAACTGGCGCGTTGGGAGTTCGTGATGGTGAGACATTCGCTGTGCCTGTCTACACGCAGCGTTTGAGTACGAGCTTTGGGACTGTTTCGGATATCGTGTCGAATGCCAATGCAAGCTACAACGCTCTGGTGTTGGAGGCGCGACGGCGCAGCCGGAAGGGGCTTGAGTTCCGCGTGAGTTGGACCTGGGCGAAGGCGATCGACTATGGGCAGAACGCTGGAGCTGCGCCGCGAGCCAATGGGCAGTTCGATCCGTTCGGCGTGCAGTATGACAAAGGTGTGTCGAGGTTGAACTATCCGCACAAGATCGTTTTGAGTGCTGTATGGGAGCCGAAGCTTGCGACGGAGCAAAGATGGTTGCGGATGGCGGCGAATGGCTGGATGATCTCTCCGATTTTCAGGGAGACGAGTGGGAGGGCGTATAGCTTCGATGTCTCCGGTGGCACCCGGCTGAGTGGAGGGCGGGAGAGCATCAATGGGTCAGGGGGTGCGGTGTATCTCCCGACTGTGGGGAGGAATACGCTGCGGTTGCCGGATACCTCCAACCTCGATCTTCGGGTGAGCCGGGCGGTGCGGGTTGCGGAGCGGGTTCGAGTGCGTGGGATGGTGGAGGTGTTCAATGTGGCGAATCGGGTGAACTACTCCGGGATCACGCAGCGAGCGTTTCTGGTTGGAAGTGAGGTGGGTGGCGTGACTCCGCTGGTGTTTCAGGATGCGGCGACCGTGGCGGCGGAGGGGTTGAATGTTCGTCCCTTCGGGACGCTTACCGAGGCGGCGAGCGGCAACGCGCGGGAGCGGCAGGTGCAGCTTGGGTTGCGGGTCGAGTTCTAGGGTCTGATACATCCGGGGTGCGGCTTCTTTCTTGTCTAGTGCTGTGAGAGGGAGAGGGTGTTGCCGTCGGGATCGAGGAACCAGGCGACCTTCGCTCCTCCGGGTGCGGTCCAGACACAGTCGGGGCTTTGGGTCAGGAACTCATAGCGGGTGAAGTGCAGGCCCTTGGCGGTGAGTTCGGCGACCGTGGCGTGGATGTCGGTGACCTGCCAGCCGAGGATCGTGAAGGGGAACGGGGTGAAGTCGGCGGCTCGGACGATGCGGAGCATAGTGCCGTTGGCGTCCATGACGAGGGCGAAGGTGTCGTCGCTGACGAAGCGGAGGCCGAGGAGCCCCTCATAGAATTTGCGTGAACGTGCGGCATCCTTTGTGGGAATGAAGGCGACGATTGGGTTGTTGGCCAGCATGGCGCTCCTTTCAGGTGAGCTAGTTTAGACCTGTACCCCGTTGGGGGTACCCCTCCCCCCTGGGTTACCTGGCAGATCTCTTTTTGTTTGTGCGACTTGCGAGATTTTAGTTTTGCAAATTCGTCATACAAAATGAGTTACGGGTAAATTCGTCTTTCTAAAAGAGTTAGCTGCTAAAGCGAAAGGCCCCGGTGGTTTCCGGGGCCTTTTCTTTGATTCTGTATATAGAATACCGGATCGAGTGAAACTAATCGGCAACGTGTAACCCTTTGGTGGGGTTGAAGATAGAGTGTTTGGGGGCTTGACAGGTTTTTTGAGGGGGATTTTGCACAGGCAGAAGCTCGGTAGCGCTCAGGCCGGACTGAAGATCGCCGCCATTTTCTCGGTAGTAGAAGCTGCCGCCGACTGAAGATCCCGGCGCGCGAATATCTCGCCGCCGTACTGCCCGGCCTCAACCATCGCTCCATCCAGAGCGTTGCCCAACTCACGCCCATGGCGTGGGACGCAGAGCACCATCGCCACGCTTCATAGTCATCGCCCTTCGCATGCGTTAACCGTATATTTCCTCGTCCGCTTACACTCCATCACCTCTTTGAGGGCGGACACGGTTGCTCTCGCGTGGAGCTCATAGGTGACCTCGGAGTAGAGCTCTTCTGAAGCAGGTTGGGTTTTGTTAGTTGCTGACCAGCGCTGCCGCCGATTCTTCAAAATCCTCAACCTTCAGGGTAAGCTCTGTACTGATCCGAACAGGTTTACCGTCCACCATGAGAGGGAGGAAGCTTAGGGACTTCGCTTTGCTAACAGCCGTAAGACCACTTTGTTTCGTCGGAGGATCAATCGGAGACGCTGACCATACGTGACCGTCGACACCAACAACGACCTTCACGCGTACCGAGAGCGATGGCCAGGCATATCCACTTCCGAGGAGCTCGGGCGTAGTAAGCCTTTTCATCATCTCGTCGCTAGACCTCTCAACCGTTGGAGCCTCGGAATAGATATTTCCGCTTGCTTTGCCACGTTGATCGAAATAAAAATCTGCCAGCGCTGAGATCTTTGTCGGATGGGGATAATCAAGGGCCGCGGCTTTCAATAACAGTGTCTCCGCCAGCTTGTCGTATTCGAGCTGGTGGCTACGAAAGAACGGCCAAAATGACATGTAGTGGAGCTTCATTCCCGTCAGCGCAGCAAGATTCGAGTCTTCCTCTGCTGCCTCTCGGAATGCAAGCCGCGCAAAGCTTGATTGCTCTTCGCTCATATCCACACGGTTCATATCGAGCTCTGGCCCGGTACCTGCCACCCCGATGATGGCATAGGCATAGAGGTCTGCCAGCCGTTTTGGAATGGTCGTGTCTTGCGGGGACAGCGTGCGGGCGTACTTCAGCCATCGCAGCGCTTGTTCCCGATCACCGATGGAGAGAGCACGCCCAGCGTTTGAGAGCACAGCGGGGTCAGTAGGCCTGCGTTCCACCTGCTTGTGCCACAGGGCTCTGATCTCGGAGTAGTCTGGGATGGCTTCTGTGCCGACGTCGAGCCCCTGAGGCAAGTAACTCTCAGGACTAATACCGGGATAATGAGTAATAACCCATCGGATCAACGCAATTCGATACGGTCGCAGATCGCTCAAGGGTAGGCGACGCGCATAGAAGTCGAGCATGCATTTCGCTCGCTCCAGATCGTCGGGATGCGCCGCAAAATACTTTGCCTGCGTGGAAGGTTTGATCTCAAGCGCGGTGCAGCGAGGATTGCCCTGAGCTAGTCCAGGGGTTGCAAACAAGAGAAACGAGAGCATGTTTCTTAGAGTTCTGTGCAATCCTATGTTCTTCCTCATAGCGACATCGGTGCTCCTAGTCATTTAGACACCGGAATCCGGCGAAATCGCTCTCGCCCAAACCCACACCGATGTTGTCAGCCGCCATTAGCTCTGAGCGCCCTCAACCTGCGTCTGCTCGTTCGCTTACCTTCAAATCCCTTGGTGTCCCTTGTTGGTGATTGGGAGCAGTACCTACATCCGAAGAGGAACAAAGCCCTGAAGAAGCTGCGTGTGCTGAAGTGCGAAGGGCTACCGCTTCTTTGCTTCGTGCGAAATACCGTTCTGATAGATGGTGAGATGGGTTACAGCGCGGGTGGTGGGATCGCGGAAGAACTCGACCTGCGCGTCGACGACCTTGAGGAAGAACTTCGTCTCGGCCTCTGCGAAGAGTTCGATCTCGGGCTGTTTGCCGAGTTTGGACCTGAGATGGCCGTCGTTGAGGGTGACGACGTAGTCGATCGTAGGGGTCAGTTGGTAGGTCCCGACGTACTCTGCGAGAAGGGTTGGAGAGAGCGTGATCTCCTTGCGTTCGGAGATGAGGGTCACCGGTAGTCCTAAAGCTACTTTGCCGAGGGAGGCTGCAATCTGGTCGGGAGCGCCGCCGTTGAGGTTGCCCAGCGCGATGACGACGACCTTGTCGTCGGGGTAGAAGTTGAGCGAGGTGTTGAAGCCCTCGATACCTCCGCCGTGGGTGATGCGTTTGTGCCCGTCGTGCGTGCTGACGAAGAGGCCAAAGGCGTAGTTCTCCTTGAATGGCGTGGTCATTTTGGCGAGTGAGGCGGGAGTGAGTATCTTGCCGCCGAAAACCCCCTGCTCCCACTTGAGGAGGTCGCCGGTGGTGGAGTAGAGGGCGCCGGCGGAGAACGGAATGGTCATGCTGATGTAGCCGGCGTGCTGGATGCCGTGGGGGGAGACTGAGTAGCCCTGGGCGCGGTGCGGCAGGATGGCGGCGTTGCTGTCGAGGCCGGTGTCTGCCATGCCGAGCGGGGTGAAGATGTTCTGCTGAAGGAAGTCGCCGTAGCTTTGGCCGGAGACCTTCTCGATGAGATAGCCGAGCAGGACGTAGCCGGAGTTGCTGTAGTTGAACTTGCTGCCGGGCTCGAAGTCGAGCGGCTTGTCGCGGAAGCGCGCCACGAGTTCGGCGGGGTTGGTGTCCTTCCACTCGGTGGAGGTGTAGTCGGGAAAGCCGGTGAAGCTGGGGATGCCGGAGGTGTGCGTGAGCACGTTGTAGATGGTGATCTTCTGCCAGGCCTCCGGGGCGTCGGGCAGGTACTTGCTAATGGGGTCTTCGACCTTGAGCTTGCCACGCTCTTCAAGTAGCAGAATGCTGGCGGCAGTGAACTGCTTGGTCAAGGAGCCGAGGCGAAACTTCACCGGAGGGCCGTTGGGGATGTTCCACTCGAGGTCGGCGGAGCCGTAGCCTTGATTGACGAGGGTCTTTCCGTCCTTCACAACCAGCACCGTGCCCATGAAGGCCTTGTTGGCCACGTAGGACTGGATGATCTGCTGCATGCGAGCTGTGGGGTCCTGCGCTGGAGATTGGGCGCGGGCAGAGGTGAGTGGAGCAAGGCAGAGGATGGCAAGGGTGCAGCGTTTGCGGATCATCGGACTCCTTGGAATTCCTGGGAACTCTTGGACGATACCCTCAATCGGGCTGATTTTGATTGCGGCGAGATATTTATGGTTGGCAGAGTATCAGAGCTGTCTGAGCTTGGTCGTTAAAGCTGCTCAGTTACGGGTCCCTGAGGGATTAATTTGATGTTGTCGTCGCAGGAGCCAGGTTGGCGAGGATCATGGCTTCGACCTGGTTCCAGACGCGCGGGTCGTTCTCGATTTGTATATGTCGTTTGGTGAAGGTGCGGGCGAACCAGGGATAACCGCGGCAGGGGACGTCTTTATCTTTGTACGAGAGATGAATGTTATCGACGATCTGCGTGGTGGCGGGGTTGGCGGCATGTATAGCGGCACGGCCGTGGAGGAGGCCTTCGGTCTGGTAGAAGTTGATGGCCTGGGCTACGTTGGCGGGGATCACGGAGTCGTCCCGGTGGCGCTTTCGGACGCCATCGACTTCGACGAGCAGGAGGACGGGAACGCCGTCGCGCTCCAGCTTGCGGGCTACTTCTACGGCCTCGGATGCTCCCCAACTGTGACCGTAGAGGATGATTCTGGGCGGGTGCTTCTTGACTGAAGGGGTTGCGGTGGCGATGAGGCGAAGGATCTCGCGGTGAGCGTCGTCGCCGTTGTGGTTCTCGAAGATGTCGGCGTGGATGGAGGAGCCGTACTTCTCGCGGAGGCGGCGGGCGAGTTCGACCTCGCCGTGAACCGTGTCTGTGCGTTTGATGAATCCACCGGCGAAGCCTACAACGATGAGCGGAGGGAGGGGCGCGACGGTTGTGGTGAGCGCAGGACTTTTGAGTACGGAGGACTCGCCGGGAAGAGTGAGCTTCACCTGCTGGGCGGCGAGCGCGACGGGCAGCATGAGGAGGAGTGCAGCGGCGAGACGATATCCGGCGAAGCGATATCCAGGGGGCCTGGGGTGGGTTGCAGCGTGCATCGTTTCCCAACTCGATCTACGGCGGTTCAACCGTATCTGAAGATTGTACGTCCGGCAAGGAGATTTGGCTTGGAGGTCTGGTTGGCTGCCGGAGACTGCGGCTAACGCTGTGACTGTTGCAGATCGGTTGGTTGCTTCAGGTCTATGGGTAGCTCGGAGACTGCGGCGAAACGGGTGGTGGGGAAGGCGTTAGGGTAGTTCTGCTGGATCCAGGCGGTCATCTGTTCGCGGACGAGGCAGCGGAGGTCGAAGTTCTCGCTGGAGTTGCGGGAGCTCATGAGGCAGCGGATCTCCATGGTTCGCTCGCTCAGGTTGGTGACCTGGAGGCCGCAGACCTCTTTGTTCCAGAGGGGCGAGGGGTGGACGATGGCGTCGAGTTGCTGGCGGAGCTCCTCGACGGGGATGGAGTAGTCGACGTAGAGGAAGGCTGTTCCCATGATGTCGGAGGCCTCGCGGGTCCAGTTCTGGAAGGAGTTCTCGATGAAGTAGGTGAGGGGGACGATGAGGCGGCGGAGGTCCCAGATGCGGACGACGACGTAGGCTGAATTGATCTCTTCGATGCGGCCCCACTCGCCCTGGATGACGACGACGTCGTCGATGCGGATGGGTTCGGTGACGGCGATCTGGAGGCCGGCGAGGAAGTTGGATGCGGTGGATTTCGCGGCCGTAGCGAGGATAAGAGAGGCAATACCGGCCGAGGCGAGGAGGCCGGAGCCGTAGTGCCAGATGCGGGGGTCGTTGAAGGTCCAGAGGAGGCCGCCGATGTCGACGATGACGACGAAGGAGATCAACATGCGGCGGAAGAGCTGGAACTGGGTGTGGACGCGGCGGGCGCGAACATTGTTGTCGGCCTTGAGGTCGTAGCGGCGGAGCAGGATCGCCTGAAAAACGTAGATGCAGCCGATGGCGAACCAGCCAAGGGAGGCGACGACGGCCATGAGGAGGCCGTGGCGTAGGGTGCTTTCGAGCCCGGCGGGTAGCCCGGGGATGGTGGGAAGGATGATCAACAGGCAGGTGATGAAGAAGATGGCGCGGGCGGGGTGGCTGAGATATCGCCGCACGACCCATCGTGTTCCCTCGTTTACCTCCTCTTTGCGGCGCAGGAGGCGGAAGAGGATGTAGTGGACGACGTTCGCGAAGACGATGGCTCCGCAGAAGAGGAAGACCGCGAAGAACCAGCCGTGGCGGAAGTGAAGCGGGACGAACATGAGTAGGTGGGGTATAACCAACGCTGGTCCGGCGAGGGCGATGTTTGGCAAGCTTCGATCTCCTTGGGCGGTTAGATGCAGGGAGATATTGGTGGTGGGGCGTCGCTCAGATTGTCGTCGCTCAGATTAAGGAGGGCGCGCGACCAGGTCTGCTGCTGGCTACTTTTGCTGTAGATAGTTTAGGCCATCGAGGACGGCTTTCTCGAGGGCGATGCGTTGGTCCGAGTAGGAGTGGTCGGTGGTGAGGTGAAGGGCGGTGACCTCTTCGTCGCCGGCTTTGTGGAGGTTTTCGACGAGGGCGTCGGAAGCAGGGGCGGTGCCGTCATCCGAGGAGATGACGAGCATGGGACGGGTGGCGAGTTTGGGGGCGAGGTCGGGGATGTTCCAGGTGGCGGCGTTGGCGAGGAGCTCGCGGGCGAGGCTTTCGGGGGTGCAGCCGGCGAGGGGTGACATGCCTTCAGCGGCGAGGCCCTGTGCGATGCGGGGGAGGGCGGCCTCCTGCTGGTTGGCTTTGACGGCGGGGAGCACTCGGCCGGCCATGTTAGCGGCGGAGATGAGGCCAACGGCGCGGATGGCGGGGTCCTGCGCGGCGACGTTGGCGGCGATCATGCCTCCCATGCTGTGGCCGATGAGGACGATGGTCTTGGGGTCGGAGCGGAGCTTTGCGGCGGTGGCCGGGTCGCGAAGGTAGGCGATGGCGGATTGCGTGTCCTCGATGGCGTGGGTGAAGGAGAAGGCGCTGGGAGAGCCCCAGGCGCCGCGGTAGTTGAAGTAGAGGACGTCCCAGCCGGCGCGGCGGATGGATTGGGCGAGGTCGAGGTTGCGCTCGTTGCCGGGGAAGCCGTGCAGGAGGATGACGACGGGGTGCGGGCCGGGTCCGGAGGCGATGTAGACGAAGGCGTTGAGGAGGGCTCCGTGGCTGGGGAGTTGGAAGGACTGCATGGCGGCGGGGTTGGTCTTGTCGGGCGCGGGGTCGGTGGTGATGGGGGATTGGGCGTGGAGGAATGAGGCGCAGAGAAGGATAGCGGTGCTGGCGAGCAGGCGATGGAGGCGCATGGAGTGATTGTGGTGTGTGCCGGACGGAATGTAAAGATGAGGCGCGGAGGAGCGCAGGTCGTCACGGCGCAGGGGCCTGAGCGTTGTTACGGAGCCGTTTGTCGAGCCGGTGCGTCGCCGAGGTCGACCGAAGGCCAGTCCCGTGAGGCCGAGACCGCGGCCGCAGTCTGTCGCGTAGGCGATCGTCCGGGGTCCGGTCCAGCTGGGGGTGTAGGCGTTGCAGTCTCCGGAGGTAAGCATCGTCTCGTGGCGAGTGGCTAGATCGACGTAGCCCAATTGCCAGCGATTGCGCTCCAGCTTGGTGAAGGCGATGAGGCGCTCGTCGGGAGAGAGGGCGAAGGATGCGATGTTTCCGTGAAGGGTGGAGAGCAGGCGCGGATGTTTCCCGGGAGCCGCGAGAAAGAGACTTAGTCGGCCATTTGTCTGCGGTGTTTTGGCTGTGAACAGGAGAGTCCCAGAGCGTTGGAACGATACGGTGCGCACGTCGTAGGAGTCGTCAACGACTTGTGTTGGCGGTGTGGTGCCTGCGCCTTCGAGGCGAGTGATCCAGAGGGTTCCCCTGCCCTTGCGTTCGCGGAGGAACGCGATGGCCTGGCCGTCGGCTGAGATGGCGGGCGACTCTGCATCTTGAATCAAGACTTTTGCGTGGGTGTCTTGACTCTGCGGCGCTGCGCCTTCGTCAGGTATGGTCACGATGCGTGAGCCGGTTGCGTCGGCAAGCTCCAGCAATACGGAATGATCGCCTGAGATGGCGAAGGACAGTTGATCTGGCGAGGCCTGTGCTTTGTCTTCGGGGGTTAGCGGGCGGCTTTGTTGATCGATGACGCGATACCCGGCAGGCATCATCGCTGTGAACAGGTAGCCGTTCGATCTTCGCTGTGGAGCGATTGCAAGATAGGTGGTTGCGGGCGGCTGTATTCGCCTGCTCATCTCCTGCTTGAGATGGGCGAAGTGTAGACGGTAGCCGGCGACGCTCGATATCAAGACGACGGCGGAGGCAACACACAGTAGCAGGATGCGCGGACGATCGATTCTCGTCATAGCAGATGGAGTGCACTTCTTCGCCAGAGAGAAGAGGAAGAGTGCGAACAACAGAATCCCGAGCCAGAGTCGTCCGAAGGCCAGGAATGTGGCGAGGGCAGGGCTGAGATGCTGGGGGACGATATGTAGCTCGTTCACCGAGAATAGAGCGTATAGCGAGACCGCAATGACGGTGAGCCCATAGTCTCTCCGACGGAGAAGTACATCGACGAGCAGGACGACGGAGAGGATCATGACGACGAAGTGATAGCTGGAGGGGACGGGAGAGACGAGAAGAAGCGCGAAGAGGAAGGCGGCCCACTCGAGTTTTTCCCGGTCGGGCTCCGTCGGAG
>Ga0193716_1002450_pt1 | contig 10434 bp, 11 predicted proteins | sample U2c1metaG_FD_145901 | JGI IMG/M metagenome (GOLD analysis project Ga0193716, IMG submission 145901) | Soil microbial communities from a riparian zone of the East river system, Colorado, United States - U2c1 | ecosystem: Environmental > Terrestrial > Soil > Riparian zone | place: USA: East River...
TCGTCTCGCAGATCGATCACGGTTCGAACCTCTGCATGAAACAGCCGCTGCGCCTGCTGCACGACAGGATGCTCCAGGGCCTTGGCCTGCGCACTCCCGGACTTCGCCGGACGCGGCTTCTTCTTCTCCGTGGATGTCGCAGTACCAGGCAGTAAAACCAGCTTCAACGCTCCAGCACCGGCGTCCCGCAACGCTGCGCGGACGATCTTCTCCGCCTCGGCGTTCACCACGATCGGCAACATCGTCTTCGACTTCTCGGTCTGGACACGCAGCTCGTTGCCGCTGATCGTCCACTCGGCATCCGATAGCGCATCCCCGGCGGAGTCCTGCCCCTTCGCCTTGTACAGAGCCTCCGTGGCTATCCGCTGCAACTCCTCGGCAGAGTTTTCCGATGGAGCAGCCGATACAGAATATGCTGGCGACGGTTCCAAATCGGAGTCCTGCGTTTGCACCAGAACCTCAGGCTCCAACACCGCAACTGCCGACCCCATGCCAAGCATCTCTGCCGCTACAGCGACGAGCGAAGGCTCTGCGACAACCAGCGGCTCTGCAACAGCCACCGATACCTGCAACAGCCACCGATACCGTCTCCGGCAGCTTGACTGGCGCAGCCTTTACGGGCACCGCGGCTGCGACCGGCGTGGGTGCCACAGTCTCTCCGCCCTCAAATCGCTTCCGATTTTTGTCCGTTTCAAACGGCGAAAACGTCGGCTTTGTGCTAACAGGGACCACCGGAGCGTTCACCACACTCCTCGCAGCAGATGGAGCCGCAGCAGTCACACCCTTGGTCCGCACGGGCCCCGTGCCCCCGGCAACAGGGAACTGGCTCAGAACCTCTTCCACAGGCAGTAACCGCCGCAGGTGTACCAGCTTCAACAGGCCCAGCTCAAAATGAAAGCGCTGCTCCTGCCGATATCCCAGCTCATCAAAGGTGCGCAACATCACCTGCAGGAAGCGCGTGAGCTCCTCCTCGCCAAACAGGGAAGCGCTACGTGCTGCACGCCTCTGCTCATCTGCTGAGATCTGCAGCAACTCACCCGCTACCCCATCCGCTCCAGCGCCATCCACACCGATTCCCGCGATCTTCGCAATCACACAGTTCCGCAGATACCGGACACACTGCCGCGCCAACTGCGCCGGAGAGTTCCCCGCGTCCAGCAACTGATTCGCAACCGTAATGACCTCGGCGCTGTTATTCGCATCCACTGCCTCAAGAATCTTTTCAAACACCGCATTCGGAACCGATCCCATCAGCTCGCGAATCTGTGCTGCGTCGAGCCTCGGCCGGCCATCCTCCACCGGAGCGCTCGCAATCGCCTGGTCCATGATCGACAGCGCATCGCGCATCGATCCATCGCCAGCCTCAGCAAGCAGAGCCAGCGCCGCCTCATCAGCATCCACACCCTCGCGCTCCGCAATGCCACGCAGCTCGCCAAGGATGTCCACCAGTTTCACGGCATGAAAGCTGAAGTGCTGACACCTCGACCGCACCGTCTGCGGAATATCCTCCGGCTGCGTCGTCGCCATCATGAAGACGATATGGTCTGGCGGCTCCTCCAGCGTCTTCAGCAGGGCATTGAACGCCGCATCGGTGATCTGGTGTGCCTCGTCGAGGATGTAGATCTTGTACTTGTCTCGCGCAGGTCGGTACCGCGCTGCATCCCTCAGTTCGCGAATCTCATCGATGCCGCGATTGGTCGCCGCGTCGATCTCGATCACGTCCACCGCATTGCCGGCCCTGATCTCCGTGCAGCTCTCGCACACCTCGCAGGGCTCAGCGGTGGGCCGCAGCTCGCTGCCGATCGCATTCCGGCAGTTCAGCGCCATCGCCAGGATTCGCGCAATCGTTGTCTTGCCGATGCCGCGATGCCCGCTGAAGATGTACCCATGCGCGATCCGCTGCTGCTTCAGCGCGTTCATCAGCGTGACGGTGACGTGGTCCTGTCCCGCTACGTCCGCGAAACGCTGTGGCCGGTATTTCCTTGCAAGAACCTGATATGCCATAAGAAGGTGCGGTGAAGCTCGCCGCAACCCTTATTGTATCGTCCATCGCAGCTTGAGCCTTGCGCGCTCGACTATCGCCTGGAAGCTCCGGATTTAGTCTTCGGCAACTTCTTTCGGCGTTTCACCTCAGCCTCGCTGAACATCGTGCCCCGGCACTTCGCCGCTCCGCAGTGGCAGTCGGCCTCGGCATCATCGCTGTCGTAGAGGTTGTACTCATAGGTCAGCTCCTCGCCGGCGGCGATGTCGCGAATGGCCATCACGAAGATTCGGCCTTCCTCATCCTCGGTCTCGCAGTTTGGGTCGCAGGAATGGTTGATGAACATCGCTATCCCAAAGCCGTCGATCACCATCCCATCTTCCCCACAGCTGAACAGATAGGTGATAAAGCGGTCTTTATACCGGTCATCGGCCTGCTCTTTTGTGAAGCGAGGCCCGTCGTACTCGCAAACCCGCATCCTTTTTTTCACAGCCTGCGTCGTATAGCAGCCAGCCGCATGAATCGACGAAGAACGAATAATCAGCCCATCAACCATAATTAGAAGTGATCCATAAATAGACGTTTTTGAAGTAGTTTTTCCGTAAAGTACAGGGTTTTGACCCTGCACTTGGCTTAAATTGGAGATGATGGATCGTCCAAGGCAGCGAAGCCGGATGACGCATTCCCGTCCCGAGCTGACTATAACAAACCCCCGGACAAGACAGTCAAAGTATCGGACGAGTAATCTAAAGAGGATGGCAATTTACCCTCCAGTTCGTGTTCTACTGGCCGCCTTTGCCTTCGCCGCCACTTCGCTCGGGCAGACCGCGTCCGATCAGAAGCCCACCAACCCACCCTGCCCCCCTGCAAATCAGACCTCCGGCAAGCCTGCAGCCGACAAGCCTTGCCCTCCGGTACCGGACACGAAGAAGCCCTCTTCTGGTGAAGAGTTTCCGTTCCCCGGCGAGCCCGTCAAGCCCATTGCCCCATCAAGTGCACCGCCTGACGCTCCCACGCCCAGCTCCGCCCATCCCTCCGACGCGGACGATCATCCGTTCCCAACGAAAGCTCCACCGCTCCCCGATGCGGACTCCAGCTCCGGCAGCAGTTCGAGCGACGCAGACGATCACCCGTTCCCGACAAAAGCTCCTCCGCTCCCCGATGCGGACTCCAACTCCAGCAGCAGTTCGAGCGGCTCCAGCAGCAGCGCGGATCCGAATTCCTCCCCGAATTCAGCCGCGGCCGATGATGCCGCCGATACCCGCTCCACTCGCAAGAAGCTCCCCAAGGTTCGGAAGCTGCAATCTGACGACGACCGCGCCGCCGAGGACCTCGATATCGCCAAATTCTACGAAGGGAAGGGCAATCTCAACGCCGCCTACCTCCGTGTCAAGGACGCCGTAAAGTCTCTCCCCAACGATCCGGAGACCCACTTCGCCCTCGCCGAGATGGCACAGAAGTTAAAGAAGCGGGACGAAGCCATCGCAGAGTTCAATGCCTACCTGAAGCTCGACCCCGACGGCCTGAAGATCAACGCCTACCTGAAGCTCGACCCCGACGGCCTGAAGATCAACGCCGCCCGCAAGGCCCTCGCCGAATTGCAATAGCTTCTTCCATCCTGGAAGTCTCAACCGCACTCCTGGGAGCAGCTGGATTCACCGATCCACCCATGCGGTATAAGGTAATGCTGCAGCTATGAACCCTACTCTGCAGCAACTACAGAACGAGATCGCTAGCTCCCTCCAAGGCTTGGACTCCACACAGACCCAGACGGTTCCGACGAGCCAGCCGGACAAGTGGAGCATCCAGCAGATTGCCCAGCATCTCTGCCTTACCTATGACTCAACTGAGACAGCTATTAATGGTCGCCTCGTCAAGGGCAGGCCCACCCGAACCAGACCCACCATCATGCAGCGGATCGCCCAATACTTGGTCACAGTGATCGGCTACTTCCCACATGGCCGCGAGGCCCCTTCCGCGGTCATCCCGCCAGCAGGCGGAGATCGACTCTCAGGAGAAGATCTCTCGCGCGCCGCCGCCGAAGGTCTGGCTCGCATCGACAAGCTCCTCAATGAGGCCGAAGCCCTCTTTGGCCGGCAACGCTGCATCTCCCACGAGGTTCTGGGCCCTCTCAGCATTCACCAATGGCGCACGTTTCATCTCGTTCACGGTCGGCATCACATCCGGCAGATCGTCGACCTTCGCGCGAGCCGCAACCTCTAGCTCTCTCTCCTGCCACGAGCCTTATTCATCGAGATCTTCGACGTCTTCCGTGGGAACAGGTGCAGGCATCTCTTCATCGAGCTCATCCTTCACTCGGAGATATCGCCGCATATATCGCAGCGGCTCCTCCGCCACCGCCAACTCCCGCAGGTGGTATCGCCACGCATCCTCCCGCGCACTGCGGCGCGTGTAACTTTTTCGGTTCACCGTGCCGATCGTGCCGTCCGCCATCCTTCGGGTAAAGGTCTGCGTCGGCACCTGGAACGTGATTTCTTTCCCCGCCTTCCAGAAGCTGGACGCAAACTCATGAGAAAACAGCAGCGTATAGTATCGCCGCTCGGCAGACAGAGTCTCAATGGAATGGAGCGCATTCTTCCATGGCAGCCCCAGTCTGCCGGTGTACCACCTTCGAAACTCGAAGCCATTAGCGCGCGCCTGGCCCACCAACAGCTGCAGCAACTCAAACCGTGTCATAGCTACCGTCTAAACCAAAGGGAGGAGTGGAGCAATACTACAGGGAATATCGGACGTCCAAGGGTATAGTTTACGATGACAGCGGTCTACACCAAAGGATGCGTCACGATCTAAAGAACTGCGTACACACTGGAACCACCACCACGGAGATATGATTCAGATTCCGCGCATCGGCAAAATCCTAAGTGCTCTCCTGCTTGTATTCGCTCTGGCAGCCTTCACCCACGCGCAGCCGTTCGATCCCGCCGCCCATACCGATCCCATCAACCTCACCCCACAGGTCCGTGAGGCCCACGATCACTTCTACAACCTGGACTACGACGGCTCTCTCTCCCGCTTCGAGGCCATCCAGAAGGCCCACCCGCAGAATCCCATGGCCACCAACTACGTCCTTATGGTGCTCATCTTCCGCGAGTTGTACCACCAGGACCTTCTCGACACCACCTACTACGCGCACGACTCCTTTCTCTCATCCAAACGCAGCGTTCCGGTTCCCCAGGCCACGCGTGATCGCATCGAGTCGCTTACCGACTCCTCCATCGCCATGTGCGACCAGTTGGTCAAAGCCAATCCCAACGACAAGAATGCCTACTTCGCCCGCGGATACGCCCGCGGCATGCACGCCGCCTTCATCACTCTGGTGGATCACAGCTACGTGGCCGCTGCCAGACAAGGCTTTGCCTCACGAGGCGACAGCGAGCAGGTCCTCAAGATCGATCCCGACTATGCCGACGCCAAGATGGCCATCGGCATCCAGCAGTTCGCCGTCGCCAGCCTGCCACGCATCCTCCGCATCATGATCGGTATCACCGGCGTTACCGGCAACAAGGAGAAAGGTCTCGACCTCCTCCGCCAGGCGGCCGCCCATGGCATTGTCACCGTCGTCGAATCCCGCACCGCGCTCTCCCTCTTCCTCCGCCACGATGCCCGGTATCATGAAGCCCTGGCCGTCCAGCGCGGTCTGGCTCAGCAATACCCCCGCGACTATCTCTTCCGCCTCGAAGAGGCCAATCTCACCAAGGACTCCGGCGATGGCCCTGCCGCCATCCACGCCTACAAAGCCGTCATAGCCGACGCCCGCAAGCCCAACTTCTTCTCCGACCCCCGCCTCCAGATGGCCTACTTCGGTCTCGCCGACACGCAGCGCGGCCAGAACATGATCGCCGAGGCAGCTCAGAACTACCTGGAGGCCGCCGCCCAGCCCAAGTGCAGCGACTGGCTCCGCCGTCGCGCCCAGCTCAACGCCGGTCAGATGTTCGATCTCCTCCACCAGCGCGACAAAGCCGTCGAGCAGTACAAACAGGCTAGTGCAGGTGGCGGTGACCAATCCCAGGCCGACGCCGCCCGCCGCTACCTAAAGACCCCCTACACCGAGAAGTAGTTATCAACCCATTCGTTTTTCTTGCTCGAACAAACACTGTGTCATCCTGAGCGATGCCAAGGGGCGAGTCTAAGAAACTGTCCAAAAACTGAGGGGGAACCTGCGCAGGAATATGCCAGAGGATAGGCGCCGCACAGCTTGAGGGATGTACCCGAGTGATTTGAGTGAGGCGCGATGGGCGTTGTTGCAATTCAAAGCAAAAGAAGCCGCCTCCGAAGAGGAGACCTCTCTTCCTTTGGATTTTTTTACGTTTGGAAAAACCTTCGACGGCATGTTCCTATCGCGCCAAGAACTCCAGTCCCGAGAAGAACCAGGCTGGACGGTTCAGGAGTAGGAGCAACAGGAGGAGGAACAGTAGTGACCGGGTTATCGGTAACGGTCATCGTAATACTGTCGAAGAATTGATGGGTGCCGACGCTAAACATATCAAAACCCGAAAAACTGCTGCCCTGAAAGTTGTCAACGTTCGGAACAGCGTAGATCTGCAAATGCAGATTAGCCGGATCAAACACTACAAGAAGGCAAGCAAAGCCATTTACCGAGCAAGTTATTGGAGTGACGGGCGTGAAGGTTGTAATCAGATAGGGACTCGTGTACGTGAAGGAAGACGGCACCCCAAAAGTCGGCACCCCAAAAGTATCGTTGAAGTCATACGTAAACGTATCGGCACACGCTGGAATGGTGGAAGCAGCGAGAACGATGGCGGCCGCAAAAAGACGAATAGATACTCGCAAAGTGAATCTCCAGTATTTTCAAAATTGATTTAGACCAACACAAACTACCTGCAATCGCCCCACCACATGCGCTAAATCCTCAGATCTCGTTGTTTCGGGATGTTTTCTCTGGCCAACCCTGCACTATTCTGCAGTCCAGTGGGAACCCGGTTACTCAGATCATCCGGACTCACATTCGTGGCAGAGCAAATGAATTTACTTCGAGTCACCCGGCATAATCGAGTAGGGCAGATCCCGTAAAGTCGCCTGCCGTTGGCATAATTGATCCGCCAGATACGATCGAACTGCTGATCCGGCCACGGCGTATTCGCTCCCAAAGCAGCAGCCAGCTGCCGAATCCGGCCATGATGCCAAACCACCAGCACCACCTTTCCCGCATACTTCCCGCTCAGCAGTGTCGCCGCAAGTCCGCATAGTCATCGTTCGAGAAGCTGTCGTCGATCGGCAGATGCAGCGCCGCCACCAGCGGAGTCACCGTCTGCACCGGACGGATCGCGCGCGCGCTCACATGGGTGGCAAATAGCACCTGAAAGGACCTGCGGTTGCTGTTGCTCTTGCCGTTGTTTGTTTGCGTCGTCATCCTGAGCGGAGCGAAGGATCCCGAAGGTCTTCACGCCATAACCGCCCGAACCTCTCCAACACCAAACTCCACCGTCCTTGCCGTTGTCTGTTCTTGTCCTTCGGCGGGAGCGTAGCCCTCCGAACAAAAACAGCCTGCAAAAGGCGCTTACCGTCCCGAGCTATCTTTTGATGCGCCACGAATCGACGGCATCCCCGGCAAATAACTACCCCACAGATGTGGCAAAATAGAAGTCTCCAGGAGAACTGCCATGTTCTGTACTCGTTGCGGAAACAAACTGGATCCTTCCTCTCGCTTCTGCCCCTCCTGCGGAGCCACCACCAACCCTGCCGCCAGCCCCTTCGCCACCGACCCGCTCTCCGGCAAGTTGACCCGTCCGCGTAATAACCGCATGATTGCTGGAGTCTGTGCCGGCTTCGCCCTCCACTACGGCTGGGACCTCAACGTTGTCCGTGTCATCACCGCGCTTATCATCATCCTTACTGGAGTCGGTGCCCTGGCCTACATCGCCGCTTGGGTTATCATCCCCGAAGCCCCTTACGCCATTCCAGCAAAGAGCACCTAGAGTCTTGACCAAAAAAAACGCCGCCCCTGAAGCCTCCCCTCGTCCCTTCGCCTACCGAAACCGCAAGCTCCACTGTGACAAAGCCGACCTCTCCGCCCTGGCCGACGCGCACGGCACGCCTCTCTACGTGTACTCCGCGCAACAGATCTCGCACCGCTTCCAGCTCTTCGAAGCAGCCTTCGCGAGCCGCCCCCACACCATCTGCTACGCCGTCAAAGCCAACTCCTCGCTGGCCATCCTCCGTCTCCTTGCCCGGCAGGGAGCAGGCTTCGACATCGTCTCCGGAGGCGAACTGGAGCGTGTCCGCAGAGCCCACAAGCCCGCGCTCAAGATGGTCGTCTTCTCCGGGGTAGGCAAGCAGGTCTGGGAGATCGACGCCGCCCTCCAGGCCGACATCCTCCTCTTCAACGTAGAGTCCGAGGCCGAGCTTCACCTCCTCGCCGCCCGCGCCGAAACCCTGGGCAAGCGCGCCCGCTTCGCCCTCCGCGTCAACCCCGACGTCTTCGCCGAAACCCACCCCTACATCTCCACCGGCCTCAGCGAGCACAAGTTCGGCATCGACATCAAAGCTGCCCGCGCCATCTACCGCAAGGCCGCGAAGTACAAATGGCTCGACCCCGCCGGCGTAAGCGTTCACATCGGCTCACAGATCCGCAAGGTCGATCCCTTCGCCGCCGCCCTCGCCCGCGTCACCGCGCTCATCGCCGATCTCCGCAAGGATGGCCATGACATCCGCTACGTCGACGCCGGAGGCGGCCTCGGCATCGACTACGGCACCACAGCCTTCCACCCCGCCCACCAAGTTGAAAAGTACGCCGCCGCCCTCACCAAAGGCCTCGCCAGCGAGTCCGCCCATCTCCTGCTCGAGCCCGGCCGCTTCATCGTAGCCCAGGCCGGCGCTCTCCTCACTCGCGTCCTCGTCGTCAAGAAGAACGGCTCCAAGACCTTCGTCATCACCGACGCCGGCATGAACGACCTCATCCGCCCCGCGCTCTACCACGCCCACCACGAGATCATCCCCGTGAAGCAGCCGGCAGGGAAGTCGACCATCACAGCCGACATCGTAGGCCCCGTCTGCGAGTCCGGCGACTTCTTCGCTCGCGACCGTGCCATCCCCGCCGTCAAACCCGGCGACCTCGTCCTTCTCCTCGACGCCGGAGCCTACGGCATGTCCCTCACCTCCAACTACAACTCCCGCCCCCGCCCCGCCGCGCTCCTTATCGACGGCGCCGAGCTCCTTATCGACGGCGCCGAAGCGCACCTGATCCGTCGCCGTGAAACCATGCGCGACCTGCTGGCCCCGGAGGTACTTTAGTTACCCCTCAGCGTGCTAAACTCACATGGTCGCTTGAGGCCGCAGCTCATCGCAGCCCTGATAAAATCAACGCAGAGGGATCGCATGTCAGGCCACTCAAAATGGGCCACAATCAAGCATAAAAAAGGCGCGCTTGACGCCAAACGTGGCAAGATCTTCACCCGTCTCATCAAGGAAATCACCATAGCCGCCAAAACCGGCGGCGGCGGAGACCCCGACGGCAACCCGCGCCTCCGTGGAGCCATCACCGCGGCCAAAGCCGAGAACATGCCCGCCGACAACATCAAGCGCGCCATCCAGCGCGGCACCGGCGAACTCGAAGGCGTCTCCTACGATGAGATCACCTACGAGGGCTACGGCCCCGGCGGCGTAGCCGTCATCGTCGACGTCCTCACCGACAACAAGAACCGCGCCGTCAGCGAGATTCGTCACGCCTTCAGCAAGAACGGCGGCAACCTCGGCGAATCTAACTCCGTCTCCTGGATGTTCACCAAGAAGGGCGTCATCACCATCGCCAAATCCGCCGCCAGCGAAGACAAGCTCACCGAGATTGTACTCGAGGCAGGGGCGGAAGACCTCAGTGACGAGGGCGAAAACTGGGAGGTCCTCACCGACCCCAAGGACTTCGAAGCCGTCACCGAAGCCCTGAAGGCCGCCAAGATCGCCCCCGAGCATGCCGAGGTCACCAAGATCGCCTCCACCTACACCAAGCTCGAAGGCACCCAGGCCAGCGCCATGATCCGCCTTCTCGAAGCCCTCGAAGACCTGGATGACACGCAGAACGTCTACTCCAACTTCGACTTCGACGAAGCAGCGGTGGAAGCCGGACACTAGGCTAACGGTCGATCCTTCACAAAGAGGCCGCCGCTCATCGGCGGCCTTTCTTCTGCAACTCAGCACCCTCAGTCTCATCGAAACAGGAGAGTCAGTGACCAAGAGCATCCGCCGCATTGGAAAGACGACCGCCTGGGCTCTTGCCCTCGTGCTCACCACACCCTTCATCGTGGCACAGGCCGCTCCCACTGCAGCCGCACTCACGCCCTTCGAGTCGAACTCCGCACATCGTCCTCTGGAGATCGGCGTCATCGCCCAGGGTGGCTTCGGTCTCACCGACAACCGCGGCGGCTTCAAGTTCCTCATGGCAGGCGTCCATGCCGGCAAGGTCCTCACCCCCAACATCG
>Ga0193716_1002451_pt1 | contig 10432 bp, 25 predicted proteins | sample U2c1metaG_FD_145901 | JGI IMG/M metagenome (GOLD analysis project Ga0193716, IMG submission 145901) | Soil microbial communities from a riparian zone of the East river system, Colorado, United States - U2c1 | ecosystem: Environmental > Terrestrial > Soil > Riparian zone | place: USA: East River...
ATCGAACGGCAGGACAACCCCATGCGCGGCTACCTGGTGTTCAGCTTGGACCCCGAGCCTGGCCATATAGCCCACGAATCCTTTCACGCGGTATGGAACATGCTGAAGGGCGTTGGGGCTGAATTGGACGATGAAACGGTAGCCTACCACCTCGATCATCTCGTATCGCACATACACAAATTCATAAAGAAGGAAAAATGAGTTCAGATCGAAATCATCAAACTCTAGTTCTCCAAGAGTTCACAGAGGCAGATGCAATGCTGGCCAAATACCTCGGGCCCACACATCCGATACGGAAAGAACTCGGAAGGCTTATCGGCGATCTAAAGAAGCGGCTGCGATAGTTATCTCAGGCTGTTCATGGCATCCCGCATCAGCTTGTCGTCTACATGGGCGTAGCGCGTGGTTGTGTTGTGGGAACTGTGGCCGCATAGCTTCTGGACCACACTCAGATGCACTCCATTCTCCACTAGGCGGGTCGCAAACGTATGGCGGAGATCATGCCAGCGCATATGCTTCACCTTTGCTTGCTTGAGGGCCTTGGACCACCACTCTCGGTTCTCACGCATCAGGAACACTCGCCCATCATCTACCATCCTGGCATCGTTGGCGCCGTCCTTCAATTCGGATACTTCGTTACGGATGCGCTGTAGATCCTCTAGGGCAGCATAAACGTCGTCAGTTATTGGCAGGTCCATAGCCTTGCGCGTCTTCATCATGCTTGGCGGAAGGTGAAAGTACCGGGTTTCCATGTCTACATGCTCATCCCAACATAAGGAATACTGATTTGCTTTACGTAAGCCAGTGCCTAATGCAAGGGTAAGCTCATGAGGATGGCATTCGAGGTATAGCCGTTTCAGCCTGTATTCTTTAGGGCATTCCTTAATCCACCTCGCCAAAACTCCCCGAATAGCCTTCTCCTCCACCCTCGAAATCCATCGCGGATGTGGTAGCTCTACCCGAAACTGCTTCAGATCTCGGACGGGGTTCACTGTCACATAACCCTCCTCCTTCGCATGCCTGTACACGCTGGACAGGACGGAGCGGTAACGATTCAGCGTTGAAGCCTTCTTGCCTAGTTCTAATAGCCATTTCCTGATCTCCGAGGCTTGTACGGTAGATGCTACTCTATCCCCGAACTCCTCACGCATGGCCCTGATGCGGATCTTGATCCCATAAACGTCTGCTGGACGGTCTGGATTGTTTTGGTTCTCTATGTGGGCAACATAGATGTCACATAGGACTCCTAGCGTCTCACCACGAGCCCGCAGGTTTACGATTGGCTGTCCGGTCCTCCTCGCCAGATTGATGGCAGCAAGGGCCTTCTCGGCATCTTCTCGGGAGCCTATACGTTTCTTCAAGTACTGCCCGTTGGCTACGAAGCGTATGTACCAAACTCCGCTCCCGGGATACTTCTCAAATACTCCGCGCACATCGTTCTTTTTTCTCATGGGGCCATCCGGGGTCAGTTTTATACCCTTTAGGCGCACAAATGCAAGGATGAGCAAAATAGGGCAAACCCACAAAACCCAATGGATACGCGGAGCAAACGCTGCATCTCCCTGCACCCCATAGCATCCAAAACATGGCCCCGCGGCCCTTTCAAGGCTGTGATCCGAGTTCGAGCCTCGGTGGCGCTACCATAGAATCAACTACTTACAGGAAGATAGAAGTGTTTTGCGGGGTCGTGGGGTCATAAAGGGTCATTTTTGACTACGCCGCTCTTGAGAATTTCCCATGATGTAGCGCCGAAGCCGCTCGGTATGCAATATTGGCTTCTTCCGCCGAAGCGAAGCTACCCAAATGCATTTGGACCCCACTGACCTTTATCGACGCAACCCACACCTTACCCTTTTTGTTCCACGCAACCCCTCGATAGCCCGATGCGTTATTAGACTGCATCTTTCGATTCTGCATATTCTGCTGATGGGTAGCATGGCGAAGATTGCACCTGCGATTGTCTAGGGTGTTGCCGTTGACGTGATCTACTAGCATGCCATCAGGCGGGGGCATCAGCTCGGCCTGTAGGCAAACAGCCCTCATGCCTTCTGGAACCTTGCGATTTCTCTTGGCGTAGAATCCTGCACGCTGTGCGTCAGCGAACCAATCAAATCTAGCGGCATACCCTACATCATCCGAATCTATCAAGGCGTACTGACCTTGAGTGAGCTGCACATAGGCAATGGATGGACCAACGGGCACTATAATGGGCCGTCTATCTTTTCGGATATACTTGCTAGGCATGGTTGTCCCTCCGTGGACTTTACGCGGCTGGCTTTCTGAGAGCCTTCCGCGACCATGTTAATTATAATTTATGCGGCCTGATTGTAGGCAAATCTTTCAAGTTCCTTGTGGCTGATTAGCGTGCGGCCCCCAATGCGACGGACCTTGATTTCGTCCTTGGCGATCAGATACCCAAGGTTGCGCAGGGAAATGGAAAGCTTATCCGCTGCCTCCTGGCGGCTGTATAGTATTCTCTGCGTCTCGTTCATTGGCCCTTCCTCCCACTTTCCAATTCCCTATATCTCCAAAAACAAGTCCCTATCCATGCAGACAAAGGGAACCACGCAAATTGATACCAATGCATGTAGAACCAGGAGCTAGGCCAAATACTCATATACAAAATCCATTCCGCTTGAACTGCTAAAGTGGCCAAAAGATTGGCCTCTATTGTAGATCTCCCAAAATTTGCTAATCTCATTGGCCCTCACCCGAAAACCCTTTACCTAAAATCCCATCTAGGATGTTTTGCGTCGGTTCGTAGAACACCCCAATACTCCGCGTGGTCGATTGGGCCATCTGGCAATTCATCCAGTAGTGCGGCCAATCACGCTCTCGCTGGGCTACACGCATGGCCGCGAAGGTAGGGTTTAGCTTCATATCTTCCGGCCTGTTCATGAATTGTTCTCTGGTCATCATTGGCGCCCTTCCTTCCCCTTCAATCCCGACAAAATTAGCTCCCTAACCTCTAATAGCCTCTTACGATCCGATTCGTACAAACCGAAGCCAGCAGATTCTCCAATCAGCGACTCGAACTCTTCCAAGAGATCTTCGGGGGTTTCACTTGCCATCGAGAAACCTCTAGTTTCCGCCCGCAACTCCTGGACAAAACCTCTTGAGCTCGTATCGTGTCCTGCGCCAGCCTGAGTTCTCGTACTGTCCCAGCAGGATCGGCTTCGGTGGCTACGTCGTGCAGGATGGCCTTGAGTTGGGCATAATCCTCATGGCGAACATATCCGCCCTCGTGATAGGTGTCTTCCTCCATGTTTCCGTTATTGTCCGGCCAGTATCGTTTTACCTTCTCTGGATCGAAGCTCATTGCCAGTCCTTTCCAAGAAACATTGCCTTCTCGGCCATTCTGCGGCGCGTCAGGCCCGGAGATGGAGTCAGCTTGCCGTTGATGTGGACTTTGTTCCATTTGGGAAATTCGTTCGCGGCGCCTTCAATATCGCCAGCGTTCAGCTTCTTCAGTAGTGTTGAACTGGACAATGAGGCGGGTCCTACATTGAACACGAAGTCTGCCAACGCCCATACCTGACACGGCTCTATTGACTCTGACACCAAACGCATTACATCTGATGCGGCACCCCCTAGCTCAATTTCGAGCCACTCATCCGCCTGCTCTTGGGTGCATACATCTCCCTCCATCACGGCTTGAGTATGACCCCAGCCGATCGTCCAGACGCCGCCCTGATCCTGATAGGCCTCGAGGCGGCAGCCCTCGAATTCCTTGGTCAGGTTGAGCCCGCGTTCGCTGTAAGTCATCATGGGCGCATCCCCGATAGGTCCATGGATTTCCTTTCGTGGATCTTGGTGAGTTCAACCCTGCGCGCTCCATGCCTCTTGGCAGACTTTACGAAGAGTTTGTTTATGATCTCCTCTCCATACCATTCCACGCGTGACCTGTCGCTGTAAGTTGTTCCTTCTCCTGAAACTACAACGGATATCGTTATCGTGCAGCCGGACTCCGTGATTACCATCTCATTCACTGCATCTTTTGTGTTCATTCTTGTATCCTTTCGTCCTGCCTGATAAGGGATGGAGACAGTTGCACAAGTGAGGTCATTCCTCACCCCGCAGCGCGTATATCTTCTCCTGCGCGCAGATCTGAGCTGCATCGAGGTAATGGGCATATTCAGATTCGCCGCAACGTACGGCTAGCCGACTGCGACAATCCAGCCAAATTATCTCCTCTTCCAGATCGCTAATTCTTCGGTCGCGTTTAGCTTTTACGACTTCTCCAAGTGTCATTCCTCACCTCTCTTTGAATCGGCAACTGTTGGGGGATCAGGTAAGGCGGCCCGTTCATCATTGGCCTTCTTCATAAAATAGAAGCTATCCACATCGGTGTAAGCCGCTGCCAGTTCGAGCGCCCTTCTTGTTGCTTGGAGTTCGGCTTCGAGTGCGGCATAGTCGTCGTAAGCTACGACCTCTCCATCGGGGTTTTTCACTAGGTCCCTGTATTGTGAGTAGCCATGCCCCACCCACTCCATCTCATATCTCTGCACCTTCTCTGCTTTGGATGGGGTAGTCATCGGGACTGCCTCTCTTTCAGCAACTGCCGCTGTTCATCGGCTGCATTCATAAACTCTTGGGTTACCGAGAAATCCTCGTAGTCGCTCTGATTTTCCATTATGTAAAGCTCTTCTTGGCAGTTGGAGCAGATGCCGCCATACATACGGCATCCGCAGTCTTCGCAGGATTGATAGCTCACTTATCCATCTCCTCATCGTCTGCGTTGGGTTGGGCAATTGCTGCATCAAAGTATCTCTGCGCGGCTTTATCCCATTCATCTAGGCGCTGCCGAGCCGCTTCAGGGTGCCAGTTATCTGGATGCAATTCAAGAGATGCCTTGAGATTTGTTCGCAGCCTTCCACCCTCGTACCAGAGCGCATGAGCGATATCGCGGGGCACATCTTTCTTTTGCGCTAGGGCAGACTCCAACTCAGCGATCTTAGCTTCTGCCTTCTCTTTCAGGTCCATCTCGTGCGCAATGTCTTCCACGCGAAGACCATATCCATGGTTCAATTCGGCATAGTCTCGCTCCAGCTCAGCGATCTTTTGTAGCAGAGGGGACTGAGCGGCGCGTCTCTGTTTTAGCTCTTTGAATGCTGCTCTTTGTGTAGAGTGTCGAGACACATTCATAGTCAAAAAATTCAAGTCTGCTTCTGTCAATAGGTTTTCAACCTCAAATCCGTCCGCCTGTGGAGCAGGTTTGGGTTCACTTAGCCCTAATTCATCCCAAATATGCTCAGGAACGCTATCTCCAATCTCCTGTGGCGCTTCTATAGGCTTAGAAGTATTTAGCGATGCGCAGACATACCCCCTATCCAGCATGTCATCAGATAGGCACGGTCCATCTTTACACTGACACTTCCCTCCATGCATGGGGCATTGTGGGTGAGTAGGTCCATCAAATGGCTGACACCAGCACGCATCAGCAGTCGTGAATGAAACATACGTTCTCTTCGCTTCTACCGGCTTAGGGGGAGTGACTTCACGTCTATTCACTGGCGATCCTTTCATCCACTGCGGCCATGTCTTTACCTCTTCTGCCACCTTTGTTATGTGGTCCCACAAGTGTTTATTCCGCTCTTCCATATCCCTACTCTCCCGTAACCGCTGCTCTGATCTCTGCAATGAGTTCGTCTTGTTGCTTGCTGTATCGCTCGCCAATCTTGTCGTGGCCGCGCATGTCAGCCTCTCCGATCCGGTAGCCTATCGAAGCAAGTTGCATGGACTTCTTCAGCAACTCCCTAAGTTCCTGCTCGCGCAGCAGGGATGCCTGCAATTGACGTTCGGCTTCCTCCCTGAAAGCCTGTACGCTGTCATAGGTGTAATAACCATGGTTGAATTCGAGAAGCTCTGAGGCTTTATCCAACCCATCCCCGGACTCGACCTTGGCTGGCACCTTTGCATATTCAAAGCCGTCATCCGTCGCACCCATGCATACCTTCTCCCCCTCTTTGGGGGCAGGCTCGGGGGTTGCTGGAATGCTTGCTATGTACTCCTTGCAAGCGCAGGCTCTGCAATAGGACTTGCCCGTATTAGGGGAGTAAACGTGGTCAACAATAGAGTGTTCACGCTCGCACCTCCAATCTTTGGGGGCAGGCTCGACACTCCACCCGCAATAATCAACGGAGATTCCTTTGGTGGCTAGAAATTGCTCAACCTCGTTGAATTTGCCACTAGAGATAGCATCTTCCGCCGCCGATTCAGGAGCTTTGCTGATATATCCATCAATCCAAAGGTGCATCACGTCCGCCAAGAGCTTAGTTGCGGGGTCCACGGTCTCTTTGGGGGTAGGCTCTTCTGAGGCAGGGAGCAAGCGGGCAGCAGATTCCCATGCCTCCCCCTCTTCGCTGAAATATACGAACGCCTCGGAAGCTATCGCGTAGTTGCTGACGATAGCGCCAGCCATATATTCAGCATCCGGGTACGCTTTCAACACCTGATCTTTGCTCGTCATAATCCTCTGCTCCTCCCTTGCGATAGCTATTCTGATTCAGGAAATTCCGGCAGTTTCTGCCAATGAGTTACGTTGTTCACCTTCTCGCCTCGGAAGTACCAGCCGTCAATTGGGGTGTTATCGACATACCAATACCCGCGCTCCACTAATGCGTTGCCAAGAAGGATCAGCACATCTCTAGCAGAATCGGGCAACTCCTGTTTCACTGAAATCCAATCACTCACGTATTGCTCCTCCCTTGCGATATAGGTGGACTACTTAGTCCTTCGTAAAGCGGAACTCCATCCCTTTAAGAAAGCGTTCATTAGGAAAGATCCGTCAGCCTTCGCTACAATCTCCTCTGGAACCTCGTAGTAGCGAAGCATGCTCCTCTCCTGAATAATTAGCTTCGATCTCCAAAATGTCGTGATCTTCTGCTTTGCCATTGTTCTTCCCTCTCTCCTTATTAGTCTTCGATGTATCCCTTTTCTTTGAACTGTGCAGCGAGGCGCCTGGCAACTGCTTCACTTGCTGCCCTAGCGATCTTTTGGCCATTCGCGTACACCCACCAGAAGATTCCATCCTGTTCAACTACCACTGCTCTCGGTTCCAAATCTGCATTCATAATCGTTCCCTCTCTCCTTCTCGGTCTCTGAATCAGGTAGTGCGGCCTCATCTTCCAGCAACTTCAATGCTTCCTGAATCTGCATCTTTACTGCATCCACAAAGAAGGCTCCAAGCTTCTTCACGTTGTCGCAGTTGATTTCTGCACACTGCAACTCCTCAATTGCCTTATCGATATTTTTCTGACTTGCCATAGTTCTCCGTCCCTTTCGTAGCTACCAATCCAGCATCCCGCAGTGCTTGTATCAGCCAGTAGTGGTTATCCTTTACCATCTAAGCCTCCGGTTACTTCTAAACTTTGGTCGGGTATTTAGGACCGCGACAGCTTCCACCATCTTTCTACGACTAACCCGAAGTTTCGCAGTTCAGTCAGGAGCTACCTGACAACCTTTTACTGAATCATGTACTGCGGCCTCTTCTGCCACATCTGCTCTAAATCGTCATCACTAATTTCTGGCCACATCTCATTCATCAGCCAGAAGGTCTCCTCTTTGCTCATTGACGTTAGGCGAACTATTACTTCTGCGGCTTCGGTGGGAATGGTCATTTCGCCTCAATCTTGTGGCCATGAGCCAGCTTCAATGCGGCAATCCTAACGCTTGAATCCCAGAAGATCTCATCGTCCATGCTTGAAAAGTCGTAGAAGTTGTAATTACCTTCTTTGTCTGGGTTCACAATAAATCGGCCTATCGAGTCAGGAGTTACTTCCTTTAGCCATTCCTCATCGAAATGGGAGGCTTCCTTATAGCTTTGAAGCTGCAATCTATAGGCCAGAAGTTTCTGTTTCATGGCCTGCCCGTAATTTTTAGCGGCTGTTTTTACATCACCGATGGCTACTCTTCCCTGAAAACCCTTTCCATGAATCCTTCCGCGTGTGTCAATATGACATCCCACGGCTACTTCATCGTGTAAATAGCAGATACCCTTCTCTAACTCTCCAACGGGTTCGTACTCGTACTCATGGCGAAACTTGAGATAGCCTTTCAGGAATGGCTTGATCTCCTCCAGTGGACCTACAAGCTGGCTCCATACTGCTGCTGCTGCCTTCTGTACGGACTCTCCTGCTCGTACCGCCTTCTCTAGGTACTCAACTGCGAGATGCGTCTGTTTGCCGCGCCACGACGCATGGTCTAGTACGGGCTTCGGTATTCCCTCGTAGTTGGTGAATCCACAGAGTGAGAGGATGGAGCTGGTTGAAAGAACGAAAAACCCTTCAACCAGGTATTGGTGAGTCTCCTCTACGAATGTGTGCTCGAGAATCAAGCTGCCTCCAGCCTAGCCTTGATCTCATCAAATAGAGCCTGCGGAATGTCTGAATCTCGCGAATATCCCTGCTCGTTGATCCACTTGCGGTATCCCTTTACATCCCACTGCTTACCCATTGCGATTGCATAGAGAACCTTGGTAAGCTTTGGATTGATCGGGGCTCCTACTGAAGGTGTAGGGGGCTTTCGCGCCGCCACGGGTTCCTGATAGTCCTTCTTGTAAGCCTCTTCGCTGAACTGGTAATCAACTGGCGGACGGTCATCGTTCAAGAAAGACAGATCGTCGTCTACTGGAGGAGTTTGAGCCAAAGAAGACCTGAGCTGCTGATTGATTGGCTGAACATGCGGCTTTGCCTGTTTCTGACCGCCAAACTCCGCCTTCATGTCCGCGACATACTTGTTGTCGTCGAACAGCCCCATGTGAACATCAGCTGCCACGCCAATGAACTTCATAGCATTTCCGATAGCGTCCGTATAGGCCGCCTTGAAAGCCTCATCAGAGGCCCGCAGACCGCTCTGCTGGCTGATAACGTACTTATCCCCTCCAACTCCGTATACGAGGCCCCTGGTTCCGTTCTCTACGTACCAAACACCGACCGTGCAGAAGACAAGCATCTCTTTGTCCGCTTCACGTGTTTCAAAGGAAGGCTTATCCATGCCCCAACCAATGCCGCAGGGTCCGAAGAACTCCGTCATGCGAAGGTTGCACCACATTGGCTTTATGGCGGTTCCACGGAACCCACCGGAGCGCTGAAACTGCTTCGTGTGCGCCGGATCGGTCTTTCCCAGCTGATCCCAGATACGTACGTTGTTGTTGATTTGCTCGCTCACAGAAGTCCTCCAATTGTGAAAATTCCAAACATGATTACCGTTATCCAGAAGACATCCTGTATGCCTGCGGTGTGATCGGTGTGTACGCTGCCATCCTGCTCGGTGTAGCTGTGCCGTTTTATCCCAACGTATAGGGAGAGTAGCGTTCTCATGCGGATTCTCCTTTCCCGATCTCGTATGCCCTGAGAATCTGGTTCCTCTGGGCCTCAGTGCAGCCGCGCATTATGTCCTTCAGCTTTTGCGGAAGCGGATCATGCTTCTTCAGGTAGGACACGCGCTGCCAGTCGCGAGCCATCGCTTTTGCATAATGCTCGTCTCCAGATAAAACCTTGGGATGGTGCCATAGTTCATCTGCTTGTGCGTTCGTTGGTGTGATTGGATTGTTTGCCAGATACGCCAAGACGGTTTTCACGTCGGAATACATAACATCTGGATTGGCCACTGCAATTTTTGCGGCTAATTCTTCATCGATCATGTCTGGAGTAACCACTATGCGGCCTCCTTGATGCTCACTGGCACATAGAACGTAGTAATGTCGGGGCAAGCGCAACCGAGCAGTCGATACAGAAGGTTCCCTTGCGGCAGATGAAAGAGCTACCAAAGATTGTGTCTTCACACAGGCTGCAGAATCCATTGAACGCTGTATCCTTCGCCTGCCGTATGTAGCTCTGAGGAGGAAGGACTATAGCTGACATACTGCCTCCTGTGATTCAGGTACTGCGGCTGACTTCGCGCAGGTGCAGGTGAAGCGGCAGCATGTTTCACAGTCGGGCTCGATGGACCGGACGTGCTCGTATATTGAATCCATAGAGATACCTCCCTCTATGACATTGAGAAACATTCCCGAGATTCCGCCGGTTATGGACTCTGTCAGCCATGGCCAAAGATCATTGAAGTTGAAGAGGTACGTCATCGGATCTTTACCCCCAGCTGCTAGGTAGGCTCTCCCAACTGCGCACCCGCAATCTCCCCACTTATCCCCTCCGAACCACATCGAGCCGTTGTTGCGGGGTATGGAAACTTCACCTAGAACCATTGCGTCTGACAATTTCATGCCGCTCTCCTTGATTGATTGAGAATGTTTGCAAGTAACTCTTCTGCCGTATCACCGAAGATCTGCTCACCCGGCATGTGTGCCTCATAGCGAAGGAATGAATCCTCACCATCCGCGTACAAGGTGGCTTCCACATGAAGGGAAGTAACTTCAGGGTTCATTGCCTTGGCCTGCGCTAGGATCTGTTGAAAGGTCATTTCTGCACCGCCG
>Ga0193716_1002452_pt1 | contig 10429 bp, 13 predicted proteins | sample U2c1metaG_FD_145901 | JGI IMG/M metagenome (GOLD analysis project Ga0193716, IMG submission 145901) | Soil microbial communities from a riparian zone of the East river system, Colorado, United States - U2c1 | ecosystem: Environmental > Terrestrial > Soil > Riparian zone | place: USA: East River...
ACCTTTGAACAAAAGAAGAGGTTAGAGAATGAGCCAAAGAGAAAGCTTGGGACCTGGAGAAGCAACTAAGCAGAAGGGGGCCAGGAGGGGCCAGGAGCCAGGGAGCAGAGAGCCAAGGAGAAGGAGCAAGAGAGAAGAAAGAGCCAGAGCCAGGGAGAAGAATAGCTAAACAGAGGGCAAGGTAGAAGCAGAGGAATGGGTGCAAATTGACAGTGAGAGCAGAGGGATGTGCCTGGTGTAGGCAGAGTGAGCATGACATTAACTTGAGGATATTGTAACTTGTGGAAGAGAAAGAGCACTTACTTTGGTACTATAGAGAAGGAGAACCCTGGGGCAAGGGCAGGCATGCATGCAGAGCTAGAGGGAGATGGTGGTTGTAACAAAGAGATGGCTTAGTGAAAATTTTCGCGAAGTTTGTAACATACCGGTGTGTCGTTCCAAAGTCCTCAGTTCTAGTTGCTAGCGTCGCTTCCCAGGCCGCGCCCAGGAAATACACGCTATTCGAACAAGCATACTAAGGCCTGACTAACACCTGACACATATCTTGGTGCAAACATGCTGCGTACCTTATATTTTGATGCCATGACTGTGCATTGACTATGAGATGACTATTGTGAGACTTAACTTGACTATTGCATGACTGCACCTGACTTTCATTTTTACAGAGAGTCCACCATGACAGTGGCTGCCAATATGCTGCCATTCTGTTGGTGAGGAAAGTATGTTTATCTTAGAATCCACCAGATAATATTTGGTGCTTAATGAACGAATAACAAGAATGTATGACATGTCGCAAATTAATGATAAGATCGGGTACTTCTAAGCCTGCCGTGCAAAGACAGCTTCGTGAATCAGATTCGGGGAAAGTTGGAATAAAAAAGACTTCTTTAGTAGTACAAGTGGAAGAGAAAATATTTAGGTGCCTAAGATCGCTCAAATCACATTTCCACTCACGACTCCCCAGCCCAACCCCAGCCACCAATCATCGGCGGAGTCTATCTCGTCTCCTGATGTAGCTCTTCTGATAACGGAACAGCCGTAACCTCTGCATGGCTGAAAGACCTCAACCCAGTCCTCAAAATCCTCAATCGCGACTTGCAATGTGGATCTGGACATGCAACTTCCGCATCCGTTGTCATCCAATCCTTCGCATCCGTTGGTCTCTGTTTAGCGGCCAGAAGAGGCAGGATAGCGCCTACATAACCGTTGCACCATCAAGTTGGTCATTCTGGACGAGGGTCGATCTTGAGGACTTAGTACTCACCAAGCGAATAGATCGAAAAACCTTGGCCCGGCGGCAGATACAGCATCTCCCCCTGAAGCGTGAAATGATCTCCCTCATTTGCGCCGCATAGAACGCGCTCCCCGGCAGGGCATACTACTTCAACCCGGAGATCGTACAACTGGAAGGTATCATCGCCAGACTGTTTTTCTGACATTGCAGGTTTGTGAGAGGGCGCGACAGCTATGCTGAGGCTGTGAGTCTTCTGGCCTTGCGCTAGCGTAATAGTCGCGCGTCTTTTGGAAAGACGGTGAGGTATCCAAACGTGGTGATGTAGCTTGCATACTAGCCGCCGCTGCTGGCTATGTGGCGTGTGTCTGAATCCTATCAATGTTTACTGTTTGAGATTGTACAGGATTACAGCAGCACAACTTGAGCACAACAATCGATTCGTTCAATGGTACTTCACAACATGAAATACTGCGGGCAAGTAAAAGTTAACTGAACTGTTATTCACAAATCGCCTGCGCGCGGGTGACAACCGAACGGTGGTCCAGAGTGCAAATTACAGGTTGCCGTGTGTTCGCTCACATCCATTACTCCGTGCTTCAAGTCACGTGTACATATCCCTTCATCGTCCATCGGAATGTATCCCGATCATCATATGCAGGGTCATTTTTGTTGGAAAGCCGACGGACGAAATGGTCGAGACACGGGTCTGGATCCTGGCCGAATTCATTGATTAAATAGCGATTGTGAACGAGGAGATCGCCCGTATCTACCCGCGATGCATAGAAATTGCCATTGCAGTCATGTCCCGCTACCATCGCGCCGTCTGGTGAAAAGGTGATCGCTCTGTGGATAAATTGTAACCCGATAATGACTCTCCAAACAGCCCTTCCATCATTGAGCTTCCAGACTCGGATACTAGAGCCAACGTTGTCCGGAGGATAGCTGTTGCTTGCCACAGCTGCCACAAACGACCCATCAGATAAATCATGTATGCTTCATCCCCTTCGTAGACGACAGACAACATGCAGACGTCTAATACTTAAACCGTATCACAGGCAACAAGCTGGATGATACGCGAGCTATCTGTAGAAGGGTGGATGTCGTCACCTTCATACCACACCGACCCATCCATGTCCAATACGCGACGAGTCTTCTGTGAAGCGTGGGCGTCCAATGATGAACTATTTAGAAAGGCTAGAAAACAAACCCAACTCATATGTTTGGAGAGCTGACATTCGGATGGAGGGTCGACACTCAGGTCCCAGATATAACTTAAGCCAGCAGAAGAACCATTGGTCACCAAATGGCTATCAGGTGAAAATGCCACGGACGTCAGTGAGATAGGGGGCTCAAGATCATCCCAATAACGTGGACCGGAGATAATGTGTTGTGTTAGCCATAGTATCAGCCAAACCTTCGTGAGAACTGCTTGCTATCATAGTTTCATCGACCTCATGGCCATACGACTGTCCCGGGCTGCTGAGTATAGACAAGATGGATGACCAATACGCATCGAGCCCAGTGACCACACGAGGAGGCAGAAATGACGGTAGGTAGGCTTTGCGGATTGCACTACCAGTCGGCGTGAATGGTAGTGGAGGTGTAGATATGTAAAGGGCTGTGCATATGACAGGTCAGAGTTACTGAATTAGCCGCCGACAATCAGGCGTACGCGCTACGAGACCCGTCTGATCAGGTAAAGCTCTATACCTGCAGCCAATTCTGAAGTGTTACTAACATATCAGTAGCATTTTGTAGGACTTCCGTCAATGCCATCACCTACATTCAAGATAGTAATTGTCTTGACAGGATGCCCCTTTAGCGTATCGATGAATAGCTCCGACATGCAACGTGGTCCGTCCAGAACCGACCCGCATACTGAAGCTCCTCCGTAATGCACTTTCCAACAGTCCTTGCAATACCTTCTATCTCATATATGCGCAATGTCAGGTCTCCAATATCCCGCTTCAAACCTATGTTCATCACCATTAGACACATGACTGCAAGTCTCTGGCTATGCTCCTTTTCGTTCACAAAGGAACTACTGGCGGGCGAGGACCGAGCACGCACGGTCAAGAAGTCTCCAAAGGATAGGAGGATTCGTATAGGTGCCATTTCTTCCGTCAGTCCGGCCAGTAATGAACCTAGCGGTCGCAGGATACAACTAGGTCTGTCGAGGAATTGGAATGCAAAGAATTGGAGGGCAGACGCAAAAGGGGATTTTTCGCCGCCATTACTGTACCAGTGAACAAATTGTACCCGTGCACAAAACTATCGTCCTCCTAATTCCAGGTAATGATCGTTGAATACAGCTCGACCAATTTGACCTCCGCGCGGAGGCCAGATATACCATGGTTAGACAAAAGAGCATGCGCACATCAATCTAAAAGGCTAAAAAATCGCAAACTGTCGCTGCTCAGATGAAGAGTCCCCCGGCCTTATCGACGAATGCACCTTTCCATTCTTCCTGCAGCCAATTTATCGCCGCTATTTCTTCTAGTCTGCACCGAATATACACGGCAATGTCGTGTCTGCCCGACCGATCTGGAATGCGTATGGATCGTCCTGTCTGTGAAAGAATCTCTCGATATCTTCATCTGCACGGGACGTAAGTAGAAAGTGAAAAATTTGTGGTAGAAGGGATATTTTCTTGGCGAGGATCACAAGAAGGTTGATGTTGTGATTATATCCTTCGTCCAATGCATCAATAACAATCACTATGGACCGATGACTTGCAAGGAAAGCGGATAAATGCAATTGCCTTGAGATGGATGCAGTGACCCAGTAGCCTCGGCTCGCGCTCAACGACCACATCAAGATGCTCTACGAACTTGTCGCCATGCTCGCCGAGGTCACGAGCTATAGTACTGAAGAGCTTTTGCGGAGTGTTCCTACTGGCGATTTCTCGATCGAAAAGAGGACAAAAAGGGACGAGGAAACGAGAATGTCGTGTTCATGGCGACATTGAACGAAACTACGAGCTGGGTTTAGACCCAGATCACAGCTGGGACTATTGCAAGATAATGCTTGGAAGAAATCGTACCGATTGCGGATTTTCCTGCCCCAGCAATGTCAGCCAATCAGAACATCTGTGCGTTGCTGGAATTCTCCATGTTATACGTCCACGCTCAAATATCAAAGAGAATTTCCACGCGCGTTCTTGGTAAGCAGTACGAAGAATTCCAAGACGCGCCTTCGGCATACGGAAGAGCACTCAGTGCTATGCTCTGGACTAGGACATAAATTAGCCACAAGTGTGAAGGAATGACATACCAATCTTGTCGCTTATCTTATCTAATCCGTTGCTAAGTCGTTCTGCAGTCCGGTTTGATCGTGAAGAGCGCCTCTCAATTATCGCTCAAGGACCTGATCCGTACTCCAGAATTAGATCACGGCCTGGTATAATCTATGTGGTCAGAATTTTGGCATTTGCTCGAACGAATAGGCCCAGAAATACATAAAAGGCTTCCGGAGCCAAATACAGTATCGTAAACTAGATAAAAGCACAATCTATATCAGTAAGTCGTACAAGTTGAATGATTTGTTGCCGTGCTGCGTGAGGAAGGTCGTCTAGTAATTGATTCCGACGCGTGCGTAAAGTCGTGTAAGTGAAAATCTGAGAGATAAAGAGAAAAAAGATATGGAAAGGTTGACGATTGATGGCCGACAGCGCATTCGAAGCGACTGTCCTTAATTCATAAAACTCCATTTAACATTAAGTACGCCTTTGTTCTTGGCACCGATCATGCTGAAGGCGCTGGGCGACAAGTCTGAAACAGGCATCGTTGGCATCAGCACCTTGGAAACAAACATTTAGCTGGTAACCTACCAATCCTGTCAGAACCTCCGCAACTTTCGCAAAGGTCGCGGATCTTCGCAGTCACGGTCTTGCCGTTGTCGGTATTGGTGACGTGAATCATTTCATTACATTTTCCTCTATAGTGATTTAACCCCATCTATTTGATCATCGTTATTGTGTGCATTGTTGATGAGCTAGATCGTCTTACCGCTACAATATGTTCACTGTTACTATCGTGATGTCCACAGGCACCTAGACCAACGTCAAAGTATGTGGCCTATAGGTCGTGCGGTGAGCCGCCAGTCAATGAGAATAAGCAAGACAATGCTTACGGTACTCTTGTAGGACCTCTTGGTCAGTTCAGCGGCGGCATTCAAAGGTAGCGGAGAGCCGAAGGCGATGACAAAAATCGCGCAGAGATACATCGAAAGAAGAGCAAGACGAGACATTGCGGAAGAAGATGGAGGGAGGAAGCGAGGGAGAGGAGGTTTCGGTTGCTCGTGGGGAGTTGGAGCGCGGGTTGGAAATGAAGATTTCTAGGTACATTTTATACTTTCGATGAGTACGTTATGCCACCCTCCGGACGTGTGTCTTCCATGTGTCTGGAGACAGTTGCAGACCTGTGGCGTAAAAAAAAGTGGCTTGATCAAAGGGAAAAGGTTCCGCCGTCCACAAAAGAATAGATCAAAGTCTTTTTCAGGACGCATTTGGAGAATGACGAATGATTAGATCAGGCGCCGATGGGGTGAGGCCAAACATGATTCTTGACGGCGAATGTTCCGAGGGTGACCAGGGTTGCGACCGAGCAGCGTGCTGCATGAAAAAGGAAACCAAGAAGTTTTGTGTGGGAGTGGACTGCCTGATTTGGCGGACGGGCGCGACACGTTGCCAAGCACTATGCCACACTGTGCCACTGGACTGCGGAAAACAACACGGTGCAGGGTCGTCCGAAAAAAAGAGAGACGTCCACCGCTTTTAGCAACCCTAACTTCAACGGCTCCGCCCGGCTTACACGTTTGTTCTTTCCTCCAGCCATGCACCATTGCCTACCATCTCAGCTAGCCGCGCACGGTGTTTGTGCGGCAATTCACGTGTTTGGACTTCGGCACCCTCGAAAGTAGAGATTGCGGGACCAAAGTCGAGGAGACTCGTTCTAGAATCCGCACAGATCGATTACATGGTTGGGTTCAATCGCTGTCAATCGGGCCGCGTCGGGACACTGTTCGGAGTTGTACCCCCAAGTTCAACCTGCGAATCAGCCACCAAAGACGCCTAGTGCCACCATTGCCTCGCCTGAACCTTGTCGATAAATTTTGTCTTATCGCACTTCCCTGCTCCGAATAGTTCTCAGTTGTGGTGCAAAAAGCACATAATTCTCGTTCCTGTCAATATATGGAGCATTTAGTATCAGTAACATTCTAGCGTAGCTGTCATCGAATCATGGGTACCTTCATTCCTTTACAATTCCAACATGTATCTCCTTGAAGTCGCCGTTTGCCAACAGCGCGGCTGTCGATTCTGCAACATATGACCTTCGCAAGCTAACAAGTCTCGCCTGCATCGGATTGTAGCGGCCTTTGATGTATTCAACACGAGCTCGGAACGCGTTCGGAATCGTCTTCTCGACATGCTGAACAAAATCCAAATTTCCGGTTGTTTTCCTCTCTGTAAAAAAAAGAAATTATATCTAATTTACGAAGGAGCTGATATCAGATGAACTCGGAGAAGTGAGTGAAGAACCCCGTTAATTAATACCGCCAAGTTAACGTCAACACGTGTCTGCGGGATCGTAGAGAATTAATTCCATTTAGTATGAGTCGTCATTTAAATTACGACATTTCCAGACTGCCCCAGATTAAATTGCACATGCTCACTGCAGAGGCGAATGCGTGTGAACAACGTTGCCAGTGATGCATCGATGAAGCTTAAGGTATATAAGTAATCACAGACGTCAACGTCAGTTGCAATTGTGCGAGCATTAGTGTGGGAGAGTATAATAATGCATAGGCCACATATGGCAGCTTGTCCCAAGAGGCAATGACACTTCAAATCAAGGTTCAAAAAACTGTCCCTACTTCTGATTTTCAACCTACTATATACTGCTTAGAAGTTTGCGGCTATTACACTACTCCGTCGTGGCTTCTACAGGTCAATGCCGTGGCATAGGTCCCTTATAACCAGATACTGTGTCTAACCTGAAAGACTTCGATGGTCATCTGGTTGTGCGACTGCGTCGACCGCATAGCATGTAAGCTTCCCTGACTTGACTATTTGCACAGGGGATATCAGTGGAGTTCTGGTCTGCGAACTCTACCGGAGACGAGTGGCACTGCATGTGGAACGCGATTACTTATCAAACTTCAAGAGAAGCTAAAATATCAGCATCTCTTCTCTTGGGGGCGATGAGCCTATCAAGATGTGTGGAAATACTTTGACGCCGAGTTCAGAACATCGCCAGAAAGACTTCGTATCCGATTCGTACTTACTGACAGTGGGCTCAGTCCTTTGGATAATGCCTATTCTCAAACAATCTGATTTATGGCACTATCGGCACAAGGCCATTTCAATCTCGCTGATACAGTAACGCTGCAAGAGGTGGAAGTTCTGAGGTCGGTTGAGAAAAAGAGTGAAGGAAAGGAACATCTTACAAGAACCAAACTAGCACTGAGGGTTTATTGCGGCCGTTAGACTTTCTATCAGAAATTATGGGACGGCTGTGCTCAGGGCGCACGGGTTCTCCTTGGTGTCACCAGACAGTACCCACATCTGACTTTGGAAACTTGCAGGGCAAGAAAGGCCGATACATGAAATTGGCTGTTTTTCACGATTTGACTAGTCGTCTTCGCCAGTGTGGCGAGAAAATGGCGTCATGTCAATCTCGTTACTGCATGATGATTCATGTCTGCAACAAATCCACGTACAAATATACCTTGCTTTTGATGCTTTTAGATGCCTTCGTCTTCCTCTTCGTCTCCAGACACCTCTGCATTCTCTTGGCCAGCCTTGGCCATGAGCTGCGCGAGGTCTTGCTCTTCCGTCTCGGACACTGCTTTGGGCTGCAAATTTATTTAGGATTGAAACAACCAAGAAACTGGAGGGTAAGATGTACCTTCATCTTGACAACAAGTGCGCCACCTTGATCTTCGATCGTACTCTGGATCGAATCAATGGCGCGTTCAAGGCGCTCGACAGCCGCATACTACGTAGCATATATTCGTCAATTACCTCCCAGTCAAAAGAGAGCAAGCCTACCTTATCTGTCGCGTTAGTGCTCAGTACATATAACGGTGGCGCCACAAGTTTTGCCTTGATAGGCACTGCCTCGTTACTCTCCTTCTCTCCCGCTCGTAGAGCTTTCTTGATGGCGTCAATTCCTGCTGGCGTGTAACATGTCAGCTCAATATCGGCACGGAGCTTAATTGGTTGGGGTGTGAGTCGGCGGGCGATGGTTGACATCAAAAGCGTTACTGTACTGGATGGGACAGGTGTGGGGAGTGCGGCAAAGACTGTATCTGACTCACTAGATATGTGATCAGTCTGTAATTTTCGGTGAAAGAACATGGACGTACGTCAAAGCAAGCTTAAATGCATCATAGGTATGGCCATATTTTTTACCCAGAGGCCACCCAACAGCATCATAAAGCTTTTCCAATCGTTCTTCTTCATTTGCTCCACCCACAGTCTCATCCCCGTCATCCTCTTGAGCCGCTTGCCTAGCCCTCCTTGATTTTTTCGACTCTTTCTCCCCCGACTCGGCAGGTGCAGCGACAGCTTCGGTAGTAGATGGTGTTTCTGTGGCATCAAGTAAGCCTGAAGGCAGCTTTGAAGCGACGTGACGCATGATCGAGGCTACAGTTTTGGATTTCATGTATCGTTCTTCGCATTTTGTGATGTCCTCCGGAGATACACGACGTTTAGATAGATCGATGTAACCTGCGCAATCGCATATTCCAGAAACACTCAGCCGAACGTCTCTGAAAATCGATCAACAAACGGACGCACCCTTCTCCTTGTCCACTCGCAGGACCACGACAACCTCGTTCCTCCCTACACGGATCAATTTTTGGATCGATCGGATACGCCTCCGGGACAACTCAGATAAAAGGATCATTCCTTCAATGTTGTCATATTCCAGCTATCGGATTATGTTCATTACGATTCGTCATAACTTGAGCCCATAAACACTCACTAGTTTGACATAGGCACCCATCTCTGCGATCTGGCGAACCTGGACCATTACCAGCTCATCCACCTCCGGATAGCGTTGCTCGTAGTACCGCATCGTTGTAGGGATCGAGGAAAGGCCTTCAGACGACGGTGATTCGAGCGGGATCGCAAAATTTCGAGCCAATTGTGTGGACCTTATTTACGTAAGCGATCAACGTTCAACGTCAATGGGACAATGGCACCCATGGTTCTAGGCAAGTTCTAGGACATTTGTGGATATATTTATTCCGGGGATTAATAGTATGCACGACTTATTCCCCTCAGCTTTGGCTCGGCTCCTCATTTTTGTTCAAATTATTTGATTTCTGGTCGAAATACTCATGCCAGCCCATAACAACTGTGTATTGACTGCAGATAGGGCTGTCCAAAAACGACTACAATATGATTTTGAGCGTAATATATTGTATTTGTATTGTATTCATAAAGTAATCATATTTAATCTGTATGTAATACATATTAATAAGATGATGTAAAACATCCATCTGATGTCTTGATATGCATCACCAGGTTTATTTAACCCATCATATCAGAAACTAGTATGATATGCAGTATCTGACCTCCAATTATTGTGCAGAAGGGCATTCAAGGAGAGGATGACATTTGCCCAATCAAGACTGCACAGCCATTTGGCTGAGCTGGAACAATGAGCCTTCACAGTTATTGGATCAAGCATTCTAGAGCTTTTGTATGATATAGAATAGAAGTTCCTAGCCCCAATAATGCACAGAATATTGCACCAAAGGGGCTCAATTATTATGATTAAATATGACCTCCTGGCCATAATGTAATCATATCATAATATTCATAACATATTTTAATACAGTCATAATCTTGGACAAGCCCTAATTGCAGGTCCCATCATCATTATTGATATCTTCCCCATCCGAATACAACAAGGCACTAGAGATGAAACTTTGGCACCATCTTGGTATACAGCCAGCTTACCAAGAAGCTCTGGTCTAAAGTGTGCAACTGGAGGTATGAGCCAAGTAGAGAGTGAATTTTGGGTTGTGGTGCACTGTGGCAGTCACCTTGAGTTGCAGTATGTCGGAAATTTCCGTTTTCCCTTATAAACCCCCGAGCATTACGGAGCCTTGCAAGCGTCTTGAGGGCGTCTTATACCAGGATTGGATGAGTCTAGCCTCCGGCGCCGAAATCTCGTAAGGCGA
>Ga0193716_1002453_pt1 | contig 10427 bp, 10 predicted proteins | sample U2c1metaG_FD_145901 | JGI IMG/M metagenome (GOLD analysis project Ga0193716, IMG submission 145901) | Soil microbial communities from a riparian zone of the East river system, Colorado, United States - U2c1 | ecosystem: Environmental > Terrestrial > Soil > Riparian zone | place: USA: East River...
CCGCACTGTCGGCATTTGGCGGCGTGACGGTGATGCGAAATTCCAGGTCCTCGCCCCGGTGCGGGGCGATGATGTCGTCCAGGAAGGCGCCCAGCGGCAACCGCGCGGTGGCCCCCAGCATCGCTTCTTCCGGATTGGCGAGGCGGGCGATGATGGTGCGGCAGCGCTCGGCCTGTTCGCGCAGCAGCCGCACGTCTTCCACTTCCGGAGAATTTTCCGGCAGCGAGCGTTCCAGCTCCCGCGCCACCACCGCGATGGTGCCCAAAGGCGTGCCCAGCTCATGCGCCGCCGCGGTGGCCAGCGCGCCCAGCGCGGCAAGCCGGTGTTCACGCGACAAGGCAAGCTGGGTCGCGGCCAGGCCGGCCGACATGCGGGCCGATTCCGATGCGATGCGCCAGGCATAAACCGAGGTGAAGCCGATGCCGATCACCAGCGCCGTCCAGATGCCGGATTGATAAAGCTGCGGCAGCATCAACGGCTCGCCTTCCGGCCAGGGCAGCGGCTTGTGCACGATGGCGATCAGCGACACCGAAGCAAAGGCGATGCCCGCCAGGATCAGCACATTGCCCAGGTTGAGCGTGGCCGCGGCGATCACCACCGGCGCCACGAACATCAGGGCGAAGGGATTGGCGATGCCGCCTGTGAGAAACAGCAGGGCCGCCAGCTGCAACACGTCGAAGGCGAGATAGAAGGTGGCTTCGCGGTTGGTCAGCCGGTGCGCCGGGGGATAGCGGACCGACAGCACCACGTTCAGCGCCGCGCTGACCATGATGGCGATGGCGCAGTACAGGATGGGCAGCGAATAGCCGAGGGCGAAATAGACCAGGAACAGCGCCGCCGACTGGCCGGCGACCGCCAGCCAGCGCAGGTTCGACAGGGTGCGCAGCCGGACCCGCCCGCCTGCGCCCGCGCTTTGCGCGAACCCCCTGGCCATCTCCTTGCGCGCCAATGTCACTTCCCTGAAAGATGGATCGGGATTAGAGCATTGCCGATGTTGCGCAACAAGCAAGCCCTGATCCCCTATCTGCTGCTGGTGGCGGCGCTGGCCGGCGGCCTGCTCTGGCATGAAAGCGAAAACGTGCCGGGCCTCGGGCGCAGCGTGGTTACCGGCCAGGCCGATATCGGCGGGCCGTTCCGCCTGATCGATCAAACCGGCAAAAGCGTCAGCCAGGCGGATTTTCGCGGCCGCGCCATGCTGATCTATTTCGGCTACAGCTTCTGCCCCGACGTCTGCCCCACCACCTTGGGCGTGATGGCGCAGGCGCTGGAAAAGCTGGGGCCGGAACGCGCTCGCCGCGTGGTGCCGATTTTCATCACCATCGATCCGGCGCGCGACACGCCCAAGGTGCTGGGCGAATATATGCAGGCCTTCGGGCCCAGCTTCGTGGGCCTGACCGGCAGCGAAGCCGCCATCAAGGATGTCGAAAAGAAGTACCGCGTCTATGCCGTGAAGAAGCCGCTGGATTCCGCCAAGGGCGGCGCCTATGGCATGGACCATTCGTCCGTGCTGTACCTGATGGGTGCGAACGGCAGGTTGATCAGCTTCTATGACGAAGCGATCTCGCCCGACGACCTGGCCAAAGAGCTGCGGCAGAAACTTTAAAGCGCGGTCGGTACCGGCAAGCCATTCTGCGCACACGCGGCGATCAGCGTGTTCTGCATCAGGCAGACAATGGTCATGGCGCCGACGCCGCCGGGCACCGGCGTGATGGCGCCCGCCACTTCTTTCGCCGCGTCGTAATCCACGTCACCGACCAGCTTGTATTTGCCCTCGCCGGCATCGACGCGGTTGATGCCCACGTCGATCACCACCGCGCCGGGCTTGACCCAATCGGCCTTGACGAATTCCGGTTTGCCGATGGCGGCGACCAGAATGTCGGCACGGCGCGCCAGCCCTGGCAAATCCTTGGAACGCGAATGGGCCATGGTGACGGTGGCGTTGGCGGCCAAGAGCAATTGCGCCGCGGGCTTGCCAAACAACAGCGAGCGGCCGATCACCAGCGCCTCCTTGCCGGTAATGTCGCCCACATATTCTTTCAGCAGCAGCATCACGCCGGACGGCGTGCAGCTCACCAGATGGGCGCGGCCCGACAGCAGCAGGCCGGCATTCCTGGGCGTCAGCGCGTCCACATCCTTGGCCGGGTCCAGCGCGTCCAACACGGCGTTTTCGTCCAGATGCTTTGGCAGCGGCAGTTGCACCAGGATGCCATGCACCGAGGCATCGGCGGACAGCGCTTTCACTTGCACTAGCAACTCGTCCTGAGAGACATCGGCGGGCAGTTCGACATGCACCGACTTGAAGCCGATGGCTTCTGCCGTCTTGCGCTTGTTGCGGACATAGACTTCCGACGCCGGGTCCTTGCCCACCAGCACCGTGGCCAGGCCCGGCTGCAGGCCGTGCTTGGATTTCAGGTCGGCGGTGTAAGTCGCGATACGTTCGCGCAATTTCGCGGCGCTGGCTTTGCCGTCAATGACTGTAGCCGTCACGGCTACCAGCCCCGCTCGACCAGCGGTTGCCACTGCGTCATTGCATATTTCACTGTTTCGATAACGAGGAAGACTATCAACGGCGACAAGTCCAATCCTCCCACCGAGGGGATTACCCGGCGGATTTGGCGGAACACCGGCTCGGTGAGTGAAATGAGGACGCGCAGGATGGCGCGCACGAAATTGTTGTGGCTGTTGATGACGTTGAAAGCGGTCAGCCAACTGACGATCACGGCCGCGATCACGATCCATTCATAGAAGTTCAGGATCTGGAGCAGTAGGAAGGCGATTGGGTTCAGCATGGGAGGTGTTGTACCGGGGGGAACCGCGCCCGAAAAGCCCGAAAATCAGGGCCGCTTGACGACCCCGGCCCCCGTCCCTAAAACCGCCGGCTCCGGCCAAGGCCGGAAACCCGGTTCGGGGCTGTAGCTCAGTTGGGAGAGCGCCTCGTTCGCAATGAGGAGGTCAGCGGTTCGATTCCGCTCAGCTCCACCATTCCTTCTTGGGAATGGGCTCCGAACCGAAAAATCTTTCACTTTCCTGTGTAAGCCACCCGCCACACCACATTCGCCACATCGTCGGCGATCAGCAGGCTGCCGTCCCTGGCCACGGCCAGGCCGACCGGGCGGCCCCAGACCTTGGCCGGCTGGCCGGTATCACCCATGCCGTTCCAGAAACCGGTGGCGAAATTCTCATAGCCGCCCACCGGCTTGCCGCCCGCAAAATGCACCCGCACCACCTTGTAGCCGGTGGGATTGCCGGCATTCCACGAACCGTGCAGCGAGACAAAGGCATCGCCCTTATACTCGGCCGGGAAGCTGGCGCCGGTGTAGAAGGTCATGCCCGTCGGCGCGCTATGCGCATGGAACAGCACATCCGGCGTGATGGTGGAAGCGACCTTGCCGCCGGGATCCTTGGCGCCCCACACCGGATCGGGGTGCGGGCCGGTATAGGCATAGGGATAGCCGTAAAAGCCGCCCTGTTTGACGCTGGTGAAATAGTCCGGCGGCAGGTCGTCGCCCAGCCCGTCGCGCTCGTTGGTGGTGACGTAGAGCGTGTTGGTGCCCGGCGCGACGGCGATGCCCACCGGATTGCGGATGCCGCTGGCGAACTCGCTCATGCTGCCGTCAGCATTGATCTTGAAGACCTGCGCCCCCGGTTTGAAGTCGGAGATGTTGTCGCGCGAGCCCAGCGCCAGATACAGCGCCCCGTCGGGGCCAAAGGCGATATCGCGGGTGACGTGGTTTCCCTTGGGACGGAGGTCGGCCACCTTGGTGGTGACTTTTTCCGGAGCGCCCGCGGCGGTCTGGCCATCCTTGTAGGCAATGCGCCAGATGCCGCGCAGGTCGCCGACATAGAGATAGCCGTCGTGGAAGGCCAAGCCGTGCGGATAGACGAAGCCGGAGGAAACGAAGGTAAAGCGCGCGTCCGCCTTGCCGTCGCCGTTGGTGTCGCGCAGCACGGTGATCTTGCCGGCGCTGTCACTGGGCTCAGCCAGGAAGACGTCGCCATTGGGCGCCACTGCCATCCAGCGAGCGTTGGTCAGGTTGCCCGCGAAGACGGAAACGGCAAAGCCCTGGGGCACGTCCGGCATGGTGCCGGGAGGCCTGGGGACGGTGCTGGACTCATTGCCCACGGCCGGGGTGGCATAGGGCTTGGCCAGATTGCCGGCCGAAAACTGGAATTTCTGGCCCGGATGGTCGGCTGCCAGGGCAGCCCCGCCGGCCCAAAGCGCCGCCACGGCGCTGATCATCAGTACAGATTTGGTCATTTGCCGCTCCCGTTAAAATTCGATTTACCAATCCAGCGCCTACTGGCCCCCGCCACGCTGATTTGGTGCTTCGAATGCGCCTGAACCCCACCGTTCTTGTTCTTGCCGCCCTGATGGGGACCGGCCTGCCGGTGCACGCCGAGGATGCCCCCAAAGCCCAAAAAGCGCCAGAGCACAAAACCACCCAGTCCAAGAGCTACATCATGCTCGACCCCATCTACACCACCATTGTGGGCGACAACCGCGCCGCCGGCATGCTGATGGTGGGCGCCGGCCTGGATGTGCCCGATGCTGCCCTGCTGGAGGAAGTCACCCGCTCCCTGCCGGTGCTGCGCGATGCCTATGTCCGCAACCTGATGACATTCACCGCCAATGTGGTGCGCACCGACGCCCAGCCCGATGTGAACCTGATCGCCGACCGGTTGCAGGCCGTGACCGACCGCGCCCTGAAAAAGAAGGGCGCCAAGATCCTGCTGGCCCAGGTCGCCATCCGCGTGACGACCAAGTAGTTGCCGTCAAGGATTAGGCCGAAGCGCCGGGCGCCGCGGCGGCGCGCGTGAAAACGATCTTGACGCGCATGCCCTGTCCTGGGGTCGATTCGACCTCGACTTTCGCCTTGGCGTTTTCGCGCAGCGATTGCACAATCAGCGAGCTGAGCTTGCCGCGCTTCGGCCACTCGACGCCGGCTGGAAGACCGATTCCATCGTCCGCGATAATGATCCGGCAGCCGTCGCCATCCGAAACGCTTTCCAATGTGATGGTACCACCGTCCCGCCCGATGAAAGCGTGCTTTAGCGCATTGGTCAGGAGCTCGTTGACCACCAGCCCCGTCGGCATCGCGACATTGACCGAAACGGGATAGGCATCCACCTTGAGATTGAGCCGGATGCCCTCAACGGCATGGGTGTGCAAAACGGCGGTGGCGATTTCGCTCAGGTAAACGCCAAGATCAATTTCTCCGCCCTGTCCATTGTCCGAGAGCAGGCTGTACAGAATCTTCATCGCCTCGATGCGTCCGGAAAGGCGTTGGAAGGGCGCGGTGTCGGCAAGGCCCTGGGCATTACGGGCCTCCAGTCGCATCAGGGCCGTAATCATCTGGAGATTGTTTTTGACGCGATGCTGGATCTCCTTGAGAAGGGTGTCCTTTTCGCGCAACTGCCTTTCCAATTCCTCGCGCTCATGCGAGCTGATGCGTACCAGCGCGGCAAACCGGAATGTGGGGGTGCCGTCATCATCCTCGATGACATTGGAATAAGCGTCGACGATTTCCGGTTCGCGCCCCGCACAGTCCAGGATAAACGTCCCGACAAAATCGCTGGATTCGGCAATGGCGGCGCCCAGCTTGATATTTGAGCCTGCGTCATGGGCGTTGCATTGCAGCGTGATCCACGGCTTTCCGACCAGGTCCCTGGCCAACTGCCCCGAGATTTTTTCAAACTCGGGATTGGCATAGACAATGCTTTCGGGCGGACCCATTTCGGATAAAACCACGGCAATAGGAACCTGATCGAGAAACCTGCGAAATTGCTCGCTTTCAAGCGCATTTGACAAATGGGGAGTGGCCAGCAGGCTGTCTACCTGTCCGGACTTGCCGTCCTTTTCTGTTTCATCCGTCATGGCGCGTCTGCGGCTCCAACAGCATCTTCCGGTCAAGCCAAATGCATCTGGATGGACAGGCAGGGCTGCTTCATACCCCCGTTTGGGCGGTTTGTTAAACGCGCCGCAACTGGCGATATTGAAGGCCAGACACAGCCGGCTAGGATAGAGTCGCCGAAACCCGGTCTGGAGGCTGTGCACGATGACTGCCGATACCGGACTGTACCGGACTGTTCCGGGGTTCCAATGACCTGGTCCCGGCCGATCAGCATATGGCTAGTTCCGGCGCTGCTGCTGGGCGCGGGCGTGTTCGTTATTCTGTCGGGCTGTTTCGGCATCGAAGCGGCATTGATCAACCGCCTGTTCGACGCCTATCAGCGCCATGCCGCCCGCCCCTTTGCCGATAGTGCCGGCATGCCCGTGCGGGTGCTGGAGCTGCCGTCGCTGGACGAAGACAATCTGGTGAAGGTGACGCGCACGCTGTCGGCCCAGGGCGTGCGCATGATCGTTTTCACCGCTCCGGTGCAAACCGGCCCCTCGCCGCAAAGCCTGGCAGCGCGCCTGCCGCCGGGCAGCGACGTCGCCCGCGCCGCGCTGGCAAAACTGCCCGAGCCCGGCCACGACCTGGCCGATGCCGTCGCCGACACCAAGGCCGTGGTGCCGGTCATGCTGGGCGTGGCCGGCCGTAGTCCGCGCATCAAGGCCCGCTTCATCTATCGCGGCACGGCTGATCCCTTCGCCTCTGTTCCCCGTCTGGACGCCGCTGCCGCGCCGCCCGCCTTGCTGGAAACCAACGCCGCCGGATCGGCTGCCGCCAATCTCACGCCGGACAGCGACGGGGTGGTGCGCAGCATGCCCCTGGCATTTCGCGTCGGCGCCGTGCTGGTGCCCGGCATCGCGGCAGAAGTCCTGCGCGTCGCCGCCGACAAGCCCGACATCACGGTGATCACCAATGAGCATGACCCGTTGAGCTTCCTGACCGGGGTGGGCATCGCCGCACTGGAGACGCAATGGGGCCTGGTTCCCACCGACGGTGGTGGGCAAGTGCGCCTGCGCTATGCCGCCAATGTCTCCGAGCGCATGCTCAATCCCAATGCGCTGACCGCCCTGCCGCTGAAAGACGCCATCGTGGTGGTGGGCGCCACCGGCGAAGTGGCGAAGACGCCGTTGGGGCCGGCCAGCATCGCCAGCCTGTTCAGCGAGACCATCGAAAACCTGATTGGCAATACCGTGCTGACCCGTCCCGGCTGGACGCGCCCCGCCGAAGCACTGGCGCTGGCGCTGCTGGGATGGGGAATGATTTTCCTGCTGCGCTTTGGCCTGGGCTGGCCCGCGGCGGCAGTGATGGCCGGCGCGGCGCTGCTGGGCCTGGTGTCCTGGTATCTCTATGTCGCCCATGGCGTGCTGCTCGATGCGGCGACGCCGGCGCTGTTTTTGGCATTGGCCTTCGCGGCGGGCGGGGCGGCCTGGCTGCACGATCTCCGGCTGGCCTATGCCGGATTGCGCATAGCCTTTGCGGACTCGCTGCCCCGCGCCACGATCGAGAAGATCGCCCGCCGCCCGGGCCTGCTGAAGCTGGAAGGCGAGACCCGCACCGTCACCTATCTGGTGTGCGGGGTGCGGGGCCTTGCCGGACTGGCGGCGGACTACAAGGACGATGCGGCCGGCTTTACCAGTCTGATGCAGCGCGCCCTGACACCGTTGATCGACCAGGCGCTAGCGCATGGCGGCACCATCGACCGGCTGACCGCCGATGGCTTCGCCGCCTTCTGGAACGCGCCGCTGGATGACGCCGACCATGCGCTGCATGCCTGCGAAGCGGCCAACGGCATGGCGATCATGTCGTCGCGCGTCACCGAGCAGCTGGCGCAACAGACGCGCAATGAAGACGCCTCGCCCACGGTGGAGATCGGTGTCGGCGTCGCAACGGGACCCGTGATCGCGGGCGGCTTTGGCGGCTATGGCCGCATGGGCTACAGCGTCAATGGCGATGCCGTGGCCATGGCCCAGCGCGTCCAGGCGCTGTCGCACCAATATGGCCCGGCGCTGATCGTGGCGGACGAGACCAAGCGCCTGGCCGAGCGCGGCTTCGCCTTTCTGGAAGTGGACACCATCGGCGCGCTGGGACCGCCTACCACGCTCTACGCCATCATGGGCAATCCGGTGTCGCGCGCCTCGCCGAAATTCCGCGCCCTGACCGTGTTCCACGATCACATCTTCCAGGCCATCCGCAAGCAGCACTGGCAGATGGCGCGCGACCTGATCGCACAATGCCGCCGCCTGTCGGGCGCCAGCCAGAAAATGTACGACCTGCATCTGGCTGGCGCCCGACAGGCGGCGGCATTGTGCGATCAGGTCGCGCGCCAGCCAGAAAATGTACGACCTGCATCTGGCGCGCATCGCTTATTACGAAAAACATCCGCCAGGCGACGACTGGGACGGGGCGTTTCGGCCTATCCTGGAATAGTCGCCAGCCCATAGTACGCAACGGGCGCGCCAGTCAGCGCCGCCCACATCTGGTCGCCCCAGGAAAAATGCCACCATTCGTCGGGATGGCCGGCAAAGCCTTCTTCCTGCATCAGCCAGTGCAGCAGGCGGCGGTTGGCGCGCGCTTCCTGATCGGAAAAGGAAAAGTTATCCGCCGCGAGTTCTTCAAAGCGGTCGCGGCTGGCCAGCGCCGTGACGTCATCGAACAGCGAGCCCATCCACAATGTCTCGCCGTTTTTCCAGCGCAGAGTCAGGTCTACCGCCGCTGCCGTGGCATGGGGCGCAGGTGACTCCGGGCTCTGCGATGGGGCCGACCAATAGCGTTCCACTTCCTCGGTCAGCGCCGTGCCGGACAAAGCCGGATCACGGCGCTGCAATTCGCGCGGCATCCAGACATCGTGGAAATAGGCCTGCACTTCGCGCGGCCGCCAGGCGTCGAACAAAAACAGTTCCAGCCCTGCTCTACCCGCGCGCGCATTCACCCGCCCCAGTTTTTCCGCCACGGTCTCGCGCAGCCACAGCTTGTCGGTGGCGCCCTCCACCCGGTGCCAGTAGGGCGGGTTGCGGTCGCTGGCATAGAAATTCTCGCCCTGCAGTCCCGCGCCCCTCGCTTCGATCACGGCTTCGCCGAAAAGCGCATTGTCGCGGGCGATAGATATGCGGGTGCGAAAGCCCGTGCGCGCCGTGCGCGCGGGCGCCTGATCGCCGATGGGGCGGGCCCGCAACTCTTCCAGTGCGCCAAAAGCCGACATGACGCTAGACTAGGGTGATGAGCGCCGCTTCTCAAACATCTTACCGCACCGCGCGCCGCGCCTTCATCGCCGCCTGCGAGGCGGCGCATGTGGATACCGTGGCGCGGCTGCACCCTACAAAGGGGCCGGACGGCAAGCCGCTGTTCATGGACTGCGCCGCGCTGGGGCCGCGTCACGCCACCAGGGCGGTGTTGGTGGTGGCGGAAGACGCGGCGGATTCGGAGGTGCTGAGGGCGTTGCTGGGCGTCGCCGTGCCGCCGGACGCGAGGCTGGTGCTGGTGCATGCCCTGGACCCGGCTGCTTTCGCCCGCGTCGCCGCCGAGCCCGGCTGGCCGGCCGCCATGCTAGGGGCGGTGGCGATCGAAGATCTGGCCAAGGTCCGAAACCTGGGCGTGCTGGCGCTGGGCGGGCACGGGGAAAAGCTGAAACCGGTGCTTCAGGCGCAGCTGCCGAAGGCGACGATAAAGCTCCTCGCCCCTACTGCCGATATCGGCCGGGCGATGGCGACAATCGCGGACTTCTTCGCGCGATAAATTTTCAAGACAGGGTCAATCGGTGCTTGCGCGCCCCTGGCCTCGCGCGGAATATCGCGCCGGTTCACCAACAAGCCCGTTTCCCCAGCAAGGAGGTCTTCGCATGCGTTTGCTTTTCGCCGCCGCCGTCCTGTCCGCCGCCTTCGCCCTGCCCGCCGGCGCCGCCGACACCGCGCAACAGACCGGCATGAAGACCTGCGCCGCCACCTGGAAAAGCATGGCCGCCGCCGACAAGGCCAAGACCAAATATACAGACTATATGGGCACCTGCATGAAGGCCGGCGCCTCCAACAAGACCCCGGGCGGCACCATGGCCGCCGCCCCGGCGCCCGCGCCCAGCATGGCGATGAGCGCCAAGCCCGCAGCCGCCTCCGGCTCGATGATGATGGCGGCGCCCAAGGACGGCGGCTCGGCCAAGTGCAAGGACGGCAAGACCGTCACCTACAAGAGCCGCAGCGGCACCTGTTCGGGCCATGGCGGCGTCGCCACCTGGTTGTAGGCCGCACCGGCTGATTTTGCTGGTAAAAATGGGCTCGCTTTGCAAGGCGGGCCCGTTTTCTTTATAGGGTCACGCCCGGAGCGACCGGCGACCCGAAGCGAGCAACGCCGCGCAGGGCCCGTCCGGCGCGACCAAAACAAAAGTGCACCCGTAGCTCAGCTGGATAGAGCGCTGCCCTCCGAAGGCAGAGGTCACAGGTTCGAATCCTGTCGGGTGCGCCATTCTTTTCGCTGCGCGAAAAGAATGGCGCAGCACGCCCCTCCGCGCGGAAGCCGACCGGGCATCGCAGCTCCATTTTTATC
>Ga0193716_1002454_pt1 | contig 10425 bp, 10 predicted proteins | sample U2c1metaG_FD_145901 | JGI IMG/M metagenome (GOLD analysis project Ga0193716, IMG submission 145901) | Soil microbial communities from a riparian zone of the East river system, Colorado, United States - U2c1 | ecosystem: Environmental > Terrestrial > Soil > Riparian zone | place: USA: East River...
AGCGCCGCATTTCCGAAAGCACCCCATTGGGTTCCGCTAAAAGCACCGCCGCTACCTTGCGCTATGGTTGTTGCGCCAAGATTATTTCCTGCCCCGATAACACCGGTTCCTGCGCCGGCTTTGCCATAAGCGACCATTCCAATCGACCCTGTGAATGCGCCACCTGATCCATTGGTCAGGTACATCGCCGATTGATTGTTTCCGCTACCCAAAACGCCGGTTCCGGTCGCATTGAGATTGTATCCCCAGGCGCCACTGCCATTGGCAACATTTGTAATTCCGAAAACTCCGGCCGCAAGATTGCCTACGGCGGTTCCGAAAACTCCGGTACCGCCAGCGGCAGAAGCATAACCCTCAACGCCATTGGCATTGGTGCCGTTCGTGGTTCCGTAAACCGCAGAACCGGCCGCCACGTTTGCAACCCCGAATACTCCCGCACTGACCGCCCCGGCTGTTGAGCCGTATACGCCGGCTCCGGTACTTAGGTTGGTGCCATAAACTGCAATTCCGGTGTTGTTATTCAAACCATAGACGCCAGCCCCTGTTCCTGTATTTTGCCCGTATACGCCAACTCCTGTTGAGGTGGAATAGCCATTAATGGCAAAATCGGTTGCCGTAGTATTGTATACGCTAAACCGGTCGCCTGTTACTGGTGCGCCAGTATTGTTTACGACAATCTGTCCATTACCCAGAACACGGACCCGCTCTGTTCCGAACGTGGCGAGTTTGAGCGGTAAATTATCAGTCGTTCCGAGATAATTGGTGGATAAAGTTGCACTGTTGCCGGTGAGACTCCAGTCGGTTTTTGGCCCGGCATCAAAACGCACCCATTTGCCGCCGTCCCAGAAATAAAATCCGGGCGTAACGTCGTTGATTCCGTTGATATTGTATACCAGCTCTGAAATTGTAGGTGTAATTACGGTTGCCGTCGTCGTATTGGTCAGTGCGATTCTCGGAATCAGTAAGCCATCATTTGTCGAAGTGACATCGAGTGCGCCATTTGGTGTAGGCGTGCTAATTCCGACTTGTGCGGACAATGAATTCACGCTGATGGTAAAAAACATCATCAGGAATATGGAATAAATCTTTTTCATAATTCGCTTTCTTTTATTTTGAAATACAGGGTGTTAACCCATAAAAGTAATAGGTTAATAAAAAACTTACACAATTGAGACGACAGACGGCAGTTTAAATCGATGAACGACTTATTTTAAGGTATTTAGTGGAAAATTATTGCCTTTTGTGCCTACTATCCTGATATTTTTTTACTTTTATAACCTTAAAGGTAATTGATTATGAAGAAATTGTACACCCAAAGTCTCTATATGCTGTTTCTCTTTGTTACGGCAACATCATTTTCACAGCTGTTTGTAGGTTCAGGAGGCTCCGTATTTGTCAATGACCGGATGGTTTTTGTCAATCAGGACGTCAATCTGGATACGGGCGGAAATGTTTACTTAAGAAACGAGTCGCAATTGCTGCAGGGAACTGCGGGCGGTTCTGCAAATAAAGGCGCCGGAAAACTTTCGGTTTTTCAGGAAGGTTCTGTAAATAATTTCGCCTACAACTATTGGTGTTCGCCTGTGGGAAATGCATCGGCGTCAACGGGTAACGAAAATTTCGGACCAATCATGCTTAACAGACCGACTGATGTGACCAACAGTACCGGAGCGGTTTTGCTCGGAACAGGCGTCTTTGACGGAACGGCAACACCATTGCAAATCGCCGACCGCTGGATCTTTACGTATCTTTCCAATACCACTTACGCAGCGTGGGCACCGGCCGGTACCGCAACACCAAATGTTCCCCCGGGAATGGGCTTTACGATGAAAGGATCTTCAGGAACCGATGGCGTATTTTCAGATCATGGGCAAACCAATAATCCCGGCAGCAAGCAACGTTACGACTTCAGGGGAAAACCAAACGATGGCAATATCAGCGTCACTGTCGGTCCCGGACAACGTACCTTAACAGGAAATCCTTATCCTTCGGCAATCGATTTAAAGGCCTATCTGATGGCGGCCACCGGTACTACAAAAGTGGCCTATTTCTGGGAACAGGATCCTACAACAAATTCGCACCTTATCGCTTCTTACAAAGGCGGCTATGGAACTTATTCTCCTTTGGCTGCAGGCGGTGTTACGGATCCGACTTACGGATATATGGGCGTTTATGTTCCGCCTACATTTTATGCCTATGATGGTGCCGGGACGCAATTGGGTTCAACAGGAACCGGAACTGCATTCCAAAGGCGTTTCTGTCCGATCGGGCAAGGCTTCATGATTGAAGGTTCTGCTGGCGGAACGGTCACAATGAGCAATAATTTCAGGGTTTATGTAAAAGAGGGTACGTTCTCCGACTTTAATAGAAATACAAATCATACAAGCGATGCAAATCCAGGATTTCTACCGGAAATTCAGTCGGTTTCAGGATTGGACTATACGACAGTAAGTACGGCAGAAGTCCCGCAGATTCGCTTCAATACATTGCTTAACAATCAAGGCGTGAAACAAACCGCGTTGGTTTTTGTGCCTGGCGCTTCTGACGGTGCCGAAATTGGTATGGATGCCAAATCCCCCGATGCCACCGATATCGATATGTATTGTGTGCTCGATAACAGCCAATATGTGATTTCTGTAATTGATTTCGATGTCAACAAAAAAATTCCCGTGGGCTTTAAAGCCAATATCCCGGTAAGTTTCAGAATGACCGTAGCGGAAATGGTTAATTTTGACGGCGCTGAAAATGTGTACCTGCACGATTTGCAAACCGATATCTATCACGACATCAAAAATGCGGAATACGAATTCAGTTTGCCTGCAGGAACAGTCAATGACCGTTATGAAGTAACATTCCGGAATGACGCCGCCTTAAGCGTTCCGGAACTCGCGGCAGATGCTTTTGATGTTTTCCAGAACAACGACAGCCAACTGCTGACCATCGCCAATCCAAAGATGATGGATATCAAAACGGTAAACCTATATGACATTTCCGGTAAACTGATTTTCAATAAAACCAAACTTGGGGTAAAAGGCAGCTATCAGTTTCCGACCTCCGGAATCGCAGATGCAGTTTATATTGTGAAAATAATGACAGCCGACAGCCAGCAATATGCCAAAAAGATTACTGTATACAATGGCAAGAAATAACATTTAATAAATCTTGAATCAAGCAGTCGTAAGGCTGCTTTTTTTATGGAATATTATCACGGATCAAATCCATTGCCGTAATTTTGTAAAAACTTTTATTTGGAAACCACCAATCAGACCATCCCTGTTTCATCGCCTGATATTACCCTGGCCGTCAAACGTGAAGATTTGATCCATCCTTTTGTTTCCGGAAATAAGTTCAGGAAGCTCAAATACAACCTGCTTCAGGCAAAGCTCGAAAACCACAAGGCCATACTCACATTCGGCGGCGCATTTTCCAACCATATTGCTGCAGTGGCCGCTGCCGGGAAAGCGCAAAATATACAAACGATTGGCGTTATCCGCGGAGAGGAACTCGTCAGTAAAATTGATGATAATCCAACTTTACGGTTTGCGCGCGACTGCGGAATGCAATTCGAATTCGTCTCAAGGGAAAACTACCGCCTGAAAACCGAAATATCATTTATCGAAGAACTCCACAATAAATACGGCTCTTTTTACCTGATTCCCGAAGGCGGAACCAATGAACTTGCGGTAAAAGGCTGCGAGGAGATACTGTCGGAAGCCGATTCCGATTATGATTTTATCTGTTGCCCTGTCGGAACCGGAGGAACGATTTCGGGGCTTATCAACAGCATCAGGCCGCATCAAAAGGTTTTAGGATTTCCGGCGTTAAAAGGCGGTTTTTTAAAAGAAGAAATTTGTAAATTTGCGCGGAATGACAATTGGGATCTGATAACCGGCTATGAATTTGGCGGTTACGGAAAAGTGGATGTGGCTTTGGTTGCTTTCCTCAATCAATTCCATGCAGAAACCGGAATTTTGCTGGATCCGCTTTATACGGGAAAGATGCTTTTTGGCGTTATAGACCTGATCCGCCAGGGTTATTTTCCGAAACATTCAAAAATATTGGCGATCCACACAGGCGGAATCCAGGGAATCGAAGGGATGAATCTCAAATTAAGAAATAAGAATTTACCATTAATTGACACACATGATTAAGAAATTAGTGCTTTTTATTATCGCAATCGCAGTTGTAGGCTGTAGTTCGAGCCAGCCTGTAGTACGGACAAAAAACCCGGTTTACAGGAAACCAAACTCCTCAGTGGCATCGCGTACGAACACCAAAAAACCGACTTACAAAAAAGGCACGAACAAAACCGCCACAGTCAACAAGCCAACAACGTCCAGGCCGGAAATCAAAAAGATAGAAGAAAAATACGAATCGGCGAAAGAAACAGGAAAATCTACAGGAAACGAAACCGTATATTCCAAAGAAGAAATCCTCGAGGCGACCACGCGCGTAAAGGTGACTACGGCCATGGTGCTCGATTATATCGCACAGTATAAAGATATTGCACAGAATAATATGGCGCAGTATGGCATTCCGGCCAGTATTATCATCGGCCAGGGAATCCTTGAATCGGGTGCGGGAACCGGGCCTCTGAGCGTTTTGGCCAACAACCATTTCGGCATTAAATGCCACAACGAATGGACCGGCCCGAGCGTCAGATACGACGACGATGAGGAACAGGAATGTTTCCGCAAATACGAACAACCGAATGAATCTTACACCGATCACGCCTTATTCCTCACTTCAAGGACACGATATGCGGGATTGTTCCTTTTGGACAAAGGCGATTATGTTTCGTGGGCAAAAGGCCTCAAAGCCGCAGGATACGCCACCGATCCGAAATATCCGGATAAACTGATCGGGATTATCGAACGCTACCAACTCGGCAAGTACGACGCACAGGTTATGGGTAAAGAATATGAACCGACAGGTCCCGAACCAACCATCGTTTCAGTAATGAAAGAGCCCGCTTTCGCAGATGCCGACCTTTACCAGGTTGCCCAGGGCGATACTTTATATTCCATTTCAAAACGATTCAATATTTCCGTGGATGACCTGAAGAAAAAGAACAATATTCAGGACAATGCGATTTCCATCGGACAAAATCTTAAAGTAAAATAATCTATGTTATACCAAAGAAGCAGCCAGCTTTTTGCTGATGCTGAAAAAGTAATCCCGGGCGGTGTCAATTCGCCTGTCAGGGCATTTAAGGCCGTGGGCGGAACGCCGATTTTTGCCAAAAGCGCAAAGGCGCCTATCTTTATGATGAAGATGGAAACCGGCTGATCGATTACATCAATTCCTGGGGGCCGATGGTTCTCGGGCACGCTTATGAACCGGTTGTAAATGCCATCATTGAAAAAACCAAACTGGGGACTTCCTTCGGGATGCCAACAGCGCTCGAGACTGAAATCGCCGCACTGGCCGTTTCCATGGTTCCGAATATAGATAAGATACGGTTCGTCAATTCGGGCACCGAAGCCTGCATGAGTGCCGTTCGCCTTGCGCGGGGTTTTACAAAAAAAGATAAAATCATCAAATTTGCGGGCTGTTACCACGGCCACTCCGATTCGTTCCTGATCCAGGCTGGCAGCGGCGCCGTTACTTTCGGTACGCCAAACAGTCCGGGCGTTACGGCAGGAACGGCCAAAGATACTTTACTGGCGCGTTACAACGACCTCGAAAATGTGTTGGCATTAATCGACGCCAATAAAAATGAGATTGCAGCGATCATCATCGAGCCGGTTGCGGGCAACATGGGCTGTATTCCGCCGAAGAAAGGTTTTTTGGAAGGACTGAGGAAACTTTGCGATGACAATGATATCCTGTTGATCTTCGATGAAGTGATGACCGGATTCCGGCTTGCCAAAGGCGGTGCACAGCAATTGTATAATATTACGGCCGATATCGTCGCTTTTGGGAAAGTGATCGGCGGCGGATTGCCTGTTGGCGCATTTGCCGCAAGGGCGGAAATCATGGATTATCTCGCGCCAATCGGACCGGTATACCAGGCCGGAACCTTATCCGGAAATCCACTGGCAATGGCGGCGGGCCTGGCCATGCTTCTGGCACTCAATGAAGAACCTGCTATTTTCCAAAGGCTGGAAGAGAAGACCGCTTATCTCGAAAAAGGCATCCGTGAAAAACTCACCAAAAATGAAGTTGTTTATACAATCAATAGGGTAGGATCGATGATTTCGGTTCATTTTGACAGATCGCCCGTAACGGATTTCCAAAGCGCTGCGAAAGGCGACAATGAAAAGTTCCGGAAATTCTTCCACGGATTACTGCAGGAAGGGATTTACATCGCACCGTCGGCCTATGAAACCTGGTTTATCACCGACGCGCTGACCTATGAAGATCTTGATTTTACGATTGCAGCAATCGATAAGATTTCGAAAACACTAGCATAAAAAAAAGCCCACATGATTGTGGGCTTTTTTTATTATTTAATAACAATTATTGTGATAATTGCTTCAACAGGTTTTTGTCTTTTTCAACAATCGACCTTTGCTCTTTGTCCAAACCGCCTAGAACCTTATGTCCATATGCTTCAGCAATGGCATCTCTTTGGGCTTGTGTCTTGGCTTCTGCCAAAGCATCATGCTTCATTACCATCAAAGTATAAAAATCTTTTTTCAGGCTTTCAGAAATAGTCACTTTTTGGACTAAAGCCGCGATGTCTTTTTGTGCAGCATCCTGGCTGGAAACTTTTTTATCCTGTGCATTTGCAGAAAAGGTAACGGCAAATAGCAATGTTAAAACAGCAATTAATTTTTTCATTGTAGAGTTTTTATTAAATTAGCAACCAAATCTAATTTATTTTTGCCAAATAGCAAAATTTATTTTTGTCCATTTTCAGGATCCGGCATTTTTTCTCCCTTTCTTTTGCCTTTGTTTTTGAGATCGGCTTTTCGGTCTTCTTTGATTTTCTCCCATTTGGTAAATTGTTCCTCAGTAAGGAGTTTTTTGAGTTTGGCCGTTTCTGCAGCCTGATAATCCAATCTTTCATTTTCTTTTTTGAAACGATCGTCTGCCGTTGGCGTTACGCCTTTATCTTTTTGGAGTTTGCGCTCGGTTACCATCGCTTCCCTTTTTGCAGAACGATCGGCAATGATCCTGGCCATTTCCTTTTGCTGTTCGGCGCTAAGGTTCAGGTCAAGTGTTAATTTTTTCAACTGCAACTGGTCTCTTTGTTCAGGCGTCAGTTTTTCCATTCTCTCACGCTTCTGCATTCTGTCATTTTCCTGGGCAAATGATGTCATTCCGACAATCAATAATGCGGCAACAATTAATTTTTTCATTTTATGTTTTTTAAAATTATGTGGGTAAGACCAATCCGGTTTTCCAAAGTTTAAAGCTAAATAAATTTTATTTGTAATTTAACAATGTAACTTAAATTTTTGTTATCTAAATTTGCAGGGTGAAAAAATTCGTATTCCTGCTGGCTTTTACGATGCTGCTTAAACCTGTAATCCCGGTTTTTCAGTACATTTTCAATTATGATTATATCGCAAACGAATTGTGTATCAATAAAGACAACCTGGTAATGGGCTGTAACGGAAAATGTTACCTTGTGAAAGAACTTGCCAAAGCTTCTGAAACCGAAAAGCCGCTGTCTTCCGATAAAAAGCACACCATTATCGAAACCACCGACTTGTTTCTTCCTGATTCCGGGAATTACGACCTCACCGCATTTCAAATCTTAGCCCAAAAACAAGTCAACACTACCTATTCGGATTTGTATTCCCATCTCAGTTCCCATTCTTTTTTCCATCCGCCTACCATCATTTCTTAAATTTTAGCATTCCAGCAATGGGCTTCTTTGGCTTCCGCCGAATGATGCTCCGTTGTGTCCATCCCATTAAAAAATTAAGAAATAATACCAGAAATGAAAAATCTTTTAAAAAATACGCTTGCCGTTTTGGCAATCAGCGCTTTATTGGCTTCCTGTAACGATGACAATACAATCCTCAGCAATACTTCCGGAAATGGAAACCTCGACATCGAATTCGACAATTCCTACGCCGGAAACGAACTCGAACTCAACGCCGCCAACACTGCCACTTCAAACAATGAAATCCTCAATATCAGCGCCGTCAAATACTTCATTAGCAATATCGTCCTGACCGATGAAAACGGCGCCACATTTTCCTATCCCAAAGCCAACGGCTATTTTATCGTAGACGAAAGTGACGAATCGAGCGTAGTGCTGCATCTCGAGAATATCCCGGCCGCCAATTATTCCAAGATCAGGTTCGGAATCGGTGTGGATCCCGAAATGGCCGCTTCGGCTGAACAAGCTGGCCTTATTGCTTTGGCACAGAACGGCAGACTCTACGACAACTCCGATTACGCTTTCCTGTCGCTCAAGGGCAATTTCACTTCGCCTGCGGTTTCGCCTCAAAACCCATTCGAAATCCAGGTACGCCAAACGACAACCGCCGCAAACAATTACCATGAAGTGACGCTCGATTTGCCGCAGAAAGCATTGGTGCGCACCGAAATCACACCCGAAATCCATGTCGTTGCCGATCTGTCAAAAATCATCGATGGAACGCATAAAGTGAAGCTTTCCGATCATGTCGAAGCCGGCGAAGTCCACATTTCAGAAGGTGAAACGATCGATAATATCGCATTGAACCTACCCGAAATTTTCACCGTAGCGCACGTGCACAACGATTAATTTTTTGAGGAGCACAAAAGCGGCCTTCCATTGGGAACAGTTGTCCCGCTTTCGCCTTTATCTTTTCCCGTGTTCCCGATACGCGCCTGTCGGCGCACCCGAACTGACGGGAAAAGGATACCGGCTTAATCGGGGCTAGGCAACCGCTTTTTGTGCTTCTTCAAATCGTTTTTCAAAAAAGACATCCAATGAAAAAATATATTTTACTACTGCTTCTCGGTGCACAATTCACTTTCGCAGCCACAGAAAAGGATTCAATCTCGCGTTTTCATTTCAGCAAAATGCTGCTCGAAGACGACTGCGATGCCTGCGGCTGCTCGGCAAACGGCGGCAGCATGGGCTTCAGTTCGATGGTCAACAACAATTTTGTCGGACTGCGGTATTTCTACCAAAGCTATACGAGCAAGGACGGCATTTTCAACAACTCACCGTGGGTCGACGAGAATTTCAACACCATACAGCTCTGGGCGCGCATCCCGATCACCAGGCGCATCCAGGTTTCGGCGCTGGTTCCGTATCATTTCCACAACCGCGAACGCAGTACCGGAAACGAGAATATCGAAGGCCTGGGCGATATCACTGTTCTTGCGATGTATGCGATTGTACAGACGCAAAAGGACAGCGCCATTTTTACACACAAATGGCAGTTGGGCGGCGGTATCAAGGCGCCGACAGGAAAGTTTGATGTAGAGAATAACAAAGGCAGCGTCAATCCGGGATTTCAGGTCGGCACCGGAAGCTGGGATTATTTGATCGCCACAGAATATGTTATCAAGAGAAAAAAACTCGGACTCAACACGATGGCGAGCTACACTTTCAAAACCGAAAACAAGAAACTGTACCAATTCGGAAACCAGTTCAATTACGGCAGCTCGTTATTTTATCTTTTCGACTGGCAGCAGGTGAAACTCGTTCCGCAGGCCGGAATCGCGGGCGAGGTTTTTGGCGCGAACAGCCAGTACGAACAGGAAGTCCCGGATTCTGCAGGCGATATCGTGTTTGGTAAATTTGGCGTCGAAGCCGGAAGGAATAAGTTTTCGGTCGGCATAAACGCAATGGTTCCGATCAACCAGAATTTATCGAATGGCAAAGTGGAAAGCAATTATAGATGGAGTGTGAATCTCAATTACAGCTTATAAAAAAAGGAACCCGATTGGGTTCCTTTTTTTTACTTTTCTAAAATATATTATCCTGTAATCTCCACCGTTTTCCGGTCGCCATCCACTACAACCTTAATCAGATTGTGTTTCGACAATCCTTTCATAGCCGCGTCCCATTTCTTGCCGCTTAATGCAGCAGAGACTTTGAGTACGCCCAGATCCATCGAATTGTCATCGGACTGCAGCAAGGCGATAATCAGTTTTTCGTCTTCGGTCAGTTCGATCTGCATCTGTTTTTTCTCGGGACGCATCTGTGGGAAGAACAGCACTTCCTGGATTGAGGCATTGTTGGTCAGGAACATGATCAAACGGTCCATCCCGATACCAAGTCCCGAAGTCGGCGGCATGCCGTATTCGAGTGCACGAAGGAAATCCTCGTCGATGAATTGAGTCGCTTCGTCATCGCCTTTTTCGGCCAATTGGAGCTGGTGCTCGAAACGTTCGCGTTGATCGATCGGGTCGTTGAGTTCGGAATAGGCGTTGGCCACTTCCTTTCCGCAGACCATCAGTTCGAAACGCTCGGTCAGTTCGGGGTTGTCGCGGTGCTGTTTGCAAAGCGGACTCATTTCTTTCGGA
>Ga0193716_1002455_pt1 | contig 10424 bp, 7 predicted proteins | sample U2c1metaG_FD_145901 | JGI IMG/M metagenome (GOLD analysis project Ga0193716, IMG submission 145901) | Soil microbial communities from a riparian zone of the East river system, Colorado, United States - U2c1 | ecosystem: Environmental > Terrestrial > Soil > Riparian zone | place: USA: East River...
TTTTCTGGCGCTCCTCCGGGGCCAATTTGCCAAGTTTCGCAAGTATCTGACCACTGGTTTCTGGCGCGGCGCCAGCGAACGCTGTACTTCCGGCTGAAACGGACAGCAGCAGAACAACAGTAAGGATTTTCCAGTGCTTCATAGGGCTCGTCTCCTTGGCACTGACGGTAGATCGTGTGGCCACCGGTTATCTAAATGCCGGAACCCTGTCAAGCAAATGGAACTTTTCGGCGCTTGCGGGTATATACTTATTGACAGCCATTTTGCGATTCGATAGCGTCACCGACGCTTGCATAATATTTTTTATGCAAATTTGCGCCGGCATTGGAGAGAAGCATTCATGGAGGATCTCAAGCCCGTTAACAGCGGCAAAATCAAAGTTGACGACGTTGACCTGTACTACGAGCTTTACGGTCAGGGCGATCCGTTGGTGCTGGTCGCCGGCACCGGCATCAGTCTGGCCCCCTGGCGGGTGTCGCAGGTGCCGGAGTTTGCCAAGCATTATCAGGTATTGATCTACGACCATCGCGGCTTGGGCCGGAGCGACAAGCCGGACATGCACTACACGACGCGGCTGTTCGCCAAAGATTGCGTCGGCTTGATGGACGCGCTCGGCATCAAAAAAGCGCATATGATGGGGCATTCCATGGGCGCGCGGATTTGCCAGTGGATCGCCCTCGATTTTCCGGGTAAAGTGCGCAGCTTGGTGCTGTCCGGACCGGGATCAGGAAAATATAGCGAGAAGCTAGAGGACTATCCGCGCGGGGTGCCGATGGATGCGGCCTTGGAAATGATTGAAAAGGGCTACGAAAAATACCAGAGCGATCACTGGGGACCAGGGTTTATGTTCAGTGAGCAATTTGTAAAAGATCACCCCGAAGTCGTCAAGAAATACCAAGAGCTGATTGTCGACGAAGTGCCGCCGCTAAAATGTTACTTACGCCATGTGGTGGCGCGCCAATGCCATGAGACCACTCATTTGATCCATAAAATCAAAACGCCGACACTGGTCATCGTCGGCGACAAGGACATCCACGAGGGCGGCACCGGCAGCCACGTCGAGTCGGCCCAGGTTCTTGCGGAAAAAATCCCCGGCGCCGAATTGGTACTCATCAAAGACGGTCGGCACGGCTATCTGCGCGAGATGCCGGAAAAAGGTCATCCGCCGATACTAGATTTTTTGCGGCGACATTAGCCTACGGAGGAAAAACCATGTTCCGCAAACATGATTTTTCTATCAGGCGAAGAGATTTTCTTAGAGGAATTCTTGCCGCTGGGAGCTTCGCGGCTGGCGCTCGATTCGCCTGGTCGGCCGCGGCGCCCGACCGGTTGGTCGTCGCCATGAGTGTAGGCGTCGACAGCATCAATCCGTACGGCCATAGCGACTCGCCGCTTTACGGTCTTTGGGGCCACGTGATGGAGGCGGTGGTCGACACCGATTATGCGCGAAAAAGCTTTTCCCCAGAGCTCGCTGAATCATGGAGCGCCAAAGGCAACCAGTGGACGTTCAAACTGCGCAGGAACGTGAATTTCCATGACGGTACGCCGCTCACCGGAAAAGATATCGCCTATTCCTATGAGCGGATCATGAAGGACAAAGGCAGCGTTTTACAGGCGCCGAATTTGAGCGACATCAAGGATATCAAAGTGCCCGACGATCATACGATTGTCATCGTTACGGACCGGCCGAAGGTTGCGCTGTTGGGGCTGCTGTACAACCGCGTCATCTTGAGTCACAAAGCGGCGGAGCGGCTCGGCGACCAGATGGATGAACAGGCGATCGGCACCGGGCCCTATCGCTTCGTGAGCTGGCAGCGCGGCGTTAATTTCACCATGCGCCGCAACGATAAATACTGGGACAAAGCTCCCAGCATTCGTGAGATTGTCTGGCGCCCGATCAAGGAAGACGCGGCGCGGGTGGCAGCGATCGAATCGGGACAAGCGGACGTGATCAACCAAGTCCCGATTCACGACCTCGACCGCATCAAGCGTAATCCGCGGGTGCGGGTGGAAATGGTGCGGGGCTTGAGAAATCTGTATATCGGCCTCAATCCGTCGCATAAGCCGTTCGACAACAAACTCGTCCGTCAAGCCTTCAATTACGCAGTCGATCAAGAGGCGATCATCAAGCACGTGCATGAGGAACAGGTCTACGGGCTCAAAGGGCTCTTGGGGCCGCAGTGTTTGGGATACGACGCGGATTTGACGAATTACCCCTACGAGCCGCAGAAGGCGAAGCAACTGCTGGCAGAAGCGGGCTACCCCGAGGGTTTGAATGTCGACTTTTACACTCACTCGGGGCGCTATCAAAAAGATCGAGAAACCGCGCAAGCGATCGCCAACCAGTTGGCCAAAGCCGGGATCAAGTGCAACATCAAGGCGCCGGAATACGCCATCTATGAAACCGACTTCAACGCCGGCAAGTACGGCATGTACATGTTCGGGCGCGGCTCCATCACCGATCCGGAAGCATTTTATATCCGTTACTTTCGTTCGGGACGGGGCAAACGGTTGGCCTACCGCAATCCCGACTTCGATCGACTCTTCGACCAACAGAGCGAGACTTTCGACAGTGTGAAACGCGAGGACTTGCTGCGCCAAATGGGCCGGGTACTCCACGAGGACTGTCCGGTCATCCCACTCTACAATACTGCGGATGTGTACGCCGTGCGCAAGGATCTTGTTTGGAAGCCGCGGCCGGACGAAAAGATCCCACTGGTGAACGCCCGGTTCCAAAGTTAACCGACGGGGAAAACGTGGACAAAAAAGAAATCATCGAAAAGCAAAAGAAGTATCTATTCTCCTGTGTCTCGACTTACTACGACGAGCCGCTGGTCGTCGATCACGCCAAGGATCATTTTGTCTATGATGCCGACGGCAAACAATTCTTGGATTTCTTCGGCGGCATCCTGACTGTCAGCGTCGGCCATTGCAACGAAAAAGTGACCAAAGCGATCGACGAGCAAACCCATAAGGTTCAGCACATGTCGACGCTTTACGCCAACGAGCCGCAAGTGCGTTTGGCGGAAAAACTGGCCGAGATCACCCCGGGACAGTTGGAAAAATCCTTTTTCACCAACAGCGGCACGGAGGCAAACGAAACCGCCGTGTTGCTCGCGCAGATCCATACCAAGTGCCAGGACGTGATCACGCTGCGCCATAGCTATAGTGGCCGCTCCTATCTCGCCTTAAGTTTATCGGCGCAATCAAGTTGGCGGCTGATGCCCAACGTGGTGCCCGGCGTGCACCATATCGCCAACGCGTACTGCTATCGCTGCCCGTTCGGCTTGACTTATCCGAGCTGCGATCTCAAGTGCGCCACGGACGCCGAAGAGGCAATCCAAACGATGACCTCGCAAGGACGCATAGCCGCGTTTCTTGCTGAGCCGATCCAAGGAGTCGGGGGCTTCATCACGCCGCCAAAGGAATATTTCCAAGAGATCGTCGGGATTATTCGAAAATATGGCGGTCTGTTCATCTGCGACGAAGTGCAGACCGGCTGGGGCCGTACCGGCGGCAAGATGTTCGGCATCGAGCATTGGGGCGTCGACCCGGACATCATGACCTTCGCCAAAGGCATGGCCAACGGTGTACCCATCGGCGCGACAATTGCTACTTCTGAAATTGCCGATAGCATGAAAGGCAACACCATCTCGACATTCGGTGGCAATCCGGTAAGTTGCACGGCAGCGCATGCAACGATCGAAGTCATCGAAGAGGAAAATCTAATCGACAATGCCCGCGTAATGGGCAACCGGCTGCGCGAGGGTTTGAATGCCTTGAAAGAGAAGTATCCGGTGATCGGCGACGTGCGCGGCATGGGGTTGATGCAGGGCATGGAGCTTGTCGGCGAAAAGAAAAAGCCTGACGTTGAAAGCACCAAACGGGTTATGGAATCAACCAAGAACCATGGCCTGCTCGTCGGCAAGGGCGGGACTTACGGCAATGTCCTGCGCGTCGCGCCGCCGCTCAATGTCGATAAAGACGAGATCGATCAGGCCTTGAAAGTTTTAGACCAGTCTTTTGGCCAGTTGGGGAATTAAATCATTTGCATGGTATTCATGACGGTGTCCGGAGCGCGATGATCGCTTTGTTCCCTGTTGTTAAAGCTCAAGCCCTATGAACACACTCGTGCGCCGGTTGCTCGGGTCGCTCCCGGTGCTGCTGGGAATTTCATTCCTTATTTTTCTGTTGATGCACATTGCCCCCGGCGATCCGGTGAGCTTGCTTCTCGGCGACGATGCCACCCCGGCCGATATCGAGCGCACACGCCACGAGTGGGGCTTGGATCAACCGCTGCTCGTCCAATACTGGGATTTTCTGACGCGGGCAGTCACCGGTGACTTCGGTAAATCGCTCAAGTTCAACGAACCGGTAATGCGTCTAGTGACCGAGCGGCTGCCGGCTACCCTTGAACTGGCATTCGCCAGCTTGTGCGTGGCGATTTCGATTTCCCTCCCGCTGGGTGTTTATTCCGCAATTAAGCACAATTCGCTATTAGACCACGCCGGCATGAGCATCGCGCTGATCGGCGTTTCGCTGCCCAACTTCTGGCTCGGCATCATGTTGATTTACTTTCTCGGCGGTCAACTTAACCTTTTGCCGGTGGCGGGTCGCATCGAGTACGGCATCGAAGTGCGATCCATCACCGGTATGTATTTATTCGATAGCCTGATCACCGGAAATCTTCCCGCCTTCTGGAGCGCCTTGCAGCATCTGTTGATGCCGGCGTTCACCCTGGGCTCGGCGCTGGCGGCGATTGTTACGCGAATATCGCGCTCCAGCGTGCTTGAAGTTATGCGCCAGGATTACGTCACCACGGCGCGAGCCAAAGGTCTGAGTGAACGCACCGTGATTTGGCGTCATATTTTGCGCAATGCGATGATCACAATCGTGACGATTCTCGGGCTTCAGCTCGGCGCATTACTGAGCGGATCGGTCATCACCGAAACCGTATTTTCGTTTCCCGGCATCGGCGATTTATTGATTCAGTCCATTTCGGCGCGCGATTATAAGCTCACGCAGGTTTTGATTCTCATGTTTGCGGTGACGTATTTTGTCGTGAATCTGATGGTGGATTTGCTCTACAGTTGGATCGATCCGAGGATCAAGTTTTAATGCCGACGTTCCGTCATCTCAAAGTTTGGGTCGGCGGCGCCATCTTGCTAGTGCTTTTCGTGTGCGGTGTCGCCGCGCCTTTGTTGGCGCCGCGCGATCCGCAATCGCAGACCCTGGAAGATCGCTTGAGGCCGCCGCGCTGGGCGGAAAACGGCTCGCCGGCTTATTTTCTCGGCACCGATAACCTCGGCCGCGATATGCTCAGCCGGATCATCTACGGCTCGCGAATTTCTTTGATGGTGGGCGCGGCAACCGTTATCTTCGCCGGTTTTGTCGGATGCTCACTCGGCGCCATCGCAGGCTATTTTGGCCACACCGCTGACGAGGTCGTCAGCAAGGTCTCGGAAATATTTCTCGCCTTTCCGTTCTTGTTGATCGCGATCGCAATCATGGCGTTTCTCGGCCAGGGAGTCGGCAACCTGATCATGGCACTGATGTTGAGCCGCTGGGTGCAATATTGTCGGGTCGTGCGCGGCGAGGTGCTTTCGCTCAAAGAGAGGGACTTCGTAACCGCCGCGAAGGCCTTGGGCGGCAGAGATTGGTACGTGTTGTTTCGCCATGTGGTGCCTAACACCGTTGCCAGCGTTACGGTGATCGCGACCTTCGGCATGGCCATCGTCATTATCACCGAAGCAAGCCTGAGCTTTCTCGGCTTGGGTGTGCCCGTGCATATTCCAACCTGGGGCTCGATGCTCAGCGAGGGTCGCAGCTACATCAATCGCGCGCCGTGGCTTACGATCTTTCCAGGGCTGGCGATTTTTATCACGGTGTTCGGCATCAATCTTTTGGGTGACGGTTTGCGAGATATCTTCGATCCCAAGTTGCGCCGGCAAAGATAGCGAACAGAAAACCAGTTAAACCAGAGAAAGCATTAGACGCAGGAGACTTTTATGGCAAAGCCCCACACAGGCATCACCCGACGAGATTTCTTGAGGAACAGTGCAGCTCTGGGCTTGGGCGCGGCGGCGGGCCCTGTGCTTTTGCGCAATAGTTTTGCGGCTACCGCGGATCGAGTGACGATCTTTCACAGCAGCGTCGCCGATTCGATCAACCCGTATAATCACAGCTCGAGCCCGATCTATGGTGACTGGCAGCACGTGATGGAGCCACTGGTCGAATTCGACTACAAGAAAAAGGACTACGTCGGCATTCTCGCCGATTCGTTTCAGTTCCAGGGCAGCAAGTGGGTTTTCAAGCTAAAAAAGAACATCAAGTTTCACAATGGCGCGCCGCTCACCTCCAAAGACGTGGTTTTTTCGATTGAGAAAATGCGCGATGAAAAGGGCGGCAGCTTGCAGGCGTCGAATTTCAAAGACGTGACCGAAATCCAAACGCCGGATGACTTAACGGTGATTTTCGTCACCAAACAACCGCTGGCGATTTTTCTCGATCGAATCGAGAACCGCTTTATTCTCAGCAAAGTGGCCGGCGATAAATTCGGCGATAAGCTCTACGACAATCCGATCGGCACCGGCCCGTATAAATTCGTCAGCTATCAGCGCGGCGGCAATATGGTTTTTACCCGTAACGACGACTATTGGGGCGGCAAAGCGGCGATCAAAGAAGTGATTTTCAAGAAAGTCACAGAAGACGCAGCACGCCTCGCCGCGCTCGAGTCAGGGCAGGCCGATTTCGTCAACAACATCCCGGTTCATGAAGTCGCGCGTCTGCAGAAGCACCCGCGAGTGCGCATCGACCAAATCGAAGGATTGCGGATGTTTTTTCTCTCTTTCAACATGGCGTTCAAGCCCTGGGACAATAAACTCGTGCGCCAGGCGGCGAATTACTCCGTCGACGCCAACGCCATCGTGAAAAACATTTTTGATGGCATCGGCTACCCGATCAACGGTCCGGTGGGCACCAATGTCGTCGGCGCCGATCCTAAACTCAAACGCTATCCTTATGATCCGAAAAAGGCCAAGGAATTATTGGCTCAAGCCGGTTTTGCCAACGGCTGCGATATCCAATTGTACTATTCCGCCGGACGATATCCCAAAGACAGGGAAGTATGTCAGGTGGTCGCGGCGCAGATGGTCAAGGGCGGCTTCAACGTCGAATTGATCTCGCAGGAGTGGGCCTTGTTTTGGGACAAACAGGGAGTCAACGGTGGTAAATTGCCTTTTTATTATATTGGCCGCGGTTCGCTGACGGATGCCGATACGCTCTACGATCAATATTTTCGTACCGGCACAACCAAACGCACCAATTATAGTAATCCAGAACTCGACAAGCTCATCGAAGAGCAGCAAAAAACCCCGGATCAAAAGAAACGCATCGCCATTCTGCAAAAGGCCGGCAAGATGATCATGGATGAGGCGACGTTCATCCCGCTCTACAACCTCGCCGATATCTATGGTCTGGCGCGCAACTTGATTTGGAAAATGCGTGCCGACGAAAAAGTTCTCGGTTGGGATATGAGAATCAAGTAGCTGCCAGTTCGCTAGCGGTGCGTCGCAAATTCATCGGATCTCGTGCGTTGTCCGAACTTTTCCGCCATTCACTGCAACGCCATCGACGTTGGTTCGGGTTTATTTCCAAGTTATTGCTTGACGTGCGTGGCTTATGCTACCAATTCCAGGCACTGAGCCATTTCGCTCACCATTCAGGCGTGGTGCGAAGCGGCCTTAGGGCAAGCGCGGCCGATGACGAAATCCTGGCCGCAAAATGAAAATGTATTGACCGATCTGTGCCACGGTAAGATTCGCACGGACTTTTCCTCCGGCTCCCGGAAGTTTACCGACTCTCAACGAGGAGGGCGTGATGGGCTTGGATGAACTTGGGATCAAACGCAGAACATTTTTGCAGCAAGGCGCGGTCGCCGGTCTGGGCGCGCTCGCGAGCGTCGCATGGCCGAGATTCAGCTGGTCCGCGTCGAAAGACCGGCTGATGATTTTGAGCAGCATCGGCCTAGACGCGCTGCACCCCTATGCGCACAGTTCCGGTCCCCAGTACGGCATCTGGCAGCACATGATCGAGCCGTTGGTCGAGATTGACTATGTGCGCAAGGACTATTACGGCGTGCTCGCCGAGTCATGGAAATTCCAGGGCAATACGTGGACGTTTCGTCTCAGGAAAGGCATTCGTTTTCACGACGGCTCGCCGTTTACCGCCCACGACGTGGTTCATTCGGTCAATCGGATTAGAAACGACAAGCGTAGTTTGCAGAAATCCAACTTCGACGATCTGACGGAGGTCCAAGCGCCGGACGACTATACGGTCGTTTTCAGCACCACGGTTCCCAACGCGGTCATGCTCGACCGGTTACAAAACCGGTTCATCCTCAGCAAAACCGCCGCGGAGAAGCATGGCGACGATGTCGATCAACACGCGATCGGCACCGGACCTTACAAATTCGTCAGTTGGCAGCGCGACGGCAACTTGGTGATGACCCGCAACGATGACTATTGGGGACCGAAGGCGGCAATTAAGGAAATCGTCCTGAAAAAAGTCGGCGAGGACGCGGCGAGGATGGCTGGCCTGCTGGCGGGTCAGGGCGATGTAGTCAACAATGTGCCGGTGGAAGAGATCGCTCGACTGAACAAACATCCGCGCGTGCGCGCGGAAAAAGTCGAGGGGCTGCGGATGTACTTTTTGGCCATGAACGTCACGCACAAGCCCTTCGATAACAAGCTGGTGCGCCAAGCTTTCAACTACGCCGTCGATCCGACCGCGGTCATCAAGCATATTTACGAGGGCAACGGCTACGTCATGAACGGGCCGCTGGGTACCAACGTGATCGGTTACGATCCCAAGACCAAGCGCTATCCTTACGATCCGAAAAAGGCCAAAGAGCTGTTGACCAAAGCCGGCTTCGGCGGCGGCCTCGATGTTAAGCTGAATTTCTCGCCGGACCGCTATCCGAAGGCGCGCGAAGTTTGCCAGGTCATTGCCGATCAACTTGCCAAGGCGGGGGTGAAGGTCGAGCTGGTCTCTCAGGAGTTCGCCATCTTCTGGGGTGCGGACGGAGTCAACGGCGGCAAAATCCCCTTCTACTATGTTGGGCGTCCGGCCATCGACGCGGATACCGTCTACGATCAGTACTACCGGTCGGGCAGAACCAAGCGGGTCAGCTTTCAAAATGCCGAGGTCGATCGGCTGATCGACGAGCAGCACAAAACCGGAGATGAAAAAAAGCGCGTCGCCATGCTACAACAGATCGGGCGTCTTCTCATGGAAGAGGCGGCGCTGGTGCCGCTTTACACTTTGGCGGAAATCTACGGTGTCGCGCGCAATGTTATCTGGAAAGCGCACCCGGAAGAAAAGATACTCGCCATGGATATGAAAATTCGCTAGTGTCCTATGGGTAAACCAAGATTTGATCTATCTTGTCAGTCACGGAGAAAGTCTACGACGGTCGAATCGGAGGATTCGTGAAGCTAAAAAATAACATCAAGCGCAGAGATTTTCTCAAGCAGGGAGCGCTTGCTGGCTTGGGTGTATGGCTCGGCAATTCCATCGTCCGCACGAGTTACGCCGCGTCGAGGGACCGGCTCACCGTTCTCAGCAGCATCGGGCTGGACACGCTCCATCCTTACGCGCACAGCTCGAGCCCCCACTACGGCATCTGGAATAACATGATCGAGTCGCTGGTGGAGGTCAATTACGCAAAACGTGAATATTTCGGCGTGCTCGCCGAGTCATGGCAGTTCCAAGGCAAACGCTGGGTCTTTAAGCTCCGCAAAAACGTTCGCTTTCACGACGGCAGTCCATTTACCGCGAACGACGTGGTTTATTCGATCAACCGGATCAAGAACGATAAGCCGAGCATGCAGAAGGAAAACTTTCGCGACGTGACGGAGATTCAAGCCCTCGACGATTACACGGTTGCGTTTACTACCGAAGTTCCCAACGCCGTGTTTTTGGACCGATTGCAAAACCGCTTCATTCTAGGGAAAACCGGAATGGAAGCCCAAGGCGGCGATTCGGCCGAACAAAAGCCGGTCGGCACCGGTCCGTACCGTTTCGTCAGCTGGCAGCGTGACGGCAATCTAGTCTTGACCCGCCATGATGGCTACTGGGGGAGTAAAGCAGCCGTCAAAGAAATTGTCGTGCGAAGAGTGAAAGAAGACTCGGGGCGGGTGGCAGGCTTACTCGCCGGGCAGGGCGATGTCGCCAACAACGTGCCGGTGGAAGAGCTTTCGCGTTTCGACAATCATCCGCGCGTGCGCGCCGAGAAGGTCGAAGGAGTGCGCATGTATTTTCTGGCGATGAACGTAACCCATAAGCCGTTCGATAATAAGCTTGTGCGTCAGGCGATCAACTACGCGGTTGATCCGACGCAGATCATCAAACACAACTATGAAGGC
>Ga0193716_1002457_pt1 | contig 10421 bp, 8 predicted proteins | sample U2c1metaG_FD_145901 | JGI IMG/M metagenome (GOLD analysis project Ga0193716, IMG submission 145901) | Soil microbial communities from a riparian zone of the East river system, Colorado, United States - U2c1 | ecosystem: Environmental > Terrestrial > Soil > Riparian zone | place: USA: East River...
CTCGGAATCTCGGGGATGTTACAGAAGTACATCGTTGGTCCATCGCAGGAGGTGGCCGCCGCGGGGGATATGACTGCTCCTGGTTGGCCCCCAGCTTCGCTGCGACCGTTCGATCAACATACTTTCGCAGATTTTCTCCGCAGTAGGGGCGCCTCGGCGGCTGCAGTGCAATTCTTGCAGCTCGGGGCTTATCCCATGGAAGCGTCCGCTCTATTCATCCTGCGCGTTCTGGCAACGACCGACTTCAAAGGCCTGACCAAGATTAAGGGCGGCAACGACTTGTTGCCGGCGGCAATAGCCTCTCGGCTGGCCGATAGAATCATCTACGACGCACGCGTTGTCCGCATCGAGCAGGATACAAGGGGTGTCAGTGCCATCGTCTCGCAAAGCGGACTACAACAGTCGCTACAAGCGGATGCGATGATCTGCACCATTCCGTTTAGCATTTTGCGAAGTATCGACATTCATCCACGTTTTACATCGCTGAAGCATAAGGCAATCGAACAGCTTCGCTATGCGCCGGTTGTAAAGGTGGCCTTTCAGACGAAGAGCAGGTATTGGCAAAAGCAGGGCTTAAGCGGCTTTGCAGAAATGGATCATTCCGCTGAAATTTGGAATCCCGGTTGGGATCAGCCGGGTCAGTCAGGAATCCTGCAATTTTACCAAGAGGGCGAGCGGGCTCTGCAGCTGGACCAAATGAGCGAGGACGGGCGCTTGAAGCGCGCAGCGGAGTGCGTCGGTCGCATCTTCCCTAGCATCCAAACCGAAACGGAGCGCAGCGTCTCGTACTCCTGGCAGCGCAATCCGTGGGCGCGCGGCGCGTATTCTGAGTTGCGACCCGGGCAGGTATTCGGTCTCTCCCCCGCACTTGCGAGCCGTGAGGGGCGAATCCACTTCGCCGGAGAACACACGTCGACTGAGCCCGGTTGGATGCAAGGTGCGCTCGCCTCCGGATTCCGGGCAGCCAAAGAAGTGAACGAAATGCTCAGCTATACGGCGTAACTCATCATGAACGCGCAATTCGCTGGGCGGTTGAAAAGGCTCGTATTCGCGCAACCGGCATCGTGGATTACGGATGAGCTTCCGGCGTTCCGCTCCGCGCGGACGAGAATGGAATCGGAAAGCACGATGTCAGAAGCGCGCTCGTTCAGCGGATCACGGAGGTCAGTGATGTTTGGGACAACCCGATGGATAGTGGCTCTGCTCAGCGCGAGTGTGGCATTGGTAGGGACGGCGGTCGCCGGCGTGGCGAAGGAGTTCCACATCTCGAGCACGGCCGTCGTGATGAATCATGTGACCATCGAAACGTCCACGGCCTATCAACTCGTCACATCTCGGCTCAACAGCGAGGTCAAGTGGTTCGACGAGAGTCATCGTATGCTGCTCAAGAATAACCAGATCGACGAGCTTCGTGCAAAGCTGATCCACGGCTTGGAGCCAGATGGCTTCATGCTTCATTTCGTGGCAGAGCAGGGTGATCTGTCAGCGCTGGAAGGAAGACGCCGACGGGGAAGGGTCTACTATCTTGGCAACGTCGTTGCTGCCGCCCAGATGACAAAGCGCAACTTCAGTGCTGCCCTATACGCTCCCCTGCGACTCAACGTTTACGAAAACGCGAATGGTGGAACGACCTTTGAATACGACAAACCCTCAACGCAATTCGGACAGTTCCGCAATTCCGATATCGATAAGATTGCTCAGAGCCTCGATGATCACCTGCTAGATCTAATTAAGGAGGTGAGCACTTGAAGCGATCGCTTTCGCCAGACAAGCGTGGAACCATCGGTTGGGCTGATCGTATAACCGATCCTGGTTTTCGCTTTGCTCACGACTAGCAACAGCACTGCATTTGCGCTACGACGGTGGGCTGCTGCTATGCCTTTACCTCAGACATTTGACCAATTCCTACTGAAGAAGGAGACAGACCATGATGATGAATAGGCGTACTTTCTCGGCCGCTCTGGTTGCGGGAGCCGGCGCATCATTGATCTCGACCCGCGGCATGGCCGCCATCCCGGCGCCTGTCAGGGCGCGCAATGTCGTCCTTGTCCACGGCCTGTTCGCCGACGGATCATGCTGGTCCGAGGTGATCGCACGATTGCAGGGAGCGGGATTCAACGCGACGGCCGTGCAAAATCCTTTGACGACGCTGGCAGAAGCAGTCGCCTCTGCTCAGCGCGTGCTCGATCGACAGGAAGGTCCGACCGTGCTGGTCGGGCATTCCTTCTCAGGCATGATCGTCACCGAGGCAGGCGTACATCCGAAGGTCTCATCATTGGTTTATGTGGCGGCACGGGCGCCGGACGCGGGCGAGGACTACACGGCTCTGGCCAAAACCTATCCCACGCCGCCGGCGTCCGCCGGTATCGTTTTCGACGGCGATGAAGGACGCCTCACCGAGGCAGCCTTCCTTCGTGACTTCGCGGGCGACTTGCCAGAAGCGAAGGCGAAGGTACTTTACGCTGTGCAAGAGCCGTTCAATAAGGCGCTGCTCACCGGCAAGACCACGCAGGCGGCGTGGCGTTCGAAGCCTAGCTTCTACGCGGTTTCCACAGAAGATCGGACGATCAACCCGGATCTTGAGCGCTTCATGGCCAAACGAATGGGCGCAAAAACGATCGAGGTGAAAGCAAGCCACCTCTCGTTGATCTCCCGTCCCGCGCAGATCGCTGGGTTAATCCTGGAAGCGGCTGGACAACCCGGTTAGTAACAACGAGATCGTTTTAGAGCGGCCGTTCGCAAGGTGTGCGTCGGCAACCAACTCGCGCCATTCGCGAACAAGGGGCGACTGAAATTCGGCTGCGCCTCCGATACACGAGCGAAAACACTTCACGCCGCTCATCTGGATTGAGAGGCTAGCGAACTATCGACATTGTGTCAGTGCAGAGTCGCCGCAAAACATCCAGCGTTTTGTTTTATAACGATTGACGTCTCTTTACTTGTCGGTTGGATTCCAAAGCGCGCAATCTGCCGACCCGCACAGAAGCAAATGCGCCGCCAAGAGAGGTGCCGCGCGACGCGTTGCGGGAGACGGACTTTCGCAAAAGACCACGATGACAACCACGATCACCATTGGAGCCTGTTATGAAATCTCTGCTTATTCCCGCTGCGCTGTCAGCCGCCTTCACCATTGCCGTTTCTCCGGTGACAGCAGCAACCACGTTGCCAGCCGGCACCGTCAAGAACATCGTGCTTGTTCACGGCGCCTGGGCCGATGCAAGTAGTTGGAACAACGTTGCACACGTTTTGAAGGGCAGGGGCTATCACGTAACGGAGGTGCACATTCCTCTGACATCGCTCGCCGCCGATGCCGCTGCAACTAAGGCTGTCATCGATGCCCAGGATGGGCCTACTGTGCTCGTTGGCCACTCGTGGGGAGGTTTTGTGATCGGCGAGGCTGGCAACGACCCGAAGGTGAATGCGCTCGTCTATGTCTCCGCGTTTGCGCCGGAAATAGGCGAGAGTGTCACGACGCTGAGCGCAAGCGGACCTCCCTCTAAAGGCGTGCAGGCAATTCGGCCCGACGACAAGGGGTTTCTCTACCTCGACAAGGCCGCCTTCACAACAGTGTTTGGTCAAGATCTCCCGGCTCGCGAATCAAGAGAATTAGCGAACGCGCAGTTGCCAATCAATCACGCGGCCTTTGACGAGCCTGCGACGGTGGCCGCATGGCATTCCAAGCCGTCATGGTTTGTCGTGTCGGATAAGGACCAAATCCTCGATCCCGGCGCCCAGAGGTTTTTCGCGAATCGAATCAAGGCCACGACGACCATCGTCGAGGGGGGCCATGACACCCTGATCGCTTTTCCCAAGCAGGTCGCTGCGGCGATCGAAGCGGCTTCGCGCGGCGCGAATCCGTAAACAACTGTCATGCCCAAAATCACCACACCTATTGGAGATCCTAAAATGCAAAGGCAAGGAAAACTGACGTCACTGACGGCACCGTTGGCATTGAGCATATTGGCTCTCTTCGCCGCGAATCTGTCGCAGGCGGGAGACGAGGCTGCTTTGGAAACGAAGGATGTCATCCTTGTCCACGGAGCCTGGGCGGACGGTTCAAGCTGGTCCAAGGTAATCTTACTGCTGCAACGACGAGGATTTCGCGTGACTGCTGTGCAGCTTTCTATGACCTCGGTGGCGGACGACGTTGCCACGCTGCAACGAGCGATGGCGTTGGATCCGGGCCGAATACTGCTCGTCGGCCACTCCTACGGGGGAGTCGTGATTACAGAGGCAGGGAACGATCCAAAAGTGACTGGGCTGGTCTACATCTCCGCGTACGCACCGGATGTGGGGCAAACGGTGTTCTCGTTGAACGCTTTGCTGCCAGAAACGCCGGTGAATCAGGAAATCATCGTGAACGCAGGCTTTCTGAGCCTTACCAAGGAAGGTATCAGCGCGGATTTTGCGCCGGATCTCTCAGAGAAGGAAAAGCAAGCCTTGGCAGCCACCCAGGGACCCGTTGCAGCAGTCGCGTTTGGCACACCGGCCACTGCACCTGCATGGCTCAAGAGACCGTCGTGGTACATGATCGCCAGCGAGGATCGAGTTATCTCTCCGGAGCTTGAAGCCATGATGGCGCAAACGATCAATGCCGAAACGATCACGGTGCATTCCAGCCACGTCATCATGCTGTCGCGACCCGAGGCCGTGGTCGACTTCATTACACACGCAGCGCACGGACGTGACTGAAACCGCGCTGCGGAGTCGCCGTGAGGCGCATCGAGCGCGGATCGGGGAAACACAGAAATGCAGCCGGCTGCCGGCAGTGCCAGCGCTAGCCGAGCCTCGCGGATGCTCCGATCCTCAGGAATCAGCGCGGCGGATGATCCTGCGCAATAGGAGCTGACCGGGGCAGTCCGACTTCTGGTTGTCAGACATCTATCTCGGAAATATTGGGTTCTGGACTGACATAACTGGGAGCGGACTCAAAGGACCCTGGGACGGCCAAAGACTTTAGTCAGATGCCGGACTGATTACGCAGAATTATAAGTTGAACAATTTTGTTGTCGTAGGCCGAGAAGTAGAAGGCGAGTACGAGTGGGTCTGGGAGCCCACGCATGTCGAAAAGGCCGCCCACATGGGCGGTTACGATAGAGTGTCCGTAATGCTGGACACTTTTGACAACCTTGAGAGTCAATCGCTCGCCAATGATGTCACGAGCGGCCCAGGCCGCGATCGCCTCCTTGCCCCAGTAGTCTGTAAGCTGATCGTTGACAAGTGCGTCATCAACGAACGTCGCTAGCAGCGCGTCTAGATCGCCAAGGTTGGTCGCTCTGATATAGGCGGCGACCGATGGCGGCAGTCCGGCGGTCACTTCGTCAGTAGGCGCCGACTGTGCGGCGGGATCTTGCTGCTTCCCCAAGTCAGACATGTCAACGTTACCCTCATTGCAACTCTGGCAAGATAGTGCCTGAGATGATCGAGGAGGGCGTGTTATCCGGTGTTAAATGCCGTCATTGCTCCGCCGGTCAGATCGATCCGCCCGCCATATGAAGTGGAGTAGCGCACCGTCCCAATTCCGCCAGGAGTTGACCTGCGAGTTTCAGATCCGTCGTTTCAAATCCCTCTCGAAATCTCAGGTAGCTGGTCTCCAGCAGGGTAGCGGCGGCCGACGATCTGCCTTGGCTGGCCCACAATCGCGCAAGCCGCATCGCCGACCGCAGTTCGAGGCTGAGCGCCGATTGCTCACTTGCTTGCTTCAGGGAGCGCTCGAACGCACCTTCGGCAGCGACGGGATCGGGGGGCGTTGTTTGAAGCCATATCTCTCCACGGACGCGCAACAGTTCGGGTACGTTCAAGGTTTCGCCAAACGTCTCACTAAGGGCCAAACCCGCGTCGACCGCCGATGCCGCCTCATCAATTTCTCCCACCTTCATGAGTCCTTCAGCCAGCGCCACATGAAAGGCCGGTATGTGAGCCTGATGTTTCGCGGCCTGCAACACTTCGAGAGCGTGCTGTAAAAGAGCCACGCCTTCCAAAGGATTGCCACGTGCGATCGATAGTTCGCCGTTCAGCGCCATACCGACGGTATGGCAAGGGCCCAGCGAATGTCGCGCTGCGTGAGCAACGAGGCGTCCGATAAGCTGCTCCGCCTCATCGAGGTCACCTCGCCAGAGAAACACGGTGGCCGTATAAATTAACGTCATACATAAATTGAAAGGGTGATCGCGCTGGGTCGCCACGTCGATCGCCCGTCGCGCGGTCTTAGCGGCGCGATCCGGAAAACCGATTAGCCAGTAACAGCGCGCCAGCGCCGTTAGCGCGCGAATCTCGTGATCATAGCCAAAGAAGGCCACCCGTTCGGTGCGAGCAGCCTCAACTCGCATTAAGCCGCGTTCGCAGTGGCGTCGGGCCCGCGTTTGGTCTCCAATAAAGTGGTAGGCGACACCCAATACCGACTCTCCCGCTGCGATCACGCCAGGCGAACCAATCGCTTCGGTGATTGTGACGCTTCTTTGGGCGAGGGCGAGGGCGCCCCGGAAATCGCCGATGCGGCTCAGGAAGATACACAGACCGACCAGGAGGTGCGTCTGATACTCTTGGTCGCCGCGCGTATCCGCCAATCGCAGCGCATTCTCAATGCCTTTCCGCACTTCGTCGCTGTTGCCTCGTGTAAGCATTCTTGAAGCGGCCAAGAACGCCTGCAGCGTCAGGTGCGTTGCGCTTCCCTGGTCACTTTCCGGTAATCCAACGAGGCCCTGCTCGCACCATCGAAGGCACTCGACAAACAAGGAAAGGTCAAAGAACAATGGCGCAGCTGCCGCTGCCAGCTTTATGCCAATCGTTGATTCGCCAACGCCTGAAAAGCTGCACTCCAAGGCCGCACGAATATTTCCTAAGTACGGTGCGGCGAATGCCACATCTTCTATGGTGATTGCAACCCCCTTGCCCGCGCGGCCGGAAAGATACTGCGCGTAGTAGCGAGCGTGTTGTTTAGCAACGAAGTTTTCCTCGGCCTTTTGTGTGAGTTTTTGGGCCGCATAGGCCCGGGTCGGATCGAGTAACCGATGGTGTGCAACGCCGTCGATCGGTACAACCCAGATCAGCGATTTGTTAATCAAGCTGGCGATGGCGTCTACAACCTCCATTGCATCAAATTGATGGTCGGTTGCTACGGCCTGGGCAGCCTCGAGTGTGAACAGACCGACAAATATCGAAAGTCGGCCGAACACGCATCGGTCCCGATCGGACAAGAGATTGAAGCTCCAGTCCAGCATGGCAGCCATTGTTTGATGACGAGGGGGGGCGGTTCTGCGTCCCTGCCAAAGGAGCTTGAACCGATTGCCCAGCAGGTCAGCCGTACCCTGAAGCCCATAGGCACCAACCCGGCTTCCCGCCAGTTCGATCGCAAGCGCTATGCCATCGAGTCGGCTGCAGATCGCCGCCACCGTTGGTGCATCGGCGTCGGTTAGCTCCAGGGCGTGGCCACTGGCGAAGGCGCGCTCCATGAACAACTGCACCGCGGGTGTCGCGAGGGCTTCGGTGGCGGTCAGATCTTCTCGTGTAGTCGGGTAGTTCAGCGGCAACAGAAAGTGTACATGTTCGCCCTCCACGCGCAGCGACTCCCGGCTGGTCGTGAGGATGTGAACTCGCGGTGCCTCGCGGTGGAGACACTCCGTGAGCGAGGCCGTCGCGCCGATGACATGTTCGCAGTTGTCGAGGACCAAGAGAAGCCGACGCCCAGCGAGAAAGGCTACGAGACTGGGCAGAGGATCCTGCGTTTGTCCCACGACGCCCAGCGCGGCAGCTACAGCACTGGGAACAAGGGTCTCGTCCGTAACGGTGCCGAGATCAACGAAATACACCGCGTGGCCGAACTCGTCGAGTAGTGCGTGGGCGACAGAGACGGCCACAGTTGTCTTGCCCATGCCACCCGAACCCACCACGCTCACAAAACGCCGCGCGGTGAGTAACATCGACAATGTCTCGACGGCATCGTTACGCCCGACCATGCGGGCCAGTCGCGCCGGAAGTCTGTGCTTTGGAAGAGAGTGAGGTTCGGAGACAACCGGAAGCGGCGTCGATGCCAATGGCCGCGCTGTCGAGCGATCGATATGCGCGACGAAACTGTATCCGCGTCCCGCGACGTTTGCGATGTATCGCATGCCGTCCCGACCATCTCGGAGCGCCTTGCGCAGCCCGCCGATCGCCACTCGAAGGCTACCGTCGCCAACCACCATGTTGGGCCATGCTCGAAGCATCAACTCGCGCTGTCCAACGACTTCACCCGCGGACTCCACGAGTGCGACCAGGACATCGATCGCTCGACTACCGACGTCGACCACCTCCCCACTTCTCAACAGTCGCCGCTCCGCCGGGATCAGGCAGTAAGGTCCGAACGAGATGATGTCGCCAGCAGTCATAGGGCCCTAACGCAAGACCAATCAATAGAGTGTGACATCCCACGTTCCGTTCGGCCTGCCTTGGCGTTTGTGGTTTTCGCTGTCGAGGTCAGGCGGCCACGCCGCTTGCGAGTTCCGCCAAGTCGCGGAGCTTGGCATCCAGCTTAATGGCCGCACTGGACACCTCGGCGTTGTTGAGCCGGCTCATCAAAGATGAGGGCAGGTCATAAGCCAGACGGGCCTCACCAGATGCCGTTTGGTAGATTACGACCCTTATTGGCACGTTCAGACCGACACCGGGGTCGTGCTTGATCATTGTCCGAGCGATCAGCGGGTTGCCGATAATGTACGACCGGATCTTGGCTCCCGCACCCACTCGAGACATCCAGGCGCCATGATCGTTCGTCAGAAAGCGCATGAATCCGCTTCGGCCCTCATAGGCTTTGATGCGAGCCTCGAAATCGGCTTGGCTGGTAGCCGCGGCGACCTCGCGCGGGATGATGGCAGGGTCCTCGACGTTGCCAAGTTCTGCCTCAAAGGTAGCAACAACCTCTTCGAAGCGACGCTGACTGACGTGCTCGCAGTGCTGAACTGTGAAACGGTCGATCATGACTCCGCGGCGGCTGGTAAACCCATCTCACCACCTCAGCGGTGCCGGAGGACGACCAGTTAATATAGGTGCAATTACGCGCATATACGCGTATATACGCCTTTATGTTAGGATGTCAAGATCAAGATAAGGACCCACACCTCTCCGGAGTTCTGCACCTGCTTGGCGATGCGACAGGCAGCACGCCATGTCAGCCAGTTCTATGACCAGCATCTAGCTCTCTGCGGATTGCGCACAACGCAGTTTTCGATCCTTGCAAAGCTGAAGGAGGAAGGGCGGCCGTTGACTATCAATCGCCTGGCAGAGCTGATCGTGATGGACCGAACCACCCTTGGACGGAACATTCTGCCGCTACAGCGAGAGGGCCTCATCGCGGTGACTCAAGGAACAATCGATCGACGGAGCAAGGAACTCTACCTTACGGACGTCGGGTTAAAGCGGCTAAAGGAGGCTTGGACCTATTGGGCGAGGGCTCAGGCTGGATTCGACGCCGCCTTCGGCACCGCCAAGGACTCGAAGTTGCGGGCGCTGATGCGAGTAGTGACGTCAACCGAGCTTGTTGTGGCGGCCACCAAACCTTGAGCAAGACGTCGGTGCCGCGTTACCATGCGTAAAGCCATATTTCTTTACCTAACTGGCGCCGACTGCTAAGCGTTCAACTTTCCTTTCCGACGTCCGCGGATGTGCGAAGACAGCCACCCTTTGGCGGGGGCATGAGTGGGGGCATCAGCAGATCATGGCGATTTTATTAACTTATAAATCAATAGCTTATGACGTAGATGTGGTGGCTACACGGCCCACCATTTAACCCTTTATTTTCATCTCCTTGCGTGCCGTGTCGGGACCGTCAAAAATCTGTGCTGTCCCATAGAATGGCAGTTGTCCCATTGGATTGAGCTTTTCTAGTCGAATTAACGCAGCGGCCGCACAATTTCGGGCCTCCGTCGGTACACACGTCCCGTGATTTTGCTATCTGCGTGGCCGAGCAATTGCCGCGCGCAGACTCGCCAACGACACCACCTCGATGCTGGGAGTGATACGACAAGTCGCAGCGATCTCGCTCGATGATGGTCTCTTATTCAACGCCGAAGAAGCCACTGGCGAGAGCATTCGGGAAGATGACAATCGCCTAGAACCATTCGGCCTGGGTACTCCTCAAAAACCCAGATCTCCCGCCGCCGGTCATTGTGCCCGGCGGCGGGAGGAGCCAGGATCAGCGGCGGTCGTCTCTGATTACCGCACCGCTCACCGGGTTAAGGATGAAGCGCTCAAGATGCCGTTCGTTATCGAACATGTTATCGAACGATCCGGTTACCACATCGAAGGACTGCTTCTGAGGGGCGACATTGAAGGCCGGTTTGCGCAGACCGTTGCTAGGATCACGAGCCGCACGGCCGTCGATATAGTCGAGATTCCAGTTGTCCTCGATGAATCTCAGGAGCGAGGACTGGTCAGTCAGACTGTGA
>Ga0193716_1002459_pt1 | contig 10414 bp, 8 predicted proteins | sample U2c1metaG_FD_145901 | JGI IMG/M metagenome (GOLD analysis project Ga0193716, IMG submission 145901) | Soil microbial communities from a riparian zone of the East river system, Colorado, United States - U2c1 | ecosystem: Environmental > Terrestrial > Soil > Riparian zone | place: USA: East River...
TGGTCTTCAGCGCAACGTCGGTAGTCCCGTACTGCCAGGCCAGGAAACGATCCTGCTCGCCGGCAGTGGCGGGCAAGGCATTCTTTACCAGGTTCGGATGCACGGCCGCATCCCAGGCGGCCGTCCGGGCGGCCTGTTGGGTCTGCACACGCAGATGCATGTACTGGCCAAGAAGTCCGATCATCAGGAACATCGGCACCAGTACGATGCAGGCGACGGCAACCTCGGCGAGGCTCTGTCCACGCTGGGACGTGCGCGTCCCGCGGCGAAACGCGCCTGGCGCCATGTTCGAACGACTTGTCTGCATAGCCCCCTCCCGCATCCGTTTGTCTATTGCGCGGCGTCCACCGCCACATTGGCCGGGACTTTGAATGCGGCGTCGCCCACGCTCGCACCCACGCTCATCTCATCGGTCTTAAGCTGCCAGCCCGTGCCCTTGGCTGGTTTGGTCCAAAGCACAACTACGTCGTCACTGCCCGGGCGACCATCGCTGCCGGCCAGAGCACGGCCGTCAGCCGAAAATCCCCACTGGCGCCCGCCGTCCCATACGCAAGCCTGGTCACCCGTGGACGACTGCCAGATCTGGCAGGATTGACCGCCCACCGCGTCCTTGCCCGGTGTGGTGAAACCACCCTGGCGCGCGGCGTCGTCGAGCTTGCCATCGCTGCCATCCAAGGGGGCAGGTGCGGCCGGCGCGCCGTTGTTCTGCTTCTGTCCCTTGTGCTCGGCCATGTCCAACGCCCACGAACTGCCGTCGGCATGGCTGATGTCGAGCTTGTCCTCATGGACCAATTTGAACTGGCATGGCGATGTCAACGTCTGCTGCCACTGTTCGGTATGACGGGCTTCCTGGCCACCGGAAAGCCACGTCTCGACGCGGCGCTGCCCCACCTTCGTTACTTCGTCAGCACCGAGGGCGCGCGTGGGCAAGCCGCTCTTCTGGCAGGTAGCTAGCGCCTTCTGATATTCGACCTGCTCTTGCGGTTGCCCATCGGCGAGCATCACCACGGTCTGCACCACGTGCATGCTGGGAAAATCGCCGCCCTTCGCGGACGCCTGGCTGCTGTCGTTGCCCTCTGCGCTCGCCGGCTCGCCGCTGGAACACGCGCCAAGGGAGACCAGCGCCAACACGGTGGCGATTGTCCTAGCATGCTTGATAGATACTGCTTGCACTACTACTGCCTCCTTCAAAGACCTACCGCACCGGCGCCGAAAAGCGAAGCCTTCAGTGCCTCGGGCGTGTCGACCAGCCTCGCCTGCCAATAAGGACTGAACAGGTTGCCCATTTCTTGTTCCTTGTCGTCGCGCGGAAACAACGTGCGCGGTCGATCAAAATAAGTCTGGCCTGAGGCCAGTGCCGTCATGGCATTGCCCGGCGCACTGTCGGGTACTTCGAAGTCGGGCGGACCACCAATACCCTTGACGTTGCTACTGGTGCGCACGTCGGCCATCTTCTGCTCCACGACCACGCTGAAGATCGGCCCGACGTCGCCGGTTGTTCCGTAGGGCACCGTTGCCTTGTTCTTGGCGATGTCCTTGTATGAATGCAGTCCAAGGTAGCCGCTGATGATCGCGTTGCTGTTGCTCGGTTGCGCCGGGTTGCTCAGCGCTTTCTGGCCGGCTTTGTTGTTGTCCATGGCGCCGTTGTAGCGCGCGATGTGAACGTGGTTGTCTAGATCGTAAGGCGAAGTCCAGCCCTGGCCGTTGTTGACACCGGGGTTGGCCAGCCCCCGGAAGTTGGCACCCGGGCTTTTCGTGGCCGCGGCTCCACCATAGGCCATCGGCAAGTCGACCTTGGTGCATGCACCGAAAAATGAGCACGGACCAAGGGAGAACTTGAAGGACAGCGAGTCCATCGCCACCCAGTGGTTGTAGTTGATGAGATCCGTGCCGCCGCGCTTGCCCATGAAAAGATCCACCACAAGGGGAATCTTGATCTTGATGTCGAAGGCGTGATTCGCCGAGTCGGTGTTGCGGTCCTTGGAGAACCCATCGCGCGCATCCATCACCACGTTCAGCAAACGATCGGCATCGGTGTTATGCACGGCGTTGCCGCTGGGAACGTTGTAAGTCTTGATGTATTGCCGCGTGGCGAGCTCCGCCTGGCTTAGCAGGACGCCCATGCCGAGCGCGCTGACGGATGCCTCCTTATCGGTACCTCCGGCCACGGGAGCCGTATTGGCCTTCACCACGCTTGTGACGACATTGGGGATGTCCCCGACCTGGGACTCTGCAATCAGGAAGGATGCGCCCGAATAAGCTTCGTTCGCGGCGCTGAGCGCCACGGTCGCGACGCTGAATGCCGTCTGCATGATGTCGCGCCCCTCGATCATCACGGTTTTTATTTCCTGCAGGGCCGTGGCGAACTCTTCCAGCGCGGCGCCGGCTTCAGCCAGCACCACGGTGAAGTCGGCGATCAACCCGATCTTCTCCACGACACTCTTGATGTTGTCAGTGCCGTTGATCATGAAATTGACCCACGAGTGCATGCTCACCATCTGCGCTACGGATACCTCGTTGGCTACCTGGGCCCGGTTGAGGTAGGCGATGAGGTTGAGCGCGCGGGCTTCCTGCACGGCGGCGCTGTACGCAGCAGCGTCGGCGGTGTTGGTGAGCTGAAGCTTCTTGTTGACGACCTGTCCTGTGTTGAACAGCACGATCAGGCCGACACAGAACACCAACAAGCAAATGACCGAAAGGATGAGCGCCTGGCCACGCGCCCTAGAGGGGGCAAACGTCACCTTGGGCGGCCGGGCGCAACCCTGCCGTCTTGATCCTTGTCGAGTAATCATCTAGCCCCCTTCTTGCTGCCCTGCGTGGCAGGCAGGTGCCCGGTGGTTCTACAAATCCAAGGTCGACGGTTCCACGCGGCCCTCTCGAAGAAAGCCACGTGGATCCGCCGTGTTGAGATGCCCTAAACCGGACACCATCGGCCCTAGGATTAGTGCGCGACCGTGTTGTTGTAGTTCTTCAGGCCCTTGTCGGTTTTGCCCTCGTTGGTCGCTGCTGCGGACTGAGCGCCAGCGTCATTGATGGCCGCCGACGCGTTTTTGCCCGACAGCTCCTGGGCCATACCGCCTACCTGGGCACGCACGGTGCCGCCGAAATAAGCCACGGCCGCAATGGCCGCAATCGCAATTAGCGCGGTGATGATGATGTACTCGGTCATACCCTGGCCGCGCTGACGGACACGGATGCCATTACGAAGAATCGTCGTTTTCATGCGTTTGAACCCCTTTTGCTAAGTCGGACACTGCTATTGAGTGTGAGAACTTGCCCCCTAGCTCGCTCCATTTTGCCCTTCGCAAAAAACGGCGTTATATCAGCTAGTTAGCTGCTGTCGTCGACGCCCCTCATCGGATAGAACACGAAACGTGACCAGCAGCGTCACCTTACGACAAAATTTGTCGCATCAGGTATCGGATTTATTTCAATGAACGGCAATATTCATTGTACATTCAGTTATGTATGTAGATTGTGCTCAATTAGTCTTGAAGCTGACGAAATTTATCAGTTAAATCAAGTATCTTGAACAAGATGGAAAAAACGTTCAGGATGGCCGATTCACGACATTAGCCGAGTGGCCTAGTCAAATTTCATCTGAAACTAAACACTCTATAAACGCGATTTCACAAAAGTGAAGACATGAAAACAACTGGCCGATCATTTGCTTTGTGCGCTATTTCCTTGCTTTTTTTTGCTTCCTCAGCTAGCTCAACGGACACACCTGGTAGCAGTGACCATCCCCTGCTGACGCGGTTTGCCGGCTCGAAGATCGTCGGCTATGCCACGCAAGCCTTCAATGAAGTTTCGTTGCCTTCCGCACCCTTCAAGGACGACGCGGCAGGCTTGAGACGAGTCGTCAAAGGCAAGGTCACGCGCATTGCGTATGAATCACCTGCCGGCAAGACCCCCGTGGAAATCATGGCGAACTACGAACAGGCACTCGAAGGCGCTGGATTCCATCCGTTTTTTGAATGCTCGCCAGCGACGCGGGACTGTGGTGGCTACGACTTCTCGCGCGACTACGCCAGCGACATATTGAATGCCGATGCCGAACACCGGGACGCCATGCTCGAGCTCCTGCAGTCGACGCACGGGGACGTGCGCTACTTCGGCGCGACATTGAAGCGCAATGGAAGCCAGGTTGACGTCGGGCTGATGGTCTCCGGCACCAACGCCGGTGTCGGCGTGCTGGTGACCATAGTCGAGAGCGGAGCGATGACTACCGGCCAGGTCACCGTCGACGCCGACGCCATGTCCAAAGGCCTCGCCGCCGAGGGCAAGATCGCCCTCTACGGCCTCACCTTCGACACCGACAGCGCCAAGCTCACCGCGGCGTCCGACCCCACGCTCAAGCAGATGAGCGACCTGCTACACAAGCAGCCGGGCCTCAAGGTGTATATCGTCGGCCACACCGACGATACCGGGGCACTGGCGCACAACCTTACCCTCAGCCAGCAGCGCGCCGAGTCCGTCGTCAAGGCACTGACAACCACCTACGGCATCGCCGCGAACCGCCTGTCGGCCAAGGGCCTGGCGTCCTATGCACCGGTGGCCAGCAATCACTCCGACGCCGGCAAGGCCAAGAACCGGCGCGTGGAGTTGGTAGAGCAATAAGCGTCAGGACGCCTGCTTCTTATAGAGCAGGTCGTGTCCTTCGCGGCGAGCGATGAAGCCGGTCACATGACCGGCGGCATCACGCTGGATGATCCGCCGCATGCGTGGCTGGCCTGGGGTGAACAACACATCGCGCACCTCGGCGTCGAGCGCTTTCGCCGCCCCACCGTTGGTGGAGCTCTCCAATCCCCGTGGCGTGCGGGTGATCTTTACCGTGGCCGCCATACCGGCGCTGTACGTGCCTATGTACTGGTCAAGATCGGCCGCGGGCAAGGTGACGGCTGCCGGATCGTTCTGCACGGCAAGCGTCTGGCTCGCAATCATCTTCCAGCCGTCTTTCTTGTGCTGCCAGGTCTCGATCGACTTGAAGCTTGCATGGGTGACGATGCTGCCCATGGTGAAGCTGCCGTTGTCGGTAAAGCTGGTTACCGCGGTATCGCCTTGCAAGACGAAATTCCAGTCGCTCTGCACCAGTTCGTTGTGCCGGCCGGCAGGCGTCGGTTGCGTGCCGGCCAGGATCTCCGCGCGGCTGGACAGCTCGCCGTTCTCGTTCATGAAGACGACGCGATCATCCAGCAGTCGGCCGAGGGTGGCGGCATCGCCACTGGCCGAGGCATCGGAAAATTGCTGGGACAGGCGTTTGACCTCCGCTTCGGGGCTAGTTACCGACCAGGCCGAGGCAAAGGGGACGGCCAGCAACAGGAAGACGGCAGCGCGACGCATGCGGGCGATTCCAACAGGGCAAGTGGCGGCAGGATGCACCAGGGACCTTCGCTTGCCATCCCGTACCGATGGCAGGGTGCCGACCGGCAGGGTCGGTATCCGGGGTCAGAGTATTCACTCTGACCCCCATCCCGTACCCGCGCCATCCTTAGAACCCGCAGTCGGTGAGCCCGTGGTATATCGACCTGCCGCCGCGCGGCAACCGCGCGTCGATCGCGTCGCGGCCGGCCAGCGCCCGGTAGAACTCACCGATCGTGGTGCCAGGCACGATCGGTGACTTGCACTGCCAGATGCGTCCGTCGACCACCACCTTGCCTGAAGTCGGATCCACCTCCTGGTTGCTGCCAGCAAATGTCCAGATGCATTCGCCCATCACCCCATCGGCGAGGCGCACCGAGCATCGGTAACGCAAATGCTGGATATTGCTGTACTCGCCTTCGCAGAAGGTGTCGCCACAGATGTCATTGAAGCCCCTGGCCAGGCGACGCTCAAGGTCGTAGAAGGTGCTCCAGCCATCTTCATCGCCCGGGTAATCGATCGCATCGACATACACGGGTGCGGTTTGGGACGTGGTCGGCAACCCGACGGGTGTCGCGGCCGCCAGGGCCATGGCGGAAAGTGCGGTGAAAAGCATGGTGGAGCTCCGTGGTGGGGAGCTGTCATAAGGCCATGAGCATCGTGCCCGCCGTACCGGGCATCGCCGCCAACCCGCGTGGTCGCAGATCGATGCCTAATGCTTGCCTGCGCCCACGAACACGTCGGCGATATCCAGCGCCGTGCGATAAGGTTCCGGATCGTTGCGGCTGGTCAGCAGGACCACCGTGAAATGCCGCCGCGGATAACGAACGATCACGTTGCGGAAACCAATGGTTTCTCCCGAATGCCAGAGTGTCTCGCCGGTAATGCGCCAGCCGAAGCCGTACTCGATGGTGGGGTCGTCCGTCTTCGTCCACGGATGGAAGGCCAGCCGGCGGGATTCATCGCTCAGCAGTCGGTCGTCGTAGAGCGCAGCGTCCCATTTGGCCAGGTCGTCGATTGACGAATAGATGCCGCCGTCCCCAAGCACGGCACTGGTCATGCTCTGGTCGGTGCGCGTCCAGCGCCCGTCGATCAAGCTGTAGCCGAAAGCCCGGTTTGGCACGGGCGGTCCGCCCTGGACATAGGCCAACGTGCTGGTCATCCCTAAGGGAAGGAAAATCCGCTGTTTCAGGAACGACTGGAAACTCATGCCCGAGGCTTTCTCCACTACCAGCGAAAGCAACGAATAGCCGCCATTGCTGTAGCGATAGCTCGACCCCGGCGGAAAATAGGTGCGGCGCTCACCTTCCAGCAGCTTCAGTACGTCGGCATCACGCAGCGGTACCCGGGCATCGGGCGACATGATGTCCTCGTAGTCGATCAGCCCTCCGGTGTGTGTCAGCAGGTGCCGAATGGTGATGCCGTCAGCCGTCGGTGGCAGCGAAGGCAGCCACCGACGGATGGGATCATCCAGGCCCACCCGGCCGTCCTGCGCCAGCAACAGGATGCTGGCCGCCGTGAATTGTTTGGTCACCGAAGCCAGGCGGTAGTTTGTAGCGGGTGCGGCAGGCGTACCAGTTTCCAGGTCTGCCAGGCCGTACCCCCGGCGGACCAGCGCTTTGCCGTCCTTGATCACCAGCAGCGAGGCGCCGGGCACCTTGCCCTGGTAGCGCTGCATCAACGCATCCACGGCGTCCATCTGGCGCAGTGGCGCGCTCGTGCAACCGCTCGCAAGCGTGGCGGCTAGACACACTACCCAGGTTGCTATGCGCATGCTCACTCCACCGGCGCGTCGTAGATCAGGTTCGGGGTGTGGTCGTCCTTCAGCGTGTAATGCCACCACTCAGGAGCGTAGTTCTCGAAGCCTGCCGCCGCCATCGCCTTGAGCAACCGCTGGCGGTTCGCATGTTGGGCAGGTGTGGCACCCGGCGCATCGGTATGCGCCAGCGGATCGAAGAAGTCGAAGTCGGTGCCCATGTCCAGGGGCGCGCAATCCTTGCCGCCATGACATTGCATCACGGTAAGATCCACCGTTGCCCCACGGCTGTGACCCGACACCGGGGCGATGTACTCGCCTAGCAGGGCCGACTTCGCCACGTTCGGGTAATGCACCGACCGGGTGGATTGATCGGGGTCCGAAGCCCAATGGACAAAGGCAGCCACGGCTCGCGCCGGTCGGTAGCAATCGAAGATCCGCAGGCGCATGTCCTGCTTTCTCAAGGCATGCTCCACGCGGGCCAGTGCCTCGGCCGCCGGCCGCAACAGGAAACACTTAGGTTTGCGGTAGCCGTTAACTACGGCGCCGGTGAAGTTGTCGGAGCCTGCGTAGTGGATCGCCTCGCCGATGTCGGGAACGAGGCTGCGGATATCTACCAGGCCCGCTTCAGAAGTGGTCCTGGCCTGCGAAAGCGCCGGTGGTGGTGGCGCAGCCCACGCTGGCGCGACAACGATCGCGAGCAACAGCAAGGGCATGACACGCTTGCTCGCCCTTCGCGCCGCCACTACCGCTACTTCCAGACGAGCCACGGGAGCCCTAATGTCGCACGCAATCGCCAATGCGCTTGAACGCCAGGTCTTCGAAATCGTTGCTGAAGTCGCCATCGGGGTCCACCTTGGTCAAATGCATCACGCTGTCGCTGCCGACATCGATCCAGGGCTCGACATCAGCCTCAGGGTGATGCCATTGCACCAGGGCGCGCTTGCCCACGCGCTCGAGGTGTCCTTCCATCATCGGTGAACGCGCCGAGACGAAGCCGACCTTGCCGTCGGGGAGGGGGCAGATGGACACCTCGCCAAACCAAGGGTCCTGCCAAGTTCCCAGGTAGGCGGCAGCGTCGCTCACCGGCACCGGCTTGCGGGAAGACGTATCCGGCACCCGCGATGCCTTTCCGGGCGCAGCAGCCGCCGCCTTCATCTGATCAGCGAAATAGCCGACGGTGCGCTGCTCTCCCGGAGCGGTGAACTGTTTCATCAGCGCCTCGGCCAGCGCATCGCGCGCGTCCTCGCCGCCACCGTTCATCAGGATCACGAATCCCGACTTCTCGTTGGGCAGCAGGCTTAGCGTGGAGTACATGCCCGCGAGCGTGCCGGTATGCGACACGCTCCACTGGCCATCCACGTCGGCCAGGCGCCAGCCGTATCCGTAGGCGTAAAGATGAGTGTCGTCCCACCCGCGCTTGTGCCCGGATATCGGCATCGGCATCTGCGCCGACCACAGGGGCCGGCGTTCATCAGCATCAAGCCATTTCAACTGGGCAGGCGTGGGATCAAGCCAGTTATTGGCCCAACGCAGCATGTCGTCCAGGCTGCAGCGCACGCCGCCGGCAGCGGCCGAGGTGATCGCAGGCACCTCGGGCCCATCGGCATGGATCAATACGTTGGCGTCGTCCTTGCGAATATGCGGCTGAGCCACGTTGCCTACCCCATCGCGACTGAAAGCGCCGACCTGGCAGCGATCCATCCCCATCGGCTTGAACACTTCGCGCTTGAGCAAAGCTTCGTAAGGCGCACCACCGGCAGCGGACGCCACCTCGCCGGCAACGACGTACAGCAGGTTGTCGTAGGCGTACCGCGAACGAAAACTGTACGCCGGTTTCAGGTAGGCCAGGCCTGCCAGGATGTCCTTGCGGGTGAAGTCATTTGGCTCCGGCCACAACATGAGGTCGCCCGCGCCGGCACGCATGCCGCTGTCGTGGATCAGCAGATCGCGCACCTGGATCTCGCGCGTCACCCACGGGTCGTACATCCTGAACTGCGGCAGGTACTTCGTTACCGGGTCGTCCCAGTGCAGCTTTCCCGCCGCCACCAGTCGCGCCAGCATCGCGGTGGTCATCGCCTTGGAGTTCGAGGCGATCTTGAACAGCGTGCGGGTGTCTACCGCCTGCCCGGATCCCGTCACGCGCTCACCCGCGGTACGGCGAAACACCACCTGGCCGTGGTCGATCACACCCACCGCCAGTCCAGGCAGGTGGAAGCGCGCCATGGCTTCATCGAACAGGCGGTCGTAGGGATGGGATACCTGCTGCACCTGGGCCCAGACGCGCAGGAGATTGCCACCCCAGATCTTCGCGATGTCGGCCTCGCTGAAGCCGCGCCTGCGCAGCCCTGCCGTGACGTTGTGCGTCTGGGATGCATCCATCCAGCCGGTGATCTCGCCGCCGCCGTCGAAGTCCGAGGCGATTCCCACGTGGTCGATGCCGGCCACCTTTACCATGTGCTGGATGTGATCCAGGTAGTCATCGAGGGTCGCCAGCGGGTGATCCTTCTGGATCTGCCGCATGCCTTCAGCATAGGCGGGCAGATAATCGTGCTTCTCGCTGTCGTACTTCGTGTCGCCGGCGCCCTTCGCCACCGCCGCCTGCATCTTCTTTTCCGCCGTCTCGCGGGCCGGGTCGATTTTCAGGAATTCCTTATAGGCCACGGCCTGGACCACACCGCCCTTGTCGGCAATGGCTTTGAGCAGGTCGTCGGTAAGATTGCGCGGGTGGTTGGTGATGGCGCGCGAAGAGGAATGCGAGCCTATGATCGGCGCCGTGGACAGTGCCAGCACGTCGCGCACGCAGGCGTCGGAGGCGTGCGAGATGTCCACCATCATCCCCAACTGGTTGGCCCGGCGCACCACCTGGCGGCCGAAGTCGGTGATGCCCAGGTCGTCGTCGGCCTTGTCGCCGAGCTTGGTGTCGGGCAGCGAACTGCCGCACAGGTCGTTGTTGCCCACATGCGCCAGGCCCACATAGCGCGCGCCCCGGGCGAAGGCGGCATCCAGGCGCTTCAAGTCATGGCCGAGCGAATAACTGTTTTCGATGCCGATCATCGCCGAGAGCTTGCCCGCGGCATGGTTGGCGCGCACTTCATCGGGCGTGCGTGCCATTCGGATGCGATCGGGATAGCGCTTGAGCATCAGGTCGATGGCATCGTATTTCTTCGCCGCCTGCGCCACTGCCTTGGCGTAGCCGGCGGGTGTCAGTGGCCCCTGCCCCACGTAGATCACGAAGAAGGCCCCATCCAGGCCGCCCCGCTCCATCTTTCCCAGGTCCACCTTCAGCGGGGTGTC
>Ga0193716_1002460_pt1 | contig 10414 bp, 7 predicted proteins | sample U2c1metaG_FD_145901 | JGI IMG/M metagenome (GOLD analysis project Ga0193716, IMG submission 145901) | Soil microbial communities from a riparian zone of the East river system, Colorado, United States - U2c1 | ecosystem: Environmental > Terrestrial > Soil > Riparian zone | place: USA: East River...
AAGGGCATCGTGGTAGGCATCTGCGTCGGCGCGGTGTTGGCCGGTGCGGCAAACGTCGCCGGACGACGCGGGTTCATGACCGGGCAGTCGAGGCGCTTGATCCTGGTCGCCGCCCCGCTGCTTTCGTATGGGCTGAGCGTTGGCATTGGCGGCAACGGCTTCGTGTCCGCGTTCGTGTGCGGCATCGCGATCAGGTACCTATGGCACACGCCGGGCATCCGGGATGACCTCGAACTCATCGACGACATCGGATTCGTGCTGACAGCCGCGATGTGGTTCGTCATCGGTGGAGTCGCGGTCCTCGCGCTGTCCTCGGTGTCGTGGCGCGTGATGGTGTTCTGCCTGCTGGCGCTGACGCTGGTGCGCATGGTTCCGGTGGCGATGGCTCTGCTGGGGACGACGTTCTCCTGGCACGATCGGCTTCTCATCGGTTGGCTCGGACCGCGGGGCACGACGTCGATCGTGTTCGGCCTGCTCGCGTTCAACGCCCTGGCCGACCACGAGCAAGCGGACTCGCTGACGATGGTGGTCGTCGTGGTGCTCGGCAGCGTAGTGCTGCACGGGCTCGGTGCGCCGGCGGCCGCGCACGCTTATGCCAGATTGCATCCTGGCCAACCTGGCCAGTGAACGTCGGTCAGCTTGCCCGCTGACCGCCGACGCCCTCGTGGTCGACGTCGCTCCAGAAGCCGTGGTCGTAGTCGGTGTCCGGGATCTGGATCATCGGGCCATGCCGCTTGGCCAGGGCGAGCCCACATGCCAGCTCCAGTTCTTCGGTGTCGATGTCGAGTCGATCGATGCCGTTGAGGATCCGTTCGGCGTCATTGAAGACACGACGCATGGCGGGGGCGCCACCGTATGTGGCCTCCAGCGATCCCACGCACCGGAGTAGCTGGGCGACGAGGTGGTGAAGTTCGGCGAGTTCGTTCGACTTGGGCATCGAAATCTCCTTGGGTGATGGGTGTTCGGTCACCGGGGCAAGCACACCTTTGGGAGCCCGGGGCGGTGGATGAGCCGCGTCATGATCGCGGCGAACAGGCTGAGAAGGCCGGCGGCGACGAATGCAGTCGAGAGGCCGTGTGACGACACCAGCAGCGCGGGCAGTCCGACTCCGATGAGCCCGCCGAACAGCTTGGCGCTGTAGACGACTCCGAAGTTCCGCACGGCGTTGGGCTCGCCGAAGTAGTCGGCAACCAGGCTTGCGAACAGGGGGTAGAAGGCGCCGCCGGCCACCCCGCTCAGGGCGGCGAAGATGACGAACGCCCAAGCCTGGCCGATGGAGGCGGAGTAGACGAGCCCCAATTGGGCGCAGCCCTCGAGAAGCAGTGCTGCGCTCAGCATCTGGCGCCGGCCGAACCGGTCGGAGAGCCGGCCTGCGACGCTGCGGCCCGCGCCGTTGACGACGGCGAGCAGACCGACCGCCAATGCGCCGATGCCTAGCGAAAAGCCTTGGTGCACGGCCACGATCGGAACGAAGGCGATGGCCAGCAGGGAGGCCGCGGCGGCGATGACCAGGATGAGGTACATGACGAGGAACGCCGGCGTCCGGACGGCCTCGCCTGGCGGGAACTGCCGTACCGCGTGGACGTTGTGGGCCAGGCTGCGGTTCACCCGCTTGTCGACGGCCCAGACCTTGGGGTCAATGTCCTGCGGCCACCAGCCCGTCGGCGGATCCCGAAGGAAGGCGCCACATGCGCCGACGACGACGAGCACGCACACACCGACCCCCGCGAAGACCTCCATGCGGTTGGCCGGTGTCAGGAAGGCGGCGAAGAGCGCAATGAACGGCACCGCGCCGAAGCCGAACGCCCCCGTCACGAATCCGACCCGGATGCCTCGCTGCTCCGGATACCACTTCGCGACCGTGGAGGCACACGTGGCGTAGACGATGCCTGCGCCGGTGCCCGACAGCACGGAGTAGCCGAGGATCGCGTACCCGAGGCTGTCGGTGAAGGCGAGGGTGAGGGGGCCCGCGGCGCACAGCACGGCGCCGAGCAGGACTGCGCGCGGGGGAGACAGGGCGAGGTGGTGGCTCAATGCGGCGGTGGGGCCTGCAGCGCCTGCCTGGAACACCACCCAGAGGGCGAGCACCCAGTAGGCACCCGTGGCAGCTGATCCATTGGTGGCATCGAGCGCGGCCACGGCGACGCCGTAGCCGTACTGAAGGACGCCGATCCCCGCCATGGCGACCCAGGTCAGCCAGAGCATCCATCTCCTGGAGTGGCCCATGATGTCGTGCGGTCGTTCACCGACTCGGTACGAGCGGCCATGAAGATCTCGGACTTCGACCACTCCGACGTCGCTCTGAGTCATGACCGCCTCCTGATTGCATACAGTATGCGATCAGAATAACTATGACTTGGATCACTTGTCCATAGGAAGTGTAGGTTCCGTTTTTACGTGGCGGATTTCCGCGCTTCGTGGCGGACGGATGGCGGATCCGCCATAACTTCCGGAAACGTGGGCGACGCCGCTGACTGAAGCGGTGGGCCAGGGCTGAAAGAGGTCTTCGCCGGCGCGCCGCCTCAAATGGCTGCTGGCTCGTAACGGACGCTGTTGGCCGAATCGCCCTGCCAAGTGTTCGATATCCAGCGGCACACATCGACGCGAACATGGTCGATTTGCGGTGGTTCTTGTCGAATCAAGGGGGTGGGTGCCCTAGCGGTGCTTTACCGCCTGAGTCTTATTGGTGGCGTACCCCGAGGGTTCTGTAGGACACTGCGGTCGCCGCAGAGCGTCGAACTCCTCATTTGGTTACGGGAGGTTGTACCGGCGCCGTATCCGATCTCGCAGCTCTCCAGCGGTAATGTCGCCGCGGGCATAGGCGACCTGATCGGCACGGGTGGCGTCGGTGCTGCGCGAACCATCGAGCTCAGTGCTGCGGCGGGCCGCCCTGACGGTCTTGACTCGGCGCTGTGCCTTCTGAACCTCGTTCACTTTGGGCACCACCTTCAGTCGAGTCATTTCAAAATAGTTGACGGATCTGACGCCGTGTGGAACTTCGACTACGCGTATCCAGCCGCCGCTGAAGCTACTCGGACAGGTGCGAAGCCATCCTAAGCGCTGCCGCGCAAACTGCGCGAGAGGATCAGCCGGGGTATGGGACGTGGTCGGCGTATGGAGTCTACGCCGCTCCCTCGATTGTTTTTGGAGTTAGCGAAGCTGGTAGCCACTATTCCAAACGCGTTGGAGCGCAGCGCTTACCGGCCGTTTGCGGGACCATGCTGTGACTAATCAGCACGTTGCCAAACCTACACCGTGCGGTACGCCGTCGGCCCGTGCGAGGAGCCTCTCGGGCTAACGCCCAAATGCTACCCGAGGCGAGAGGCCTTGAATTGCACTAATTTCCGCGTATACAACCGTTGCGCGATGTTGCTATCCGCAGATCACCGAATCGTCCACGCAACGGTCTCAGTGGTGTGACGATGTGCATGCGGCGGTCAACCGCGCGGAGTAATCAGTGGCGGATGCGGTCAGGGTTGATTCGGATTCCGCGGTCGTTTCGTATCGGCCAGCGGCGGGAGAAGAGCGCTCTGCGCTTGCGACGGACGCGTCGCCAAGGGCCTTGACTGACGCCGTGCCGTGGCGCACGTTCCGTTGGTATTTTGGGCAGCGCCACTACTCGGGCACCTATTGGGCGGCCACGGAGCGCGACCACGTCATCTACGAGTCGCGCCTCGAGCTGGCGAACCTGTTGTTGGCCGATTTCGATCAGACGATCCACCGCATCGTGGCTCAACCGTTCTCCTTGCGCGCCGTGGTCAACGGGCAGATGAGCAGGCACGTCCCGGACTTTCTATGCGACACCGACGGCGGACTCGTCGTGGTCGACGTTGTCCGCTCTGAACGGATGGCACATCCGAGAATCGTCTTGCTGCTTGCCTGGACGAAGTCGATCGTTGAGTCGTTGGGTTGGACCTATCTCGTTGTGAACGAGCCACCGAAGATCCGCCTAGCAAACGTGCGCTTCCTGTCGGGCTACCGGCGTGAGTGGTTGGTCAATCAGGACGTCCTAGGTGAGATGTGCTCCTGTATTGGACAATTCGCCGGGATGTCGATAGCTGACGCGGAGCGCAGCGTCAAGGGGTATCCAAGGCCATTGATTCGTCCGGCATTGATGCATCTGCTATGGCGCCATGCTTACTTGGTGAATCTCGATGAATCACTGGATCCTTCAATGGTATTGGAGAGGGGTCGATGAAATTGATGGTGTGCGCCTAGGTTCCGGAATCCTGCTTGCTTACGGCGGAGAAGTATTCGAGGTCACCACACTGACAGGTTGTCAGCGGGATGCCGGAGCTAGGTCGGGACCTCCGTACCGCCGTGGTCGGTCGGTTTGGGCTGATTGAGTTGATGTCGGGTCGAATGTCCTTAGCGAAGACATCGCCAAATGAAATTGGAGATGGGTTGATGAAACATGCTGGTGTGCGGGTAGGTATCGGAACGCGGTTTGCCTACGACGGAGAAGTAAACGAAGTGGTCGAGCCCGACGGAGACGTGTACGAAATCGTCGAATTGCATGGTGTTGGTGGGATGCCGGAGGTGTTGGCTCGGGACTTGCGTACCAGCATGGTGCGTCGGTTCAGTCTCAGCGAGGTGATGTCGGAGCGATCGCGTCTGCTCAGCGAAGACCTTGTCGTTGACGTTGCAGACACAGGCGGTGACATTGCGGCGGTGAAGTGGGCTGCCGCATCAGAGTCGGCGCGGTGCCGGGCGCGTGAGCGTGCAGCCCACGTACGCGAGATTCTGACCGGGTATCGATTCGGTGCCGCAGAGGCTGCGCTGCCGGGTGAGCCCCGGGCTCGTTACAAGACCACGTTACCCAAGCAGGTTCGGGTGAAAGCCAAGGCGGAGGAACTCGGTGTGGGATTCCGGACTATTGAGCGGTGGGTCAGTCTCTACGAAGCGGAGGGCGAAGTGGGGTTGATACCCGATCGGGCGGTTCAATCAGCATTGGGCAGCAAGCGTTTCCACATCTTCAGGCTGGCGGCACTGGACGTCATGAACGAGTACGTCGAGATGTCCAAGCGGACCAAGGGATTCGTGATTCAACATGCGCGAGCGCGCGTTGTCGCCACCTATGGTGTTGGTGGGGCACCGTTGCCGGAGCACACGGTCGCGTATGAGATCGTCAACGCTCTCGAAGTGGAGTGCCCGACGCTGTCATCGAAGAGCACAAAACGGATCCGGGACATCGCCGCTCGACCGGTGCTTCCGTACGGGAAGCTGCACCCGTCGCGGCCTGGTGAGTACCTGTTGATGGACACGACCAGTTTGGATGTGTTCGCGATGGATCCGCATACGTTGCGGTGGGTCGGCGTGGAGCTGACGATCGGGATGGACTGGTATTCCCGGTGCATCACGGGGTTGCGCCTGACTCCGGTGGCGACGAAGGCGATCGATGCGGCATCGGTTCTGTATCAGTCATTTCGGCCGATGCCGGCGGGTCTGGATTGGCCGGCGAAGGCTGTATGGCCGCCGCATGGAGTCCCGCGGTCGGTTCTGGTCGAACAGAAGGTGCTCGACCCTGCGAGCGTCTTCGCGGCGACGCCGGCGATCGTTCCTGACACGGTGGTGATCGATCACGGAAAGATCTACGTGGGGGAGCAGCTGACTAGCGCGTGCCGCCAGATGGGTATCTCGATTCAGCCTGCGCGTATAAGAGTCGGATATGACAAGGGCCCAGTGGAGCGGTTCTTCCGGACTATTCGACAAGGCTTCTTACAGGAGCTCCCCGGATACAAGGGACCCGACGTGTACTCGCGTGGCGTGGCGCCCGAGCAGGACGCTTTCTTCTTCCTCGACGAACTCGAGATGCTGTTGCGTGAGTGGGTGGCCACGGTGTACCACCGCCGCCCCCACGACGGGGTCGGGGAACCGGGGTTGTGGTCGTTGGAAATGTCGCCGGCGCAGATGTTCGAGCACGGGATTTCCCGCGCCGGATACATCGAAGCGCCGCGGGACCCAAACTTGGCCTACCAATTCCTGCGGGTCGAATGGCGCACCATTCAACACTACGGCGTCGAGGTCGACGGGCGCGTCTACCGCGGTCCCGGACTGACCGGATACAACGCCGGCGAAAAGAGCCCCTACAAGGAACGCAAGGGGCAGTGGCCGATTCACGTCGACCCAGAAGACGTGCGGTACGTGTACTTCTTCGACTTGAAGAACACCCGGAAATGGCATGCATTGGTGTGGACCGAAGCCGCGAGGTGCGGGGGCCCCATGAACCAAGACGGGCTGCACTTCGCGCGCGACCTCGCAAAGAAGAAGCATCGCCACTTCGACGACAAGCTGGCGTTGACAGAATTACTGGAACGTCGTCACCTCAGCCAGGGTGTCACTAGGGCCGAACTGCGCGCGGCGTTGCGGTTGTCGCGTCAACAGTCCACGTTGGGCCTAGATGTGCAGACGGCGGTCAACGCGCTCGAACTACCCACGGCTCAAAGGGTTCTCGGAGCAGCCTCGGCATCCGACGACACCGAGCGCGGTGACGCGGGGTTTGTCGATGACCTCGATGACGACATGGCCGTCGATGACGGGCACTTCTACGACGACATTTTGGAGGACTTGTGAGTACTGCAAAGGCCCCATCCAAGGGCAAGCGGGCGAATCTGGACAACTTGACGCTGTCACGCAAGGAGGGTTGGCGTGACTTCACCCGTGCTCCCAAGCGTGAAGGTCCCGAAGTGCTCTCAAGGGCACGGATCCGTCATCTCAGTGAGGCTGCAGCCGACATATACAACCAGCGACGTTATCACTGGCACAACAACATCGGCCCGTTGAAGACTCCGCAGCTCACCGCGTTGCATGGTGACCTGTGGGACATCATGGACTGCAACGCGCGACACGGCAATCACGCCAACGGCGCGGTCACTCTGAGTGGTTTCCCTGGTTTGGGCAAGAGCGTCGCCGTCGAAGTCTTTGCCAAGGATTTCCACCTCCGCGAGATCCGCCGTCACGGTGAATACACCGCCAGCGGCAATGAACGTTGGCCGGTATGTCGTATCGGCATGCGTGGCACCAGCATGAAGGACTTAAACGCCGCGATCTGTGAGTTCTACGCACATCCGGTGAGGCCTCGCGATACCGCAGAGCAACTGGGCCGGCAGGCCCTGGATTGTGTTCTGAACTGCGAGACACGGCTGTTGATCATTGACGACGTGGATTTCCGGCACTGGCAGCGCCGTGGAGGAGTGGAGATCGGCAACCACTTCACGTACATCGCCAACGAGTTCCCTTTGGCGCTGCTCTCGATCGGCATCGCGTCAACGTTCCACGCTGGGCCTAGACGTACAGACCGGCAGTCAACGCCCTCGAATTACCCACGGCTCAAAGGGTTCTCGGAGCAACCTCGACATCCGGGGACGCCGAGCGAAGTGACGCTGGGTTCGTCGATGAACCTCGATGACGATCTGGCTGTGGATGACGGGCACTTCTACGACGACATTTTGGAGGACCTATGAGTACTTCCAAGGCATCCTCGAAGGGCAAGCGGGAGAATCTGGACAACTTGACGCTGTCCCGTAAGGAGGGCTGGCGTGACTTCACCCGAGCGCCGAAGCGTGAGTGTCCCGAAGTGCTGTCGAAAGCACGAATCCGTCATCTCAGTGACGCTGCAGCCGACATATACAACCAGCGACGTTACGACTGGCACAACAACATCGGGCCGCTGAAGACTCCGCAGCTCGCCGCACTGCACGGTGACCTGTGGGACATCATGGACTGCAACGCGCGCGACGGCAATCACGCCAAGGGCGCAGTAGCCCTGAGTGGTTTCCCTGGCTTGGGCAAGAGCATCGCCGTCGAAGCCTTCGCCAAGGAGTTCCACCTCCGCGAGATCCGCCGTCACGGTGAATACACCGCCAGCGGCAATGAACGTTGGCCGGTATGCCGAATCGGGATGCGTGGCAACACAAGCATGAAGGACTTCAACGCCGCGTTGTGTGACTTCTACGCACATCCGGTGAGGCTTCGCGGTACCGCAGAGCAATTGGGACGGCGGGCCTTGGATTGTGTTCTGAATTGCGAGACAAGGCTGTTGATCATCGACGACCTGCACTTCCTGCATTGGCAGCGCCGTGGGGGAGTGGAGATCGGCAACCACTTCAAGTACATCGCCAACGAGTTCCCGCTGACGCTGCTGTCGATCGGCATCGGATTGAAAGAGCGCGGTCTGTTGAACGAAGATCTGTGCTGCACTACCGATGGGGTCAGATACAAGGACATGGTTCTGGAGCAGACCACCCGCCGCACCACCGTGCTCGACATGCTTCCCTACGTCCTCGAGACCCAGCGGCACCGGCAGCAGTGGCACACATTGTTGGTCACTCTCGAGCAGCGCCTGGTATTGGGCGCCAAACGTCCTGGCATGCTTGCCGACGATCTGTCGGACTACCTGTTCATCCGAAGCACCGGACATATCGGGTCTCTGATGGACCTGATCCGACGTGGATGCGCCAAGGCGATTCGCACGGGTTCAGAGTCATTGAACAAGAAGCTATTCGATTCCATCCGGATCGACAGTGCCGCGGAGAAAGCAAGGGGCGAACTCCTGGTGGCTTTCCGCACACGCAAATACACCACCGATTTGCTGTCAGCGTGATGGCCATTCGTCGTCTGCCGCTACGAGTCGCGCCGCTGCCGGGAGAAGCGATCGATTCGTGGCTAGAAGCCATCGCGTACCGCTACGAGACGCGGTGGAAAGACTTTCACCTCGCGCTGGGGGCCGTGCTGCCAGCCAAAGGCTCCTCCGATGTCTGGGTTCTGCGACTCACGGAAACCCAAACGGAAGCGATCAGCGCTGCTACCGAGCTCGACGCAGCAGCCCTTCACGCCATGACGTTGGCCGACTACCCGGCCATCGCCATCGGCGTCAACCCGTCGACCCGTCGACCGGTATCAGAATTTCCCTGGCGGAACGTCAACGCGTCACGGTTCTGCCCGATGTGTCTAGCCGCCACCGGCGGACGGTGGAAGCTGGTGTGGCGGATGGTGTGGTTCTTCGCGTGTCCAACGCACCGCTGCCTTCTGGCCCATCAATGCCCGGAATGTGGTGGCGCGCCACATGTAAAAGCTCCCGCAGCTCTCGTACCGAAATCAGGACGCTGTTCTGCCGGGTTGCCCACTGAGTCGGTGACGTCGACTCCGCCCCGGTGCGGCGCCGATCTCGCCAAAGCCCGGGTTGTCCAATTGGATCGCGACCATCCCGCGCTAGCAGCGCAATCGATCCTTGCCGACGCCATCGTCGGTCGAAGAATCGATTTCGGCATCTATCGCGGGTCGTCCTATCCGGTTGGGCAAGTGCTGTCCGACATCCGTGCGCTCGGCCGGTACTTCCTGTCTGGCGTCGATTCACAGATCTTGGACGCGCTCGCTCCGTCGGACATCGTTTCGGAATACGTTGCGTTGCCCCACCAGGTATTGGGACGGTGGCCGAGTGCAAGAGCGAGCCCAGCAGCGAGTACCGCCGTCGCGGTCACCTCGGCATTGAGCATCCTCGGGCAACGCGACATCGCCTCGGCTGTTGACGTCGTGCGTTCAGTGTGGCCCGGCACCGAACAACCTTTGTTCAGCAGGACAGCGGACGGGAAAGGACACTCCGTTAGGCCGGTAAGCACAGAGCTGCGCGCTATTCAGCTGATGGCGATCGAGCCTCGTCTCCCTGCTTCCGAACAACTGCGCTGCCGATTGGGCACCGCGTTGCCGCGCCGCCCCACACGGAACGTCGCCGACGCCGAACTCGCGGCGGCGTACGTCCCGACCTTGTTCTGGCCGAAATGGTGGCTGCGGATGGTCGGCCCGCAGTTCACCCGACTGACTGCCCGTCCGGCTCTTTCGGTCGCGCTGCTGCTGGTCGACAACGACCTGGCGATTGCCGATGCCGTGAAACTCCTCGACTGCCCTCTCTCAACGGAGAACGTGATAGAGACTCTGAATCGCCTCAAGCGAGCGGACGGCTGGGCGAATGTGCGGCAGGCCCTCTACCGTCTGTCCGACTATCTCAGGACCAACACGCCGCCTATCGACTATCGGAGACGGCGGCGGCTGGACTATACGTCGCTGCTGCCCTCACCAGTCTGGGCGGCAATTTGCCGCCGCACCCGCACCCGGCCCGAGGGGTTGACGACGGCCCGCGGATACCTCTTCGAGCGGCTCAGTTCAACATTCGCCATGAATCCGCCGGTTACCCCGTGCGAGGTGAACGCCGCCATCAGATTGAGGCGTTTCCCAACCCGTCTTACCCCCGAGCTTAACGACGCACTAATTCAGTACTCGATGGAATTCCTTGCCAAGCAGGGCATTACGGACGAAGTTCTGCAATGGAATCCACCGACCGACCTGCTGCGCGGCCTGGAACTGCCAAGCGACGGCACCGACGGCGTGGATATCGCCCGATTGCATGGACTCATACGTT
>Ga0193716_1002461_pt1 | contig 10409 bp, 12 predicted proteins | sample U2c1metaG_FD_145901 | JGI IMG/M metagenome (GOLD analysis project Ga0193716, IMG submission 145901) | Soil microbial communities from a riparian zone of the East river system, Colorado, United States - U2c1 | ecosystem: Environmental > Terrestrial > Soil > Riparian zone | place: USA: East River...
GGGACGCGTGAATGGGAAGTTGTGCTTTGCGGCGAGGGAACGAGCTTTGTTTGCGCTGTGAAGAGCTTGTTTGTAACTGATGTGTAGACGAAAAATAAGTCAATGAATCAGATACAATGCAGGCTTTCACATACAATGCGAGTTCACGGCTGAGATCGTCGTTGACATCGGCGTCAATTGTTTCAGAGTATGTGACGGTCAATGTTTCTGTCCACGGCAATGAGGGATCGAGTTGAATTGTATCACGGATTCGCTCAAGAGCGACCTGAAAGTGGCAATGAGCACAGAAGGAGAACGGTTGGCCAACCACGCACCTTGTTATCAATCTCAATTTTTTGACGAGGAACAGCATCCTCATCCACTGAATCGTCTACATCATCCAAAGCAACGTCGTGTTCTTCCTCTTCTCCCTCGTCGTCGTCGTTTGGACCTCCAATAGCCTTTTCCACATCAGAGCCTTCAACCTCCTCATCGCTATTTTCTTCTCCGTCTTCTTTTCCATCGACCTCGTCATCCTCGCTGACTTCGCCTTCGAGGGCGTCCTCATCTGTCTCCCACTCGTCACCCTCACCACCCAACATTTGCAGTTGCGCCTGCTCATACTCATCCAATCCGTCCTTTCCTAAAGCCTCCATCAGTCTTTCCATACCCTCCTCATCCACACCTTCATCGTCGCTTTTTTCCTCATCGTCCTCCACTTCTTCAACTAATGTAGGCTCTTCGGGGAGAGCTCTCGCTTTGCCCTTAACTGATTTTGACGCCCTATGCTTCGTACTCGAGGGTCTTGATGCCTTGAGAGTGGATGACATTGTAGCAGATGAAAGAAATGCACAAAGTAGAGGCCACCTAAAAAAACGGCATTCAACAATTCATAATCGCGGAGTTCCAAATATCCAACAGGTTCTTGTATGTATTTCTTTTAACCTTCTATCTAACCCAGGCTACCTGCGGAAGAAACACTAGTGCCATGTGTGATTTCTGTAGTTCCTTCAATCTCTCATGAAACCGTGAATCAGGGCAGATAGATAGCTCAGAAGTCCAACTCGATATTTACTAGTATAACACGATCCTCGACTCCTCCGATCTGAGTGTCCTGATGGGAATCTATGAGTCATTTCAATGTTCCGTCGAATCCAAATCAGAGGCAGTGGCCGATCTACTGCATTGCCTTGCAATTTTGCCTCAGCGTGGACCTAAATGGCCCTCTGCTTCGCCTGAACGGAAGTACACCGAAAGAGTATGTAGAAAGAATAAAACGCTTGAAAACTCGCATGAGTCCAGTAGGTTTATGTTTTCGCTCTTCCAGTAAAACATTGTCCAGATGGTTGATTGCATTTTCTATGTGGATGTGCATGGTTGTCCCCAGGAAGTGCATGGCACTGTACACAAGTTGTTCTGAAATGTCGTCAACCTGACGAAGTTTGCGAAGCGAAAGACGACGATCGCAGTGGACATAGTAGATTTCGGGTCGTTTCGGGTCGCCCGAGTCGTCGAAAACACACATAATGGCACTCGGCGTACCAATGACAACGAGAGCAACGCCAAAAAGCCCCGCCAGGGAGCGCAGCCTGGCTGCGATTGTACTCAAAGGAGCACCAAAAGTCATCCATGCACGGCAGAGTCTCAGTACGCAAAGTTTCTGCGCCTTCGTCACTAAATGACAACGTTAATAATGTTTATTGTTCACTGCCAAACAACATGCCTGCAAAATTATTTTGAGCCGGTAAAGCGATCGAACTGTTGGGTTTAACCTGTCCATCTCCAACCGAGGGAGTGCAGGGCGACATTTTGTCAGCTTGTACATTGGGATTTTCAACGGGAAATTGACGCCGGTTATGATAGTCATGGGGGCTCGTCGAGCCGTCCTGGTCACCATGTTTTGTGTCTACGGTCGGGGAGCATAGTGGAGATTCGGTCAAGTCCTCTCGTATGACAGGAATTTGGATGGAAAATTTGCGTCGCTGGGGAAGAAGCCAAGGAGGTCCTGGGGTTTGACCTTTCGAGTCATACTGGCTGATAAACTTACGTTTCGGTAGTCGGTGGTGGGTAGTAATGACTGGATAGCTAGAAACATCATCCTCGCCAAAGTTTGGGCGAGAGGTGTGAGCCATAATGAAGATCTGGGAAAACGTAGGTCTGGTAGCTGTCATATTACCGAGGAAAATCGACTGGCAGTTGTGACGATCCATCAAGCCATGCAGGTTTTGCTTTGGGTGATGGGTGACGTTAACCGACTGCTGCTGATTATATGGCCAGACGTGAGCCCAAGGAGGTTGTGAACGACTCTGCTCGTCAAAGGGAGGTTGGGACATAGTGACGAAACAAAAGTGTTGTAGTCAAGAAGTTGCAAAGGGGTGCGATATAGATGGCAGTCGGGGTAAGAGTTATGGTGCCATATATCTTCGCCTGCAAGGGGTTTATATAGCTGCTGTAAAATAGGAGGATGCAGCCGCCATGGTGTCAGTCTGGGTCCAAATGTAATAAGGCGGCCCAAGTTATACTTCTGCGAACGCCATCCATTCTGATCTGGACTGCTTGTCGGAAAGTGAGATATCAAGCTTAACGACAAAATGTAGCTGTAGCAACGTTTATATTTGAGGGAAGATTAATATTGTTCTGGAATATGTGATGGAGGTTCAGGTCGCAGTTCTCTGACCTTCAAGCTTCAATATTGAATACTGTATTGTTCGAGTTCAGTTGAAGTGAACGATTACTTCGGTTCCTATATGACCGTATTATGTATCACGGATCAAAGTTTGCAAATTCCTCTTTCCAATTGTCCCTTCGAAGTGTTCCGTATGATCGGTTCCACCAAGTCAAGTCAAGCCAAACTGGCTGGCGGTTTTTGGAAAGGACTTGGCAGGCGAAATTGACCAAAGGGGAGATGAGACCTTTGTTTATGTAAGTCGTACCAGAATATTATATTCGCGATGCGCAGGCTGGCAGTGCTCAGACCTAAGTTCTCGATTGCCATCACCTTTTGCATTGCTGTGTTTTGGTACTCATTCATGTCGTATACGCCGAATACAGTGCCTGATCTCGAATCGTTGACATTGGCATACAAGATCGTCCAAGGCGAACCGATTTTCATCGACATCTATCCGCCATCTTTGACGCATAACTACAAAGTCAATGCAGCGAATCCCAACGGCGATGAGGATCTTGCTATCGTGCCGGCAGTCTTGTACTTTCATGGAGGAGGTTTGACGGTTGGGAACAGAAAGAGTTGGTTCCCTCAGTGGATGCAAAGTTAGTTCGCCCTGTCACTTCCACATCTTGGCTTGGCCCCATCCTACAATAAAATCTGACCCTAGCCTTATGCAAGAACGTGTCACTGAAGCAAGATATGCATTCATCTCTGCGGACTACAGACTCATGCCTCCAGCTACCGGGCACGATATAATCGACGATATCAAGGACCTCTTTCGCTTCATTTCGGAGGAACTGAATTTGAAGTTGAGTGCAGCAGCGGCAGATGGGAAATTTCCCCCATTTGGCGTGGATCCCAATGCCATCGCCGTTGCTGGCTCTAGTGCAGGCGGGCAGGCCACGTATTGGTCCGCAATGTATGCATCCCCTAAGCCAAAGGCAATTGTTTTACTGTACGCGATGGGCGGCGACTACCTGGTGCGCGCTTATATCACACGCTCCCTCAGCTTGATGCCCATTGTGTTTCCCAGACACCACAATACCTGACCGAGAAGACGGTCCCATTCTTCAGAGGTCGAGAAATCCTTGATCCGGCTCAGTACTCCAAATATCTTCATCCATATCCTAATCCTCTAGAGGTTATCTCTGATTCGCCTTTGGCGTATAACCCACCATCCTCACCCGTGCCCGGATTTCCAGCAAATCCCCGCATGCTTTTGTCACGTCTGTATCTGCAGCTTGGCGTTTTCCTTGACTATATTACGGGAGAACACGGAGACGAACACCAACCAAGTCTCAGCGAGATCCTCCGAAAATCGCTCGGCTCCAACAAAACCGATCTAGCACACTCCACCGGTTCCGACGCCTATGATGTAATAAACGAACGTCTCAAACAACTCATACCAGAGCGACACCACTATCTCTTCCCCCAATTCAACGTTACCTCCGACTGGCCCCCTGCATACTTGGCGCACGGCGCATTAGACAGCGTGGTTCTAGTGCATGAATCACTGTACTTGTATAGACTATTCAAGAATGCGGGCATAGATGTCACGCTGAGCGTAGAAGAAGGGAAGGAGCATTCATTTGATTATGAGCCGGATGCGGAGGCTGTTCATGGAACTGGGCTGTTTGATTCAATTGTTGAGTTCTTGAAGGAACATTTAGAGAATGCTAGACGTGACAAGCAATAGACTTCGGGATTATATTTAGTAGATAGTTCGCTAGTTACCATGAGCATTGCTACATTTAATTTAGGTCAGGGAATGTTTCAATCACGGGATGACAACTGTGTCACGCGTCAGACAGTTCTACTTACGCTTTGCTCACTGCTTGCTCCGCCATGGCCACGACCGCTTTGCGTGCCCAAGTAGCGGCTAAATGGCAGGAGTCATTCAACCGCATGAACAAAGGCGAACCTGGCATCTCAGGACTCATGACTTTCAGTCAAGTGCGTTCTGCAGATCTGTTTGAGTGATCGGCCAGCTTCCAGCTGACCCAAATTCCGAATAGGCTTGGGAAATCGCGACTGAGTTCTTGCATCCCAAAGATATCTCGGATCCATCTTGTTTAAAACAATACGGTGAGCTGCCTGTTTGATATATGACCTTTTGGGCAGTGTAAATGTAATGTCGCAGACTTGGCGAAGATCAGAAATGCATTTGACGTGGTTAATAAGGCCAGGAGATTACCTGTCATGTTAGAGGTGTATATGGGTACGTGGTGTTCTATATTATGCAGCATGCAATAGGAGACGTTGACTGACCATGGTTCGTGTAGATGACATACGCAAATACCAGTATCTGATCACTTGGGAAGTCCAAACGCATATGGCTCATTACGAGGTTGGAAAACAAAACTCTTAACGATTTGAAACCTCCTTACGTATGGTTTTAAAAGTACCTCATGGACCCGCAGGTCATATCAAGGCTTGTGCTTCGTCTGATGGAATGGTACGATGCCTGGGCCCCCATACAAGAGTGAGTTCTGGATGTATCTTCATCATTCCTTCAAGCTCTCATAGAACATCCTTTTTGCGGCCTGTTTTGCTTCTCCGATGCTTACTCCTGCAAAATGATCCAGGCTGGGCAATACTATCCGTGATGCATACACGCTCACCTTCCAAACCCACCTTTTCTCCATCCTCCCACCTTCTTTCACTCGCGGCTTCAAAGCTCTTTGTGCGTCTACTCTCCCTCCAGTATCTAACGACGAATTCGTTCCAGATGTGAAACCACGTATGTGGGCAGCGTTTGAGACGCTCGGTCTTTTCGATCGATACGAGGCTCTGATTGCCAGTGTTGTTTATCAGCACATTGAGACTCACGTTGTTGAAACTTGTGCGGGTCAGTGGGCGGGGCCGGTATTGCCGAATTTGAGAGACTGGATGTCGAAGAGTGTTGTCAAGTGGATGTTTTCGCCATATGCGAGGGGTGCCAAGAATAGTGCGTATGATTTATCACCAGAATAGGCGGAGCTGACCCATTTGGCGATAGCGGAAGAAGCAACCGCGATGTTACAAGGCCCGGGTCAGAGATTCGATTTCCATATGAGCAAGACATTATGCGATTTGAGGTTTGTTTCACAGTCCCTGCTGTGACTCTGTCTGACCTGAAATTGCATTATTTACAGAACAAGCGAAATTTTCGATATCATCATTGATTATCCCGACTCTGTGGGTGCTTTGCAAGATTTGAAGGTTAGTTCTCAGCTTTGCTCGCATATATTTGATGGATGGTGGTTGATATTATCATTAGGAATGCCTTCAACGCGTCGATCAACGTGCAGAGCTTGTGCGCACATTACTTAGAGCGTAAATTTATTTGTCTTCTAGGTTGTCGCACGATTTTGACGCGTCCTTTTGCAGCAACCAGAGGCGATTACTTCATCCTGGCGCAGACACGAAAGATATTCTCACACAATATGTATCAACTATCCGATGTTTACGTATCATAGATCCGCCTGGGGTACTGCTTTTCAAAGTAGCGGACCCAATTCGACGGTATTTACGGTATGTTGCAATAATTGACGTCTTCATACGTGCCTAATATCATTTGACTTATGGCTTTCCTTTCAGAGAGCGACCTGACACGATACGAAGCATCGTTGCGAGTCTTGTCGGAGATGGCGAGAGTGGAGACTCCCTCGTCGATGAAAATGAACCTATCCACCCATTACAGCAGCCTGAAACCGAAGACTACACCGACGCGAATTGGGAACCAGAACCTATTGATGCTGGGCCTGGTAAGTGGTACAGAAACCACGCTATTATTACATTTCTTAACAAAATACACTGCAGATTTCCGAGCGAACAAGCCGAGTGATGTCATCAGTACGCTGGTCAGCATTTACGACTCGAAGGATCTATTTGTGAAGGAGCTGCAGGTCCTGCTGGCTCAAAGACTATTAGCTGTTCAAGATGGGAATTTCGAGAAAGAGGTTTGGTATTTCTGTATCATCAGAATGGCGGCTGATTATTGCCTTGTTGCTAGCGCCGAAATATCGAGATCCTGAAAATACGGTTTGGGGAGGCTGCGCTGCAAGTGTGCGAGGTGATGTTGAGGGATATGACAGATTCAAAACGAATAGACCAGCATGTCCAATCTCAGCAAGCGGTGTGTTCTGGCCCAAATCCATTCCGTATTTCTGGAACTGATGCTGGAATTGATAGTCAATCATGCACCCGACAATCATATCACGACATTTCTGGCCTGCCCTCGAGTCCAGCAATATTGTGATGCCTGGCCAGTTCGAGAAGTGCGTCTTGTGCCAGCTCAGCTTATAAAACTAGTCTCACTTGCAAGTCTGCTCATTGTCTACACAGACTTCAGGCGCAATATGCCAAGGAATTTTCGACCTTCAAACCAGACAAAAAGCTTCGCTGGCTTCCTCATCTCGGCACAGTCCACCTGGAAATTCAACTTGAGGATCGAAAGGTCGCAGCCGACGTGGCGCCACTGGAAGCTGCTTTCATTGAGCTGTTCTCGGAGAAAAGTGAAACACTCGTCCTCGCTTCCCTGTTTATCCTAATTTGACTTATGCCTTATTTGTCAGATGTATGGTCCTTGGACAGCCTCATTCCACGAGTCGGCTCTGTCGACAGAAGCTCCGCTTTGAAAGCCCTTGTAACATGGGTTGATTTAGGTGTCCTCAAGGAAGATACCGAGAACTCTTTTCGGTTGTTGGAGGTAGCGGAGGAGCCAACTCCTGGAACAAAACCCGCTGTATCAAGACCAAGTGCGTTGGTTTCTGCCATGATTCTGCTTATTTACGTACCGATGAAGCATGTAACGGTATATTGCACCTGTAGTGGATGATTTACCTCCAGCGTCAAGCATACAGCAACACCAAGCTGAGCAGATGAGGGTTTACTGGAAGGTTCCTGCTATTCCTATTTCCTGTTTATGCCGACGCTCACTTAACTCCCCAGTTTATTGAAGGAATGCTCACAAATTTAGGTTCGCTTAGCCTGGATCGAATCCAGGGTATGCTCAAGTTGGCACCTGGGTACGACCGGACAATAGATCAACTCGCTTCTTTCATGGAGGCTGCGAGAAGGGAAGAACTTGTCATATCTAGAGATGGGATGTGGAGACTCAATAGGTGATGTGAGGTTCTCATTTCCTCCTGATAGATAGGCTGTGATGTCGTGCAACTCACGCCAGTCGGAAGCACACTTGATGGCCTCTGTGTTGCGCACATGGCCCAATTAGTATCTGTTACAGGACATGCTGAAATCAAGTCATTAGACACCCGAGTTCCTAGAATTGAATCTCAACAAAATCCGATGTTAAGACGAGTCGTACCAAACCACAGAACATAAATAACAAAGCCCTTCATTTTCTTCTGCTCAAAAGGTGTGCCGGGGTCAAGGATAGGTGTCAAAGGCTCCGTTCTCATTGTGCGTGTCGCCGAACACTATTCGAAAATGATGCGTCAGATGGTCGGTCGAACGAAGGAAACATAAACGGGAGGGGTGAGACTCAGACGATCATATAATCAACCGACGGTTCGACGTCGTATCTTGATTGAACCGGTCGAGTATTTGGATGCAAGCGGGTGAGTGTTCTTTACCTGACAATAAAAGGCGATTGGTTTTCAGCGGGGCATGGACAATCGAAGGGTGGCAATTGGTGTGATGATGTACCCAATATCTAGACGCTAGAGGTAAGAACACGATACTCACGAATAAGTACAGTGAACAGACAAGGCCAGTGTACATATAGAATTTCTAGAAGACTTGCAGATGAGTACACAATAACGAATAAGAAAATGACCACACCTAGGACTCATAGCTCGGCAGGTAACGGAGGAAGACAAATCCTCTCGAAGAGAGGGGTTCAAAAAATTCATCAAGTCCGAAGACAAGATAGAGAATCTCCATCGAGAGCTCGAGCCCAGCGGGACTGTCATGACTCGCGACTCTTGGAGTCCTGTCGCTCCCCGAAGGCGCGGTGGACCCATGAGTTCAGATGGTTGTTTGATCGTCATCGGCGTTAATCTCTCTCGAAGAGAGAACCCTGTAAGGGTATGAAAAAAATTCATCAAGTCCGTAGACAAGATAGAGAATCCTCATGGGAGCTCGAGCCCAGCAGGGCCGTCACGACTCCCAACCTGCGGAGTCCTGTCACTGCCCGAAGGCGTGGTGAACCCATAGGTTTAAAAGGTTGTTTGATCGTCATCGGTGACGATCTCTCTCGAAGAGAAAACCCTAGAAGGGTTGAAAAATTTCATCAAATCCGAAGACATGATAGAGAACCCTCCTAAGAAGTTCGGGTCCAGGGGCACCAGCAAGACCGCCATGGCTCTCGGAATCCCAACCAAAGGAATCCTGTCACTGCCCGAAGGCGTGGTGGATCCACGGGTCCAGAGGGTTATTTGATCCCAATCGTAGCTGCAACCTGAAGATCATAGTCGTTGGTGATTATTGTTGGCAGCCTGAGGTCGAGGTGCCTGTAGGGGTCTGAGTACGAGTACAGAGATTGCAGGTCGAAGTCTTAGTCGAGAGATGTAAATCGACGGTCGGCTGGTGTGGTCGTAGTTAGCGCCCGAGCTGGGTGCGATGAGCGGGGACATGTTAGTCTTTGACCACTTATTTTACCGGCGGCAGAGACTCGCTTATTTTCTTGCATATCGACAGCAACGCAGGATTGGCGCTGACAGGAATTGGCGCTGACAGGATCGAGGATAGCCGACAGTATGGTTGACAGTATAAAAGTGGATGACCAACGATGTCGGTATATTGACGGTTGTTGACAGTGTATTGATGGTGTTGACAGTATAGGGCCGACGGAAACGAAAACTGTCTGGAGCTACATTGTAGAATATGGTCGACAGTGTGTTAAAAGGTTGTAACTGGGGCGCGGGTTTGACGAACGACGGTGTGCATTGATGGTGTTGACAGTATATGGTCGACGTTCGGGAACAAGCTGGACCTACATTGCCGGAGATAGGGCGACAGCATGGTAATTGGTTAAGATGGTTAACAGTTTGGTTGACAGTGCAATGTGCCATTATCCATTGTGTGCACTTGATAGTATTCGAGCGGATGGCAAACGATGTCGACAACTAGTGGATTGACGGTGTTGACAGTGCGTTGAGGCCCTTGACACTGACAGCACAGGGTCGACTTTAACGGAATGGTCTGAATCTGTAATGCCGAAGATGGATCGACGGTGTGGCGAGTCAGTCATTATCCGTGTGCGGGCATTGACAGTGATAAAAGTGGATGGTCAATGATGTCGGCGGTGTAGTGGCAGTGTAGACAGTGCAGAGTGGAACGGCCCAGACCTGACAGTGGGTAGGAGGTTGACAGTGGGGCGGGGGTTGACAAGCGTGGCGAGCCATTATTTGTATGCAGGCAGTTGACAGTATCCGAGTGGATAGAAAACGATGTCGACAGTAGATGGTATTGACAGTAAGAAGTGTAATCGGCGCTGTGAACAGGTGGCACTGAGACGGTGCACGACTGGAGAAAATCTGTAGGAAGACACATACTTTGGTACTGTGGAGAGTTGTTGGTCTCCTCAGAAGGCGGGGAAATGTTTCAGAACAGAGGGCGACTAGAAGGGGGACTGAACGTTGACAGTAGCTGTCGACAGTAAATCTGGGCTTGAAGCGTTGAAGTTGAGGTGTCGCGCACAAACGGAGTTGATTCTGAGTATGTACGGATGTCAACGACGTGCTACAAACGGTGATGGCGTGCGACATACCAAAGAACCACGTTGTCGTTATACTGGTGGCACATTCCTCCTAGCAAA
>Ga0193716_1002462_pt1 | contig 10409 bp, 8 predicted proteins | sample U2c1metaG_FD_145901 | JGI IMG/M metagenome (GOLD analysis project Ga0193716, IMG submission 145901) | Soil microbial communities from a riparian zone of the East river system, Colorado, United States - U2c1 | ecosystem: Environmental > Terrestrial > Soil > Riparian zone | place: USA: East River...
TCGTGGAACCCGACCAGTTCGCCCTCTTCGACGCGGGGCGGGCACTCGCGAAAGACGGCGCCGCACGTCCGTTCAGCTCCGGCCGGAGCGGGCTGCTGTTGGGCGACGCGGTGTCGGCGGTCGTGCTGGAACCCGTTGGCACACGGGAGGTTCTGGCAGAGGTGGCCGGATGGGGACGTGCGGGCGATGCCCACCACGTCGTCCGGCCCGACCCGGCGGGGCAGGGCATGGCGCGGGCGATCGACGCCGCGCTGCGTCGCGCCGGGATCGGAGCGGACGAGGTCGGGTACGTCAACGCGAACGCCAGTGGCGCGGAAGGCGACTCGGCGGAGGCCGTGGCCCTGCGCAGAGCCCTTGGCACGACACGGATCCCGGTTAGCTCGACGAAGTCCGTGCACGGCCATGGACTCGAGGGTTCCGGGCTACTCGAACTGATCGTCACCGTGCTCGCTGTGCAGGCGGGCAAGCTGCCGGCGAACGCGGGGTACCTCGGCGCCGACCCGGCGTGCGACCTGGACCTGATCCTGGACGCGCCGAGACAGGCCGCGAGCCCGTACGCACTCACGGTCAACGCCGCGTTCGGCGGCGCGAACACGGCGTTGCTCGTGAAGGCGGCGTCATGAGCGGAGCTTGCGGAGCGAACCATCGAGCACTGCGGCGCCACGCAGCGGGCGAGGCGGCGTCATGAACGGGCTTGCTGAGTTAGCCACCGCCACCGTGCCGGCCGGGACGGTGCCGCCGTCGCTGCCGGGGTTCGTGGTGTCCTCGTTCAGCCCGCTCGTCGCGGCCGCCGCCGACCGGTGTCTCGCGGACCGGCACGGAAGTCCGCCCGCCGATGTCGGGACGCGGACCGCGGTCGTCCTCGTGAGCGCGAGCGGCGACGCGCGGATGGCCGAGCACGTCGCGCACGCGGTCGACGAAGGTGCCCGAATCGGACCGCTGCTGTTCTTCCAGGCCGTGCCCAACAGCGTCGCCGGGCACGTCGCCGCCCGATGGGGGTTGCGCGGTCCCGTGGTCTGCCTGTGCCCGACGGGCGACCCGAAAGCCGACGGGCTGGCGCAGGCACGACTGCTGATCGACGACGGGGACGCGGACGAGGTCCTCGTCGTCCTCGTGGAACAGGCCGGCGCGGCGGAGTCCGCGCACGCGCTGCTTGTCGGTAACAAGCAAGCTCCGCTCAGTGAAGGAGTGTCACGATGAACGCAAAGGGCCTGCGCGCCGTCCTGGCCGCCGACCCGGACATCGGCGCTGGCAACGTGTTGAGCACGGTGCTCAAGCACGGCGCCGACCCGGACGGGCCCGGGTTGATCTTCGACACCGAGGTCGACGGCCACCCCGCCGAGTACGAGCTCACGCTCGGCGAGCTGGACACCATGGTCGAGGCACGTGCCGCGTGGCTGCACGCGCGCGGCATCGGCAGGCGCGACCCGGTGGCCGTGTGGGCCACGGCGGCGGCGGACACGATCCTGAGCTTCCTCGCGCTCACCCGGATCGGCGCGATTCCCGCGCTGATGAACGGAAAGATGAGCCCGGAGATCGCCGCGGAGTACATCCGCAGGCTGCGTGCGCGGGGGGTACTCGCCGACGCGAAGCACACGGAGCTCCTGTCCGGCCACGACCTCGGCACGGAGCTGATCGGGCAGCCCGCGGAGATGGGCGCCGGCGACCCGGCGGCCGCGCCGCGGCACTACCGGCACCACCAGGACGACCCGGTCGTCATCACGCACACTTCCGGCACCACCGGCGTGCCGAAGGCGGTGCTGCACCTGCACCGCACACTGTTCGCCTCCCAACGCCACCTGCTGCGGATGCCGCAGGCGCAGGGCACCGGCCGCGTGCTCGACGCACTGCCGATCCCGCACACGGCGACCGTGCTGATGGTCACCCAGATCCTGTGCAACCGGGGGAAGATGCTCTGTCTGTCCCAACAGGACGGTGCGACCGTGCTGTCCGCGATCGAGCGCTGGCACCCGGAGGCCGTGTACGGCTTCGCGGTCACGTGGGCGGACCTCGCGCGCTTCGATCTGTCCACACGGGACGTCGACTCGGTGCGGATGTGGTTCAACACCGGTGACTGCGCGCACGAGGCCCACGTCCGGCGCCTGGTCGCGGTCGGCTCCCGGGAGACCGTCACCCGCGAGGGCCGCAAGCGGATCGCGGGCTCGCACTTCATCGACGGGCTCGGTTCATCGGAGATGGGGCACAACGGGTTCCACGTCACGCACACCCCGGACAGCGACCACTACGGGCGCCGGATCGGCAGGCCGTACAAGTTCGCCGAGGTGGCGGTGCTCGACGAGGACGGCGACGAACTGCCCGCCGGCACGGTCGGCAGGCTGGGTTTCCGGTCGCCGACGCTCTCGCCCGGCTACTGGAACGACTCGGTCACCACGTTCCGCGCGCGCCTGAACGGCTGGTACCTCACCGGTGACCTCGTCTACAGCGACGACGAGGGCAACTACTACCACGTGGACCGCGACCCGGACTCGGTCGTCGGCGAGGGCTACTACACGGCGCTGTCGGAGGAGCGGATCCTCGCGGCCTGCAAGGACATTCTCGACTGCACGGTCGTGATCGTGCCGGAGGACGGGCAGATCGTCACCGACGTGCTGCTGGAGCTGGCGCCCGACGCGGACCCGGACACCGACCGCACGGAGGTCATCCGCACCGCGCTCGGCGAGCGGGTCGGCGGCACGCTCAACCGCGTGGTCGCCGTGCGACACGAGGACATCCCGGTGACCGTGACCGGCAAGGTGCGCAAGTTCATGCTGCGCGAGAAGCACCTCGCAAGAGGCTCAGCATGACCGCGACTATTACCGGGATGGGTCTGCTGACCCCTGTCGGCCGGGGTGCGGAGGAGGTCTTCCACGCGCTGTGCGTCGGCAAGTCCGGCCTGTCCGCGCCGGCAGCGGGGCATCCCGCCGCCGAGTCGGTTGAGGTCGGCGGGTTCGTGCCGGACGTCGACCCCCGCACCGTGGTGGCCGGCCCGGCCGCCACGGTCATGGACAAGACGGTGGTGCTGGCGCTGCTGACCGCGGCGGACGCGCTCGCCGACGCGGGTATCGAGGTCGGCCGTGACGTCGACCCGAACCGCATCGGGGTGGTCGTCGGCGGCGTCGGCGGCATGGCCACGCTGGAGGCCCAGGTACTGGCGCGCGGCAACCGCGGCAGGACGTCGGTGAGCCCGTACCTGCTCACCGGGATCCTGCCGAACATGCCGGCGGCCAGAATCGCGATCACACACGGGATCCGGGGCTACAGCTCGAGTATCGGCACCGCGTGCGCGTCCGGCGCGCAGGCCATCGCGGACGGGCTGCGGCTGATCCGGTCCGGCGACGCCGACGTGGTGGTGTGCGGGGCGAGCGAGGCGCCGCTGTTCCCGACCTTCGCGGACACGTTCGGCAACGCGCGGGCACTGGCAAGGCGCTGGGCTGACCCGACCGCCGCGAGCCGCCCGTTCGACGTGCGGCGCAACGGGTTCGTGCTCGCCGAGGGCGCCGGGATGCTCGTGCTGGAGCGGGTCGAGCACGCGAACGCGCGCGGCGCGGTCGGGTACGCGGACGTGCGTGGCTGGGGCGCCACCACGGACGCGCACCATCCGACCACGCCACGGCCCGACGGTTCCGGCGCGGCCGAGTGCATGCGCAGGGCACTCGCGAGCGCGGGGATCGGTCCTGCGGATGTCGGCTACGTCAACGCGCACGGCACGTCCACCAAGCTCGGAGACGTCGCGGAGACCGCGGCGCTGACGACCGTGTTCGGTGCCGATGGTCCGCCGGTCAGTTCCACCAAGGCGTTGACCGGTCACATGCTCGGCGCGTCCGGGGTGGTCGAGGCGGCGGCCAGCGCCTTCGCCGTCGCCAGGGGTGTGCTGCCACCCACCTACAACCTGGACGCGGTCGACCCGGCGTGTCCGGGTGCCCATATCAGAGCCACGCCCATGGAGAAGGAGATCGACCACGCGCTGTCGAACTCCTTCGGTTTCGGCGGCGGGAACGTGAGTTTGGTGCTGGGCGAGGCGAGTACCTCCAAAAAGCGAAACGGTCAGGGAAGATGAACCTTTCAAGAATTGATCACATCGAGCTGTACGTCGGCGACGCGCGGCAAGCCGCGTTCTACTACTGCACCGCCTTCGGGTTCCAACTCCAGGGGCAGGGCGGCCCGGAGACCGGGCTGAAGGGGCAGCGTTCGCTGTTGCTGACCCAGGGCGACATCCGGATGGTCCTCACCTCGCCGCTCATCGTCGACCACCCGGCCGCGGAGTTCGTGCGCAGGCACGGCGACGGTGTCGCGGTGATCGCGCTGGAGGTCGACGACGCGGAGGCGGCGTACGAGGAGCTGGTGCACCGGGGCGCGGGGTCGGTGTCCGCGCCCGCCAGGTACACCGAGGGCGACTCGGTAGTGACCACCGCCGAGGTGGCCGGGTTCGCCGACATCACGCACCGCCTGGTGCAGCGCACCGGCCCGAGGACCGAGTTCCTCCCCGGCGTGTTCCGGATGTCCGAGGTGGACCTGGCACCGGACGGCCCTCGGCTGCTGACGATCGACCACTTCGCGGTGTGCGTGCCATCGGGGCAGCTCGACCCGACGGTGCGGCACTACGAGGACGCGTTCGGGTTCTCGCAGATCTTCGAGGAGTACATCGAGATCGGCGAGCAGGGCATGTCCTCCAAGGTCGTGCAGAGCCCGTCGAAGCTGATCACGTTGACGCTGATCGAGCCGGACACGAGCCGGCAGCGCGGGCAGATCGACGACTTCCTCCAGTGGCACGGCGGCGCCGGCGTCCAGCACGTCGCGTTCACCACGGACGGCATCACCGGCACGGTGGACGCGCTCGCCGCGCGTGGCGTGCGGTTCGCGAGCACCCCGTCCAGCTACTACGAGGCGCTGGCGGAGCGGGTGGCGGACCTCGCGGTGCCGGCCGATGAGCTCCGGGCGTCCGGGGTGCTCGTCGACCGCGACCACTGGGGCCAGCTCCTGCAGATCTTCACCGAGTCGATGCACATCCGCAGGACCCTGTTCCTGGAGATCATCGAGCGCCGGGGCGCGCTCACCTTCGGCAGCGGCAACATCAAGGCGCTGTACGAGGCAAAGAACCGCGAGCTGTCCGGCGTCGCGTGAGGAGGAATCGTTGACCACGACAGAAAGTCACACACTGTCCGAAGAGGACACCGCGCTGCTGCCATCGGACGAGGACGTCGCGTTCTACGCGGAACACGGTTGGTACCTGACCAAGAAGCTGTTCACCGACGACGAGGTCGACGGCCTGGTCGAGGCGAGCGAGCGGTACTACGCCGGTGAGCGGTCGCGGCTGCTGCCGGTGCGCCCACCTCGGCTGGCGTACTGGACGCCCGAGCACGGGGAAGTGCAGCGGCACAACGACTACGTGCACTACGAGAGCGACCCGATGGCCGCACTCCTGTGCAAGCCGATCATCGGCGCCGTGGCGGCGCGACTGGCTCAGGCGCGGGAGATCCGTGTCTTCCAGTCGACGCTCATTCTCAAGCCGCCGATCTCCGGCGAGCCGTCCAACATCGTGCCGTGGCATTTCGACAAGCACTACTGGGCGTCCTCGTCGTCGGAGAACATGCTGACCGCGTTCATCCCGTTTCACGACTGCGACGAGGAAATGGGCACCATCACGATGGTGGACGGCAGTCACCGGTGGCGGGAGATCGGCATCGACGACAGCACGACCCGTCATTTCGCGGAACGGGACCGGTCGCAGCTCGAAGAGATGCTGAGCGAGAACGCCGCGCACAACGGTGTCGAGGTGCGCAAGGTCCCGATGGTAATTCCCAAGGGGCACATGAGTTTCCACCACTGCAAGACCTATCACGGCAGCGGGCCCAACGTCAGCGCGCGGCCCCGTCGCGCACTATCCCTGCACCTGCAGGACGGCGCGAACGAATTCCGTGAATTTATGTTGTCCGACGGCAGTTCTGCGTTCTACAATCACGACAGTGTCGTCCGGCGAACTTCGGACGGCCGCCCGGACTATGCCGACCCGGATTACTGTCCCATTCTGTGGCGCGACCTAAATATCCTCACGAAGGAGCACGATCTTGTCCAGATATGACTGGGGACAGACACATCCGGGAATCGAACAACTCGAGAAGGCTGTCTCCGAGGCCCGGGACCGGGTCGTCCAGCACCCGCTCTACGCCGGCCTGGACACGCACGACGCCATCGTCACGTTCATGGAGCACCACGTCTTCGCGGTGTGGGACTTCATGTCACTGCTGAAGTCGTTGCAGGCCAACCTCACCTGCGTCACCGTGCCGTGGATTCCGACCGGCCCGACGGGCAGCCGCAGGCTCATCAACGACATCGTGATGGTCGAGGAGTCCGACGAGCTCGGCGACGGGTTCATCAGCCACTTCGAGCTGTACGTCAACGGCATGCGTGAGGCGGGCGCCGACACGTCGGCCATCGACAAGCTCATCGACCTGCTCCGCGGCGGGATGAAGGTGCAGGACGCGCTGGCGGAAGCCGGGGTACCGGCGCCGTCGGTCGAGTTCGCGGGCACCACCTGGAACATCATCGAGAACATGCCGGTGCACTGCCAGGCCGCGGCGTTCGCGTTCGGCCGGGAGGACCTGATCCCGGACATGTTCACGCAGGTGGTCGCGATCAACGAGCGCAGCAAGACGCTCGGCACGTTCGTCGACTACCTCGAGCGGCACATCGAGGTCGACGGCGAGCAGCACACCCCGATGGCCATGCAGATGGTCACCGACCTGTGCGGCGACGACGAGCAGAAGTGGCTGGACTGCGCCGAAACCGTGAACACGGCGCTCGCCGCCCGCGCGCTGCTGTGGGACAACATCCTGACCGCCGTTAAGAACCGTTCCAACGGATGACGACGGTCGTGCCGGAGACAACGGTGGCCGGCGGCTTCGCGCGGCGCAAGCTGCTCGGCATCCTGTCGAGTAGCTGGGTGGCGCAATGCTGTTACGCCGTGGCGAAACTCGGCGTGCCGGACCTGCTGGCCGACGGGCCGCGCTCGGTGGACGAGCTCGCTGAGCTGTCCGGGGCCGACCCCGACGCGCTCGCGCGGCTGCTGCGGGGCATGGCCTCGATCGGCCTGTTCCGCAGGACCGCGCCGATGACCTACGCGTTGACGTCGGTCACCGAGTGCCTCCGCTCGGACGTGCCGCACTCGTTGCGGCAGATGGCGGTGCTCGACGGCGAGGAGGTGTTCCGGTCCTTCGCGGACATCATGCACACGATGCGGACCGGGGCGCCCGCCTTCGACATGATCTACGGCGAGCCGTTCTACGACTACCTCAACGGAAACCTCGGGGTGGCCGCGACGTTCGCCGACGCGATGAACGCGAACCGGGTGCCGACCGCCCTCGCGTCGTGTGACCTCACCGGGGTCGGCACGATCGTGGATGTCGGCGGTGGCAGCGGCGGTCTGCTGACCGAGGTGCTGACCGCGCATCCCGCGATGCGCGGCGTGCTCCTCGAACTGCCGGAGGCGGTCCGCCAGGCCGGGAAGAAGCTCGCCGAGGCGGGCCTCGCCGGCCGGACGGCGCTCGTCGAGGGCAGCTTCTTCGACACCGTGCCCACCGGTGGCGACGCCTACGTGCTGGCGCGTGTGCTGCACAACTGGGCCGACGAGAAGGCATTGCAGATCCTGCGGCGGGTGCGCGCGGCGATGGCGCCGGGCGCGCGGCTGGTGGTGTTCGAGCAGTTGCTGCCCGAGGAGGACAGCGACCCGGACGCGGCGTCCGGGATGGTCGACCTGCTGATGCTGGTGCTGCTCGAAGGGCACGACCGCACCGAGGAGCGCTACCGAGGGCTGCTGGCCGAGGCCGGTTTCGTTGTCGACACGGTGCACCACGGCACCGGGCCAAGCGCGGACAGCGCACTGGTCGCCGTCGCCGCGTGAAGTTCGTTCCGTCCCAAGGAAAGGAGGTGCGGTGATGACCGAACCGGTCACCCAGGTCCACAGTGGACCCGATGTCTCGCTAGGCGCGCTGCTCTCCAGGCAGGGACGGCGGGATCCGAACCCGTTCTACGCGGAGCTGCACCGGCAGGGGCCGGTGTGCACGCTGCCCGACCCGGCCGACCGGTTCGACGTGGTCGTGCACGGTTACGACGCGGTGCACGAGGCGCTGCGCGACCCGGCACTGCACGTGATGACCGGCGACTACCCGGACCGGCGGGGCGGCACGCGGTGGCGTGGCCACCCGGCGCTGCGCGTGCTGGTCAACTCGATCTTCTTCACCGAGGGCGCCGACCACACCAGGGTGCGGCGGCTGTTCAGCCAGGCGTTCAGTGCCCGGCGGGTCGCGGCGCTGGAGCCCGCCGTCGAGCGGATCGTGGCGCGGCGGCTCGACCGGCTCGCCGCGCTCGGCGCTGGTGGCGCGCCGGTGGACCTGCTGGCGGAGTTCGCGCTGCCGGTGCCGAGCGACGTCGTCGGCGAGCTGCTCGGTGTGCCGGAGGCCGACCGGGACTGGTTCCCGGCGCGGGTGCGTGCGTTCGGCGCGATCCTCGACCTCGGGGCCGGGGTGTGGCGGTTCCAGAAGGCGGCGGACAAGGCGGCGGAGGACCTGACCGGCTACTTCGCCGAGCTGGTCGCGAAGCGGCGTGCCGCGCCGGAGGACGACCTGGTGAGCGTGCTCGCCGGCGCGGCGGACCTGCACGACGACGAGCTGGTCGCGAACCTGCTGACGATGTACAACGGCGGCTTCGTCACCACGACCCACCTCATCGGCAACGGGGTGCGGATCCTGCTCGACGACCCGGCCGAGAAGGCGCGGGTGCTCGCCGACCCGGTGCGGTCGGAGGGATTCGTCCAGGAGGTGCTGCGGTACGAGCCGCCGACGCACTTCTCCATCCGTTGGGCGGCCGCGGACACCGAGCTCGCCGGAGTGCCCGTCCCGCGGGACAGCAGGGTGCTCGTCCTGCTCGGCGCCGCCAACCGCGACCCGCGCCGGTTCACCGACCCGGACACGTTCGACCCCGCTCGCGACGAGGGGCAGCCCCTGTCGTTCGGCGCGGGTGTCCACTACTGCCTCGGTGCTGTGCTCAGCAAGCTGGAGGGCAGGATCGCGCTGCCCATGCTGCTGCGCCGCTTCCCGGACCTGGCCCTCGCGGGCGACCCCGGCGAGCGCACCACGTTGATGCTGCGCGGCTACGAGTCCCTCCCGGTGAGGGTCTCATGAGTACCACGCTTGCCGACGTGGCCGCGTTCTTGCCCGAGCGCCGGGTGCCGGTCGAGGAGTTGGGTCCGGAGCTGGGGCTCACCCCGACCCAGGTGCGGGTGCTGCGCCGGTTCAACGGGCTCGGCGAGGTACGCAGGCAACAGCCGGGCGAGACGCTGGTCGACCTGTTGGAGGGTGCGGCGCGGGCACTCCCGACGCTGCGTGGCCGCGAGCACCTCGTGCGGTACGTGCTTCACGCGCGGGGCGTGCCGGTGGTGGCGCCCTACCCGGTCAACCCGGTGCACGAACTGCGGACGCGCCTTGGTCTTGCCGGCGCGACGGCGTTCGCGGTGACCCACCACGCGTGCGCGTCCGGGCTGCTCGCCATCGACATCGCGGGGCGGCTCCTCACGCGGGAGCGCGAACCTGGTGCGCTTGCGCTGGTGGTGGCGGGTGAGCAGGTGTTCACCCAGGACGAGCGGCTCGCGCCCGACCACCGCGTCTTCGGCGAGGGCGCGGGCGCCTGCCTGGTCTCCGCCGGCGGTCCCGGCGACGTGCTGCTGTCCTATGTGGCCGGACAACGCGGGGACCTCGACCACTGGGGCGTCGACGGTCTCGGCGCGATGGACCGGTTCGCGCAGGAGTACACCGAGCTGCTGAGCGACGTGCTCCTCGCCGCACTCAAGCAGGCCGACCTCGGCATCGACGACCTCGCGCTCGTGTTGCCACACAACGTGAACGTCGTGTCGTGGCGGCGGGTGTGCCGGCGGATCGGGCTGCCGGTGGACCGGGTGCTACTCGACAATGTGCCGCTGGTTGGCCACACGCCGTCGGCGGACACCTTCATCAACCACGCGTCGGCGGTCGCGCTCGGACGGCTCGCCCCCGGCGACCGGTACCTCACGGCGGGCGCCGGGTTCGGCGCGGTCTTCTCGGCGATGGTCTTCGAACACCAGGGGAGTGGGAACATGGCGGCAACCGAGGTCACCGAGCTGCGCACGCGGGTCGTCGACACCCTGAGTGTCCTGTTGGGACAGTTGCTCGGCGGGGACCTGCCGGCCGTTTCGGAGGAGACCAGGCTGTTCGACGAGCTGGGGTTGAGCTCGTCCAAGACCCTGGAACTGTTGCTGGCGCTCGAGGACGAGCTGGACATCCAGGTCGATGTCGAGGAGATCGACCGCCGCGACCTCGCCTCGGTCGGTTCGCTGTCCGACTTCGTGGTCGCCCATGCGGACGGTGAACCGACCGAGGCGA
>Ga0193716_1002464_pt1 | contig 10408 bp, 10 predicted proteins | sample U2c1metaG_FD_145901 | JGI IMG/M metagenome (GOLD analysis project Ga0193716, IMG submission 145901) | Soil microbial communities from a riparian zone of the East river system, Colorado, United States - U2c1 | ecosystem: Environmental > Terrestrial > Soil > Riparian zone | place: USA: East River...
CGGTCTCCAGCAGATGTTCGGCGATGTATGGGAGTGGACCCAGTCCGGCTACACTGGCTATCCCGGCTACAAGCCTCTCCCCGGCGCTCTCGGCGAGTACAACGGTAAGTTCATGTCCAGCCAGGTTGTCCTTCGCGGAGGCTCCTGCGTCACCCCTGCCGCCCACATTCGTCCCACCTACCGCAACTTCTTCACCCCCGCCACCCGCTGGCAGTTCTCCGGCCTGCGCCTCGCCCAGGACGCCCCAAAGTAAATCATGTCACTGTTGTTCTTGCCGCTATCCTCTGCGCACAAAAACCGATAAATCCATCTGGTCCCTACATAGCATCCAATCCAAAGCGGCCGGGCCTAGCTCTCCGCCAGCGGCACACCACTCAGGGAGCTCAAGTGTCATCTATCGCAACCGCCTTAGAAGCACCTAGGACCAGCATCATAAACGCTGTAGCTAACGAGGCTCGCACGGGCCTGTCCGCTACACCAAAGACCCTCTCTCCCTGGCTCTTCTACGATGAAGCCGGCTCCCACCTCTTCGAGCAGATCACCGAGCTCCCCGCGTACACCCTGACCCGCACCGAGCGCGGCATCTTCGCCGCACATGCCGACGAGATCATTCGGCAGGCAGGCGACAGCCAGGTGCTCACTCTCATCGAGCTGGGCGCAGGCACCGCCACCAAAACCGGCATACTCCTCGCCGCAGCGGTCCGTAAGCAGGGAAGCATCGTCTACCAGCCCGTGGACGTCTCCGAGACCGCCCTCGCCAAAGCCAGCGAGAACATTCAGGCCAACATCCCCGGCGTCACCGTTCGCGTTCAAGTCGCTGATTACACGCGCGATCCGCTCCCCCTCAACCGCCTCCCCAATACCCGAACCCTCGCGCTCTATATCGGCTCCAGCATCGGCAACTTCTCCCCGAAAGATGCAACTGAGGTCCTCCGCAACCTCCGCGCCCAGCTTCTTCCCGGTGACGTGCTCCTCCTCGGCACCGACCTCGGCCCCAGTCACCACAAAAACGAGGCGACTTTGCTGGCTGCTTACGACGATGCCTCAGGTATTACTGCTGCCTTCAATCGCAACGTTCTTGCCCGCCTCAACCGCGACCTTGGCGCGAACTTCAATCTCTCAGCCTTTCGTCACAAGGCCCTCTGGAATGCTATTGAGTCGCGTATCGAGATGCATCTTGAGTCGGTCACTGCCCAACGTGTTCGCATCCCCGGAAACCGTTGTGAGCCACTACTTACCGTTGATTTCGCGCCTGGGGAGACGATCCACACCGAAAACAGCTACAAGTTCACCCCTGCCTCGGTAGACGCACTCCTCAAGACTGCGGGATTCAAGCCTGCCCGATCCTGGCAGGATCCCCACCATCTCTTTGCAGTGAATCTTGCCACGGCTATTTGAGCTTTTTTCTGAGGGCTTTCCCGGAAGAGATTTTGCGAAAAATGGGCGATATTCGTGGTTTTTGGGTGGTTTGATCGTGGTGGAATGTGTGGTAAACGTGGTTAGAAAACACACGTTATTCGGGCGCGAAGAGTGCGCCACGAACAAACATCGGTTACTCGCGGCGGTAGTCACCGCTCTTCCCCCCGCTTTTGCTCACTAGAACGACCTCACGGATGCGTATCCCCTTGTCAAGGGCCTTGGTCATGTCATAGACCGTCAGCGCCGCGATGGAGGCCGCTACCATCGCCTCCATCTCTACGCCGGTGCCATCGACCGTCGCTGCCGTGGCCTCGATGGCCACTCCGCCCTCGACCACCTGGGCCCGCACATCCACAAAGCTCAAGGCCAGCGGATGGCACATGGGGATCAGGGTCGAGGTCTGTTTGGCCGCCTGGATTCCAGCAAATCGTGCGACCTCCAGCGGATTGCCCTTGGGGTTCCGCGGCAGGGCCGCCATGACCGCATCCGACAGTTCGACAAACGCCGAGGCGACGGCCTCGCGCCGAGTCTTCGCTTTGGCGCTCACATCGACCATGTGGGCCTGACCCGTCTCGTCGTAGTGCGAGAGGCGCTGCGAGGGGCTTGTGACGGGAGGGAATTGGGCGTCATTCGGCAGGCGTTCGGGCTTGTCGTCCATTAACCGTTCGGCGGTGTAGTCAAAACCCTTCTTGTCCATATCTAAAGCCTACCGCAGCAGCCCTGAGCTACCGCAACAGAATCGTAATCAAATCTCCCGCGGCGAATCGCTCCCGCTCCGGCGGCAGCACGGCGTAGCAGTTGGCCCTGGCATTTGCTGCCAGATCGCCCGATCCCTGCCACCCCACCAACCGCACCGTCGGCGTCACGCGATGCGAGGTCAGCCGGGCTGGCAAGATCCTCATCAAACCGGCCTTGCCCGCCACGTCTTCCTCAAGGGTCGCCTGCACGAATCGAGGACCTTGCACTGCTGCGCCGGACATCGCCCGCAGCAGCGGCTCCACAAAGCAGTGAAAGGTCACCTGCGTCGAAACTGGGTTTCCCGGCAGTCCGAAGAAGAACCGGGCCGGAGTATCACCGCTGGCTGGCAGCTTGCCGAAGACCACGGGCTTGCCCGGCTGCATCTTGACTCCAGTAAAGAAGAACTCCGCCCCCAGCGAGAGCAGCACCTCCTCCACGAGGTCGTACTCTCCCATCGAAACCCCGCCCGAGAGCAGCACCAGATCCGAAGCCCGTGCCTCCTGAATGATCCGCTCCAAATCCTCTCGCCGGTCGGGAGCGATCGGCAGACGCACCGCCTCGCCTCCTGCTCGCGCAACCAGGGCAGCCAATCCATAGCTGTTGGAGTTGCGAATCTGCTGCTCGTCCGGAGTCCGGTGCAGCTCCACCAACTCATCCCCTGTGGCTACAATCGCGACCCGAGGCCTGCGGTAGACAGATAGCGAAGAACACCCGCAGGCCGCTGCCAGGGCAATCTCCGCGCCCTCCAACATTGTCCCCGCCACGAGCACCGCATTGCCTGCCTGTGCCTCCGCGCCTCGTGGAACCACATTCTCTCCAACCTGCAGCGAACGCCCCTCCCCCAGGCGAATTGCCCCACCTGACCGCTCCACATGCTCGACCATCACCACAGCGTCCGCTCCTTCAGGCACGGGAGCGCCGGTCATAATCTCAATTGCGGCCCCGGTCTTCAGCGCTCCGCCAGTCCACCGCTCTCCAGCCCGCACCTGACCCACCACCGTCAGCCCGTCCCCAGCAACTGCCTCTGAGGCCCTTACCGCAAACCCATCCCGCGTCGAACGGTCGAACGGCGGCTGATCCCGATCTGCCATTACGGTCTGCGCCAGCACTCGGCCGCCGCAATCGAGCAACGGCAGGATTTCGGTCGTGGGAACGGCCAAACCGGCGGCAAGTTGCAGCACCTGATCAAGCGCCTCATCGAATGCAACTACATGCACATGCACAGCGGTCTCCATCTTCAGCTCCCAAAGAGAAGAGCCCCAGGCAGACTGCCCAGGGCTCTTCTCTCTCTTCTCTGTAGAGCTACTTCTTGGCAGGCTGCTTGCCAGCCTTGTAGCTGGATTTTACCTGCTCGCCGATGCCCGTCAGGATGCCCTTCACCTCTTCGGAGCGTGGACCTTCCGGTACCAGCTCCAGATAGGTCTGGTAGGCTTCGACGCATCCCGGAGGAGCGGTGATCTTCTGGGTCTTCGGGTCTACCGAGGCCTTCTGGATAAGCGACTGTCCCTTGATGTAATACGCATCGGCCCGCTTCGGATCGGCTGCAATGGCCTTGTCCGCCGCTGCGGCTGCCTCTTCGGTCTTGCCCGAGTTGAACAGCGTGGCGGCTTCGTTGAAGTAGTACATCCCCGCGTTGGTAGGCTGGGCCTTGGCGGCCTGCTCATAGGCGTCGGAGGCCTCCTTGAGGCTCCCGCCCTTGGCGAGGGCCTGTCCCAGCTGGTTGTAGGCGGCGCCAGCAGTATCCGGATTGGGCTTCTTCGACGCCGCATTCAGGTCGATGGCCTTCTTGTAGGAGGTCGCGGCATCGGTGTACTTCTGCGCGATTGCAGGAGCGTTCGGCGAGGTTCCGGCGGTCTTGGCCGCCCTGCCGGCGGCATCGGCTGACCCAAGCTGTGCATCACCGAGAGTGACCCACAGGATCGACTCATCCGGCTTCTGGACCGTCGCGTTCTGCATGGCCGTGATGGCAGCGTCGTAGTTTCCGGCCTTTGTGTCGGCCCGGGCCTGGGTGAGCAGAGAATTCAGGTTGGCAATCTTCTGGTTGCCCGCCATCGCCTCGGCATTCTTCTTCTTGAACTCCTCGAGCGTCTTCCTCTCCTCCGGAGTCATCTTGTCGACGTACTCCTTGCGGGTCATATCGAAGTTCACGATCTTGTCTTCACCGTTCGCGAAGACCACGCTCTCATTGAAGTCGATGCTCTTGTTGTCCAGGTAGACGACGACGACGTAGTTGCCGGCGGCAATGCCCGTACCCTTGTAGTCGCCATTGGCGTCGATGGGGAAGGTGTACTGGAACTTGCGGCTCTTCTCGTCGGAGGAGCGGTCGGTTGTGAGCCGCACCTCGCCCTTCTGGACGGCCTGGCCGATCGCGTTGTTGACGTGGCCGCGGATGCTGGCAGTCGCCTGAGCCTGTGCCAGAGAGGTGGCCGGACGCACCATCGCGAAGATCACCAGAAGCGCGAGTGCCACGGTGCTGCTAACTTTCATACGTTTCATCACTGTTTTTCTCCTGGCCCATCGCTGCAGGCCTCATCATCTCTGTTTCAAAATAGTTTGTTGCCCGCTAAAACTTTGATGCGAAAAGCATCCCTCACGGGATGGCATAGGGTATGGGATCAACAGCCCCCGCTTCGCGAAATGCTCGCAGCCGCAAGACGCAACTCTCACAGACGCCGCAGGCCTCCGTCTCGCCAGAATAGCAAGACCAACTTACATGGAACGGAGCGCCCAGTTCAACTCCCAGCCGGACGATTTCGCTCTTCCTCAGACGAATCAACGGCGTTTCAACCTGGATATCGCCTTCTTTTGTTCCCATTTTAACCAATTGGTTGAAGGCATCGTAATAGGCCGGACGGCAGTCCGGATAGCCGGAGCTATCCTGCTCGACGGCTCCGATAAAGACCTTTTTGGCCCCGAGAACCTCCGCCCAACTGACCGCCGCCGAGAGGAAGTGAGCGTTGCGGAAGGGCACATAGGTGACGGGAACCTCCGCCCCGATGCTGGACTCTTCGGCGGGAGCTGTCGGCACTGCGATTTTAGGGTCGGTCAGGGCCGAGCCACCGATTCGGCGAAAGAGGTCGATCCTGAGGTGCAACAGCTCGCGCACCCCGACGATACGGGCGACGTCCTGCGACGACAGCAGCTCCCGCCTTTCGGTCCGCTGTCCGTAGCTGAAGTGGACGGCATAGACGTCGTAGTCCCGCGCCGCCAGCGCCGCGCAGACGCAGGAGTCCATTCCGCCCGAAAGGCAGAGAACAGCGCGAGGCCGGCCTTGTTCAGAGTTCGTCATCATCCCCTTCGCCCGCGCCTGACTCCGCAGCGCCTGGCTCATCGTTGGCTGCGCCAAGGATCTGCCGCGCAACCTCCTCATCGTGTTTATGCACCTGAAGTCGAGCACGAAATGCCGCGCCCAGGAGGCTGTTTGCATTCTCCCCATGCAGAAAGCACTCGATACCGGCCGACTCCAGCAGGCCCTTCGCCATCTGGGCTTCAACCGCCTCGATGAACTTGCCTACGGTCACGAACTGGTCGGGGTCCTGCATTACATCAGCCATGGGACATCGCTCGTTCCGGCGTTACTTTGCCTCATACGATTGTAGGTGGAAGGTGATGGTCCCCCAAAACAGGCTGGCGCGGATCTGCACGGGCATGTGCCGGGCATCATCGGTGTACCAGATCCATATCTTGCCGCGATTCTTCACGATGCCCTCATCGGCGGTGGGTTGCACCCGGATGGTCTGGAAGACTCCGGCAGGCGTCTTGACCTCTTCCTTTGCCTCGACCTTCATGGCGACGGTCACTGTGCGCATCGCGTCGGCAAGAGGGAACTTCACGCTCTGCCCCACGACCAGAGGCTGCGAAGCCGCGTAGAAGATGGCCGAGAGCGAGTCGGTGACGCAGGCGGGAATCGAAGCAGTCTGCGTCTTGGAGGTGCCCTTGACCAGGTTCTTCTCTATCAGCGTCTGCTTGCCCTGCGCGTAGTTGAAGCTGAGGTCTCCGGTGACCTTGCGCCGCCCCTCCTGCAACTGCTTGCTGAAGCCGGTCGAGCAGCCAGTTTTAGTGTCGAAGGCTGATTGGAACTTGTCGACGACGGGGAAGAGCATCGTAACCGCGCCGACCGTATCCGCCGTCGCAGTGACCTTCTGGAGCGATCCCTGCTGTTCCAACTGGAAGACCGCTGTTCCGGCGGTAAAGACACGCCAGTCCACGGTAAAGGTCAAAGTCTGCTTTGCCGGGAAGACGTATCCGGGTTGCGGCGGAAGCAAGATGGGAATCTGGCCCTGCGGAAGTGCCTGGAATTGGGCTTGCTGCTGCGCAAATGCCCGCACTCTACCCGGCAGTGCCGTCAGCACAAGAACAGCGAAGAGAAGAAGAGCCGATTTACGCTTGGACAGAGGCAGCTCGCAAGGTTGAAATGTTGGGTGACTAGCGTTTCAAGAACAGCAGGCGCGCTGCCAGCGCCGCATAAATGGCGATGGCTCCCATACAGGCATTGTACTCGCGGTGATGCAGGTAACGCTCGGAAGAAAATCTGCCTGAGCCGCCATCAGTGGGAGCCGGGGTTAGGCGCGGTAGCAGGCGCGGGACGTGCTTCGCGTACTCGTCGAAGCACGTGAAGTGCTCGCGCAGGTACGCCTCTTCAGAGCGGATGGTCGGCAGATAGATTGCTAAGAATAGCGCTGCCAGCGCGATGAGGATGATCCAGCTTGCGGCGGCCCAGGCGAAGCCGAAGGCGATCATCATGGAGCCAAGGTAGAGCGGGTTTCGCGTGTAGGCGTAGGGGCCGGTACGGGTTAGCTCCGCGTTTTTGCGGACATAACCGGCGGCATAGGCGCGGAGCCATACTCCCGGCACGACCAGCAGCAGGCTCCCCAGCATGGTGTGCCAGGTTGGCCGCGCCAGCCAGAGAAAGACTCCCGCAAAGATAAATCCCAGTGGCACGCGGATGCGCCGCGCGATCTTCTGCCACCTCGTTCGTTCGCTCACTAAACTACCTTATCGCGTTCGGCGCGTAGAAGCTCGAGAGCTGCCTCGGTTACTTCGTCTGTGGTGATCTGCATGAGGCCTTGTTCGGTCTCCGAGTGGCGAGTGTGATCCTTGTGACTTGAAGCGTGCCGAAGCACGCGGGAGCGTGTTCCGTAAGGGCCATTCCGAGCGGGATCGGTGGGTCCGTAGAGCCCGACCACCGGCCTTCCCAACGCCGCAGCCAGATGCAGTGGGCCGGTGTCTCCCGCGATCATCAGGCTGGCTCGCCGCAGCAGTGCGATGAGCCGCGCCACGGTGCAGGGTGCAACAATCGCCGAGCCTTCACTAGCCTGTACCACCGCGTTTGCGAGAGCGTTATCTGGAGAGGAGGCGTTTACCAGCGTCGTATATCCTGCCCGGGCCAGCTCCGCCGCTACTGCACCGTAACGCTCGGCAGGCCACTGCTTGGCTCCCCAGCCCGCGGTTGGGGCGATCACCACGAAGGGTCCGGCCAACTGGATGCGGGAGAAGAGATCGTCGCGCCATCGCTCCGCAGACTCGTCCAGCGGAAGCAGGGCGTCTGCCGGAGTGAGAGTCTGGCCGGTCGCGGTGCCGAGCAGTTCGCAGCCCTGCTCCACAACGTGCGCCGCGAGGAGCTGTATTTGCTTGCCGTACATCCATCCGGCAGGCCGCTCGCGAGGATCGGCAGGTCCGGCGAACTGTTTAGCGCCTGCCATCCGGCCGATCACCGAGGAGCGTATCGTCCCCTGCATATCGACGCAGAGATCGTATTGCGCCGCACGAAGCTCCCGCCGAAGGGCGTTGATATCGAGCAAGGTCTCTCGTGAGAAGGGCCGGCGTTTCCACGCGCGAGTAGAGACAGCATGGAGACGGTCCACGAGAGGCATGGCAGCGCTTCCCGGCTCAACTGCATCGCCCTTGGACTCAGCCCGCAGCAGCGGCATCCATCGGGGTTCAACGGCCCAGCCGATATGCCAATCGGGATGAAGCTGTCGCAGGGCTGCAACTGCGGGCATCGCGTGCAGCACGTCGCCCATCGCGCCGATCCGCACGATCAGTACACGGCGGGTTCGAGCTAAGTCAGAAGAAACTTGGGACTTCGTGGCCAAGCCGTAATTTTCTCATGCAGGGTCGAAGATCAACGCCTCCGCCGGTCCAGCCGCCCGACCATTGAAACCAGGTTCGCCAGCGCATCGGCTTCATCGATGAGTTCTACGCTCAGCCGTGTCACAACGACCGGCCCTACGGCTGCCAGCCGATCGCGCATCATCGGGGTCAGCTTGACCGCATCCTTCTCGGTCGTCACGAATCCGTTGGCACCGCTATGTCGTGCCCGTTCGAGCAGAAGGGCAATGGCCCCATCGTCGTACTTGTGGTGATCCGGGAAGTCGACCAGCCCTACCGGCATGCAGCCCTCCGCCTGGAGCATCCTGGTAAAGCCCTCCGGCCGTGCAATCCCGCAGAAGGCAAGCGGCAGCGACGGCAGCGGCACCTCGCCGCCCTCGCCAAGGCTCAAACGCCGCCGTATGATCCATATCGCCGGAGCCTTGTCCCCCCGCCCAAGCCCTTTGGCAAAGCCCCATAGCCCATCCGCCTCTTCCTCGCGCAGCACAATCACATCGGCATCCCGCAAAGCGTGCAATGGTTCCCGCAGATTCCCCGCAGGCAGCAATTTGTCTTCGACGTCTTCCAGTGTCAGTAAGGCAATATCGACATCCCGAGCCAGCTGCCGATGCTGAAAGCCGTCGTCCAGCAGATGAACGACGATCTTCTCGTACTCCTCATGCTCCTCCGCCAGCAGGCCAACGCGATACCGATCGGCGCCCGCGAAGACCGGCACACCGGAGCGCTGCGCCAGCAGCACAGGCTCGTCCCCGTGAAGCATCGGGTCGTCGTATGGCTCGACGCGCCCGATCCTCTCCAGGCTGCGTCCATAACCGCGCGTAAGAATCCTGACCGCATAGCCGCGCCGCCTCAGGACTCCGGCCAGCAGCAGCACCATCGGCGTCTTGCCCGCGCCCCCCGCCGAGACGCTTCCCACGCTGATGACCGGGTTGATCAGACGGTTCTGCTTCAACCACCCCAGCCTGAACATCTGTCTCTTGATCGCCAGTGCAGCCCAATAGAGCGGAACCAGAGGCAGCAGAAGCGGTCTGCGAGTGCTCATCCCTTCCCCCCACCCTCTCCAATCAACTGCAGCAGCGCCTGCACGCTTCGCGCGGTAGCCCCGGCCTGTGCCTCGAAGACCCCACGACCACGCTCTCCCACTGCCCGCGCGTCGTCTACCTCTCGCAGCATAGCAACAAGCGTCTCCGCAAATGCGCTCGTCGACGCAACGCGAATCGCATCGTGTACTAGCATCGCGTCCACGATCTCCCGAAAGTTCTCGAACGACGGCCCCATTACAACAGGCACTCCGAACTGAGCAGGCTCCAGCGGATTGTGCCCGCCCCTGGCCACGAGGCTGCCGCCGACGAACGCCACCGTCCCCAGCGAATAAACCGCCGCCAGATCGCCTATCGTATCCAGCAGAAAGATGCTGCCTGCCGGAATAGCAACCGGCTGGTCGCGAAAAACACTAGCCCGAAGCATAGGCAAGCCACTCGCGCTCACCATCCCCGCAACCGCCGCGAACCGGTCCGGATGCCGTGGAGCCAGCACCATCACTGCCCTCGGTTCTGCTGCGAGCACCGCAGGCCACGCCTCCAGCAGCACCTTCTCCTCACCCTCCAGCGTGCTCCCGCAGACAACCACAGGCCCCCCAGGCAGCTGCAGCAGATCCACCAACGAATTTGCCCCCGCCACCCTGACGTCATACTTCAGATTTCCCGTAACCCGCACCCGCTCTGCCGGAGCTCCGATCCGCAACAGCCTCTTCGCGCTCTCATCGCTCTGCGCCAGGAACAACGAGACCTTCGCCAGCAACGGCCTCCAAAGCCGCCGCAGCCGCATATACCGGGGAAACGAGCGATCCGAGATGCGCGCATTCACTACGGCCACGGGCACGCCGCGCCGAGCACACTGGTCCAGCAGATTCGGCCAAAGCTCGCTCTCCATCAGGATGAATAAAGACGGCTGCAACACCCGCAGATACCGCCGGACAACAGAGGCAAAGTCCAGCGGCAGATAGAACACCGGCGACTCCGGCAACCTCTCCTTGGCCAACCGCTGTCCCGTCGCCGTCGTCGTCGACACGGCAACGACCCACCCCGGCAGGGCAGCGCGAAGCTCGCGGATCAGCTGTGCCGCCGCCATTACCTCGCCC
>Ga0193716_1002465_pt1 | contig 10406 bp, 9 predicted proteins | sample U2c1metaG_FD_145901 | JGI IMG/M metagenome (GOLD analysis project Ga0193716, IMG submission 145901) | Soil microbial communities from a riparian zone of the East river system, Colorado, United States - U2c1 | ecosystem: Environmental > Terrestrial > Soil > Riparian zone | place: USA: East River...
ATCGGCATGATCGACGACTTCGTTGACCGCACCCATCGCGTGCATCTGCTCGGCGGTGTAGGGCCTGCCGAGGAAGAAGATCTCACGGGCGAACTTCTGCCCGGCCTGACGCGCCAGATACGCGCTGCCGTAACCGCCGTCGAAGCTCCCGACGTCGGCGTCGGTCTGCTTGAACCGTGCATGCTCGCGGCTGGCCAACGTCAGGTCGCACACCACGTGCAGGCTGTGCCCGCCACCGGCGGCCCACCCGTTGACCAGACAGATCACGGGCTTGGGCATGAACCGGATCAACCGTTGCACCTCGAGGATGTGCAGCCGGCCCGCCTGTGCGGGGTCGACGGTGTCGGCCGTATCCCCGGACGCGTACTGATAGCCGGTGCGGCCGCGGATGCGTTGGTCGCCACCGGAGCAGAACGCCCAGCCGCCGTCCTTGGGGGACGGCCCGTTGCCGGTCAGCAGGATGACGCCGACGTCGGACGACATCCGTGCATGGTCGAGGACGCGGTACAGCTCGTCGACGGTGTGCGGCCGGAACGCATTGCGGACCTCGGGCCGGTCGAACGCCACCCGGACCGTCGGCTGCTTGACGCCGTCGACGACATGGCGGTGATAGGTGATGTCGGTCAGGTCGAAGCCTGCTACGGGCTGCCACAGCGACGGGTCGAACGGGTTCTCATCACTCACCTGATTGACTGTAGAGAAGGGCCCCGCGGTGTTTCACAGCGACCGCCCAGGGGTATCAAGTCCCGCGACAGAGCGCGTCTCGCGCCACGAACAGAGAGGGCCACGATGAAGCGGTCAGCGGGTGTGTTGTTTTCGGGTTTGGTCGCGGGCGTGATGCTCGTCGGTTGCTCGCCGGCCGTGATGGGCGGCGATACCTCCTGCAAGGACTTCAGCGGGGCTGACGAGAAGACGCAGAACGAAGCGGTGGCCAAGATGCTGAAGGACGAAAAGGGCCGCGAGCCAGCCACTCTCGAGACCACCGGTACTCGCCTATCGGTGGTGGCGTTCTGTCAGACGGTCGGCAAGCAGGACAGCAAGATCAAGGAAGCGCCCCACCTCTGAGTCACGCCGGGTCGAACCGGAACACCGCGCAACGCCCGGCGAGTGCCTCGAATTCGTCGGGCGTTCCGGCGGTGACCAGCCCGGAACGCTTCATGAAGCTGACGCCGGTCGGGACCAGAGTCGGGAACTGGCGCAGCAGCGGACGGGCCTCGTCGGCGCTGAGTTCCACCATCCGGACCGTCTCGGACTTCTTGCCTGCCGTCAGCGTGGCGGTGTCCGCGGCGCGGGCGTTGCGCTCCCAGTCCGCCCCGGGAAAGCCGGCCACTACGTAGCGCAGGTCGCCGACGTACATCGGCGTGATCGGCGTCGACCGCGGTTGACCCGACTTGCGGCCAGGCACCGTCAGCACGACGGGCCCCTCCTTGCCCGAAATGGGCAGTCCGAGTCTCAGCATCACCATGAACACCTTGTTCATCGGCTTGAGCCAGAACGGCGGTTTGATGTTCGCATTGGCCATGTTTCGAGCTTAGACCGCGATGCCGTTCGCCTTCAGTGCCTCGATCAATGCGTCCGGTCGTTGGTCAGTCGGCAGGGGATCGACGAGCGCGAACCGGCACCCGACGTCCCTTGCGCCGCCGTCGGCTTCCTCGCTGTCGCCGATCATCAGCGCGTCGGCGGCGTCGACGCCGAGCCGTGCCAACGCGGTCTCGAAGATCTCCGGTGCGGGCTTGACCGCGCCGACCTCGAAGGACAGCACGAACTCGCTGACGTGCTCGGCGACGGCGATGGCATCGAACGCGGGCCGCACGTCGAACGCGATGTTGGACACCACCGCCGTCTTGATGCCCTGTCGGCGCAGGCCCGCCAGCACGGTGGCGGTGTCGGGATAGGGCGTCCAGGACGACGGGCTGACCACGCGGTCATAGAGCGCCTCGGCGTGGTGGTCGGCCAGCCCCGACTCGCGCAGCACGTGCAGGTAGGCCTCGCGGTGCAGGTGCGGGGCCAGGTCGCGGTTGACCCAGGCTTGGTAGGTCTGTTCGTCCATGTCGACGGATCGCCCGGTCGGTGCGGTCAGCCGGCGCATCAGCTCGGCCTGGACGTGACCGTCGACGGCGCGGTCGTCGACCTGCATTCCGGCGAACCAGCTGTCGGCCTCCTCCAGCCGGAACAGCGTCCCGGAGTAGTCGAACAGGACCGCGCGCACCGTTGTCATGAGATCGCCTCTCTTGCTCTGACTGCCTTGTCCTGCAGTACGTTTCGTTCCAAGTCGTTCTGATTGGCTGCCGCAGCACGGTCGAACTCGTCGGCTGCCTCGGCATTCCGGCCCAACCGCGACAGCAGTTCACCGCGCACGCTCGGCAGCAGGTACGAGCCGTCCAGGCCGGTGATCCCGTCGACTATGGCGAGCGCGTCCGCGGGACTATCGGCCATGGCGACCGCGACGGCGCGGTTGAGTTCGATCACCGGCGACGGCGAGATCTTGAGCAGCCCGTCGTACAGCGCGACGATGCGCTTCCAATCGGTATCGGCAGCGGTCGGCGAAACGGCGTGGCATTCGGCCAACGCGGCCTGCAGTCCGTAGGGACCCCATCCGATTCCGTTGCGCTGCAACGTCTCCGCGGCCCTTTCGAGGGAGGCGACGCCGCGACGGATCTGGGCGCGATCCCACTTCGTCCGGTCCTGGTCCTCCAGCAGGACTGGCTGCCCGTCGGCGTCGGTGCGGGCCGCGAAGCGCGATGACTGGAACTCCATCAGCGCGACCAGTCCGTGCACCTCGGCCTGATCCGGGATCAGCGCGGCAAGGACACGGCCCAGACGCAATGCCTCGGTGCACAATTCGGTGCGAATCCAGCGCTGCCCGAACGACGCCGAGTAACCCTCGTTGTAGATCAGATAGATGACGTTGAGAACCGCGGACAGCCGTTGGGGGTACTCGGCCGGGTCGGGCACTTCGAAGGGCACGCCGGCGTCGCCCAGCGTCTTCTTGGCCCGCACGATGCGCTGGGCGATCGTGGCCTTCGGCGCGAGGAATGCCCGCGCGATCTCCTCGGTGGTCAATCCGCCGACCACGCGCAGCGTCAACGCGATCTGGTTCTCGCGGGTCAGCACGGGGTGCGTCGAGATGAAGATCAGCCGCAGCACGTCGTCGTCGATGCTGTCGGGGTCCCACGACTCGTCGACGTGGGTCTCCAGTTCGTGCGCCAGCGTCGTGTACTTGGCGTCGAGGCGGTCTTGTCGGCGCCAGTAGTCGATGGCCTTGCGCTTGGCGACGGTCGTCAGCCAGGCGCCGGCATTGCGCGGTACGCCCGTGGTCGGCCATTGCTCCAGTGCGTCGACGAGCGCGTCGGCCGCCAGGTCTTCTGCCAGCCCGATGTCACCGGTGGCTCGGGTCAGCGTCGCGACGATCTTCGCCGCTTCCATCCGCCAGACCGCGTCAACGGTTTGACGCAGATCGGCGGTGCTCACCAGACCACCGTAGTGAGTGCGTCCCCGCGTTGAGATAGCGGTGGCGGCGCGCGCCACGCGCACTTCCGCGCCGTGACCGCTAAGTCAACGCCGGCGAACCAGGCCTAGCCGACGGATCGACCCGCGGTCGCCCAACCCTCGCAATTCGCTGCGAGGCGGGCACTTCGACTAGTGGTTCTGCGCCGTGACGGATGGGACGCATGTGATCCTCGGGGTGTGGACCACCCGAAGGACCCCAGAGTCGACGCGTACATCGACGCCCTGCCCGATTGGCAGCAGCGGATCTGCCTACAGGTCCGCGACCTCGTGCACGCCGCCGACCCCGCGGTAGCCGAGACGATCAAGCGGACGGTGCAGCCGTACTTCGTGCTCGACGGAAACGTCTGCGCGCTGCTGGCCACCAAGGATCACGTCAACGTGTTCCTCTACGACGGCGGCATCGTGCCGGATCCGCAGGGAATCGTCACCGGCGGCCACGACAACAAGACCGGCCGCACGGTCGCCATCTACGAGGGCCGGCCGGTCAACGCCGAGGCACTGCAGCAGATGTTCGTCGCCATCATCGTCAACAACCGGGCCGGTGGCTGGCGCAAGCTGAAGAAGACCTAACCGACGCTGCGGCCCGCGCCCGCCCAGAACTGCGCTCGCACTGAACTTCTTGTCCGGCTTGCCGAGGGCGGTCACCGGCACCGAGTCGACTCAGCGGATGACGGGATTGCCTCCGTCGGCTTCGATGTCGGCGGGGGACGGGCTGTGGATGTGCACGGCCAGTTCTCGCGCGATCGCCTCGATGTCGCCGCCGTCGATGATGGAGAGCAGACGCTCGTGTTCGGCAACCAGGTCGTGCAAGTCGGAGAATGCTCGCTGGTCAGTGGAGAAGAACATCTGCAGTTGGGCTTCCCAGCTCCTCCACAAATCCAGCAACAGCTTGTGCTCGGAGAGTTCGTAGAATTCGCGGTGGAACGTCATGTGGTTGAGAACTGTTGCGCTGAGGTCGTTGTCATCGGCGCTGTTGCGCATTGCGTCGAGAGCACGTTGCACTCTGTCGCGCCCGGCTCCCTTCAGTCGGGGCATCGCCAACTCGATGGCGTAGGGCTCCAAACGTTTTCGCAGGCTGGCGATTTCAGACATGCCCCGCGCGCTCACCTCGGCGACAAACGCCCCGCGGTAAGGAATCCTCACGACGAGACCCTCATCGGCAAGCGTGCCGAGTGCTTCGCGTAGCGGCGCACGACTTACTCCAAGATCGCTGGCCAGGTGCGTCTCGCCCAACTGACTGCCTTGAGGCAGCGTGCCGTCCAGGATGGCATTGCGAAGGACCTGCGCCACCGACTCCGGTCGGGTCCGCTGTTCGATACGGCCCAGTGAGACACCATTGGTGGCGCCGAGGCCCGGCATGGACACGAAAACCCCCCGTGGGCGGATCTGGCGTAGACGCTGCTCGTGTAGTCGGTCGGGGGCGTGCCGACCTCTTACGTCGATATAGACAACTTGTCGACAATGTTACATGAGCAGGGCTCCGTCGTGGATTGGTGCGACTTCCGATAGCCGGGGGAGCTCGATGTCCGGATGCGGCCGCCTCTGGCCGCCGACGAAACGGCCGAATTGGTTGACATCAATGAGGCCATGTGTACGATTGTCGACAATCAGCAATCACCAATGCCGTCCATGATCCGTCCGTCCTTACTAATTCGATACTCCTGAGCGAGGTAGTCATGGCCATATCTCCAGATGCCGAAGCAGTCCCAGAGTCCGGCAGCGAGCAGCTACCCACGGATGAAGCGCTCCTGGAGAAAATGGGCTACAAACAGGAGTTGAGCCGATCGTTGGGCTTCTTCTCCAGCTTCGGCATCCAGTTCTCGTCCATCGCGGTCGCATCGTCGACCTTCACGACGTTGATCGTCGGCCTCGGCTTCTTTGGCCCGGCGTCATTCTGGTCGTACGTGATTGGCGGTGCATTTCAGGTCTTCACCGTGGGACTCGCCGTCGCACAACTGGTTTCGGCGTACCCACTCGCTGGCGGCGTCTACCAGATCACCGGTCGGATCACCGGAAACCCGTGGCTGGCCTGGCAAACGGGCTGGCTTCTGGTTATCGCACACACGGTGTCCGTGACCGCCGTATCCACCAGCATGGTCCCGTTCCTGGCGGGGTGGTTCGGCGTCACCGTCGACTCCAACTTGCAAACCTTCGCGTGGGCCGCCGGGATCATGGTGTTCGTGACCCTGTTCAACATCGCCGGGGTCAAGGTGGCCGCGCTGCTCAACAATGTCGGCGTCATCGCCGAGATCGTCGTGGTCGTCTTGCTGATCGGTGGCTTGATCCTGGTCAAGCACCCCACCCAACCGCTGAGCATCCTGACCGACTCCGGTGGCACCACCAATGGGGGCCACTGGTTGATGCCCGCGCTCTTCGCGATGATTCTTCCCGCCTATCTGATTTCCAGCTTCGACGCCACGGGGAATGCCTCGGAGGAAACGAAGAACGCCAACAAGATGGCGCCGATGGCCTCCGTCGTAGCCAACACCTCGGCCTACCTGGCCGGCGGAATCATCATTGCCTTGCTGCTGCTGGCCATTCAAGACCTTCCCGCCATCATGGGCAGCTCCGTGCCCGTGAAGGACATCCTCGACAGCGCGATCGGACAGACGTTCGCCACGGTGATCGAAGCGGTCGCGATCGTAGCGCTGCTGGCCACCATCGCCATGTTGCAGCTCACCGGAATACGTGTCCTGTGGTCGCAAGCGCGCGATGGTCAGATGCCTGCGGCAGGCTGGATGCGCAAGGTCAGCAAGCAGCGAATCCCGATCAACGCCACCCTGACGATCCTCGCGATGGCTCTACTGTTTGGTCTGTGGTCCTCGTTGCTCTCGGTGCTCGCCGCGATGACAGCGCTGGCCTGGGGATTTGCCTACACGGTCGTGGTCACGGTCGGTTTCTGGGCCGTGATCAAGAAGAAGCTGCCCGAACATCCGTGGCACTACGGCAAGTTCACCCCGGTGATCTTCGTGGCGGCGATCGTCTGGTCGTTCGTCCTGTGCATCGTCTTGGTGGTCTCCGACCCGATTCACGTCGGATTGGGCCTCGTCGGAGTGGTCGTGGCCGGTTGCGTCATCTATATGTGCATCCCGAAGAGCCGTCGGGGAATCTCCCGCGACGTCGCACCCGGGCATCGTTGAGTCATCGGACCACCATGGAGTCAACGTAGGCATGTCAAGCATCACGCATTCGCATTGGTCGAACTGGGCAGGCAATCAGCAGTGCGTTCCTCAGCGGGTCCTGCATCCGAGCACGGAGGCCGACGTTCAGGACGCCGTCACCGACGCCGTGAACCAGGGACTGGGCGTGCGTGTCGTCGGGACGGGGCACTCCTTCTCGCCACTGTCGGTAACCGACGGCGTGATCCTGTGCATGGACCGGATGACCGGGGTTACCGAGATCGACGCTGCCCGCCACCGTGTCACGGTATTGGCAGGGACGACGATCCGGCAGATGGGTGACCCGCTGTGGGCGGCCCGGTTGTGTCTGAAGAATCAAGGGGACATCGACGCACAACAGATCGCCGGCGCGATCGGCACCGCCACGCACGGCTCCGGTGCGGCACAGCAGTGCTTCTCGGCAATGGCCACGAAGTTCCGCGTCGTCCTTGCCACGGGCGAGGTTCGCGAGGTCAGCACTGACGATCCGCGCACGCTTGCGGCAGCGCGAGTGGCGATGGGAATGCTCGGCGTCGTCACCGAGGTCGAGCTCGACGTCCGCGAGGCGTTCGGTCTGGCCGAAAACCTCGAATACTGGCCCGTCGAACAGGTTCTCGAGCGCTTCGACGACGAAATGGCGCACCGGCGTCACTTCTCGTTCTTCTGGATGCCCTATGACGGGTCCCCAGGATCGCTGTTCATGGACTGGCCGGCGTCGGTCGGCCCGGGTGACTGTGCCTTGGTCAAGCTCTACGACGAGGTGCCGCAGTCATCGCTCAGTTCCACCCCGGACCCCAGATACCGGCGGGTCGATCGGCCGTACCGGATCTATCCCGATCCTGATTTCGAGGGCGTCATCGTCAACAGGGAACTCGAGTACTTCGTCCCCTACGAGGACGGCAAGGACGCGTTCCTCGCGCTGCGGGAGCTGATCCTGGCCAAGTACCCCGACCAGCTCTACCCCATCGAAGTACGGTCGATCGCCGCCGACGACGCCTACCTCTCCCCGTTCTACCAACGCCCCTCCATCTCGATCTCCATCTGCGGACACGACGACAAGGACTACATGGGCTTTCTGGCCGACGTCGCCGCGACCCTCGACGACTTCGACGCGCGCCCACACTGGGGAAAGCTCAACTTCATGACGCGCGAGCGAATCGCGCGACTGTTCCCCAGGCTCGGCGACTTCGAGGCCGTCCGGCAGGAATTGGACCCACAAGGGACTTTCCTATCCCCTTACTTGTCAACGCTTTTCGCCTAGCCGCCCCTTCATCACAGACAATGAGGCCATGAAGCTGCACAGCATTTCCTGCTTTTCCGTCGACATCCCTGCAGCCGGCGGTTCCTACGTCATGTCGCACGGGCGCGACCTGAGCGCCTTCCCCGCCACCGTCGTCAAAGTGACCGCCGACGACGGCACCACCGGTTGGGGCGAAGCCGGTACCTTGGGGGGCAACTACCTCAACGGATTCCCCGGCAGTGCACGCGAAACCGTCAAGGAACTCGCACCGTTCGTGCTCACCTGCGATCCAATGGACGCCGGCGTGCTCGCCGACGGCATGGACGCCCTGCTGATCGGGCACCTACCGGGCAAGGCGGCCATCGACACCGCGATGTGGGACCTGCGCGGCAAGCTCCTCGGATTGCCGGTGGCCACGCTGCTGGGCGGTATCAAGCAACGTGAACTCGGCGCCTTCCAAGCGGTCAGCCTGACCTCACCGCAGGGAATGGCCGAAGAAGCCCTGTCCTTCGTGGACTTGGGGTTTCGACGCTTTCAGCTCAAACTGGGTGACGACCCGATAGACGACGCCAAGCGCACGCACGCCGTCGCCAGCGCGGTGGCGGGAGTGTCGGAGTTCATGACCAGCGACGCCAACCGCGGATGGACCGTCGCTCAAGCCAAGCGCTACCTACAGGCCATCCGCGACGTCGACACCTACGTCGAACAACCCTGCGCCAGCATGACCGAACTCGCCCTCGTCGCGCGGCACAGCCCCCTGCCCCTGATGATGGACGAAAGCGGCCAAACCTACGACGACGTGCTGACCGGGCACCATCTGGGCATCACCGATGCGCTCAACTTGAAGATCACCCGAGTCGGCGGACTGACCAAGGCCGCCCGCATCCGCGACCTCGCCGAAGCCACCGGCATCATGATCATGGTCGACGAACCCCAAGGCGCCGACCTCGCCACCGGCGCGATGGCGCAACTCGCCGCCAGCATCGACCCCCAACGGTTCCTCGGTGTGTCCTACTTCATGGGCCATCACATGACGATGTCCTACCAAAAGGACCCGGGCGCAACGGGACCCGTCCTCACCGCGGGGAAGGTCGTACTCGACGCCGCCCCCGGTCTCGGCGTGTCCGTCGACGAGGAACTCTTCGGCGACCCGAGCTTCGTATTGACCAGTACCGAGCTGTGAACCCGATCCACAACAGCAAGTAGACAACCCCGAAAGGTAGACCCATGACACTGCTCACGGTGCCGAACGTGATCGACGGCAAATCGGTGGCCGGCTCCTCGACCGACACGCTCGAGGTCCTTGATCCCAGCACTGGTGAAGTCATCGCCCGCTTCACCGAATCGACCCCCGGAGATGTCGATGACGCGGTCCAAGCGGCCAAGGCCGCGTTCCCCGCCTGGGCGGCCAAGTCTCCCGGCAAGCGTTCCGAGGCGCTACACGCCCTGGCCGATCTGTTCGCGCAGAACTTGGCCGAGTTCGCCAGGACTGAATCCATCGACGCGGGCAAGCCGATCACCGCGGCGACCGAAGAAGAACTGCCAGGAATTCTGGGAGCGCTGCGGCACTTCGCCGGAGCCGGTCGTGTGCTGGCCGCTCAGGCCGCAGGAGAGTTCGCCGCCGGCACCACGAGTTACGTGCGGCGCGAGCCCGTCGGCGTGGTCGCCGGCATCACGCCGTGGAATTTCCCGCTGTGGCAGGCGGTATGGAAGATCGCGCCCGCACTGATCGCGGGCAACACCATCGTGATCAAGCCCGCGGAGAACACGCCGGTGTCCACGAGTCGTTTCATCGAGTTGGCTCAACAAGTGCTTCCCCCGGGCGTCGTCAACGTCGTCAACGGCCGCGGCCCCGTCACGGGAGCGGCCCTGGTCGAGCATCCCGACGTCAACTTGGTCTCCTTCACCGGTTCGACCCGCGCCGGTGAGAACATCGGCTCCACCGCAGGAGCGCAAGCCAAACGCGTGGTGCTCGAACTCGGCGGCAACTCCCCGGTCCTGGTCTTCGATGACGTCGACCTGGCCCAAGCAGTGCCCTCCTTGACCAACGGGATTCTGTTCAACGCCGGGCAGGAATGCATGTCGGCCACCAGAATTCTGGTGGCCGAGTCACTGCACGACGAATTCGTCGAACAGCTGGCCGCCAGCCTCGAGCAGGCAGTCATCGGCGACACCTCCGATCCTGCAACGACTTTGGGGCCGCTGATTTCAGAAGTTCAGCGCGACCGGGTGGCCAAGCTCGTCGCCAACAGGCCTCCTTCGGCGACTGTGGTGACCGGCGGATCCGCGGTCGACCGTCCGGGATTCTTCTTCCAGCCGACCCTGATCTCAGGACTCAGCGACGACGACGAACTGGTCACCGAGGAGATCTTCGGCCCCGTGGCCACCGTGCAAACCTTCACCGATGAGAGCGACGCGATCGCCAAGGCCAACTCGGTCTCCCAGGGTCTTGCGTCGTCGGTGTGGACCCGCGACCTGGCCCGGGGGCTGCGTTGCGT
>Ga0193716_1002466_pt1 | contig 10393 bp, 8 predicted proteins | sample U2c1metaG_FD_145901 | JGI IMG/M metagenome (GOLD analysis project Ga0193716, IMG submission 145901) | Soil microbial communities from a riparian zone of the East river system, Colorado, United States - U2c1 | ecosystem: Environmental > Terrestrial > Soil > Riparian zone | place: USA: East River...
GCCGCCATGCCGTCGCTCGAGAATGGTTATCGCACGCAATATCCTGAAAAGATCGACGCGCAGATGGGCTCGGTCGTTAAAACATTGTCGGAAGATGTGGCGGGCGATTTGCGCCCGGCTTTCGCCACGCTGCTGGCGGCGGTCGCGTTTGTGTTGCTGATCGCGTGCAGCAATGTGGCCAATCTGCTCCTGGTGCGCTTCAGCGGACGGCGGCGCGAGATCGCGTTGCGCATGGCGTTGGGCGCGTCGCGCACGAGTGTGCTGCGGCTGTTCGTTTTCGAAAGTTTGCTGGTGAGCGTGATGGCCGGAGTCGCGGGCGCGTTCCTGGCCTGGGAACTGGTCCCACTCGTTCCGAAAATGGCGGCAGATTTTCTCCCACTCGAACGAAATTATCACGTCGGCTTGTCGCTGCCGCTGCTCGGTTTCACCATTGCCTTGTCCATCCTGACTGGACTGGCCATGGGAATTTATCCGGCGCTGCAAAGTTCGCGGGCCGATCTGGTCGAGGGCTTGAAAGAAGGCGGACGTGGATCGAGTGGCAGCGTGAAGCAGCAACGGTTTCGCAAAATTCTGGTCGGCGCACAGGTGGCGCTTTCAGTCACGTTGCTGGCGGGAGCGTCGTTGCTCATCACCAGTTTCATTCGTTTGAGCAAACAGGACCTCGGGTTCCATCCGCAAAATCTTTGGGTCGGCTTCGTCACGATGCCGGAAGCGCGATATCCCGATCTGGCGGCGCGGGCGCGTTTTGGCGAGCAAGTGGGCAATGCGGTGCGCAACATCCCTGGTTTCGAAAACATTTCGGTGAGCGGCGATTTCCCTTTGATCGGCGGTAATTCGCAGACGCTCTATACCAGGCCGGAAGGGAATGTGCTGCCGGTGCCGCAGCGGGCCGCCGCCCCGTCGCACGATGTTGCGCCGGGCTATTTCAAAACCTGGGGCATTCCGGTTTTGGCCGGGCGCGATTTTGACGAACACGACATGGCCGATCATCAAAATGTTATCCTGATCAGCCAGGCCGGAGCGAAGAAAGTTTTTCCGAATGAAAACCCAATTGGCAAAACGCTACTGGTGACGAGCGGAAGTGTGCCCGCTGAGATCGTTGGCATTGTCGGCGATGTGCGCTCGGACCGAGTGGCCCGTCCGAACGACATGGAATTTTACCGGCCGTGGACGCAGGAAAATTTTCCCTTCATGAGCATAACCGTGCGCAGCAATCTAAAAACCGATGCCGTGACCAAGATGGTGCAGACGGCCTTAAACGGGATTAATTCGACGATTGCGGTTGCCCAACCGCAATCGATGGACAACATCGTCGCGCAAGCACTCGGACAAGCGCGCTTGATGATGTGGCTGCTCGGGATTTTTGCCGGCGTCGCGTTGTTGCTCGCGACCGTGGGGATTTACGGCGCGGTCGCTTACACGGTCGAGCAGCGCACCGGCGAGATCGGCGTGCGCATGGCGCTCGGCGCGCAAACAAGGGACATTTTGCACCTGGTGGTGAATCAGGGAATGCGGCCGGTATTCTTTGGCTTGGTCGTTGGATTGGCGGCGGCGTTAGCGATCGGACGATTGCTCACTTCGCAGCTTTACCAAACGTCCGCGCATAATCCGCTGCTGCTCGGAGGAACCATGGCGATTCTCGGATTCGCCGCACTACTCGCGTGTTTATTTCCAGCCCGACGCGCGAGTTTGGTCAATCCGGTCGAAGCGTTGCGCGCGGATTGATGGTGGATCGGCCCCGAACGCTTTCGGGGGCGATGTGCTATTAAGTGCGGCTTCGCCGCCTGAATTTAACATCGAGGTCGCCGCGGCGACGACTGCTCGATCCACCTTGCGCACGAATCAATTCCGCTTCAGGCAGGTGCGATAGACCCACACGAGCAGAACCAGTTGCAGGGGCAACCGAACCCACAACATCCACCCTGGGAGCTGATAACCGGCAATGGTCATGCCGGTGTTTAACGCCTGCACATTTGCCGGAAACACGGCGATGAGCAACACGATCAACCCCCAGCCGGCCAATCGCCGCGTCGGCGCCCAGAGGATTCCGAGCCCGCCCAGGATTTCGGCGAGGCCGCTGATCACAATTAATTGCGAAGGCCACGGCAGGTACGGCGGCATGATCGCGAGATGGGAAGCGGGCGCGGTGAAATGAGTCACGCCGGCGACGATAAATAATATTGCGAGCACGCCCCGGGAAAAGGCTGGCGTCGTCCGGCTGCTTCCGCGCACATCGACTCGTTGAAGATAAAAATGGCTCGGTCGTTCGGTCATTGGATCAATTTGTGTTGGGCGATCATGCGACAATCAATCTGGTCCGCACCAGCGCATTCGCTCCGGATCTTTGATTAATTTGAAAGGCGACGGCGCGAATTACTTTGCAATCTCACGATTCACTAATTCGCGAATGCTTTGTTCGCGGCCATTCGATTGATGACTTCGTGCAATTTGCGCACGTCCACCGGTTTGACGAAATGCTCGGTAAACCCGGCCGCTTTGCTATCGACGACATCTTGGGGCATTCCATAACCGCTCAAGGCAATGGCGAGCAAGCGCGGGTCGCGCTGGCGAAGATCCCGCAAAAGTTCCAAACCGCTTCGGTCAGGCAGACCGATATCGGTAATGAGCAGCTCAAATTTTTCGCGTTCGCTCCAGGCGATGGCGGCCTGCGCGTCCTGGGCCGAACGGACCATATGGCCACCCGATTCGAGGAGACGATGCAAGGATTCCCGCGTATCGTCGTGATCCTCAACCAAAAGGACGCGCATCGACGAGACCAAAAGGGGCTGAGGCATCAGAACGAGCTCGCCCGGAAACATCTGCTCGGTCTTGAACCGCAACCGAAAAGTCGAGCCGTTGTCTTTTCCTCCGCTTTCCGCTTCGAGGGTGGCGCCATGGGCTTCGGCCAGGCTCTTTGAAATCGAGAGCCCCAGACCCAAACCGCCGAAGCGCCGCCGGACGGTGGTATCGCCTTGCTCAAACGGAGAAAAAATTCGGGCAATCGATTCTGGATCAATACCGATTCCGCTGTCGGAAATTTCTATAACGAGATCCTCCTCAGGCGTGTTCGTCGTCACCACTCGGATCTTGCCATTGACCGGAGTGAACTTGATCGCGTTGCCAATCAAATTGGTCATGATCCGGTGAAATTTTGCGTCATCTACTTTGATATGGCGGAATTCCGCCCGGAGATTGACCCGCAGATCGATTCGTTTGGTCTTGAGCTGAACCGACACGTCGCGAAGCGCGTCCCCGATGGCATGGTGCGCGTCGATGGTGGCCAGCTCCAGATGAATGTCGCCGCGCGAGATGTGGGTCAGATCGAGCAGCTCGTTAATCAGGCTAACCAGGACGTGGACGTTGCGACGAATAAGCTTCAGGCCCGAGCGATCCAATTCATTCGGTTGAATCTCCGACATGTTGGCCAGGGTTTGTTGCAATTCCAAGACGTCGAGCATCGACGAAATGGCGCTGAGCGGTGTTCGTAGCTCGTGCGAAAGAGCGGCTAGGAATTCGTCTTTGGTTTTGTTTTCGACCAAGAGCGCGGTCAGATGGCTCTCCGATATCTCCTGCACTTTGGCGCGGGCACTGATATCGCGGATATTGCATTGAATGATGTTCCGGCCCTCCACCAGGTAAGTGTTGCTGATGAACTCGACCTGGATCTTCTTCCCCTCCTTGGTCACCAAGGGGAGGTCGTCATACCGGATATATTGGGCCTTCTGTAGTTTTTGGAAGGCCTCGTGGTTGGCCGCAATGTCCTTGAATTGGCCGATCTCCCAGAGCTTGAGCCCGACCATGTCCCGAAAATGGTAATTCAAGAGATCGAGAAGAAACGGATTTACGTCGATGATCTCGCCGGTCTCACCATCCAGAATCAGGATTCCGTCCTGGGCCGATTCGAATAATCGGCGATAGCGCAGCTCGGAATTACGCAAAGCAAGGTCCCTGGGCTTGACGTGCCCATTCTTTGGCAATCGACTGCCCAATTTAGCGCTGCCGTTTTTCATGTGTCGAGATGGGCCGTCATGGAAATGTTGGTGTTGAGCAACCGTGCCATCGGACACTTTGTCTTCGCCGCCAAAGCGGCATCAATGAAATGGTCCTGGGTGGCATGGGGCACTTTGGCCCGAACGTCGAGTTGAATACGCGTCAGCGTCCAACCGGCCGCGAGTTCTTCCAAGGTGGCGGTCGCAGTAGTATCGATGCGCTCGGCATGCAGCCCGGAAAGCCCCAGCTCATTCGAAAGCGCCATGGAGAAACAGCCGCCAAGTGAGGCCGCGATAAGCTCGTCTGGGTTAGTCCCTATTCCTTCGGCAAAGCGGGTCCGAAACGAGTACTGGGTATTGAACAATACCCCGCTCTCAGAGCTCATCGTTCCGACTCCCTCCTGAAGGCTTCCTTCCCAGGTAACTGAAGCAGTCCGATTCATCTTTAAGGTCGAGCGGGTCATGGCGTGATAGTTGGTACGACTCTCTCTTCCCGCAGGCCAATACCTTGTTGCTTTGCAAGTGATAGCCAAAAAACATAAAGCGAAGCTGCCAGAGGGTTTAGATCTGGGTAAGCGTGGTTTGGGAGCTTGATAAAGCTGCTCTTTTTTGTTGATATCCCACGCGGAGGGCGTTAAAATTAACGAATCCCTCCCCGCTATGGACCTTCGACATTTGCGATATTTTGTCGCCGTCGCAGACGAGCTTAGTTTTACCAAAGGCGCTGAGAAGCTGCATCTGGCGCAGCCTTCGCTCACCCGTCAAATCAAGGACTTGGAGGAAGAAATCGGCGTCCGCTTGATCGACCGAACGAAACAAAAAGTCAGCTTGACCGAGGAGGGCCGCTCGTTCCTCCTGGATGCGAAACGCGTGCTCAATCTGGCCGAGGAGATTGTCGAGTCGGTGCAGCATTTGAGCCGGCGCGAAGTCCCCGCCCTCAACATCGGCTACGTGGCCAACCTTTTTTATGACTTGCTCCCGGTTACCCTCGCCTCGTTTCAACGCTCCTATCCCACGGTTTCGATCAACCTTTTCGATATGACTTGTGGCGACCAGTTTCGCGCCATCGAGGAAGGTAGGATCGACTTAGGTTTCGTTGGATTACGGGAAGCCGTTGAACAACACGGCTTGGAGTTTCGCTCGATCGCGTCCTACCGCGTCGTCGCCGCATTGCCCAAAAATCATCCAGTGGCAAGCAAGCCGGTAGTGAAACTAAAAGAGCTGGAGCCGATGTTTTTCATCGGGATGTCGGAATCCAGCTACCCAGGTTACCGGGGCTGGCTAACCGGAACGTGTCGAAGCGCCGGCTTTAGCCCCAAAGTTCTGCAGGACGCGGATATCGAACGGACGGTGATTCAATCGGTCGCCGCTGGCCTCGGTGTTGCCCTCTTGCCCGAGCAGGTGGAAAAACTTCCACATGCGAGCGTGGTCTTCCGGCCGCTGAAACCTCCCGTCACCACGGAATCGTGCATCGCCTGGAAACCGGACAACCCGTCTGCGGCACTGAAAGCTTACGTGGAGATCGTGAGCGAGGTCGGCCGCAGTATGCGCTGAAGCACGCCAACTCTATAACTCCACAACCTGGACGCCTTCGTTGACCGTACGTTCGCGGTAGAGTTCGCTCAAGCGTTTGGTCATTACCCCAACTTCGCCGTCGCCAATTATTTTGTGGTCGATGTTGGTGACACCGGCGAGTTCGCCCATGGTTCCAGTGCAAAAGACTTCGTCGGCGCGATATGCGTCGCCGGGTTTTAAGTCGGTTTCTATGCACGGAATTTTTTCGGCGGCGCAAATCTCGAGCACGGTCGCGCGCGTGATTCCTTCCGGACAGGCGAGGACGCGGCTGGTGGCCAGCTCGCCTTGGCGCACGATGAAAATGTGCGTGGCATTTGTCTCGGCGATGTGACCATTGAGATCGAGCATGAGCGCGTCGTCCGCACCGGCATTGTTCGCTTCGATCTTGGCCAGGATCGAGTTGAGCAGATTGGCATGATGAATTTGTGAATCGAGAATCTCCGGCGACGGACGGCGCACCGTTGCGGTGATCAATGAGAGACCGCTTTTTGCGTATACCGGAGCCTTGTGTTCCGCCAGCACGATCAAGGTTGGGCCGGATTGATTCAGGCGCGGGTCCATCCCGGAAGTAATCTTCAATCCGCGGGTCAGCGTCAGACGAATGTGGACGCTATCGCGCATCTTGTTCGCCGCGAGCGTGCGTTTTATTTCATCGACGATTTTTTCGCGGGGAGGAATTTCGGCGAAGGACAAGGCGCGCGCGGATCGCTCCAATCGAGCAAGATGTTCGTGCAATTTAAAGATGTGGCCCTGGTAGAGGCGAAGTCCTTCCCAAACCGCGTCGCCACCTTGCACCGCCGAATCGAATGGACTGATCCCAGCTTCGTCACGATGCACGAGTCGACCGTTGATGTTAACGATCAGGTCGCGGTTTTTTTCGTTAAATTGCTGGAGCATAGAAATCGCCTCGCACAAAGGCCACGACGGTCACAACGTTATTACAAATCCAACTCATCCTTTGCATCCTTGGCGGACTTGGTGCGAGTTCCTAATGAAGACGGTGTTGATAAAGCCGGTCATAACATTCGCGACATCGATCGTGAATTTCGCGCAAGCGCTCGGGCACTGGCTCGTTCTTCGACTGGTAATCCCGGAACGAGGTCGATTTTGCCACTTCCGGGTACCAATATTTGGCCCAGACCCCGTCGGTTTCACGCAAACCCGACGGCCATGAAAGCATCGCGTCGTCGAACTCGACGCCCATTGCTTCGCAAAGTAATCGCAACACTCGCTCAGGATTTTGCAAAACATCCCGGGCATCGATAACCGACGGTAGGGACGCCGCGCTGCGGCGTCCGCGGACATCGCAGCGCGATGTCCCTACCAATTGATTTTGACTCACCCAATCAAAGATTTCGGCTTGCTGCACGAAACCCAGATCCTCCAGCGCCGGATCGTCGTTCTTCTTTATATAAGAAGTGATCACTTCGGCCGGGTCGCGGATGAGAAAACAATTCGTCAGCGCCCCCAGCCATCGCCGATCGATTTCCGGCAATTGATGGTGGGTCATCTGTTTTTGGAAGAAGATATTCTTTCCACTCGGAATCGGACCCGTTAGTTGCTCAATCACTTTCCGCCAATCCGTTTCGCCGCGCGCGATCACTTCATCCGCCCCCGGATGCTTTTTACCGGTCGCTTTTAAATAGTAGGCATAGAACGGCTCATCGACCACGGCTGCGTCGGCGCGATTCCCCCACGAGCGCATCATCGCGGTGGAAATGTTACGCGGTCCCGACCACATCGCGATACGCAACGCCATCGCTTAACAATTAAGAGACGGAGCGGGTTTTGCCAGTTTCTAATTTCGGCGAATCGTCAAACAAAACACGATTTCGCGGACAGTGTATTGCTGCGCCCTCGCCGCTGAATTTAGCATCGAGATTGCCGCGCGACGACTGCTCGATTCCACGACCCAGAATCAGGAGGAGAATTTCGCGTAGACCGCGCGCAACGGATAGAAGCAGCGATTCTTTGAATGATAATCGCTGACAAATCCGTCCTTCGTTCGAATCTCAACGTGACCCCGGGCCTTATTGCCATAAACTAAAACCGCACCGAGCGGAGCGTGGTAAGGATCGCGAACCGATAATCGCTTGAAGCCGTAATCGCGAACCAGTTCGTCGCCGGCTTCGGCCGCATAGGCAGTTTTGGGATAGGAATTGATCGCGTGGGCAGCGACTAAAGCTTCCTTCACGTAATGCCAGCAAAGGGCTTTCGACCGGGCGTGAGAGCGCTCTTCCGCAATGGTGGCCGCGCGTCGAAGCCTTGGATCGATACGCGAATCAATGGTCGCGAATGGATGAACAATTGGTTTCCAGTAGTAACGCCGAACAATTCGAGCCGAGCCAAAGTTTCCGCCGGAATCTTTGTAATAAAATCGCGACTTTGACGTCGCTAAGCCATCAGCTCGGCTTGCCACAGGACAAAAGGCCAAACCGCAAATCGCGAAGGAAGACAAGAGAACGAGTCGCCGCACGGAACGTTGTTATCGCAGGGCACATGCCAGGTGAACAAGTCTTTTTGTGAATAAACTCCTTTGGATTCCATCTAAGGATTCGGTTGGCAGCCTACGGCCGTCACACCGTTTAATTTCGAATCTTAGGTGTAGCTACTGCTCCCTGAGGTTTGATCGAACGACTTCGTTTCGTTCGCAACCCTTAACGAATTTCGGGACCCACTTTAGAAACCATGAAGCAATTCATTACCGCCATAACTTTTACGTTGTTATTTATTCCCGCCGTTTTCGCGCGGGAACAAACCGTGCTCGCCCGGGTCACAGTTTATTGGGCCTCCAGTAATGCCAAGCAGCAACAGGCTGCTTACAACGGCGCACGACTGCACTCAGGACATTGTGCGGTCGATCCGGCCCGGATTCCATACGGCAGCAAGGTTGTCTTTGGCGATGGCGACGAATGCAAGGCCATCGATACCGGTCCCGCGGTCGTTAGTCGCAAAGCAGCACGGCTCAGCGGCCGGAATGCGGCGCAACGGGACGCAATTGTGGTCGATCGATACTTTGAAACTAAAGGAGAAGCGCTGGCTTGGGCCGACACCCACCCACACTTCATGACGCTCCAAGTGGTAACACCAGGTTCGAAGAAGCGGCCGCTGCCGGAACACAACACGATGCTGGCGCAAACAAATGCTACATCGACCACGGCCGAGACGATCATGTCAGTTCCAGCACCGTCGGGCCTGAAGACGCTGGATGCGACCGTTCTGGTGTTGCTGCCGCTGGTCCCGTTATTGCGGGCCGCGCGACGCCGAACCGTGCGATTAGGACCGTCGCTGCGTTACGCTTAAAGCGCAGACCCGAACCCGACCATTCGTCGGCGAGTCTTCGCGTCGGGAAATGTGGCCGATCTCGGCCGGCATGTTGTCTTCAGATGGTTGGGATTGCTCGTCGCCAATTTTGCTATTCCCGTTGCATAACAGACAACTCTGCATGTCTTTTAGCGCGCACATGAATACATCGACGACCCGCCGCCATTTCATCCAACTTTCCGCCGCTGCCGGGACTGCGCTCAGTGTCGGTCCATTGTTCGCAGAGAAATCGGCCAAGCCTTTGCGCATTCTCATTCTGGGCGGGACCGGATTTACCGGGCCGTTTCAAATTCAGTACGCCCTCAAGCGCGGACACAAAATTACGACCTTTAATCGGGGCAAAACTCATCCGGGAGAAACGCCGGATGGCGTCGAGCAATTGCTCGGTGATCGCAACGGACAGCTCGACGCTTTGAAGAATCGGCAATGGGATGTGGTGATTGATAACCCGACGTCGGCGCCGGTTTGGGTGCGCGATGCGGCGCAGGTTCTCAAAGGCAACGTCGATCGTTACGTTTTCATCTCTACTATTTCGGTTTACGCCGACACCAGCAAACCTGGGACGGACGAAACGGCCCCGCTGGCGAAATATACCGGCCCGGATGCGATGAAGGAATCGCGCGAAACTATTATCGCATCGAAATTTGCGCTCTACGGTCCGCTCAAGGCGCTCTCGGAGCAGGAAGCAGAAAAGTGGTTTCCGAAAAAAACGCTGATCATCCGGCCCGGACTGATTGTCGGCCCGCGTGATGAAACCGATCGCTTTAGTTACTGGCCAATACGGGTCGATCGCGGCGGAGAAATCCTCACGCCCGGGGCGCCGAGCGATCCCGTGCAATTCATCGATGGTCGCGATGTGGCTGAGTGGACCATCCGCATGGTCGAGAAGGGCGAGACTGGAATTTACAACGCGACCGGCCCGGCCAAGCAGCTCGGCATTGGGGAAATGCTCGAAACCATGAAAAACACGCTCAAGTCAGAGGCAAAGTTCACTTGGGTGAACGCCGACTTTCTCGCCACTCAAAAAGTCGAACCGTGGTCGGACATGCCGGTCTGGATTCCGCCGCGTGGCGAAGAAGCGGGCGGCAATCAGATCAACAACAAGCGCGCCATCGCAAAAGGCATGACCTTTCGATCTCTGGCCGATACCACCCGCGACACCGTTGCCTGGTTCAAATCGCAGCCGCCCGATCGGCAAGCAAAATTGAAAGCCGGCCTAACTCCGGAACGGGAAGCTGAAGTTCTCGCCGCATGGCACAAGCAACAAAAGTAAATCGCGTCTTCGACAAGATTGTCGACGTAGAGCCAGGCGAACTGGACGCGGCATGAGCGTGGACAACGACGCGGACGAAGCGCAGGGCGGTGCGTTTATGCGCGCACTGCAGCGCATCGTGGCCATCGAACCGCGCGAGATGCGTTCGATCGCATGGTCGTGGCTCTATTTCTTCAGCCTGCTCGCGAGCACGTTCGTGCTGCGACCGCTGCGCGACTCGATGGGCTTGAAC
>Ga0193716_1002468_pt1 | contig 10390 bp, 8 predicted proteins | sample U2c1metaG_FD_145901 | JGI IMG/M metagenome (GOLD analysis project Ga0193716, IMG submission 145901) | Soil microbial communities from a riparian zone of the East river system, Colorado, United States - U2c1 | ecosystem: Environmental > Terrestrial > Soil > Riparian zone | place: USA: East River...
CCGGTGGCGGTCGCTGCCAACCACCGTGGTTGCCATTGCCATTGCCATTGCCGTCACCACCGTGCCAGCCATGTCCGTTGGCGTTCCCGTTGCCGGCTTGCGCACCATCTCCAGGCTGATCGATCGGGCGGCTCATGTACTGAACCTCCGGCCTGGCACCGCCTCCCATATTGCCGCGATAGGTATGGACCTCGTCGCCGCGGACGCGAGGCACGAAGCCCGATGCCTGCGGCATGTCATTGGTGGAGACTACGCGTGGCCGTGAGTCGGCTGCTTGCCGTGCCTGCTCCGTGTTCGGCGCGATGAAGCTCAGGCCCGGGCGCGCACTGGCGCCGGCGTCGGGGTTCATCGGCCGCACCGTGGAGACGACGGTGGGCGGGGTGCGATCAGGTACGCGCATGACATCGACATCGCGCGGCCTGCCGTCATGGCCGCGTATCGGCCACGGCCTCGCGTCGCCGATCGCAGGGCCGTTGGGTTGGCTGGCATGCTGCTGGAAGCGCCGGATTTCCGGGAAGCTCGATGCCGGTGCGTTGGCGGCGGCCCACGATTGTGCGGGACGTCCGTGGCCCGGCGGTGGCGGTACCTGGGCGGCCTGGAAGCCCGGGTCGTGCAGGCGACGTCGGCCGGGCACCCAGCCCCAGCGGCCATGGCGGTGGGTCCACGTACCGTAGTGGAACGGTGCGAAGCCCCACGGCTGGTCGCCGACATAGGTCCAGCCCCAGGGATCGACGTAGTCCCACGAGCCGGAATCGTAGGGTTCCCAGTCTTGCGCCACGTCGTTCGGATACCACACCGCGCCGTCGTCAGGGTCTTCAGCCCAGGTCCCGTAGTGATCGAGGTCCTGGTAGCCCACGGTGTCCGACGACACGTATTGCGTGGTCGCTGGCGCCGCGAAACTGCCGTCCCGACCGAGCGCCCAGGTATCGAAGGCATCCGACGGCGGTAGTCCGCTCACTGCCAGCGCCGTCAGCGTGGCGTTGTCGAAGCGATAGCTTTGACCGCCTTTCAATGCCAGCGGTCCTGCCGCCTTGCCGTAGGCAGACGCACTGCCTTCGCGCAGCTTCACCGCGGTATAAGCCTTGCCGGCTTCAAAACGATAGCGCCCCGGCTTGTCGATCAGCACGGCCACCTTGTCGGTATCGATTTCCAGTGTCTGGCCCGGGTTGAGCGTGCGCACGCTCACCTGGAGCACGCCTGAAGGCAGGGCGAAGCGGGCCTGCGCCGGGGAAAGCGACGACACCCCCAGCTCGCTAGTGCCACCCAGTCGAAGCACGGTGCCGCCGAGGTCCACCTCGGCCAGCGCCGAGCCTTTGGTGGCCAGGCGTTCGCCCTGGGCCAGCGGACGGTTGCGCTGGGCCGGTTCCCAGGGGCCGGCACCGTTGGCGAAGAGCGAAGCGTCGCCGTGCACGTAGGAGATACGCGCCACTTGCGGTGAGGTGGTGGTGTCCTGGGCGTGCAGCGTGCCGGTAGCGACCAGCGCGGCAAATGCCACGCCAAGCAAGAGTCTGTCCGAAGCGGTCATCTGTGCCTCCATGGCGGCAATGCCCCCGCATCGCGCCGCGAGGTCGATTATGCGCCTCGGGCGCGGCAGGGGACATGTGCCTCGGCCCTTCGTTCAGCCACCATCGGGCCTGTTCCACGCCGCCGCATGCATGGGGTACCATCCCCCTCCCACGCGGGTGTAGCTCAATGGTAGAGCTGTAGCTTCCCAAGCTACTGACGAGGGTTCGATTCCCTTCACCCGCTCCAGTCGTGCGGCAGCTATTTTTCATCCTGGCTTCCTTGCCAGGTGCGCTCAAGCGCCTGTTTTCTTCGCTCATGGCCAGAGCCGCCCAAAAGCCCTCCTGACACGCATCGTTAAAGCACCTGGCGAAAGTCGATTTCGCCAGGATCGTCCATTTTCGATATCTGGACTTTCGGCGCAGTCCTATATTCATTGCTATGCATAGGCTATAGGCGATGATTATTTGAATAAAAATAGCCTACAAGCTATCTATATTTTGATATAGACAGCCTTTAGACGATGATAACTTGATTATTCATAGATTTTAGGCTATATTTCAAGCCATTGCTGAGGTAAGGTCATGAAAACAAGCCGAAAACTAGCTGCTGCGACCCGGAAGCACCTTGACCCCCGACTGGCTGAACTGCGTTCGTTGCGAACGACCATGTCGCGACCCAACCAGGGTTGGATAAGGAGCATCCGACAAGCGCTGGGTATGACAGCGACCGATCTGGGGAGCCGCATGGGTATTGCGCAGGCGTCCGTCAGCAAGATGGAAGCATCGGAGATCAATGGCTCGATTCAACTGGACTCTTTGCAACGCGCTGCAGCCGCGATGAATTGCACGGTCGTCTACGCCCTGGTTCCCAATCCGCCCTCTCTTCAGAGCATCGTGGAAGAGCGGGCCAGGCATGTCGCGCTTAAGCATCTGACCCCGATCGAACACACGATGCTCCTCGAGAACCAGGCGATCGGCGACGTGGCGCGCAAGGAAGTGCTTGAACGCCACATCCAGATGGAAATGGAAGGCCGTGACCTTTGGAAGTGACCGCGTGTGAGCGATTTATTTGACGTCGACGAAGGACAGACACCGCTCACCGATGAAGAGCGCAGGGGCTTGAAGCCTGCGTTCATCGCTTTCCGCCATGAACTTAATGCTGCCGAGCAGGAAAACATCTTCGTCGCGTCGGTGGCACTACGGAAGCAGGTGCAACGACTGAGCGCCATGGACCTCACCAACGAGGCATTCATTTGTGATGCCCATAAGGCCATGTATGCAGACGTGTGGAGATGGGCAGGTAGTTACCGGACGACGGACCGCAACATCGGCGTAGAAGCCCATGACATTCGCGTCCAGATGCGGTTGTTCACCGACGACGCGCGATTCTGGATCACGGAAGGTGTGTTTCCTCCGGATGAACTCGCCGTCCGCTTTCATCATCGCCTGGTGGCCATCCATCCGTTTCCCAATGGAAACGGCCGGCTTTCGCGCATGATGGGCGACCTGGTTGTCGAACGCCTCGGGCGCCGTAAATTCACCTGGGGAGCGAATTCGCTGACGGAGCCAGGTGCCACTCGATCGGCTTATATCCAGGCGCTGCAAGCTGCGGACAGGCACGACATGACGGCTTTGCTTCAATTTGCCCGGTCGTGAACCACCTCGTCTTCACCCGATCACCCATGTGTGGAGTTATCCTTCGCACCCCAGCTCCCCGGACCATCCCGGATGCGCCTCCCCAACCCGACGGCATTCCCATGACCGAAGTCATCACCCTCGGCTGGCGCGAGCGGCTGGCACTGCCCTCATTCGGCATCTCCTCGCTCAAGGCCAAGCTCGACACCGGGGCGCGGTCCAGTTCGCTGCACGTGGAATCGTTGCGGGTGTCGGAGGAGGGTGGGGACACCTGGCTTGATTTCGATGTCCGCACCGGGCGGCGCAACCATCCGGTTCTGGTGCCGTGCCGCGCCATGGCCACGGGACGGCGGCGGGTGAGCGATTCGGGTGGGCATGCCAACATGCGCTGGTTCGTTCGCACCGAGATCGAGATCGCTGGTTCCCGCTTCGAGATCGACCTGAACCTCAACGACCGACGGCACATGCTGTTCCCGCTGCTCCTGGGCCGCATGACCCTGCTCGATCGCATCCGCGTGGATCCGGCGCTTTCCTATACCACCAGCCTGCGGGGCGTTGTCGGTACGGGGTGAGGCCACTGCCCCATAATCGTCACCATCGCGCGACCGGAGCGCGCTAGCATCGACACCATTCGATGCCCCGCCTGGCGGGGCATGCCGCCCCATCGGAGTCCCTAAGGCTTTGAAAATCGCCATCCTGTCGCGCAATGCGCGCCTGTATTCCACGCAACGGTTGGTGGAAGCGGCGCGCAAGCGCAAGCACACCGTCAAGGTGATCGACCCCATGCGCTGCTACATGAGCATCGGGCCGCAGTCGTTCGCCATGCATTTCAAGGGCAAGCCGCTGGGGCACCTGGACGTTGTGATCCCGCGTATCGGTACCTCAAGTACCTTCTATGGCACCGCGGTGCTCCGCCAGCTGGAACTGATGGGCGTGTACACGCCCAACCCGTCCGATGCGGTGTTGCGGGCTCGCGATAAATTGCGATCGCTGCAGCTGATGGCGGCCCAGGGCGTGGACATGCCCAAGACCGCCGTGGGCGACAATCCCGACGACACCGCGGACCTCCTGGACATGCTGGGCGACCCCCCGCACGTGATCAAGCTCAATGAGGGCACCCAGGGCCAGGGGGTGGTGCTGGCCGAGAAGCGCGCAGCGTCGCAAAGCGTGATCGAGGCTTTCCGCGGCCTGTATGCCAATTTCCTGGTGCAGGAATTCGTCCGCGAGGCCAACGGCCAGGACCTGCGCTGTTTCGTCGTGGGCAACGAGGTGGTCGCCGCCATGCAGCGATCCTCCGCCCCCGGGGAATTTCGGGCCAACCTGCACCGCGGGGGCACCGCCGAAGCCGTGGAGCTGACTGACGAGGAGCGCCGGGTGGCCCTGCGTGCAGCCGCCACCCTGGGCCTGGGGGTAGCCGGCGTCGACCTCCTGCGCTCGGCGCGGGGGCCGCTTTTGCTGGAAGTGAACGCCTCCCCGGGCCTGGAGGGCATCGAGGCCAGCACCGGGGTGGATGTCGCCGACGCCATCATCCGGCACTGTGAAACCGGGGCCGGTGCCGAGCGGATGACCCCGCCCAAACGCCGCCGAAAAAAGGCCGCTTAACGGTCATTTAAACGGGGCGGGTATATAACGTTCCCATCGGGGTTCGAAAGGCAATCCCCAGTGGTTGCCGTCTTCTGGGCTTTCGGTCATCGGGGCAGTTCTTCTTGGCCCGGGCGCCATGGCGTCCGGGCCTTTCTTTGCGTCCCGTTCATTTATGTGACTGTGCGGGCCACGCGACAAACGTTAAGCTTCGTGGCAGCGGGGTACTTGCCCCCTCCGGCCTAGCCCCACGGGGCGACTGCGCCGCCATCGGACATCGGAGTGCCCGCATGCGTGTTCTGGTAATCGAAGACAACAACGACATCGCCACCAACATCGGCGACTACCTGGAAGACCGCGGGCATGTCGTGGATTTCGCCGGCGATGGCGTCACCGGCCTGCACCTGGCCGTGGTGCACGATTTCGACGTGATCGTGCTGGACCTCACCCTGCCTGGCATGGACGGCCTGGACGTGGCCCGCAAGTTGCGCCACGAGGCGCACAAGCAGACGCCCGTGCTGATGCTTACCGCGCGCGACGCCCTGGAGCAGAAGCTCACCGGCTTCGAGTCGGGCGCCGACGATTACATGACCAAGCCCTTCGCGTTGCAGGAACTGGCAGCCCGCCTGGAAGTGCTCGCGCGCCGTGGCAAGGGCCCGCAAAGCCGCGTGCTGAAAGTGGCCGACCTTACCTACAACCTCGACACGCTCACCGTGTCGCGCGAGGGCAAACCCATCCAGTTGAACCCGATCGGCCTGAAGCTGTTGCAGGCGCTGATGGAAGCAAGCCCTTCCGTGGTCACGCGCCAGGATCTCGAGCAGCGCGTGTGGGGCGAGGAATTGCCCGACTCCGACTCCCTGCGCGTGCACATCCATGGCCTGCGCGCCGCTATCGACAAGCCGTTCGAGAAGCCTCTCATCCACACCCGCCACGGCATCGGGTACCGCATGGTCGATCCGGATGCGGTCGCGGCGTAAGCTCCGCTTCCGGCTGATCGTCACCTTTGCGCTGTTCGGTTTCGGACTCAGTGCACTCTTCGCCTTCGCGGCGCTCAATATCCGCGCGAGGGTCGAAGAACAGCTGATCAATTCCTCGCTGCAGGACGAGGTCGATCATCTCAACGACAAGGCGCTGGCCGACCCCGGCGCGCCTTTCACCTTCGAGATCGTCAAGGCGCAAACGGCCAGCGACCGCTTCCTGTACAAGGTGCCGTTGTCGTGGCAGCGGCTGGGTACCGGCGTGCACGACCTGTTCGAGCCGGGTCCCGACGGCAAGATCCACCACTACAAGGTGGCAGTGCGGCGCAAGGACGGCGTCAACAGCTTCCTGCAGTTCGATGTCTCGCGCGACGAACTGGGCAAGCAGCAGCTGTTGATCAGCGTGATCGGCGCGGTATTCATTTTTGGCCTGCTCTCGCTTGGCCTGGGCGTATGGTTGTCTTCGCGCGTGCTGCGGCCGGTCACCGACCTTGCCCGCCGTATCCGCGAATTCCGCCGTGCCGGCAGGGTCGAGCCACTGGCGCTGCATTTCGCCGACGACGAAGTGGGTGAGCTGGCCGTGGCGCTGGACGAATACGCAGCCCGGCTGACCCTGATCGTGGAGCGCGACCGGGAATTCAATTCCGATGTCAGCCACGAGCTGCGCACCCCGTTGGCGGTGATCGCCAGTACCACGGAACTGCTGCAGGGTTCACCCGACCTCACCGACAAGCTGCGCGAGCGCTTGAAGCGCATCGAACGCGCCTCACGCCAGGCCACGGAGCTGATCGAAGCCTTGCTGCTGCTCTCGCGCGCCGAACGCCGCGGCCCCACGCGGGGTGAAACCACCGATGTGGCCAAGGTAGCCAGCGACGTCATCGAGAGCCAGCGGCCGCAGATGGGTGGCAAGCCGATCGAGATCGACCTGCTGGTGGCCGACCCTGTCACGGTCAACGCGCCCGCTTCGGTACTGTCGGTGGCGCTGACCAACCTGATCGGCAACGCCATCAAGTACACCATGCAGGGCAAGGTGACGGTGCGCGTGGGCGACAACCGCATCGATGTTTCCGATACCGGCCCGGGCATCAATCCAGACGACGCGGAGAAACTCTTCCAGCGCGGTATCCGTGGCGAAGGCGCCGGCGGCAGCGGCGCGGGCCTGGGGCTTGCCATCGTCAAGCGGCTTTGCCACCTGTACAGCTGGGATGTTTCGCTGCGCCCGCGCGAGGACGTCACCGGCGTCGTCGCCACGGTGCGCTTCAGCTGAGCGGGGCGGCAACGGGGTCAGAGTAATTACTCTGACCCCCAACAACCGCTCGCCTCCTACTTCGCAGCGTGTTCGAGCGCCTTGAAGTCTTCATCGCTCAGTTCGATCGAGGCGCCGCCGACGTTCTCGATGAGATGGTCGACGCTGCCCGTGCCTGGGATGGGCAGCATCACCTTCGAACGCTTCAGCAGCCAAGCCAGTGCGACCTGGCCGTTGCTGGCCTTCAGCTTCGCGGATATCTTCGACAGCACCGAACCTTCCGCGGCCAGTTCGCCGGCGGCCAGCGGGTACCAGGGGATGAAGCCGATGTTGTTCGCGTCGCAGTAGTCGAGCACTTCCTCGCTCTGGCGGTTGCCGAGGTTATAGAGGTTCTGCACGGTGGTTACCTTGAAATACTTCCCGGCGGCCTTGATTTCCTCGACGTTCACTTCCGACAAGCCGGCATGGCGGATCAGTCCTTCGGATTGCATGGCCTTGATCACGTCGAACTGTTCGTCGCGAGGCACCTTCGCGTCGATACGATGCAGCTGCCACAGGTCGATGCGTTCCACGCCCAGCCGGTGCAGGCTCGTCAACACGCATTGGCGCAGGTATTCCGGACGGCCCAACGGGGCCCAGACGTCCGGGCCGTGGCGGGTGAGGCCACCCTTGGTGGCGACCAGCATGCCCTTGTACGGATGCAGCACCTCGCGGATCAGGTTCTCGCTGACGTAGGGACCGTAGCTATCGGCGGTGTCGATGAAATTCACGCCCACGTCGGGCAGCTTTTTCAGCGTGGCGCGGGCGGCATCGGGATGGGCAGGCTCCCCCCAGATGCCTTTGCCGGTGATGCGCATGGCGCCGAAGCCCAGGCGGTTCACCTCGATGTCGCCGCCGATGCGGAATTGGCCGGAGTGCTTGGCGTTGCTTTGGTCGGACATGGTTCGATTCCTTGGGAAGAGTGGAAAACCTTCCAAGCTTAATCCCCGGATCGTTGAGGTGCCGTCACAGCCGTTGTGTAGCCGCGTCAACAGCGCCTCCGACAGGCCAGGCGCGCCCCTGGCGAAGGGTAATGGACCGCCAGCGGTCCGGCCGCCGATCCGTGCGACGGACCGGGCACATGTTCGCGATGGATGTCCATGCGTCCCCGGCCGCCGGCGCAGTTGGCCGAGTACGCGAGCATCGAATCGTCGGTGGGATCGAACGATGGGCCGATCACGAAGTCCGAGCAGCCCAGGCCAATCGCTTGCCGCGGCGACCACGCGCCGTGCTCGTTGCGCGACACGTATAGGCGCGTCGCGGCCTTGTCATCGGTCATCACGCCCGAGGCGAACACCAGGGTGGCTTCTTCCGGCGAAAGCGCGGCATCGAAATCTTCATCGGCGGTGTTGATCGAAGGCCCGAGGTTGGTGGGTCGTGCGGCGCCTGGCCGGGCGATGAAAAGATCGTGCTTACCCCGCCCACCCCAACCGTTGGACGAGAACAGCAGGCCACCATCGCGCGTGGGCGTAGGTGCCCACTCATCGCCTTTGCTGTTGATCGCGGGTCCCGCATTGGCGGGTGTACCGAAGGCAAACGACGTCGGATCGCGAGTGACCACGTAGATGTCGGTACCGTCGAAGCCACCCGCGCGATCGGAGTGGAAGTACACCTTCTTCCCATCCTTCGAGAACGCCGGATCGAACTCTACCGCCTCGGTGTCGAACGATACGCGCGCCGGAGTGCTCCAGCCATCGCCAACCCGGTGCCGTTCCCAGATGTCCTGCTGCTCGGCCGGAGCGTCGCGCCCAATCGAGCCCCATAGCATCTGCCGTCCGTCGGGGCTGATCGCCAGGCGTACTTCGGCTGCGGCGGTGGAGATGACGCCCGGCTCGAACGGAGCACTGATGGCGGCGTCGGAGGCATGCGACGGCAACACCAGGGCGCCAAGCGCCAGCCACGCAGCGAATACACCGGCGGAAACCGAACCATGCATGTCGACACCCCGTGCGGCCAGCCCACGAAGTTACCGGGCGATCGGCGCGCGCGCCTTCACGATCTGAGCAGCACTCGCTAGCGCCTGCCGACGCGCCCGCAGTTCGTCCCTTTTGTCTTGGCCTGGATGGGAAGTCATTTATCGAGCATTCCTTTCCTCCAGGGCATCACGCCGATCCTCCATCAGGCGGCCCCGAAGCGCAATATAATGCGACATGACTCGATTGCCTGACCGAGGGGATTCGGGACTCGAGATGGCGCCGCGCCGCGCGAGGCAGCCGTTGGCGAAGGTGAGCCTCAGCACTTGACGCGCCCTTGCGGCGGACGGCTAGTATCGGCGATCCGTCCAGGGGAAGGCACCGATGCCCGTTTGCCGCCACGCCATGCTCACATTGTCGCTGGGCGGATTGCTCGCCGCATCAGGCGTCCACGCCGCTGATAGCGATTCGGCGCGCTGGCAGCGCGAAGCCAAGGCGATCACCATCGTTCGCGACGACTGGGGCATCGCTCACGTGCATGGCAAACGCGACGCTGATGCGGTGTTCGGCATGGCGTATACGCAGGCCGAAGACGACTTCAATCGCGTCGAGACCAACTACCTCACATCGCTGGGCCGCACCGCTGAAGCCGAAGGCGAGTCCGCGCTGTGGCAGGACTTGCGGCAGAAGCTCTTCGTCGATCCGACGACGCTGAAAGCTGATTACGCGCGAAGCCCTTCGTGGCTGAAGGCGCTGATGGACGCCTGGGCCGACGGACTCAACTACTACCTCGCCACACATCCGGACGTGCATCCGCGGGTGATCAAACACTTCGAGCCGTGGATGGCCCTGAGTTTCAGCGAAGGCAGCATCGGCGGAGATATCGAGCGGGTATCGACGAAGGATCTGCAGTCTTTCTACGGCAAGGATCCCCAGGGCGCTTTGGCTCAAGTGTCGCCGCCGTCCAGTTGGTGGGAGCCGACCGGCTCGAACGGTATAGCCATCGCACCGAAGCTCACGGCGAATGGCCACGCCTTGCTGCTGATCAATCCGCATACCTCGTTCTTCTTCCGCTCCGAGTTGCAGATGTCCAGTGACGAGGGACTCGATGCTTACGGTGCGGTGACCTGGGGTCAGTTTTTCATCTACCAGGGATTCAACAAGCACATCGGCTGGATGCACACCTCCACCGGTGCTGACGTGGTGGACGAGTTTGCCGAGACGATCCAGCGCAAGGACGGCAAGCTGTTCTATCGCTACGGCAACGAAATGCGTCCAGTGACGTCGCGCGATATCGTCGTGCCCGTGCGTTCGGCGGACGGTTCACTCACCGAACGCCATTTCACCGTGTACGCCACGCATCACGGCCCCATCGTTCGGGCGCAGGGCGACAAGTGGATTGCCGTCGAGCTGATGAACAAGCCGCTGGAAGCCCTGCAGCAAAGCTGGCTTCGCACCAAGGCCAACGACTATGCGGCCTATAAGAAGGTGGCC
>Ga0193716_1002469_pt1 | contig 10380 bp, 8 predicted proteins | sample U2c1metaG_FD_145901 | JGI IMG/M metagenome (GOLD analysis project Ga0193716, IMG submission 145901) | Soil microbial communities from a riparian zone of the East river system, Colorado, United States - U2c1 | ecosystem: Environmental > Terrestrial > Soil > Riparian zone | place: USA: East River...
AGGGCACCGAAATCTCACCCTTCGGCTCGCCGCGCTTGGCAAACGTCAGCCGGTGCCCCTGGCCGCCCTTGGCGCCGATGACGAGATAGCTGGAAACGTTGAAGCGGTCATAGCCATTGCCGAAGGCCACCGCGCGTTGCAGCGACTTGAAACGATTTCCGTAATTGTCGCCGGGCGTGTCCGCGTTGCTGGCATAGCCGCCGTTCATCACCAGCAAGGTGCTGCCCGGCTGGGTATCGATGGGGTCGGTGACGGTAGGGCTGAAGCCCAGGCCTTCGCCGTGGGCGAGCAGGGTGTGCGCACCCAGTACCGGTGCGGCATGCAATGGCGCGGCGATCATGGTGAAACACCCCAGGGCGAGAAAAGCCAGCAAACACCTTGCGCTGGCGTTGAGCATGCGCGACGCTAGCGCCCGCAGGCGGGACATGGGCATGGACGCATCGACGTCGTGGTGCCCGCCATCGAACTGCTGGGGAACTGGCTTGGCCGTCGAGACCGATTTCCTCGCGTTGTATCGCCAGCTTGGCCTGTCGCCAGGCTGCAAGCTCGCCGACTTCAAACAGGCATACCGCCGCCACGTTTCCATCCTGCATCCGGATCGCAACGACGCCGCCGCGCCGGAAGACCACGAGCGCTTCGGCCGCCTGGTCGTGCAGTACAACGCGGCCATGGACTTCCATCGCAGGCATGGCCGGCTACCGGGCGCCCCGGTCGGCGCGCGTTCGGCAGCGGCCGATGCGCCATCGGCCGAACCTGTCGCACCCAGCCCGCTGCCTCCGCGTCGCGAGCGCGTCACGCATACGCCGCGGCCGATGTTGCTGGTGATAGTGGCTTTGGTGGTGATCGCGTTGATCGCCTGGGGCGTGGGACCGATCGGATCGGCACCCGGGGCCGACAGCAGCAAGGTGACGCCGGAACCCGCCGCGGCCGACAGCGAACCGGCGGTGCAGGCGCCGCAGTTGAGCGTGGGCATGACGCGGGAAGATGTGCGCGCGATCGAGGGCGAACCCACCGCCGTGCACGGTGACCGTTGGGAATATGGACCATCGTGGGTGCGCTTCGAACGCGACACGCTGGTGGACTGGTACAGCTCGCCCTTCCGTTCACTCAAAGCCGCCAGCACCCGGCCGCACGGCGAGCGCGACTGAGCCATCGTCAGCGCGCGCCGCGGCCGAACAGCACGATCTCGAACGTCTCGACCAGGATCACCAGGTCAAGGAACAGGTTGTGGTTCTTGACATAGAAAAGGTCGTACTTGAGTTTCTCGGCGGCATCTTCTTCCGAGGCGCCGTACGGATACGAAAGCTGCGCCCAGCCGGCAAGGCCCGGCTTCAGGGAATGCCGCAAGCCGTAATAGCGGATCTTGGTGGCAAGGTCAGCGACGAACTGCGGGCGTTCCGGGCGTGGTCCGACGATGCTCATTTCACCCTTGAGCACGTTCCACAACTGCGGCAGTTCGTCGAAGCGAAGCTTGCGGCACACGCGTCCGACGCGGGTGACGCGGTCATCGTTCTTGGTGGCCCAGCGTGCCACGCCGTCCATCTCGGCGTCGGTGCGCATGCTGCGGAACTTGTATAGCCAGAACGTGCGGCCATGCTCGCCGACGCGTTCCTGGCGGTAGAGGATGGGCTGTCCCTTGCCCGACTCCAGTCGAATGGCAAGCGCGGTGAGCAGCATCAGCGGCCACAGCAGCACGATCATGGTGGTCGCCATGGCCACATCGAAGCCGCGCTTGAGCATCAGGTTCAGCGGCGTGGCATTGAAGCCGCCGGAAAACACCAGCCACGACGGGTCGAGCAGGTTCAGCTGCACGCGACCGGACTCCCGCTCGACGAAGGTGGTGAGGTCGGTCACCGTCACGCCGGCCTGGCGGCAGTCGAGCAGGTCATCCATCGGCAGGTTGCCGCGGCGATCGTCCACGCCCACCACGATCTCATCCACCTGATGGCGCCGGCACACGTCGCGTAGCGAACCGGTGCGATGCATGATGTAGTCGTCGGGTACCACGCTTTCTTCATGGCAGCCACGGATGTAGCCGACCACGAAGAACCCACGGCGATCGGCGCGGCGGCGCATGCGGGTGTGGATTTGCCCGGCGCGCTGTCCCGCCCCAAGGATCAGCACGCGGCGCTTGAAGGCGTCTACTTCCACCAGGCGCATGAACAGCGTACGGAAAGCCGCCAGCAGCACGAAGCCGATCAGCAACGCCATGCCAAGCACGCCGCGGCCGAGGTAGGCCTGCGGCAACAGGTAGAACACCACCACCAGCGCCAGGCCGCCCATGCCGAAACCCAGCGCCTGGCGTGCAACCAGCCCGATCCAGCTGCTGCGAAGGTGCGCGCGGTATTGCCCCAGCGCCGCCATGGTGACGAACACCACGCCGGCGAACAGGAGCGATCGCTGCGGCAGCGCCGTGGCGTAGGTGGCAAGGTCGTCAGGACTCAAGAAGAAACGCAGGTAGGTGGCCAGGTTCAACGCGGCCACCAGAAGAAGGAATTCACTGACACCCAGGAGCAGGAGCCAACGGACGAATTGCTGTCGCAGGAAACGAAGCATCAGTAGCCCCCAGGGGATGCCGCGGGAAGGGCTTTTCGAACCCGCCGGCAGTGTGGAGAAAGCTACGCGTGCGAACTGCCGGGCGCTATTGGCTGGAGGTAAGAGCGGGATAGGCCATCCGGGGTGACTGGCATGGCCAGTACCCTGGCCAACGGCAAGGTGGTTACCGTATCTACTTGCGGGGGAGCGGCAAGAGCCCCTTTCAGGCCCGGGCCGGTATCGAGCGCATGGATGCGCAGCGTGGCATGGCCGGCATGGGCAAGTTCGATTCCGCCGTCGGCATCGATCGTGGCCGGGTCCATGCGCAAGCCCGTACCGTAGGCCTTCAACAAGGCTTCCTTGCGCGTCCACAGCGCAAGCAGGGCGCTTTCGCGCGCATCGGTGGCCAGGGCCATCACCACCGCATGCTCGCGCGGGGTGCAGATCGACGGCGCCAGCGCGTGCAGTTTCATCCGTGGAGGGTCGCGCTCGATGTCCAGGCCGACCGTGGCGGCCCTGGCGATGGCGATGGCGATGAAGCGGCCGGTATGGCTAAGGCTGGTGGCAAAGCCCGTGCCGGGCAGCAGCGGTTGCCCGGCCTCGGAAAATATGAGCGGGACGTGGTGCGTGCCCAGAGCCAGGCACAATGCGCTGCGCCACAGTGCATGGGCCACAAGGTAGGTATCGGCATCGCGGGCGAAGCGGAAGCGCCCGGCGCGCGAGCGTTCGGTGTCGTCCAGCATCATGCGGGCGGCATCGAATTCCCCGGTGAAGTCCGTTGCGGACGCCAGCAACACCAGGGCTTCGCCGACGCGGGGTTGGGCGAAGCCGGCCTCGCGCAGGGTGTCGGCGGCGAACATCGGGCTAGGCAATGCCTGCCGCGTGGCAATCGGTGAGCAATACCTGCAGGTGGGCGGCCAGGCGCAGGCTCAGCGCGACGATGGTGAAGGTGGGAAAAGCCCATCCCCCCGTGGGGAATACCGAACTGCCTGCCACGTGCAGGTTGGCCAGCCCGTGGACGCGGCAATCGCGGTCCACCACGCCTTCTTCGGCGCGTTCGGCCATGCGCGTGGTGCCCAGGTGGTGCGCTGTGCCGTGCACCGGCAACGGTGCGTCGTCGTCGGCGACCACCCATGGCTCCGGCTCGAAGCGGCCGTTGCAGGTGCGCGCCAGTTGCTCGCCGAACAGGCGGCCCGCCGTGCGAATGGTATGGCGGTCGATGGCCGACAGTTGCCAGTCCACGCTCACCTTGCGCAGGCCCAGGGCGTCGGTGCCCTCACCGAGCATGATGCGGCTGTCGCGGTTGGGCGCCTGCTCGAAATAACCGATCAATTCCACATACTGGCTGCGCACGGTGGGGCGGTCGGCGAGCTTCTTGGCGAACGCACGCGCGATGTCACCGGCACCCAGCCCCATGCGCAGCGCCAACATGCCCAGATTCGGCGTGTCTCCGGGGAACGCGGTTGCCAGCATCGGACCATTGCGCATGGTTTCGCACATGCGCATCTCAAGCAGTTCGGCCTCATTGCGCACCGGGGGCTTCATCGCAGCGCGGAATTCGCGCAAGGCGCGCACGCCGAAAGGTACCTTTCCCTCGATCGGGAAGGGATGCACGCGGCCGGCGAGCATCTGGTACTCGCGCTGGGCCTGCGCCGACAACGCTATCTCGGGGGACACCGGGGCCGGGGCCTTGCCCAGCTGGCGCTCATAGGGGCGGGTGAGGGTGTCCGGATCGTCGGTGGCCACCACACCCAGCCTGCCGCTGGGATGGTCCATGAAATAGCGGCCTACCAGACCGTGCGCATTGCCCAGTCCCTCGGGAGAGACCGAATCGGAGAGCAGCAGCAGGCGCGCATTCTCGATCCCGCCGGCAGCAAGCACATACTGGCGCGCGGTGATGCGGCCGCGGCGTCCATCCACGCCGCCGATGCGGGCGTGGTCTACCGATGCGCCGTCGGGCGTGGCCTCGAACGACATCAGGTTGGCATGCAGCAACACCATGATGTTCTCGGCAGCGTCCAGTTGCGCGCGGTAGTGCTTGCCGAAGAACATCGGGCTGCGCGCGAATACAGGGTTCACCAGCGTGTCTTCGTCGAAGCTGCATGGCTTGCGCGCCGGGGGCGTCAGGAAACTGCCGTCGGTGAAATCATGCGCATCGATGCCCAGGTAGCCGCGGGCCTGCTCGTACCAGGGCTCCAGTTCATCGTAGCTGACCGGCCAGCCGGAGCCGGGAACCCAGTCGCGCTGTGCCAGGTCGTGCCGCGAAAACGTAATGCAACCGCCGCCCCACAGCGTGCAGCTGCCGCCGAACACGCGCATGCGCGAACTTGACGCGTCAAAGGGCGTGGAGCCGACCGATTCACCTTCGTACAGCGACTGACTGCGTTCTTCACCCGCAAGACCACCACCCTCTATCACGCATACGCGTGTGCCGGTGCCGATGAAGCTGCGGGCAATGGCGATCCCTGCCGCGCCTGCACCCACGATGCACAAGTCGGCTTCGACGTCGTTGGGCGACGTCGAGTCGAGGTAATCGATGATCACAAACGCTAGCCTTTGGCGATCAAACGCCGTAGTAATCCCGGTACCAGCGTACGAAGTTAGCTACCCCTTCGGCTACGGGGACCTTAGGCGTATATCCAACGGCCTGCATCAGGTCCCGGACGTCTGCCTCGGTATCGGGAACGTCGCCCGGCTGCAGGGGAAGCATCTGCATGTTGGCTTTCTTGCCCAGGCACGCTTCGAGCACTTCGATGTAGCGCAGCAGTTCAACCGGTTCAGCATTGCCGATGTTGTAGATGCGATACGGCGCCACGCCGCTGGAGGCGGGATCCGGTGTCATGCCATCCCATTCAGGATTCACCCCGGGCACCGCGTCGAGCGTGCGGATCACCCCTTCGACGACATCATCGACATAGGTAAAGCTGCGCTTGTGCTTGCCATGGTTGAACACGGGAATGGGTTCATCAGCCAGGATTGCCTTGGTGAACATGAACAGCGCCATGTCCGGCCGGCCCCAGGGGCCATAGACGGTGAAGAAGCGCAGGCCCGTGCAGGGGAAGCGGTACAGGTGCGCATAGGCATGCGCCATCTGTTCGTTGGCTTTCTTGGTGGCCGCGTACAACGTAAGAGGGTGCTCGGTGCCCTGGTGCTCGGAAAACGGCATGGCGAGGTCCGCGCCATACACGGAGCTAGTGGAAGCGAACACCAGGTGTTCCACGCCGTGATGGCGGCAGCCTTCAAGGATGTGCAGGAAGCCGGTGACATTGCTGGCCACGTACACGTGGGGGTTCTGCGCGGCATAACGCACGCCCGCTTGCGCTGCCAGGTTCACCACACGCTGCGGCTTGTGTTCGGCGAAGGCGGCTTCCACCGCCGCGCGATCGGCGAGGTCGGCCTGGATGTGGATGTAATTGGGATGGTCGATGAAGCGCGCCAGGCGCGCCTTCTTCAGCGTGACGTCGTAGTAGTCGTTCATGCTGTCGAAGCCGATCACCTCGTCGCCGCGCTCGAGCAGGCGCATCGCGACGTGCGAACCGATGAAGCCGGCGGTGCCGGTAACCAGGACTTTCATGGGGCAGCCTTATCGGGCAGTGCTACAGGCGCCCATCGACCGCGGCGCGGGGAAGCACGTATTTTACATCGTAAAGCACGCTCAGGCCCTTGCCGAAGGCGCGGATGCCTTCCGGCCCCATGGCCACGAACTCCTTGTGGCCCACGGCCACGATGACCGCGTCGTAGCTGCCGTTTTCAGGGTTCTCGATGGGCGTAAGGCCATATTCGTGCTCAGCTTCCGCCCTGTTTACCCAAGGGTCGTGCACGTCCACATGGGCGTTGTAGCCGCGCAGCGCACCGACGATATCCACCACGCGGGTATTGCGAAGATCCGGGCAGTTTTCCTTGAAGGCCAGGCCCAGCACCAGCACGCGTGCTTTCACCGGATTGATGCCCTTGCGCACCATCAGCCGGATCACTTCGGAGGCTACATAGGGCCCCATCGAATCGTTGGTGCGGCGTCCGGCAAGGATCACGTCGGGATGGTGGCCCACTTCCTGCGCCTTGTGGGTGAGGTAGTACGGGTCCACGCCGATGCAATGCCCGCCCACCAGGCCCGGCCGGAACGGCAGGAAATTCCACTTGGTGCCTGCGGCCTGCAGCACTTCCAGGGTATCGATGCCCAGTTTGTTGAAGAGGATGGCAAGGTCGTTCACCAGGGCGATGTTGAGGTCGCGCTGGGTGTTCTCGATCACCTTGGCAGCCTCGGCTACCTTCAGCGAGCTCGCCTTGTGGGTGCCGGCGGTGATCACCGAGCCATACAGCGCGTCGACGAAATCGGCCGTTTCCGGCGTGGAGCCGGAGGTCACCTTCAGGATGCTGGTGACCCGGTGCTGCTTGTCGCCGGGATTGATCCGTTCGGGGCTGTAGCCTGCGAAGAAATCCTGGTTGAACTTCAACCCCGAGACACGCTCGAGGATCGGCACGCAGACTTCCTCGGTGCAGCCGGGGTAGACGGTGCTTTCGTAAACCACGATATCGCCAGGGCTCAAAACCTTGCCCAGCGACTCGCTGGCCTTGACCAGGGGGGTCAGGTCCGGGCGCTTGGCCTGGTCGATGGGCGTGGGCACCGTCACGATATAGACGTTGCAACCTGCGATGTCGGCCAGGTCGCTGGAATAGCTAAGGCGCCCGGCATCGGCCAGTTCCGCGGCATCGAGCTCCAGCGTATTGTCCACGCCGCGCCGCAACTCATCGATGCGACCGCGGTTGATATCGAACCCGGTGGTGTCGTACTTCTTGCCGAATTCCACCGCCAGCGGCAGTCCTACGTACCCCAGGCCAACGATGGCCAGCCTGGTCCCCTGGAGATTCCCCATGGTCTAACGTCCCGGTGAGTAGCTTAGGTTCGGACGGAAGATAGCAGGCGCGGTGAATTCAGGCTGCTAGGGCGAATGGTTGGCTGGTCGAAAGGCGTAGCGGGGCGGGGCGTGTCGCCAGGGGCGGGAGCGGGCGGCGGTCACCCTGGTCGCTAAGTCCTCGTCGGGCTTTGCCCTCCTGCGGAAGCGCTCCCAGGGTGACCGCCGCCCGCTCCCACCCCTCCATCCGGGAAACGGGGTCAGAGTAATTACTCTGACCCCCAACCCCGCGCAGCCTTATTTCACCGGTGCGGTGATGTCGCCGATCAGGTCCTTGCCGGTGGAGCGCTCCAGGTGGGCGTATTGCAGGCCCCCGTGGTAGTCCACCTTCACCGTGCTGAACTCATCGACGTTCTTCACCAGCAGCTCGATGGGCGCTGAGCCGCCCTTGGCGGTCTTGATGGCATCTTTCAGGGCGTCGGCTGAATAGTCCTTGCCGTTCACGGCCACCAACGTCAGGCCCGGCACGAGGCCAGCCTTGGAAGCGGCGCTCCCCCACTGCACGTCGCTGATGTCGCCCTTGCCCGAAATCGCAATGCCCAGCGAGGACGACAGGTTCACGCCGTGGCGGATCTTCTCCGCGCCCTTGTCGAATTCGCTGGGCTGGTCGTTGTACACCACCTTCCAGCCGCCGCCCTCGATGCCCTTTTCCGGCAGTGTGTCGCCGACGTAGTCCAGGCGGTCGCGCAGGAACTTGGCCCAATCGTAGGCCTGCACGCCGTTGAGCGTGGCCACGACATCGTCGAAGGTGTAGGTCTTGGTGATGTAGCTGCCGTTCTCCATGCCGTAAAAGGCCTTGGCGAAGTCGTCAAGCGAGTGCTTGCCCTTGGACAGGTCGCGGATCTTGGTGTCCACATCCAGCCACAACAGCTGGCCTTCGGGGTAGAAGTCGGTGCCGCGGCGGTAGTTGGCCCAGCCGCCACCGCCGTAATAGGTGAGCGGGGCGGCGTCGGCGGTGTCCTGCAGCGAACGCCAGTCGCGGCCGGTGCGGTGGCTCATGGTGCCGGCGATCTCGGCGATGGAATCGCGGTACTGGGCCGGCGTCCAGATGCCTGAGCGCGCCGTCAGCACGCCGCACCAGTAATCGGTAAGCCCCTCATACACCCACAGCAGGTCGTCCTGCATCGGCTCCATGAAGGTCGGTGTCCACAGGTCCGCCGGGCGGCGGAACTTGCCGTTCCACGAGTGCACGTACTCGTGCGGCATCAGGCTGCCGGCCAGCTTGTTCATCTGCGGATCGGTGAAGAACTCCGCCGGTAGGCGGTCGTCGCTGGACTGATGGTGTTCCAGGCCGAAGTGGCCGGTGTGGTCGGAAAGCGTCAGCAGGAAGTCGTAGTGCTGGTAATGATGAGCGCCGAACAGTTTGTTGGTCTGCACCACCACGGCGCGCTGGTCGGCCAGCTGTTTGTCGGTCAGCTTCACATCCTCGGCCGAGTCGCCCACCACGTTCAGGTGCACCGGGGTCTTGGCGCCGGGGGCCAGGTCCACCCGGTTGAAGTACTTGCCCGCGATGATCGGCGAGTCCACCAGGTTGTTGAAGGTGATCGGCTTGAACTTGGTGGTATCGCCCGACTGGCTGGCCGTTTCCATCGCCGTGGCGAATTTCCACCCGGCGGGGAGGGTGACCGTCGGCTCGATGGTGATCTGGCGGGTGAAGTGCCCGGCCGGATAGAAAGCCACCTGGTTCAGTTCAAGATCCACCAGCGACGGCGTGGATGAGGCCGAGCCGCCGAACGAACCGCCACCGCCTGGGGAGAGGAATTCGAACGAGACATCGATGGACGACACCCCTTGCGGCACGTCCACGTGCAGCGCGTACATCTCCTTCAGGTCGCGGCGCCAGGAAATCTGCTTGCCGGCGGCGGTGATGATGACGCCGGCCACGTTCTGGATCGGGCCCGACGGCGAATGCTCGCCCGGGATCCACTTCGGGTAGTACAGGATATTCGCGCCCGCGGTAACGGGGATAGTTTCCTTGACGTGGAAGATCCGCTGCGGGGCCTGGGTCAGGTCCACGTTGAGCGTGAGGTTGCCGCTATAGGGCGTGTCGGCTGCGGCGGGCAGCTCATCGGCCAGTGCAACGCCAGTGGGAATGGCAAGCGCGGCAACGACTGCCGCGGACAAAAGACGATGGCGCAACGTGGAAACGATCAAGGCATGGCTCCGGCGAAGGCTCGCCGGGCGGCCCCAACGGCACCGGCGATCAATGGACTCCCCCGCGCGGCGAAAACGTCGCGGGCATCCTTTCGGGGAGTGGTATCTCCCGATGGTAGGTGGCCGGTTTACAGGGGGCGTATGCCAGAGGTCACGGAGAGGGTGGGGCAGGTTCTTACGATGATCACGCCTTGTTGCAATCGGTCTCCGGCACCCGGTTGGTGCCCGACGCTTCTAGTCTGTACGACGATGGTAGCGAGAAATCCATCGATCCCTGGTTTTGGACAGTCGACCGCGAATTGAGCGATCTTTCGCTGGGCCAGTCGCTCGCGCCAGCTCTGGCCGCTCAGGCGGATCACGGCCCGAATGATCGCGGGCGGTTTCTTCGGACGGCCCTTGCCTTCGCTTGGGTACCACATGTAGTCATCGAAGATCATCACGCCGCCAACCTTGAGGTGTCGCCACGACATGACGGCATCACACTGCGTGTCGAAAGCGGTGTGTGAACCGTCGACGTAGACAAGTCATACTGGCCGCTAAGTTGCTTCAAGGTCTCGCTGCTCGGTCCCCGGAGCACATTCACGCGATCGGCGAAAGGAGCAAGGTTGCTCAGGAACGTGGGGTAGTAGTCGTCAAAGCCATTGACCGCGCAAAACAAATCAGCACAATCAATTGTGCTGTCAGCGGCGGTAAGGATGTTTTCCATCAGCCAGCGCGTGGACCGTCCTTCAAACGAGCCGATCTCAAGGAAACGCAGCCCTTCCTTGCCACGAAAGGG
>Ga0193716_1002471_pt1 | contig 10375 bp, 10 predicted proteins | sample U2c1metaG_FD_145901 | JGI IMG/M metagenome (GOLD analysis project Ga0193716, IMG submission 145901) | Soil microbial communities from a riparian zone of the East river system, Colorado, United States - U2c1 | ecosystem: Environmental > Terrestrial > Soil > Riparian zone | place: USA: East River...
AGCGGCTTTTACGCTGATGTTTTGGCGCAATAATCGCTGCAACGGTTAACTCGCCGGGGAACTCATGCTTCACGAGTTTGTATTCGGTCCAAGAGTAAATACCATCTAAAACAATACGGTGTTGTCCTGATGAGATCAGATCACGAGCCTGCTTGATCGCGCGTTTAACGACAAAATCTTTGCCTTCTTCTTCGCGGATCTTTTCGCGGAACTCCTTTTGGCTTTCAAAAGTAATTTCAATGCCAGCGTCTTTCATCGCTTGATAGATGATTCCGCCGAAGTAAACTTTCGGGTAGCCTTTTTCAGTCAAATAGTCGACAGCCGTACTTTTTCCGCTGCCGGTCAGGCCAACAAGCGCGATAATTTTAACGTTTTCGTGATGTTTCATGAACTCTAGTGTAACAGAGAGAATACGTAGTTACCAACCGTTAGGATCAATTTAGACCATTGTTCCTATAACGACAAATATATTATATAATATAAACATGGAAACCCCCCCTTTCGAGTCTGAACAAAAACTTTCCGAAGGTGAAGATACTTCATTCGACAACGATCAGTCGAGTGACACTTTGAACATTCTTCCCGACCGGCTAGCAGAGTTCTTCAATCTGGTTAATGGCGCAGCGGGTACTGAGCTGTTCGATAATACCGAAGGCATCGATACCCTGGGGGCTCTTTTGGGGGTGTATAAAGATACACATACAGAGCCACAACGCGTTGACGGGCTGATTAACAGGATAATGGATTACCTTCAGGGTAAGAGCTTGAGTGATATCGCAAAAGAAGCTGGCATTGACAGAGAAAACATTGTAATAACTTATGAATCTGCGGCCACAATTATCGCGCGAGAGGTTAAGATTATTCGAGATTCTCGAGTGGATATTCGCCTTTTTTCACCTCATGACATTGAGGCAGCACGCAAACAAATAAACAATAAGGTCGGCGAGCCGTTTTTTAGCGGCCCACTTGAAGAAGATGAGATCGAAGGCATCATTGAACTATACATTCGCAAAAGATTAGAAGGTCACCCAAAGGATATACCCAAACCCGACGTACTTAATAGGCACATTCTGGTATTGCGCCGTCGCTTAGAGGGCAAAAGCCGAGTTGATATTGCAGAAGAGACAGGACTAACTTGAACTAATTTGGACAATAGTTATAGCAGGATTTTAAAAAGAATTCGTCAAGAGTTACATGCTTTGCCAAATGCACCTCTGTTGAACGAACCCCCAACTAGAAAGAGGAGATCTGCTAATATACCGGAAAAGGCGACAATACAAGATGTACCTACTCCCGAAACCGCAAGTGTAGATAAGTACGAGGCTGAAGTAGCCGTACGTGAAAAATCGGAAGAACCAAGGGTGATTCAGCAGCCCGCCAATGAAGTAGTAGCGAGTAACAGGCCAATTGAAGTAGACAGAACTGAAGAACAAGATCAACTTGATATAGCTATAAATACCATTATCTACGATGGAAACCTCCCACCTATAAATGGTCGATTGCTCAAGCATCATCTAGGGATTATTATTCTTCCATCGTATGGTGTCCGAGAACTGAAGGTAACATTCGACGCATGTGAACAGATAAGGAAGCTTTTAGACAATAAAGCGGGAGCGAGTAGAAATGAGATAAGCAAAGTTACTCAGGACTTGCTTGGCGACCGCCGCAATGGACGAGTACCTATCCCACGTAACCAATTAGCTAGACAGTACAAGGCTAGTCATGATAAAGCAGGGTCAATTATCCAATACCCCGTAGATTATGAGCAATTTATAGACCGTTCTTTTCTTGAAGATCTTCGGCGTCATTATTTTCACTATGGTTCACTTTCAGATAACTAGACTGTCAATGTAGCTGACCTTAAATATATTTGTGTGGTTTCAAGAGGAAATTAAAAGCCTTCGTACATATCACGGCATAGGGGCTGACACAGTTCTTATCGAGACGAAGTTGCAGCGAAGAACTGAGTACTACGGGCACATAGTTGATGAGAAGCACTTAAGTAGGGGTTTACGTGGATCTTTGATATGGAAAATATGAGCCAGTGCGTGAATAAGCTACTAATTTCATCCTAAATATAATCAAGTGAGCAACAAGTCGGCTACGAATTCCCCTTAACGGAGTATAATATACATATGCCGAAGCGACTTGCTATTATTGACGGAAAATCCGTCTTCTACCGCGGCTATTATGCCATGCCTGGTCTTTCGACGCGCGATGGTACGCCAACTGGTGGTGTTTTTGGATTTGCCAGTCTTGCACTCGAACTTATTAAAAAGCTAGAACCTGACTATGTTGCCGTTGCCTGGGATAAAAAGGGAACAAGCATTCGAAAGCGCCTCGAAATTATGCCGACCTACAAAGCCGGCCGCAAGCGTCCGCCCGAAGATTTCTTTACGCAGATCCCTATCTTGAATGAACTTCTCGAAGCTTTTTCATGGCCGCTCTACGAACTTGACGATTACGAAGCCGATGACATTATGGGCGCGCTTTCGACGCAAGCTTCGAAGCAGGGGATTGAAACATGCCTGATTACTAGCGACCTGGATATGCTACAGCTTGTTGGACCGCTAACGCACGTGTATGCCATGAAAAAAGGCCTCGCTAACCTTGAACAATTCGATGTTAAATACTTCGAAGACAAGTACGGTATCGAAGTCGAACAATTCATTGATCTGAAATCATTAAAAGGCGACAGCAGCGATAATATTCCGGGCGTACCCGGTATCGGTGAAAAAACCGCTATCCAACTGCTGCAGGATTACAAAACCCTTGACGGTGTGTACGAACATTTAGACGATATTAAACCATCGGTCGCGGCAAAATTAACGGCAGGTAAAGAATCGGCCTATACCAGTAAAAAAGTTGCCGAAATCTGGTGCGATGCCCCAATAGAGCTTGATCTAAAAGCCACAAGCATCCAAGATATCGATACCGAAAAAGTTGCCGAAATCCTAAAGCGCCTAGAATTTACGTCGCTTGTCCGTCGCTTGCCAAAAAACATGCAGCGCACTAACCAAACGGATATGTTTGCCCCTAAAAAAGAAGCTTCATCGACTTTAAAAGAGGTCGACTGGCCGGCTACGTTATCGCTTGACGCTGACGGCGCGGCGCTCGTCCATTTAGTGGACGACACGTTTTGGGTATCGCTTGACGGAAAAACGGTTTCAAAAACTCCACTCACGAAAGTAACCAGCAGTATTTGGCGCGCGCTTGAAATGACGCAGGTTGTTACCTATGATGCCAAGGCGCTGTATCACGCTGCGCATGCGCAAGGCGTTGAAGTTCGTTTCGATCAGCTGCATGACCTTCGTCAGGGCGCGTTCTTACTCGATCCGCTCGCGCGTGACCGTTCAATTATGGGGCTGATCGACGATGACTTTGACGAGTCTGACACGGCAGCAGTCATGGCTGGTCTATGGCGAACCTATGACCAGCAAAAAGAGGGCTTTAAAAAAGAGCCTAAAATAGCCAAAGTAGCCCACGAACTTGATTTCCCATTGACTTACATGCTGTACCGCATGGAAAGCCGCGGTATAAAAATTGATACGAAAATCCTTGAAAAAATGAGTAAAGAACTCGGTGATGAACACGCCAAGCTTGAACAAGAAATGTTTACAATGGTTGGCTACGAATTTAATATCGGTAGTCCGGCCCAACTTTCCGAAGTGTTATTTACGAAGCTTCAATTACCGACCGCAGGGATTAAAAAGGGTAAAACCGGCTATAGTACCGGCCAAAAAGAACTCGATAAATTACGAGGCCAGCATCCCATCATTGAACTTATCGAACGAACCCGTGAACTGGCGAAACTCAAAAATACGTACGTCGATACATTGCCGCAGGCAATCGACAAAGACAGTAGGGTGCACACGACATTCAATCAGGATGTGGCAGCAACCGGTCGCCTGAATAGCGTTAATCCAAACCTTCAAAATATTCCTGTCCGTAGCGATTTAGGACGCCGTATCCGCGAGGCCTTCATTCCTGACGGTGACAAAGTATTTGTCAGTGCCGACTACTCGCAGTTTGAGCTACGTCTCGCGGCAGTGCTCGCGAACGACAAAAAACTTATCAGCGACTTTAACGGTGCAGTCGATATCCACACTAAAACAGCCAGCGAAGTGTACGGTATTCCGCTTGATGACGTGACCAAAAACCAACGTCGTGCAGCCAAAGTTATTAACTTCGGCATCCTTTATGGGATGAGCCCGCATGGATTATCGGCGGCTGCGAATATGTCATTTGTCGAAGCCAAAAAATTCATTGATCATTATTTTGAGCTTCGCGCGCCAATCCGTATATTCATCGACAAAACGCTCGAACAGGCAAAAACAGAAGGCTACGTTGAGACGTACTTTGGCCGCCGCCGCCCAACACCTGACGTGAATAGCAGTAACTTTATGGTTCGCGAAGGTGCCAAACGCGCCGCTGCTAATATGCCGATTCAGGGAACCGAAGCAGATCTTATGAAGATGGCAATGCTAAAGGTAGACGAAAAACTAAACGGCATGGGCGACCAAATCCTGCAGGTCCATGACAGTATTTTGGTCGAATGTCCCAAAGAGAATGCCGAAAAGGTCGCTGATCTTTTAAAAACAACCATGGAATCAATTTACCCCGACCTTAAGATTAAACTAGAAGTCGATGTGACTATAGGCAAAAATTGGGGTGAGCTTTAGATATGAATGATCCGCGCAAGGTTCGTATCGAGAACGTTAAAAGTCTGCTTCAAGAAATTTGCCATGTCGCTATAGCGACGGTCAACGAAGACGGGTCACCCCACAACACCCCTGTATTTGCTGGAATTAGTAATGATCTTAGGATTTTTTGGGCATCTCATCCTGATTCGGTGCATTCGCAAAACATTGACCGTAGCGAGCGGGCATTTATCGTGTTGTTTGATTCGATCAATAAAGGAGAGGGGTTGTATATCAACGCTGCGGCCCGAAAGGTTTCAACGGAAATGTTTGACGAGGGTTTGAAAGTATTAAACGACACGCGTACGCGACGCGGCCGTAATATTGTAGCGAAGGACAAGTTTTCAGATACGACACAGGTACTCTACTATGCCGAGCCTATAGAGTTATGGGTTAACGCGGTTGAAAGGGATCAGTTGGACAACATCATTCGCGACTACCGCTTCGAGGTTTCGCTTAAGGACTTGAAGCATGTTGACGGGGCTGGGGTCTAAAGCATGATAAAAGCAGTTATCTTCGATTGTTTTGGCGTGTTAACTGGCGAAGGCTTGGTGCCGTTTCGGGAGCGTCATTTTGGCCATGATGCAGAACTTCTCAAAACAAGTAAGCAATTGTCGTGGCAAATGGTTCTTGGAAAAATTACTTTCGATGAAATGCTTCAAAAATTTGCCAAGACCGCGGATATGGCTTATGAAGACGTCGTCAAAGAGATCGAGGTGTTATCGCATACGAAGAACGAAGAATTACTTGCATTTATCAGAACAAGCTTAAAGCCCATCTATAAGATCGGCGTCCTTAGTAATATTCCTAAAGATAGATTTGAAATGATTTTTGATGAAGAGGACGACGCTCTTTTCGATGCGAAAGCATTATCATGGCAAATTGGTCATGCCAAGCCTGAGCCCGAGGCATATCACATAGCCGCCGAAATGCTTGGCGTCAGTCCCCATGAAGCGATTTTTATTGACGATAGACACGCGTATCTAAAAGGTGCCGAGCGCGTAGGGATGGCGACTATTAAATACGAATCTTTTCCGCAATTTAATGCCGACTTGAACCAATTAATCGCCGGTATGGATAGGGAAATAGGGTTGACTTTTAGCCGTAAAAGTGATACCATATAGCCATGTATAGAGGCAACTCATCCAGATTTATTCCGATTATCCTTGTATTCATTGTCATTGCTATCGCCGTAGCTGCCCTTGTTTCAATTGGACGTGTTATTTTTGGCGGCGGTGACCAGCCTGACCAAGCACAGATAGACACCAGCCAGCAGGCACTTCTTGATACAAGTTCTGGTCACAGCGTGCGTATGACTGTTCGCGGCCCGATTGTCGCCGACGAAAACTTTCGTTCGTACCGAGTGACGGTCGATGCAAATAATCGTAACCTTACGGTCTATTCCGGGTATCTTGAACAAGCCCTTGACAGTAAAGACTTAGGGAATAACATTCAAGCATATGAAGAGTTTGTCTTTGCTCTTAACCGCGCGAACCTTGTTGCAGGTACTCCTTTCAATAATGACAAAGATGATACCCGTGGTATCTGTGCAACTGGTAAAGTGTATGAATTTGAAGTCATTGATTCCGGTAGTATCGTTAAACGCCTATGGACCTCAAGCTGCAAAGGTTCACCTGGATCGTTCAAGGGCAGCATAACGCAGGTACAAAATTTGTTCTTGCAGCAAATCCCTGACAACCGAACGATTCTTAAGACAGTTAATTTATAGTGCTTATCCATCGGAACGAATTCCTCCTGTTATACTAGAACAGTGATACGCGCTATTATCTTCGATTGTTTTGGTGTGCTGTACCTGGATGCAAGCCGCTATTTTTATGAACATCACGTCGTCGGATATGAACGGCTTCAACCCGAACTCCTCAGTCTTAACAAGGCCTACGACTATGGGCTATTGTCGCAAAAAGAACTCGACCAAGCGGTCAGTGACCTGACTGGTCTTGATCTTCCATTCGTGTCTGAACATATCCAAGGTGTCCATAGGCGTAATCAAAAATTACTTGAATATGCCGAAACGCTTCGTCACGACTACAAAGTAGGAATGCTCAGTAATATTGGAATCGGCGCAATGGACGAGTTTTTTAGTCCGGCTGAACGCGTACAACTTTTTGATGCGGTCGTTTTATCCGGGGAAGAAAGCCTCACGAAACCACACCCGCGCATTTTTGAGTTAACAGCCGAACGGCTAGGTTTGCAGCCGCATGAATGCGTTATGATTGATGATATCGAAGAAAACTGCGCAGGGGCAGATGCTGCCGGAATGAAGGCCATTCTATATCAATCGAACACGCAGGTAAAAGCTGAACTTAGGGCGCTACTAGGGGATAAATAGTGCCCGAACTACCCGAAGTCGAAACCGTTCGCCGCGGCCTGCAATCACTTATTGTTGGATTAAAGATTAAGGACGTATCGCACGACACCCCAAAAAGTTTTCCGAATGCGGCCGCCGATGTGGGGGAGTTTTTGATACGCGCATCAATTACCGGAATTCGCCGCCGGGCGAAAGTCCTTTTGATTGATCTTTCAACCAAGTACACATTAGTTATTCACCTAAAAATGACCGGCCAGTTAGTATATCGCGGCGAGGCAGTATTTGGTGCCGGCCATCCTAATGATAGCCTGATCGGGGAGCTGCCAGACCGTTCAACGCGGGTTACCCTGGCATTTACTGATGATTCGCATCTTTACTTTAACGATCAACGCAAGTTTGGCTGGATGAAGTTACTACCCACGATTGAAGTGCCGAATATTGATTTTATGAAAAAGGTCGGTCCTGAGCCACTCGAAGCAGACTTTACCGCCAGGGAGTTTGCCGAGCGTTTTAAGCGCCGTAGTAAAACCAGCATCAAAGCAGCGTTACTCGATCAAACGGTTGTCGCGGGTGTAGGCAATATTTATGCAGACGAAAGCCTGTGGGGCGCTAAAATCCATCCAAAACGCCTCGTGAATACGATTACCGATAGCGAGTTTAAAAAACTTCACACAGAACTTCGAAGCGTTATGAATTTAGCCATCGAAAAGGGCGGAAGTACCGACAAAAATTACGTTAACGCCGAAGGAAAACGGGGAAGTTATATGGATTTTGCAAGGGTATTTCGACGCGAGGGACAGCCATGTCCACGGTGCGGTACGACCATCATCAAATTCAAAGCCGCTGGCCGCGGAACGCACATCTGTCCACATTGCCAAACCCTATAAGAATTGGTATATTTCAACTATAGACAGGATGGTTTATATATATGTCGATCCGGGTCTGAATAAACCTAAAATAGGAGGCATTTATGGCATCCGTACAAAAAATAACACCGAGCCTATGGTTTGATGATAACTGCGAAGAAGCGATAAATTTTTACGTGTCGGTTTTTCCAGATTCAAAAATTGAAATGATCCAACGCTATCCCGAAGGCGTACAGGAAGGTCCAATGAAAGATATGGGCGGTAAGGTGCTTACCGGTATTTTCCAACTGGCTGGCCAGCGTTTTCAGGCGCTCGACGGCGGTCCTATCTTTAAATTTAACGAAGCGATTTCATTCAGCGTCGAATGCGAAACGCAGGAAGAAATCGATCATTACTGGGAAAATCTTTCCGCCGTACCCGAATCCGAACAATGTGGTTGGTGTAAGGACAAATTTGGCATGTCATGGCAAATCGTACCAAAACAGCTGGGCGAATTTATGACCAGTGATGACCCGGAAAAAGTTGGCCGAGTCATGGAGGCATTTATGCAAATGAAGAAATTCGACATCGCAAAACTTCAAGAAGCGTACGACGGCAAGTAATAGACTTTACTGTGAAAACCGCCCCATTCTCTAACATGGGGAATGGGGCTGCTGCGCGTTTTCAGGTATACTGACTAGAGTGATTACGTTACTTGTTGGAGAAAATAATTTTGAGGTTACGCGGGCGATTCAAAAACTGGCGGCTGACTTTGAAGGCGCGGTCGAAAAAATTGACGGAAGCGAGCTAGAACTCAGGCAGCTACCTGATTTATTAGCTGGCGCGACGCTTTTTGCTGACAAACGGCTCGTTGTTATTAAAAATCTTTCCGATAACAAAACGATGTGGTCGAATTTCGTTGATTTTATTCCACGCGTATCCGACGACGTCCATCTTGTTATCGTCGAACCTAAACCCGACAAACGTACCAAGACGTACAAAGATTTACAAAAAGTAGCCCAGGTCCAGGAATTTAAGGTTTGGGGTGAGCGCGATGATCGCGTTGCTGAAGAGTGGGTAGTAAAAGAAGCTCAAAACCTTGGCTTTGAGCTAGACAAAAAAAGCGCGGCAAAGGTAGTGCGGCAAATTGGTGTTGACCAGTGGCAACTGTATAGAGCACTTGAAAAACTAGCGATGGTCGACAGTATCACGCCGGCAGTTATCGAGGAAATTATCGACACCAACCCAACTGAAAATGTCTTTCATTTGTTCGACGCGGCATTAAAAGGTGATTCCGCAAAGGTGCAACACATGGTCGCGACGCTCCAGCTAACCGAAGACCCGTATCGTCTTTTCGGCCTGCTGAGCGGGCAGGTATTCCAGCTTGTCGCACTTGTCCTCAGCGAAAAACCAAGTGGGGAAGTGGCAAAAGATATTGGCGTGCATCCGTATGCGCTGTCTCAGCTTGCGTCTCATGCTAAGTCACTTGGCAAAGCCAAAGTAAAAAAGATTGTTGATGCATTTGCCGAAGCGGATGCCGATATGAAATCGCTTGGCATTGAGCCCTGGATTCTTCTAGAGCGGGCTTTATTAAAGGTAGCAAACGTTACATAGCAGTGGACTTTTGTTATAATCTTTGGCAATAAGGATATTATTATCTATGTCATATGAGCAGTTACCGACAGCAGATGACAGTACTCGCCCGAAAGAAGTGCATGATGATGTCACGGCATACATCAACGCGGGTGGGCGAGGGACAAGGCTAGGTTCGATTTTAGTGCCTCATCCTGATTTCGGTGCTATAAAGGCACTGCTCGAAGTAGGGAATCCAACAGTTGTATTGCTTGATCACCACATTCAAAAAATGGCCCAAGCGGCTATGAGAAACGTTGTTATTTCTGCCGGAGATGTGGGAATGGTTGAGGAGTATGTTCTTGAATCCTATAACCAGAATCCTGGAATAGACGTAACGACATCATCATATAGACGAGGGAATGGCGGTGATCTACTAGGACGTTCACGCGCACCCAGAATTATTTGCAGACCGAATACTTGTCACTAATGTTGATACAATTCTTGATTTGGATGAAAGTGATTTTTTGTCATTTCACGAAAGAACGGGCACACCAATCAGTGTCGCTTTGACGACTAGAAAGAACGTTCCTAACGAGGATGCCTTTTATGTAGACCGCCAAGGCAAAGTGATCTTTTCAAGAGAGTCTCATATGCCTGCTTCGTCTGAAAAGAATGCTTCTCGAGCTAGCGCATGGAAGGGAAGCAATACTGGAGCCGTGGTTGTTGAGACTAACTTCATAAAAGACTTCGTAGACAGTCACGACATGGGTGAGGTTTCGCTCTATAAAGACATCATGGGCGAGGCGATTCATAATGGGGCGGTTGCCGGATACAATAATGGACGTAAGTTTTTCATGGATTTAGGCACTGTCTCTACGTGGTTGGCTGCCCAAGATTCACATGTCGTAAATCCCTATTTGAAGCGT
>Ga0193716_1002472_pt1 | contig 10374 bp, 11 predicted proteins | sample U2c1metaG_FD_145901 | JGI IMG/M metagenome (GOLD analysis project Ga0193716, IMG submission 145901) | Soil microbial communities from a riparian zone of the East river system, Colorado, United States - U2c1 | ecosystem: Environmental > Terrestrial > Soil > Riparian zone | place: USA: East River...
TCAATGCCCAGTGCCCAGCGGCGGATCTCGTCGCGGCCCATGGCCATGAAGTGTTCGTCGGGGGTGAACATCCAGCCGTAGGTGGCGTCCTCTAGGTAACACTCGGCCAGGCTCCCCCAGTCGCCGGACCGCTCCGCTTCGCGGTTCACCTCAAGCCAGTCGGCCCAGAATTCCTTGATCTCGGCGCGGGTGAAGGTGTCGCTCATGTCGTTCCTTTCATGGGGTGGCATCAGTACTGCCGGTAACGGCGTTGGACGTGCTCCTGGCGGACGCGCACCTGCTCGCGCCGCTGCTCCGGCGACAGACGGGAGGTGCCCGCAGGAAGGTGATCGCCGAGCTCGCTGAACGGGACCTTGCGCACCGTCACCGTGGGAAGCCGGTCCGTTGGCTCGGGGTAGGTCCAGCGAATGGCCATGAATCCCTGACGAAGCGCGGTGGTGTCCAACCAGTTTGGGACGCCCGGGTCGTGATGGGCGACGACGTACCGGTAGTGGCCGTCGTCATCCCGCTCGGCCTGGGTGCCGTTCAGACTGCTCACGTGGTTGGCGTAGTCGTGCGACTCTCCCCAAAGGTTGGATAGGTGAAAGCCCACGTATGCCGGCTGCTCGAAAACCTCCGTATCGACGAGTAGGGCCTCGTCTTCGGCCAAGTCGTACACGCCGCCGGCATAGACATTCGTGCTCTGCCCGCCGCCGGTGGCGAGCGACGCACCGGCCGGGCTGTTGAAGTCGTTGCGCGGCATGAAGCTAACGCCGTCGCCGTTGCGGTCACCGTGCGCCTCAAGGACCACGTCGTAGAACTTGTTCCAGAAGCGGGTCTGGTTGTCCACCAACTCGCCGATGCGGCGCAGCGCCGCCGCAACGGTGGTTGGGTCCAGCGCCGGCGGGTGTTCACCGACTTTGTCCAGGCGGCGGATCAGGAGCTCGGGTGATTCCTCCCGCTCCCAGTCGTGAAACAGGAACCGCACGGTCACGTACTCTGCGGGGAACGTCGTGCCCGTCCTGCGCGAAGTGCGCTGTGTGGCAATGAAATTTCCCGTGTGACTCGCCGGACGCTGGGGGGCCAGCAGGATTTCGAAGCAACCGTCCTCACCCACGACCAACTCGGAGGAGTCGAGCTTGCCGGTGTTGCCGCGCACTCCCGGCTGCAGTTCGGCGAGGTCGCCGCTGTCCCCGGCGTAGCCCGTGTGGGCCTCGATGATGACGTACTGGGGCGCAATGGGACCCGACGTCGCCGCCGGCTGGCCGCGCCAGTGTCGCGAGTCCCGTGCATGGCCGGTGATCCGGTAGGAGTACCGGCCGTCGATGGGCGTCGAGAGGTACATGGCGTCGGCGTTGTCGATGGTGGCCTTGTCGAGCACCTGGATGCTGCGGCGGAAGTATGGGAATGCGGGATTGTCGAAGAAGGCCCGCTCGACTGCCGAGTGGACGAAGCCCATGAGGTAGCGGTAGCCCTCCGCAAGGCCGCGCGGCCCGGTATCCGGCGGCGCATGCAGTTCGGGCGATTCCAGTGCCTCCCGCGCCCGGCCCAGCTGCTCGATCATCTCGTCCCAGGCCGCGCGTAGAGCGTCAACGTGGTCAGCTGGCACGGCCAGACTCCCATCCGAAGCGGTCGAACAGTGGTGCCAACTGCGTGCGAATCTCGTCGGCTCGGAGCCCGAACTCCTCGAGGCTGTAGGTGTGCCCGGATCGGTACTCGCGGCCCTTCTCGTCGGCCAGCGCCTTCTCCTGCTCTGGCACCATGTCGATTCCGAGCTCGTCGTACACGCGGCGCATCGTGCCAGCCGGGTCGGTGACGAGGTCGCTGTAGGCGACGATCGCGCTCGGGACCTCCGGGTGGGCATCCAACACGTCGAGTGGGTGTTGGTAGTAGTGGTAGGACGAATCCACGAAGGAGCGGAACGACTTTCGCATGTCGTGTTCCGATCGCTTGCGGGCCGACCAGGCGAACTGCATGAGCTTGAGGAAGCTCGGAATCGTCTCGTGGGGGTTGCGCATCGGCACGACGAATCGGGCGTCGGGGAAGGTCTGGATGAGGCTTTCGACCCGGCCACAGTGGATCGGGGCCTTGGAGAGATGTGTCAGCCCTGGCCCGTTGAGAGTCAACTGGCGGCGCACGCACTCCTTGTAGAACTGCATGACGCGGCGACGCTTGTGTGCGGGCCATCGGTCGTCGACGTAGTAGAAGTCAAGATCCTGGGCTTGGGGGTACTGCATGACCCAGAAGCCCGATGCGCACGACATCGTGAGCAGGAACTCGTCCTCTTCCGGCGCGAAGAGCCCTGACTCGTGTACACCTTGACTCTTGCTGAACAGCCTCTCGTCGAGAGCGTCGATGCGCTTGCGCAGTCGTCCACCCAGTCGCTGGTCGCACCGCAGCACGGCCCGCAGCGCCTTCTTCTCCAGCAGCGAGGGGAAGAACATCTCCCACAACAGCACGTAGGAGAATCGGGGATCATTGCCCATCATGCGGTGCAGGTACGTCGTACCACTGCGCGCGTGGCCCACCACGAAGACCGGGTTGCGCACCTCGGTGCGTCGAAGTGCCGGAAAGAAGATGGGGTCGAGCGCGAACGTCACCGTGTGCAGCGCGGCCAGTGCCGGGACGACGACGCACAGCGTGCGGTACTGGCGGCGACGCCGGGCCGGGTCCTGCTCGCGGCGGACCAGCCGGACCATCGCCCACCAGGTGCGCCAGTCGAAGTAGAAGAAGTTTCTCATTGCGTGCCTTAAGGGTTGACCTTGCTGATGACGTCGTCGGCGAACCGCTCGAGCCTGGCCACCTTGTCGGCCAGCGGCTGCGTGTCGTCGCCCTTGACGTACGGGTTGCGAAAGCCGATCACGACGTCCGTGATACCCATGTCCTCCAGGCGCTTGCACCCGTCGACGGTGCGCGCGTCTTGACTGACGGCGTGAATCTCGAAGGGCTCGTTACCCTTTCCTGCCTCGGCGCGGTAGGTGTTGAGTTTCCCGAGCATCGATTCAAGCAGCCCGTTGGGGCCGCCCGCGTGCATCCATCCGTTGGCCTTCGTCGCCGCCCGTCGCAGTGCGGCATCCGAGTGCCCACCGATGAGCAACGGGACCGGCCGTGTGGGCACCGGGCACACCTTCAACGAGGGCACGTCGTAGAAACGTCCGTGGAACTCGAAGAACTCCCCGGACTCCAGCCCCCGGAAGACGTCGATGGCCTCGTCCATACGTGCACCCTTGTGGGCCGGGTCGACGCCGGCCATCAGGTAGTCGTCGGGATATGGACTGGTCCCGATGCCGATTCCGAGGCCGAGGCGGTTGCCCGTCAACTTCGCAACCGAGAACGCCTGTTTGGCGGCCAGCACTGGCGCGCGGAGTGGGAACTTCACGACGAAGGTGTTGAAGCGGATGCGCTGCGTGATCGCGCCGAGGGAAGCAGCGAGCACGAACGGCTCGAGGAACTCCTTCCCTTCGAGGAAGCTGCGGTCACCGTCGGCCGTGTAGGGGTAGACGGCGTCCGAGCGCTCCGGATACCCGATCGAGTCGGGGATCGTGAACCCGTCGTAGCCAGCGTCTTCGGCGGCAACGGCCAAGCGCGGCAGGTACTCCGAACGCGTCATCGTGTCCGTGAACGTGAAGCGCATGGTCACGAAACCTCCGCGTGAGGCGTCAGCTCGAAGTTGCTCGCGAAGGCCCGCAAAGGTAGGTCGGCGTGCTCCATGATGCGGCCGATCATCTCGGTTCCGACGTTCCCCGTGGGGACGTGGAACATCCGTACCCGTCTCTTCATGAAATCTCCCTGATTCTCGCGGTGATGTTGACGCCAAAGTCTCTTGCAGGTATGGCTTTTCGCTAAGCCCGGGTCACCGCGCCGATGCGTGGAAGTCAGGAAACAAGCGGGCACTCGTCGTCCGCGCAGCCGCAGAGACAACCGGGCCCAGCGCTTCCAACTGCATCGTCCGTCGTGCCGCCAAGGAGATCGCGGCGACCACGCCATGGGGCCCGAGAACCGGCGCGGCCACCGAACTGATTCCCATCCCGCACCGCTCGGCGCTCGAGAACGCGACGCCTCGCTCTCGCCGCACGCGATCGAGCCGCTGATGTAGGTGCTCGATGCTCTTTCCGTCACCGGTTGTCCGTCGGTTATCGGCCGCATACCGCCGATCCACGTCTTCGGGAACTACTTGTGCGAGCAACGCGCGACCGCTGACCGTCTCCTCGGCGGCCAACCGGGCACCGACCCGGGACGGCACGCTGTAAGTTGCGGCGCCCCCGACCTTGTCGAGGTAGTGCACGAAGCTGCCCTCCAGCACGCCAAGGTGACACACCGCTCCCGTCTTGAGATTGAGGTCGGTCAGCACAGTGGACGCCGCCGCACGAATGTCGGTGTAGTCCACCGTGCACCCGTGAAGTTCCTGAAGTCTCCTTCCGAGCCGGAAACCCTCGGGGCCGTGCTCGAGCCAGCCCAGTTCCACGAGCTGACGAAGGATGCGAAAGGCGGTCGAGCGGGGCAGTCCAGTGTGGTCGGCAACTTCCTCGAGTCGAGCGGACGGGCGGTGCGGGCCGAACGCGTCCATGACCAACGTGACTCGCTCGACGACTCCCGACCTGTGCGTCTTGCAGTCGTCGAAGTCGCGGACATCCAGTCTGGACAGCATTGTCATGGCTACTCCTCCTGCGCCGTGCCTAGTGAACCGTCGCGGAAGCGCCGAGAGCGCCGAACGCATCCAGCTTGTCCGACAGCCTGCCGAGGTAGGCCCGTACCTCTTCTGAGGACTTATCGGGCAGCCCGTAGACCACTTCTGACACTCCGATGTCGGCCCATTGGGACAGCCGCAACGCCTCCGGCTTCTGCATGTCGAGAACGACGATCCGCGGCCGTCCCACGCGACCAACTGAATCCCACTCGGCATACAACGAATTGACCAATCGACCGATGTCGGCGTCCTGCGGAGTCGACATCCAGCCGTCGGCGTACTTCGCGATCCACTTGAAGTTCTTCTCGTTGCCAGTCGCGCCGATCAGCACCGGAACGTGTTCCTGAACGGTCTTCGGCCACGCCCAGCTAGGCCCGTAATTGACGAATTCACCGCTGTATGACGCTTCTTCCTTGCTCCACAGCTCGCGCATGGCTTCGATGTACTCGCGCAGCATGGTGCGGCGTCGTCCGGCGGGGACGTTGTGGTCGGCCAGCTCGTCGAGGTTCCAACCGAAGCCGGCACACACCTGAACTCGGCCGCCCGACAAGTGATCCAAGGTCGCGATCGACTTGGCCAAAGTGATGCAATCGTGCTGAACGGGCAGGCAGATCGCGGTGGACAACCGGATCTTGGTGGTCACCGCGGAGGCTGCGGCCAAGCTGACCCAAGGATCCAATGTCCGCATGTAGCGATCGTCGGGCAAGCTGGCGGAACCCGTCGCCGGATGAGCGACCTCACGTTTGGTTGGAATGTGGCTGTGCTCGGGAACGTAGAAGGTGTCGAACCCGTTCTTCTCCGCTGCCTCCGCCGCGTCCGCGGGGGATATTCCACGGTCACTGGTGAAGAGAACGATACCGAAGTCCATGCTGGTCAATCCCTTTCGGTTGCCGGCTGGTGTCGCCGTAGAGAACCCGGATCAGGCATTAGGCGCTTGCGGTAGCGGACCTTGGCCGGACGATCCAACTGCACCACCATCTTGGAGTGGTCGTTGCGGTAGGTCTCGGCGGGCTGCGCCATCTCGAACTCGTACTCGCGCAACAGAACCGAGAAGATCGCCTTGATCTGCATCTGAGCGAACGCAGCACCTACGCACCGGTGACGGCCCGCGCCGAATGGAACGTAGGTCCAGCGGTTGGCGATGTCTGCCTGCTCAGGCTTGTCGTAGCGGTCCAGGTTGAACCGTTCTGGATCGGGAAAGTCCTCGGGAATCTTGTTGGACACCGCCAGCGAGCACGCCACCATCTGCCCTTCATGAATCGGGTGACCGCATACTTCGAACTCGCCCTTCGCCACCCGCATGACCACGATCAGCGGCGGATGTAGCCGCAGAGTCTCCTTGACCACGTTGTCCAGCTTCGGAATCGAGCGCAGCGCATGAAAACTCACCTCGCGGCCGTCGGCATAGAGTTCGTCGAGTTCCGTGAGTACTTCCCCATACACCTGTGGATGGCGGATCAGTTCGATCAACGTCCACGACGACGTCCCCGAACTGGTGTGGTGCCCGGCGAACATCAGCGAGATGAACATGCCCGTGATCTCGTCGGCCGAGAACCGGGGCATGCCCGCCTCGTCCTTGATCGACACCAGCACGTCGAGCATGTCGCGATCGGCTTTGTCCTTCGGCGGGTTGGCCAGCCGCTCATCCATGACGCCCTGCACCAACTCGACCAGCTTCACGCGCGCCTCGTCACGGCGCCGGAAGCTCTCGATCGGCAGGTACGGGTCGACGTAGCACAACGGATCCGTACCGCGCTCCAGATCGTGGTAGTACTCGGCGAACCGATGATCGAGCTGATTGCGGAACTTCAGGCCGATCAGGCATGCCGTCGACGTATAAATCGTCAATTCGGCGAAGAAGTCGAGCAGTTCGATCTCACCTTCGTCGCCCCAGCCGGCGATCATCTTCTTGACTTCGCCCTCGATGGTGGCCGCATGGCCCTTCATCTGCTCACCACGCAACGCCGAGTTGTGCAGCATCTCCTTGCGCCGCTCCGGGCTGGCGTCGAACACCACGCCCTTACCGAAGATCGGCGTCATGAACGGGTAGGCCTCGGCCTGGTCGAGATCCTCGTCGGCAGAACGGAAGAAGAACTCGTTGGCCTCCGCGCCGGTGAGCAGTACGACGTCCTTATCGGCGAGCTGGAAGATGCCAACGTCACCGCACTCGTCGCGCACCCGTTGCATCAAACCGATGGGGTCGGTACGGAACTCCTCGAGATGGCCGTGCTCGCCCTCTCCGCCGGACACCCGAGGCACGATCGCTGTCGTCATGAGTTCAGGCTCTCCTCGTGTTTCGTTGCTCGTGGCAGAGCACCCGCCATCATGGCTTTCACTGCGTAAGCCGTTCTGAGGCCGATATGGGTTGCGCCCGATGGGAACTAAGGATCAAGGGCACGGCCTCGTCCAGCTGCTCGGCGACACGACCGTAGCCGCCGACGGTGGACCGGGCGTGCAACATCGCACCCGAGAAAAGCATGTGCAGCGTGGACGTCACTGACGCCGGATAACCGGGCCCCAAGGATGCCGCGATTCGGCGACTGACCTCGGTGGCGATGTGCAGGCGTATGTCGTTCACGACCACGTCATCGGCCATGAGAGCGATGGTGCACGCGTCGGCCAGGTGCGGCTTGTCGGCGATCAAGAGCGCGAGCTCCCGCAACTGCGCGCTAACTCGTGATTCAGCACTGTCGTTGACGTCGGTGAAGATGGCGGCCTCACGGAGCAAGCGGAGGTAGACCTCGGCGATCAAGGCGTCCTTCGACGGGAAGTAGGTGTAAGCGGTCGTGGGCGATACGGCCGCCCGGGCCGCCACGGTGCGCACCGTCAACTCGCCGTACGTCGACTCGCTCAACTCGTCGACCGCCGCTGCTATCAGCTTTCGCATGCTCTGCTCAGACCGCACGTTTCGTCGCCGCTGGACTGCGCGGGCCGGCGGCGGCATCGACTTGTTTCCGGACACCTGTTCAGATTAGCCCGGATCCGCGCTCAGACGCAACGCGACTGCGTATTACGCAGTTAAATCACGAACTATGACACTTTGACGACCCGCGACGCGCGAGGTTTCCGTAATCCTTCCCCCGACACGTTCAGCGAATGCGAACAGCTGTCCATATTCTGGGAGACGTCCGAGTTCTGGCCGGTCAGCGACGGTAGACGGCCTGAAGCTCCTTGATGCCGTTGAGCCACCCCGACCGCAACCGTCGGGGGTCACCGGTGAGTTCGATGTCGGGGATCTGGTCGGCGATGGCGTTGAACATCAGGTCGATCTCCAGGCGCGCCAGATTGGCCCCGATGCAGTAGTGCGTGCCGTTCCCGCCGAAGCTCAGGTGCGGATTCGGATCGCGAAGGATGTCGAAGCGACGCGGTTGGTCGAATACAGATTCGTCGAAGTTCGCTGAGCCGTAGAACATTCCGACCCGCTGCCCGGCGGAGATCTCCGCGTCGCCGAGCACGAGGTCGCGGCGTGCGGTGCGCTGGAAGCAGTTGACAGGGGTGGCCCACCGGATGATTTCGTTGGCCGCGGTCTTGGGTCGCTCCCGCTTGAACAACTCCCACTGCTCGGGATGGCGCATGAATGCCAACATGCCGTGCGTGATGGCATTTCGAGTCGTCTCGTTGCCGGCGACCACCAACAAGATGACGAAGAACCCAAACTCCAGTTGGCTCATGTGTTCACCGTCGATGTCAGCGTTCACCAGCGTCGAAATGATGTCCCCAGTCGGATTCTCCCTTCGCTGTTCAGCCATCGCGTAGGCGTAGCCGAGCATCTCGGTGTTGGCTTCTAGTGCGCCGCCGAACTCCGGATCATCGACGCTCATCATGGCGTTGGACCAGTCGAAGACCTTTTGCCGGTGCTCCTCAGGCACACCCAGCAAATCGGCGATGGCATACAGCGGAAGATCGACGGCGATGTCGCGGACGAAGTCGCCGTTTCCCCGCTCCGCCGCCCTGGCCACTATTGCATTGGCGGACTCACGCAACCTTTCCTCAAGTGCAGCAACTGCTCGCGGCGTGAACATCCGCGTCACCAACTTCCGCAGCCGGGTGTGGTGCGGAGGATCCTGATTGATGAATATCGCTTTGGTGAGTTCGAGCTCGTCCTTCGTGATGGTGTCGTGGTTGCGCATGATCACGCCGTTGTCGTTGGCTGACCAAAGGTTGTTGTCCCGCGACATCGCCCGGATGTCCGCATGCTTGCTGACTACCCAGTAGCCCCCGTCACGGAAGCCGCCCGACCGGTTGTCGGCCTGTGGGTTCCACCACACCGGCGCGGTCCGCCGCACGCGTGCGAACTGTTCGACGGGTGGGCCGTCGCGTTCCATGCGGTCGGGATCGGTGAAGTCAAATTCGCGATCGAACAGATCGGCCGTGTGCGCACTATTCATTTAAACGCCTTTGGGGTTGCCGGCGGCTGGGGCGCTACAGGATGGCACCGAATCCGCTCGAACCAACAACGGAGTGCCGCCTGGTGAGATCGAAGCAGCGCGTTGCTCGATCAGACCCCTACAGTGACCCTTCGCTCACTCACCAGGGAGGCTTCGATGGAGGACACTTCAACACAGGTCGACAGCAAAAACCCTGCCGTGCAATGGCTCGCCGCCGGACCAGCCACGTTCGAAGGGCTTGCGATGGTCACCGACAATTGCCGCTGGCAAGCGCTCCTCCGCGCCCCGATGATCGTGCGGTCTCCTGCCGGAAAGGCAAAAGCCGACTACCGATGGGCTGCGGCCGTTGCCGCAGCCCACCAATAGGGGACTGAAGAGCCATGGGACGTCGAGACGTTGTCAGAAACTTGGAATTCAGCCACACTCGCTACCGGCTCTGCATCGCTGCTTCCGACGTCGATGAGCTGGTCGCCTCGGCAGGCGGATGGATGTACGACCGGATACAAGCCGGTTGGGACGTCAGCGTGACCATCGCCGAACCGCGCGACCTGCGCCCGCTGCAGATCCTCGGCGCCACCACCGTAGTGACCGAACACGGATTCGAATCCCTCAACAATCGAGGAGGAACCGCGGCCATTGCATTCGCATCCGAGGCCTTTGATCACAACGAACTCCTTCGCGGTGAGGTGCTCAAAGCCTTGGAACAGGCTGGCACCGAAGTCACCATCTGGGGTGCGACCATCCCCAACCAACTCGAAGGTCGCATCCACCGACTGCAACATCGACTCAGCCTTGCGGCCCGCGCATTCAAAGCACATGCCGTTGCGGCAGCACCGATTCCGGCCGCTGACATCAGCGCCACCGAGGACCTCTACAGCTCCGCACCGTGGTACGGCGCATCCGCCGACGGCTATGACACCCACCGTCTAGCGGCCGGAGAGCGCGAAGACCGTTGAGTGGATCGGCGTTGAGACGATCGGCGATGAAACAGCAGCAGTAGCGCGCCTAATGGGCGTTCGGGATGTACATGCCGAGCAGGGCAAGCGGTAGCGAGTTGTTCGTGGTGATCTGGCTGATCGCCGAGATGCTGGCCGGCTTCGGCGTGCGTTCCAGATCGGGTGTCGTCGGATCGGACCCGTAGAGGCCGAACTGAAGGTCGTAGCCGTTGGCCCACTCGAGGTTGTCGACCAGCGACCAGTAGGTGTAGCCGCGGATGTCGATCCCGTTGTCCGCGCGGTGCGCGACCAGGTCCTGCACGACCGCGATGTGGTTGACGAGGTACGACGGCCGTTTCGAGTCGCCCGCATCGGCGATGCCGTT
>Ga0193716_1002473_pt1 | contig 10369 bp, 17 predicted proteins | sample U2c1metaG_FD_145901 | JGI IMG/M metagenome (GOLD analysis project Ga0193716, IMG submission 145901) | Soil microbial communities from a riparian zone of the East river system, Colorado, United States - U2c1 | ecosystem: Environmental > Terrestrial > Soil > Riparian zone | place: USA: East River...
AGTCAATGGCGTCACGTAAGGTTAGGGGTAAAAGCTGGCGTACTTTTGACAGACCAGTCCGTAGTTCATCGTCATCTCGGCGAGATCCTTGATGGTCATAGCACGATTATCCTAGTGACAACGAGGGACAGGTGGTCAGAACACGTTGTATGCACAGCATAATGAGATAGATATATACAACAGAGAGGAACGAGCGACCTATGGCAAGAAATACTTTGCTGTTTGCATCTTCTGGATGTAGCATAACATGTGGTAGAGGAAACACTGGCATATCATGGGCTGGTTGTTGCTGATCATCAGAATTTATATTGAGTTTGGGTGTAGGGACGGGCTTTATTCGTCTCGGAGGTGCTGGAGGATCTGGAGATTGTCGTAGACGAGCGGAGGGTTTGATGATGGAATTTTGTCGTATCCTTGTACCATATGAGTGCTGGACAGAATTTGGTGGCACCCGGGCGCTACTGCCGCGGTTGGGAAGGGCTGTGGCGACGACAGAGTCCATAGCACCCTGAACATTAATGGGGCGTACTATTATAATCAAAGACTCGACCAGCGACGAAGGTTTATGAGTGGTTATGAAAGAATTAGAGGTCAAAAAGTAAGGGACGGGGAAAGTGGGGGCGGGAAGGAAAAGGGGGGGACAGTTGGTAGGAAACCTCTCACACTTTATATCTGCTCCTTTTTGGCCCTATTTTACATTCACAGCACTGACAATAATAGGGGGGCAATCCACGGGAACTCAGGCATCCTGCTTCCATTCCAATCGAAAGGCACCACGAGTCGATCCAAATTAGTCACAGAGTCAAGGCACCCAACTTCAACCCAAGCTGGTCAATGATCGGTCAATCTTGAGCGTTCGCTTTGTAGCCATTTATTACACCGCCCATGATGCCACTTGATACCAGGAACCTAGGAAAGGTATTCCAAATGAAACACCAGAAGCACCGAAAAGATAACTGATTCTTAAAGGGTCCGTGACACGTCGACACGTGTATCGCAGTTATTGTCCATCACTACGTTTGGGGCCACAACAAAACCGAATATTCTGGGAGCGGCAGCAGGAGGTACTCGACTTAATATGTAGCTTACTGTCTGATTGGTGGAGAACACCATAGTACTCATAAAAATTTGGTCTTCTCCTGCAGGCACACGCTGACCTTGCGTTGACCCATTCGCCTGGAACAACTCATCCGCAAATTATTCATTATTCACCAATCTACAGTGGCACGGCACTAGGTACATCATTAAACCTTCACTTGGTCCATAAGAGCCAGCAAAACCAGTATTGTAACTTTGCCAAGAAATGAGAAGTATAGTCGGTCAAAACTCATGCGCTGACGATATGGGCTAACACCTCCAAGAGGTAGCTGGATGTTCGAATGGATCATGGAGGATCCGCGCGTCAGGCTTTTTCTTTCTTTTTCTTTTAAAAAAAAAACTTCTACGAGGCCCTCGCCTTGGCAGCAGCAAGTTCGGCACGCATGCGTTCGATTTCTAAGTCTTCGTCAGACACTGTTGCAAGTTAAAATGGCTTCTGCTACTCACCAAGTTCTCTCTTGGCCAGCTCTTCCTCCAAAACCGTACGTCGTAGTCTGGGAGTTGCAACATGCGAGAAAGCACACTGCGCGCCTCGAGCGCATCCGCCGCGTTTGTTAATGAAGCGACACGGGACCCCATTGCCAATGTGGTCAGATGAGTCTGCCTCGGGAACAGACGGATGGCCTGATGCATTTCGCATGGCACCTTGCCCACCCCCCCGCGACCCCAGAATTCGACCTCGAGCTCTCAGTGAAGGAGCGGGAGAAGATGGCGCAGGGTCTTTGATAGCAGTAACAGGCGGCTCGTACCGGAACAGATCTTCGGGGATGGGAATCGTCTGCAAGTCCTCTGGGGTCATCGGAGGGGAGAGGAGAGTTGGAGGAGGGTGAGAATAGGAAGATTCAATCTTGGGGCGGGTGTGGAGTGGCACTGGCGGAGGCTGCGATGGAGGAACGCCAGAAGATGAGGCACCTAACAAAAAGTAAGTCGGCCAGTGAAGTCTAGCAATGATCTTCAATAACACGTACGTTTACTGCGTTTATGTTTGGTGACAGCGGGTGTGCTTTGATCCAGCTTCAACTGCATTGATTCTTTGGTGGGAGTCAAGGGCGTTGGAGGTGCAACAGACTCCAGTGCCTGAAAATGCATACAAAAGAGTGAGAAGTGGCTTCACTGGTGAATACCCAGTGCACCGACCTGTACCTTTGCCCTTTCCTCTCGTATGCGCTGATTGCGTGCTTTGTCCCTTGCACTCTGTTCTGCCCTGCGTCGCATCATGGTATCTTGCATAGCTTGCGCTGCTTCCTGTGCTTATGTATTAGTAACTTTGGTAAGAATATCTCGAAGAAATGGGACAGACCTCCTTCTGGATATGCTTGGCATCCTCCTGTTGAGACCACTAGGTGTCAATTGCTTGGACGGTGTGAAGTCGTGACCGGCAATGGCTCACCTCTTGTTGCAGCCTCACCGTCGCCTCGGCCATCAGCCGTACGTTTTCCCTTTGGCGCTGCTCTTCCTGCTGAAACAAGATTATTCGTTGTATGGTGTAAAGAGATTGGAGTGTACGCACCTCTTGCCTTGCGCGCTGCTTCTCAGCTTTCATGCGCTGTTCCTGCTCGCGCTGAAGCTCAGCCTAATTCAAAGGATATCAGCGTAATGAGCTGGAACAAATGCCATCTTGAGGAAGGACATACCTCTCGTTGAGCGAATCTGGCCGCTTCAGCTTCGGCCTCGGCTTTTGCCTGTCTAGCCAACGCAGCCTCGAGCTCTTGTTGCCTGGCCAGAGCCTCTTGGGCCTTCTGCCTGGCGGCAGCTTCATTCTCCCTCAGCTTACGCCTGGCCTCCCTAGCCGCTTCTTCGCGTCTTTCTTCCTCCCTCTGCTTGCGGGCTCCAGCTTCCCGACGGGCATGCTCCTTTGCTTCCCGAAGTGCACGTTCCTCGGCCTCCCTACGAGCTTGTTCCTGCTGCTGGGCCTGGAGTCTTCTCTCTTCTTCAGTTTCCTCTATACGCTTTTTCTCCTCAGCCTCCCGCATGGCTTGCCTCTCCGCTTCCTCCTTTGCTGCCTTCTCTCTCCTAGCTTGTTTTTTAAGTCGGTTCTCTTCCTCTTCAGCAAGCCTTCGCGCCTTCTCCTCGTTTGCTCTTCTCTCGTCTTCCGCTTGCCTCAATTTGCGTACCGCCTTCTTCGACATTAACGGGTACTGGGCCCTAACACCATCCTGTGCTGGTGGTTCGAACCCATTCTGCATCGTCGGTCAGTGTAAATCACTAATGGTCGGTTTAATAAACCCCACCTTGGTAAGAAGCACGTCTGCGATCAGCTTGTTCTGCCCTTCTTGCTCCAGCTGCGACCAGCATTTTTGTACATTATGTACTGTGGCATCTTTCAGCAGCAGCTCGACCATGTCAAGGCTCCCGCCTTTGATGGCCAGTTCTAGTGGAGTGCTTGCATTCTTATCCTTCGCTGCTTTGCTAGGGTGGCAACCGTCACAGAAAGACTGGTACCTAGGGTCTGTGCTCTTAGTGTTGCGGTAGAGCGAAATCAAATGACGGGCAACAGATGTATTGCCGCGCAAGATCGCAACATGGAAAGGGGTGAGGAAGGATGGGTCCAATGCCGATGGATCAGCGCCTATGTACGTCGTCAGTGACAGACAAATGATATAGACACCGAATACTCTACCTCGGTCAAGAAGCCAGTCAATTAAAGTTACATCGCAAGACCCCGCAGCGACATGCAGTAGCGTCTCGAAATTAGCTTCCTTGCCCGCTTTTGTGTCTTTCTTCTGATTTAACTTCCGCGGCTTGGTCACATCGAGATCAAACTTGTCAACCAGAGCATACAGTTCTACGCTTTTACCCTCTTTGCCTAGTTGGAATGCACTATTCTGCGCCGAGGCAAGACGTGCGAGGTCTTTGCCTTCTTCGCGCGCCAGACGGTCGATCTCAGCCTGCTCTTCTGCCTGTTCACGCTCTGAGATGGAGGGATCAGATAAATACATTATGGGGGATAAAGGTGTATACCAAAATTTCGAATGCGTTGTTTGTATTCCTCGTGTTCTCTTGCTTGTCTGGCTGTATTCTCAGCTTGACGCTGTTGCGCCTCGGCGAATCCTCCAGAAAAAGTGTAGACACCGCCACCAGCAGCTCCTGCCCGTTGAGAGCGATAACCTGGACACAAGATCGTAAAAATGACGCGTAAATAAGCACGGGTGTGGACATACGCTGGCCCTTTGAATGTGAATAACGCCCCATGAACACCTCTTCAAACATGAATCTATTGATTGAATGAGTGTAGGGAACATCGATGACAATCAATGTGACATACCTGAAGAACTCAGATGCCTCGAAAGGATCCAATGGCACATCATCCTCGGCAGTGTATGTCCTGCCAGAGGTGAAGTCGCCGAAGCCACCTCTAGCGCCAGGTTCTGGTACCTGAGACGAAGCGGGATATTCAAAATGACGCTGGCATATTGACCAAGCTTCACCGAGCTGTCACCAACGAGCCCCCCAAAAGAAAACAAAAAAGTCAGCAGAGTCGCCAATGAGGAGGACCAAGGGGCACTGACTTCCTGGAAGCGCTCATTAGCGGACGAATCTCCGTAATTTCGATCAGGGTGGTGTTTCAGAGCAAGTTTCTTGTATGCAGTGGTGGCCTGCTCTATAGTAGTGCTAGCCGGGTCAAGTTCAAGTACTTTGAACGCGTTGATGACCTCTTGCTTTAGCACCATGATGAGCGGGAGAAAGGAAAGCGGAGATTTTTGAACGCGACAAGGTCGAGGCGACGGAGTTATGTCGCGTGGCTAGCGCTTCTTTGACTTGTCCTAATATTATTTTCTAGGTCCCCGTGTGCGGCTAATAATTGCTTCGGAACTTTGCACCGATTCGATTCCTCCCCAGACTTACCTCCCACCCTCGAGATGGCGAGTTTGCACAATGTCAGTGTTCAATGATGAAGCAAAGAGATGGAACCCTAACCACAACCCCTTTCTTCATCTAGACGAAGGCATTCGGATCTGAATCGGACGCAGGGGTGGGTTCAAGAAATTAATACAGGTACATAATACAATTTGAACGTACAACAAGCACAGAAAAGATGAGCAAGACAGCACCAGAACGGCCATGCCTGCGAATAAAAATCAAACGACGCAACGACACAGAACAGGTCCATTGAAACGGACAGAGTACGGTAGCAAGGCGGAAGTCGAAAACCAACGCAGCGAGGAAAACCAAAATAGAAGATAAGATCAGATATTACGGCAACCCAAACACGAAATGGCCCTCAAGCCTGATGATTGCAACCACATGGTAAGAATGGAAAGAGTACATGCATGTAAGATGACATACCTTCTTGGACGATGGCTTAGCTTTACTAGCCGGTTTGGCAGAAGCTTTGGATGCAGGCTTCCCCTTAGAGGCAGGTGCCTTGGCCGCTTTCGCGGTAGTCGCCTTGGGCTTCGGCTTCGTAGCAGCGGTCTTTGCCTTCGATTCCCCGGTCACAGCCTACCAATATCATTTGAACACACGTAGAAAGCTAAGCAGACACACAAAATGTACCTTCTTAGCCGGAGGCTTCTTCGCACTGCTCGCTTTCTTAGCTGCTGGCTTCTTCGCGACACTAGTCTTAGCCTTGCCTGTCGTCTTTGACTTCTTCGCTGTCGACGTATATTTCTTGGTGGTAGCAGTGGTAGCTGCTGGCTTTGGCGCAGCTGCCTTTGGCTTAGCAGGAGTGGTAGAGGCTTTAGTCTTCAATGGCTTTTTAGCTGTCGTCGACTTCTTCGCTGTCTTCTTGGCGGTTGTGGATTTGGCTTTGGTGGCAACTGGCTTCTTGGCAGCAGGTTTGGCATTCTATTCTTCGACAAACGGCACGAGTTGCAATGCAAGAGTGGATCAGCAAATATTGGAACACAAGGTCATAACTTGGGCACAGACCTCTTTCGCTGCATCGCTGTTCCCCTTTCCAGCAAGTTTGACTTTGCCCGAAGGACCTAGGACATGGCAGAATTGAGAGGTTGTATAATTGCACCTACATACTGATGATCACCTTTAGGAAGGACAAATGTGCCCTTCTCTGCGCCGTGTGCGATAGCCCTATTAAGCTGACTGGCGGTAGAGGCGTTGATGGCGACACGGTACTTGGTTTCAACGAACTAGATGATATCGTGAGCATAGAGGATGTAGGAAGAGTGGGCACAGCCTTATGAACGGACCTTCTTAATGGTCGGACGAGATACACCAGAGCGGGCATCTTCAGGATGAGCGACAATGCATTCCTATGATAGGCGTATAGGGTTAGTAACAGAAATGGATACCAGATGTGTGGGTATGAAGTGCAAAAGATTATTGATAAAGGCCTGGACCGATGGTCGATCCCGAACAATCTACTCTCCCGCCTCGCAACGAGGCAACAGCGTGGACGACCGATAGCAGCATGGGTAGAAACGAAAGCAGACCGAGAGGGTCGCGATAGGAGTTAGAAGTACGACTTTGACTTACCTTAATCATATCTACCCAGCTAGGGTGACTAGAATGGTGCCCCTTGCTGGCCGTACCAGTCTTCTTGGCTCCGGTTGTCTTCGTAGACGCTTTCTTGGTAGCGGCAGGCATTTGGATGAGTAAATTGAGTGGACTGAAAAGGCTTGGAGATAAGGTGATGAAGGGCTTGAGGGAAAAACTGGTTGAGAGGATATGAGAGTGAAGGTTGAAGTGGGAGTCAAACGGGGGTTGGAATGAGACCAGTGTTGATTACGATCCGAAGTCACGGGACCACCCAGATGCGCACGGGCCAAAGAGAACACGCAGCGTCCAAGATGGCTTGTTTCGTCGAGGCTTTTCGATCAGGATCCTCAAACACAAGTCATACAGGTAAAGTGCATATTCCGATGGTCGAGTTAGAAGTCATCCGGGAGTGTTACGACCAGAATCGGTGCAAGGGGAAAGGCTGCAACAAAACGAATCGAAAAATATCGATTGACACGGCGAAGTTTGTGGATATACGAATGCCCAGGTACACAGACGTTGTGGTCATATTGCAAAGATCATATCCCAGCCCAGAGAATTGCCCCAAGAATTGAGGTCAGAACAGGATGAAAACGAGGGTGAGGATGTGGTAAGACGACAACCAAAGAAGCGCCCGTGTTTGGAGCGTCTCCCCTTTTGCAACTTCAGTCTCCTGCTCATCTTTCTGACGCTCTCCAGCCAACATGGCTATCACAGATTATCTTGTCACCGACGACCTAACAATCTTACTAGGTCTCATTGCCGTCACCGTCTTCTTGCTTCACAATCTCTACAAACCCCAGGCTCTCGTTCACCCAATCTTGCTAGGCCGTCAGAGTGATGTTGGGAGGGTGCGAAACCCAGGAGAGAGTGCGGTGTACAGGAATTACAATACCGGATTGCTGGGCAGGGTGCGTTCAAGTCGTCTGCATAACATTTAGTCTACACTAAATCTGCTCGCCCCCACTGTAGCTCGCAATGCGACCAGAGAAGGACATTAGTGTTCTTTCTGACCTTGTCAGACCAGACTTTGATGTGCCCCGCACACTGTGGTCATCGAAGGTTCGATTGTATTGCACACTCGTGAGATGTACTCGATGAACACCAATTCCAGATCTCCAACACCCAGCTGAAAGAACGAATCTCAGCCTTTGGGTCAGGTCTTGTTCGATTTGCTGGGCTGGTGCCGCATGAAGACAATGTTCTCCTACTACTCAATGATGGCCTTGGTATGAATTCCATTTTCCACAACCTATTCTCTACTGATTCCTCCCAGAATTCCTCATCAGCGACTTCGCACTCGCCTCGCACTCTATCCCATCTTTCACTATCTCTTCTCCATCACTTCTCTCCCCGGTTTTGGAGTCGCACCCACCTTCGGCAATTATAACGCACGCCCGTTTCCTCCCGCACATCCTGGAATTAATATATGACTCCAATGAAAGCGAGCATCACACCGTCATTGTTGTGGGAGACTTTGACCCCAATGTCGTAGGCAAGGCAGGCGATGTGATAAAGGTGTTGAAGTGGACGGATATTGAGAATGCTGGCGCCCACAGCCAAGTAATCACCAGTGCCGCTCCGAGTCAGCTCCTTTTGTCGTTGTGTTCTTGCAATTGAAACTAAAACTAAGTTTATAGGTCCTGATGACGTATTTACTGTCTCATTCTATGCGTCCGAGAATGGCCTGTTGCAAGGTGCACATCTCACTCACGCGAACTTCACTGCCGGCATTGCTGCCGTTCGAGCTCTGCTCCCACTTTCAAATGGTATAGGTTCACTAGACACTATTGCCTCAGCTTATTCATTAAGCACATCATTCGGTCGTGCGGCTGCATATACTGCCATATTTGAGGGGTCAAGCTTTGCTACTCTGGACTCTACAAAATTGTTCCACATTGAAGACGGTGAGCAATCGAAGTTTCAAATATAGATCAACTATTGTCGACTGACGCGCTCTCTAGCGACGCCAGAGAACGACGTCAGGGACATTTTATCTGCTACCGAGCTCTCCATTCCATCGCCAACAATCTTATTCATCAAGGCTGCACATCTGCAGTCACTTTCGTCCTTAGTTATCGCGGAGGCTAAAAAATCGTCCTGGCTTTACTCTTTTACTTACCGCCATAAAGTTGCGGGCATGGCAGAAGGTTTCATCACAAGAGACAGTCTTTGGGACCGGATGGTCTTCGATGCTGCTAGGCTGGCGGTCCTTGGGGATTGCGCTAATTCACTCCGAACGGTTGTTGTCAGCGGTAGTGAGTCATGTCGCCCTATCAAAATTTTAAAATGCCTGACATGTCTCCCTCAGGTCCGATCGAGTCTTCCTACCTGATGCCAGCTCGGGTTGCCCTATCAGTTCCTCTCGTCCACTCACATACGCACCCTCTCGTTGCCGGACCGCTCTTTGCCTCATACCCTTCCGATCTGCAAACATTCCCCACCCCATCTCAGAACACCACAGACCTTTTTGCACACAACGCACACGTAGGCCCGCCTAGCACAAACGTTGAAGCGAAACTTGTTGATGTCGATGACGAGTCAATAGAAAATGGGGCAGACCCTGTTGGTGTGCTTATGGTCCGAGGACCGTCTATCGGCAGGGTATTAGGCGTTGGAGATGCCTCGTATGTTGATATACCCTCGTCATCGGATGAAGGCTGGGTTGGGACTGGTGAGAAGGCCAAAGTGCTTGCCAATGGGGCCTTCAAGATCTTGGTCAGCAGGATGTAGAGGCCAGTCATTGTTCATATAGTGTTAAGATATATTGTTTCATGAACGCTGAACGATGTTTAATATGTTCTTCTCCTCGTGATAATTCATTACTGTCTATTTCACAACTGGCACGCGTCAATTGAAGGTCATGTGACCCTAAACGCGATCAACAAACGCAGAAATTGTACACAGCCACTGAGAGACGCGACCTGCTATAAAGGCAACCGGCCATCCTGCGCGGCCGTTTCCCAAACTCTTCCCCGAACTACCATCCCGCGCTCAACCGTACCCACCAACGTATAGCATGTCTTCCACCACTGCCGCAGCCGCCCCGAAGGCCTCCAAGGCCAAGTCCTCGAAAGCTTCTACGACGAAGAAGACAGTCGCCACGAAGGCAATTGCCCACCCTTCATGGAAGACTATCATCACTGTGAGTTGTCTTCACTGTTGTTTCGGGTCATAGCCAATGTAATTCCCCTTAGGAATGCATCACCGTTCACAAAGAGGAAGCTCGGACTGGCGTCTCTCGCCAACTTCTCAAGAAGTTTGCAGCTGAGAAATACAAGCTTGCGCCTACCGCTGCCAATATATCTCATCTGAACCATGCCATCACTCACGGAGCTGAGAAGGGCATTTTCCTGCTGCCGAAGGGTATGCTTTACCATTGTCCGATCGTGACCATGATCGCTGATGTTGTATCTAGGACCAAGTGGTCGTGTCAAGTTGTCTGCAGCTGGGAAAGCATCACGCGACGGTGATGAGGTGGGTTGATATTGTTCATGACTACTCATCTGACACTATTTACTCTGACACTATTTACCAGAACACTAAGCCTTCGCCGAAACCCACTGCGAAATCATCCAAAGCTGTCGCCAAGGCCTCAAAACCCAAACCAACAACAGCCGCTAAGAAGACCTCATCCACTAAATCTGTGAAGAAGACTGTAAGTCGACACCGCTTTCTGTCAAGTCATTTGTCTGAAACTCCTCTGATCTAGGCTGCCGCGAAAGTTTCTGCTGTGAAGGCCACAACTACCAAATCAAGAGCACCGAAGGTTACTCTCTTTCGTTTCCTTTTCTCCATATTCTGACTGACAGCCTCTCTTGCAGGCTAAGGC
>Ga0193716_1002475_pt1 | contig 10366 bp, 8 predicted proteins | sample U2c1metaG_FD_145901 | JGI IMG/M metagenome (GOLD analysis project Ga0193716, IMG submission 145901) | Soil microbial communities from a riparian zone of the East river system, Colorado, United States - U2c1 | ecosystem: Environmental > Terrestrial > Soil > Riparian zone | place: USA: East River...
CAGCCCAATCGATCCGTCGATCGGCGCATCGGGCTCGGCATCAGCTACATTCCGACCCATGCGCGCTGCACCAGCCCGACGCGCGTGAGCACCACGCTGGTGCGGGGCGAGGACAAATACGGCCATTTCGACGGCGAACGCCGGCCCACGATGGATGCCGGCCCGGCGGAGCGCGCCTTTCATGAGAACGCCGTCGGCGCTTTCCGGCGAATGAACATCGAGCAGACAGACAACAAGGTCGCCGTCGTGAAACGGTGAGACCGAGAGGAACCAAGATGCTGCGTCTTCCCCATCACAATCGCTACGCCTATTCGCCGATCGTCGAACGCAAGGATTATTCCTGGCCGGAAGGCAAGCGGCTGGCGGTCTATCTCGGCCTCAATATCGAGCATTTCGCCTTTGGCGCCGGCGACGGCCATCTTTTGACGGTGGCCGGCACGCCGCCCGATCCGCGCACCTTCGCCTGGCGTGACTACGGCAACCGGGTCGGCGTGTGGCGCTGCCTGGAGCTGTTCGACGAGCTCAACCTGCCGGCGGCGCACCTGATCAACACCTCGGTGTTCGACTATGCGCCGCAGATCGTTGATGCCCTCAAGGCAAGAGGCGACGAATTCATCGGTCACGGCCGCACCAATGCCGAGCGCCACGGCCATATGTGGGAATCCGACGAGAAGCGCTTCCTCGAGGAGGTGCGCGACGCCATCGAGAAGGCCTCGGGCAAGCGGCCGCGCGGCTGGATGGCGCCATGGATGGCCTCGACCCATCACACGCCCGATCTGTTGAAAGAGGTGGGCTTCGACTTCCTGATGGACTGGCCGGCTGACGACCAGCCGCTGTGGATGAGGACGCGCTCCGGGCCGCTGATGAGCGTGCCCTATCCGATCGAGATCAACGACAGCCCGCAGATCCTGGTGCGTCACCACACGCCCGAGGAATTCCGCGACTTCATCATCGGCCAGTTCGAGGAACTGCTGCGCCAGTCGGCCAAGCAGCCGTTGGTGTGCGGTATCGCGCTCCACACCATGATCGTGGGCCAGCCCTATCGCCTCAGGATGCTGCGCGAGGCGCTGCAGCACATCGCGAACCATCCGCAGAAGGACAAGGTCTGGTTCACCCGGCCATCGGACATCTACGACCACTGCGCGGCGTTGCCCAAAGGCACAATGAGCGTTCCGACCTGAATTACCTGCATCTGGGAGCATCGATCATGACTGCACAATTCTCGCGTCTTCGGCGTCTCGGCGGCTTCCTGGCGATGACGGCGCTCGCCGGCATGGCCCTTCCAGGCATCGCGTCCGCCCAGGACAAGAAGCCTGTCCAAGGCGGCACGCTCATTCTCGCGATCGGCGGGGATGCGCCGACGGTCAATCCGGACATCTCGACCGGCATCCCCGACCAGCTCATCGGGTGCAGCGTCTACGAGGGGCTGACGCAGGTGACGGAGGATATCCGCATCCAGCCGCTGCTCGCCAAGTCGTGGACAATTTCGCCGGACGGCCTCACCTACGACTTCCAGCTCAATGCCGCGAAATGGCATGACGGCAAGCCGTTCACCTCGGAGGATGTAAGCTACTCGATCCTCGAGGTGAGCGCGAAGCTCAGCTCTCTGTTCGCGGCGGCCGGCCGGATGATCGACAGCATCGAGACGCCGGCGCCCGACCGCGTGATCCTCAAGCTCAAGCAGCCGTTCGGCCCGATGCTGCTCTCGCTCGCCTGTTCGGGTGGTGGCGCCATCCTGCCGGCGCATGTCTTCAAGGGCACGAACGTGCCCTCCAACCCGGCCAGCACCGCCACGCCGATCGGCACCGGCCCGTTCAAGCTGACGGAATGGAAGCGCGGCGACTTCATTCGCCTCGCCCGCAATCCCGACTACTGGAATGCCGGCAGGCCGTACCTGGACGAGGTCATCGCCAAGATCATTCCGCAGCCTTCGGCGCGCATGCAGGCGCTGCAGGCCGGCGAGGTGGACTTCATTCCCGGCTACTATTTCTCGCTCAGCAACCATGCCGTCGCGCGCAGCGACCGCCGCCTCAAGCTGCAGACCTCGGGCTTTCCGCCGGGCAGCGCCTTCATCTTCCTGAACGTCGACAAGAAGCCGCTCGACGATCCGCGGGTCCGCCAGGCGCTGTTCATCGCGACCAATCGCGAGTTCCTCGTGCGCACCGCCTGGTCGGGCGACGGCAGGCCCTCGCTTCGGCCGTTCAACGATTCGATCAAGTGGGCAGCCAATCCCGATGTCGACTATTCGAAGATGTATGCCTTCGATCCCAAGCGCGCCGAGAAGATCCTCGACGAGGCCGGCTTCAAGCGTGATGCCAAGGGCGTGCGCTTCTCCGTCCGCTTCGCCTACAACTCCGATTCGGTCGAGTTCGGTCAGGTCGCGCTCGCCGTCAAGAGCATGTGGAAGGACATCGGCGTCGAGGTCGTCGTCGAGCCCAACGAGCGGGCGACCGGCGTGAAGCGCGTCTACCAGGACCGCGACTTCGATGCCGCGGCCGAAATCTACACCTCCTACGGCGATCCGGCCCTCGGCTTCGCGCGCGCCTTCGTCACTTCCTCGATCGGCCGGCCCTACGGCAATCCGAGCGGCTACTCGAATCCCGAGATCGATGCGCTGTTCGACAAGGGCGAGAAGGCCACCGGTCCTGAGGCGCGCGGCAAGTTCTACCAGGAAGCGCAGGCGATCCTCGCCCGCGACCTGCCAAGCCTCACGGTGCGCGACTATCGCACCGTCGATGTCGCGACAACCAAGCTCCATGGAGCCTGGGATCTGCTGGGTCCGGCGTCGCTCGGCACCGCCTGGCTGGAGAAGTAACGCTCAGGCGAACTTGTCGAATTCGAGCGACGGCACAGCCGCCACGAGCCGGCGCGTGTAGGGATGCTCGGGGGTCGACAGGACCTGCGCGGCTGGCCCGGTCTCCACGATCTCGCCCTTCATCATCACGGCGACGCGATGGGCGAAGGCGCGCGCGATGGAAATGTCGTGCGTGATCATCAAATAGGCGACGCCGCTCGAGTCCTGGAGGTCGGACAGGAGGTTCAGGACCTGGCCGCGGATCGAGACGTCCGCGCCCGACAGCGGTTCGTCGGCGATGATGAGCTTGGGATCCATGCAAAGCGCACGCGCGATCGCGAGGCGCTGCCGCTGCCCGCCGCTCAGCTCGTGCGGAAAGCGCGACAGAAGCCCGTGGCCGCCCTTCAGCCCGACACGGTCGAGCAGGTCGATGGCGCGGTCGACGCGCTGGACCGGCGGCGTGCCGACCAGCGCCTGGTCGAGCAGCTGGTGCACCGTGCGGCGCGGGTTGAACGACGATGTCGGGTCTTGGAAGATCGGCTGCATCGGCAGGCGCGCGGTGCGCAGCTCGTTGCGCGACAGACCGGAGAGTCTCTTGCCGGCAAGCCGGACCTCGCCCTTGTCGAGCGGCATCAGGCAAAGCGCGATGCGGCCCAGGGTCGACTTTCCCGAGCCGCTCTCGCCCACCAGCGCCACCGTCTCGCCGTGGCCCACGCTCAGGCTGACATTGGCGACCGCGCGCAGGGGCGTATCGCCGCGCCGGTTGAACGATTTCTCGACGTTGATCAGCTCGAGCAGGGGCTCTTTGGCTTGGACGGTCATTGGAGTTTCCAGCATCGCGCCAGCTGGTCGGGCGCATTCATGAAGGCGTCGGGCATGGCCTGCCGGCACTTGTCGAAGGCATGGTCGCAGCGCGGCGCGAAGGGGCAACCCACGATCGCCTCCGCGAGGTTGGGCACGTTGCCGCCGATGGTGACGAAGCGGTGGTTCTCGTCGCGGTCGGCGCGCGAGGCCTTGAGCAGGCCCGTCGTGTAGGGATGGGCCGGGCTGCCGAACACGCGGCTGGTCGGGCCCCATTCGATCGTGCGGCCGGCATACATGACGTAGATGCGTTCGCAGGCCGCCGCGATGGTGCCGAGATCGTGGCTGATCATTAGCAACCCCATGTGCAGCTTCTTCTGCAGGTCGCGCAGCAGCGCCATGATCTCGGCCTGCGTCGTGACGTCGAGCGCGGTGGTCGGCTCGTCGGCGACCAGGAGGCGCGGCCGGCAGCCGAGCGCGATCGCCAGCAGCACGCGCTGGCGCATGCCGCCCGAGAGCTGGTGGGCGTAGGCGAAGCGCGCGGAGGCCGGCAGCTTGACCAGGTCGAGCAGCTCCTCGACGCGGTGAGCGACATTGGCGTCGGGATCGTGGCGCTTCACGCTTTCGGCGATCTGCTTGCCGATCCGCATCACTGGATTGAGGAAGCTCAGCGGGTCCTGGAACACCATCGCGATCGGGTTGCCGCGGATGGTTTCCCAGTCCTTTTCGCCGAAGTTGGTGACGTCGCGGCCGCCGATGGCGATGTGGCCGCCGACGACCTTGCCGACGTCGCGCGGCAGCAGGCCGAGCAGCGAGCGTGCCACCGTGGACTTGCCCGAGCCGGATTCGCCCACGATGCCGACGGCCTCACCTTCGGCGAGCAGCAGCGAGGCGTCCTCGACGGCTTTGACGGTGCCGCGGCGGGTCCGGTAGGCGACCTGCAGATGGTCTACCTGCAGGAGGGGAGGAGGCGTTGCGGCCATGGTCTACTCCGCCCGCGGGTTGAGGGCGAAGCCGACGGCGTCGCCGATCAGGTTGAAGGCGAGCACGGTGACGAAGATCGCCAGGCCGGGGAAGAAGGAGAGCCACCAGGCGTTGAACAGGAAGCGCTGGCCGCTGTTCAGCATCTGGCCCCAGCTCACGATGTCGGGGCTGCTGAGGCCGAAGAAGCTGAGCGACGCCTCGAGCAGGATCGCCTGGCCGACGATCAGGGTGCAGACCGCCAGGGCGGGTGCGATGGCGTTGGGAACCACCTCGGCCAGCAGTATCCTGTGCTCGCTGATGCCCAGGCAGCGCACGGCGTCGACATATTCGAGCCCGCGGATGCGCAGGACCTCGCTGCGCATCAGGCGCGCCGTCTGCGGCCACGACAGGATCACGATCACGATGATGATCTGCGGCAGGCCGGGCCCCGACAGGGCCACGATGACCGCGGCCAGGATGAAGGTGGGGATCACCTGGAATATCTCGGAAATGCGCATCACGCAGAGATCGAGCGCACCGCCGTAATAGCCCGCGAGCGCGCCGAGCACGCTGCCCAGGAAGCTGGCGCCCAGGGCGGCCAGCAGACCGACGGTGAGCGAGACGCGGATGCCGTAGATGATGTTGGTGAGCACGTCGCGACCGAGATCGTCGGTGCCCAGCGGATGGGCAAACGACGGCGCCAGCATGACGTCGTCACTGATCTGCTTGGGATCGCTCGCGAAGATCAGGTTGGCGGTAAGCGCCGCAAGGGCCAGCGCCAGGACGATCAGCAGGCTGATCGTGCCCAGGCGGTGCGACAGGAAGCGTCGCCAGAAGTTACGCATCATGGCGATAGCTCTCTCGCACTCGGGGGTCGAAGACGGCGTACAGGAGATCGGTCGCCAGGTTGGTCAGGACCACGGTGATGCCGGTCAGCAGGAAGATACCCTGGAGGACGGGATAGTCGCGGTTGGAGATCGACGTGATGAAGAGACTGCCGAGGCCCGGCCAGGCGAAGACCGATTCGACGAGGATGGCGCCGGTCAGCGACGAGCCGAAATTGTAGCCGATGACCGTGACCACCGGGATGATCGCGTTCGGCAGGACGTGGCGGAACAGCGTGTAGCTCCACGACATGCCCTTGGCCTTCGCGGTGAGCACGAAATCCTGGTGGAGGGTCTGGTAGACGCTGGCGCGCGCTACGCGGGACACGACCGCGACGTAATAGATGCTGACACCGAAGGCGGGCAGGATCATGTGCCAGATCACGTCCTTCGCCAGGCCGAAGCCCGTCGCCGGCGCGCGCAGGGACTTCATGCCCTGTGCCGGCAGCCAGCCGAGATTGATGGCGAAGACCACGACCAGGATCTGGCCGAACCAGAAGATCGGCATCGAGTAGCCGGCGAGGGAGAGCGCGGTGATGGCGCCGTCATAGGTGCTGCCGGCGCGCGGCGCGGCGGTCAGGGCCAGCAGGACGCCGGCGCAGGCCGCGATGGTCAGCGCCGGGATCATCAGCAGCAGCGTGTACTGGGCCCGGTCGGCCACCAACGTCAGGACCGGTTGGCGGTTGGCGAAAGAGAAACCCAGGTTGCCCTGCGCGAGGTTCGACAGATAGAGCCAGAGCTGCGTGAGGAGCGGCTGATCCAGGCCGAACTCCCGCTTCACCGCCTGGATATATTCCGGCGGGGCGGGGAAATCGCCGACGATTGCCTGCAAGGGGTCGCCGGGGACGAGGTGGATGATGAGGAAGTTGATGACGATGATCGACAGGACGATCGGTCCGGCCCAGGCAAACCTGATCAAGGCGTAACGAAGCATCGGCTATCCAGCCTCTGGAGGGCCGGATCGAAGGGCGGAACCGGGCATTGTGTCACGAGTGTTTCGGATCAATTTCTCACCGCTTAAGTCTCAATTATGAGACAATAACAAAAAAAGGTACAGTTCATCAACTCTGTAGGATAATCTTCGGCGTTCAGGCACAGCCGGAGGGGAGTTTACGATGAATCTGGCCAAACTTGGCTTTCCGCTCGGATTAACGCACGCTTTGATAGCCCTACTATTGGTGTGGTTTTCCCAGGAGCCGGTGCTGGCGCAGGGCTCCGAAACGCCGGTGCGGGGCGGCACGGCGGTCCTCGCCATCGGCGGCGAACCGACTTCGCTCAATCCCGACATCACCTCGGGCGCCCCCGAGCTGATCGTCGGCTGCATGATCCATGACGGGCTGGTCCGCTATGCCGAAAACTTCAGGATCGTGCCCAACCTGGCGACGTCGTGGGAGATCTCGCCGGACGGGCTGACCTACACGTTCAAGCTCGCCTCGGCCGTGTGGCACGACGGCAAGCCCTTCACCTCCAACGACGTGCGCTACACCCTGACCGAGGTGAGCGCCAAGTACGGACCGAACTTCATGGCCGCGGGCCGGGCGATTCAGGCCATCGAGACGCCCGATCCGCAGACCGTCATCTTCAAGCTTTCAAAGCCCTTCGGGCCTTTGCTGTTCTCGCTGGCCTGCGAGCAGAATGCCGCGATCCTGCCGGCGCATCTCTACGAGGGCACCAACGTCCTCCAGAACCCCGTGAACCTGCAGCCGGTCGGTACCGGCACGTTCAAATACGACGACTGGAAGCGCGGCAGCCACGTGTCGCTCGTGCGCAATCCGACCTACCGGCGGGCAGGCAAGCCCTATCTCGACCAGATGATCGTCAAGCTGATGCCCGACGCATCGGGACGCGTCCTGGCGTTGCGCGCCGGCGAGGTCGACTATATCGACCAGTTCTATTTTCCGCTGAGCGCCTACACGATCTTCGCCAAGAATCCGCAGTTCCAGCTCCGCGAGCAGCCTTTCCCACTCGACGACATCATCACGCTGAACGTCGAGCGCGCGCCCCTGAACAACGTGAAGGTGCGCCAGGCGCTGATGACGGCGATCGACCGCAACTACATCCTGCGCAACGTCTTCTTCGGCCTCGGCAAGGTGTCGCTGAGTGCCATCGATACGCGCATCGACTGGGCCTACGATCCGTCGGTCAACTACGAGAAGATGTATCCGTTCGATCCGGCCAAGGCGGCGGCGTTGCTCGACGAGGCGGGCGTGAAGCTCGGCGCCGACGGCGTTCGCTTCACGATCAACCTCGTCTTCGACACGGGCCGCGCCGAGTATATCCAGTGGGCCCAGGCCCTGCAGCGCTACTGGCAGGCGATCGGCGTGCGCACCGTCATCGAGGGCAGCGACCGCGCCGTGGCCCTCAAGCGCGTTTTCGCCGACTACGATTTCGGTGCGACACTGCAGACCTACACGACCTCGGGCGATCCCGCGCTCGGCGTGTCGCGCATCTACACGACGGAGTCGATCAACAACCGCCAGGTCTTCAACAACGCCACGCGCTACTCGAACCCCGAACTCGACGCCGCCTTCGACGCGGGCCGCAACGCCTCGACGCGCGAGGAGCGGGCGAAGTTCTATTTCGAGGCACAGAAGATCATCGCCCGCGACCTGCCGACGCTCACCATCCACGAGCTGTCGCAGATCGATGCCGCCACCGCCAAGCTGCGTAACATCGAAGGAGCGCGGCACATCTGGTGGGACGGCGTGTGGCTCCAGCGCTGACCGGAAGGGGATACCCATGACCTCATGCCTTCCGACAAAACGCTCCACATGGGCCGGCGCGCACCCGGTCTCGAGCTCAACCGCTCGCCGATCGACATGGCCCGCATGAGGCGGTACCGCCTCGATCGCGTACAGAAGGAGCTGCAGCGCGCCGGCTGCGCCGCCGTCGTGCTCATGGATCCGATCAACCGGCGCTACGCCACCGGCGCCAGCCTGCATTCGCTGTTTCAGTTCCATCTGCCCAGTCGCTACGCCATCGTGCCGGCCAGCGGCAAGGCGATCTTGTTCCAGGCCGGCGGCACGCGCGACGTGCCGGAGACGGCCGATGTCGTGGGCGAGGTGCGGCCGCCGGCGGTCTATACCTATTACTATGCCAGCCATCGCGTCGAGGAGCGGGCGCGCCAATGGGCTGCGCAGGTCGCCGACGTGGTGCGGCAGGCGGGTGGCAGCGAGAAGCGCGTTGCCGTCGATCGCCTGGAACCCGTCGGCATGCACGCGCTGGAGCAGGCCGGGCTCGTCGTGGTCAACGCCCAGGAGATGCTCGAGCAGGCGAGGCTGATCAAATCGCCGGATGAGATCGGCTGCATGCTGGCCAGCATCAGCGTGGCGGAGACGGGCATCGGCGAAATGCGCGCGCGGCTGAAGCCCGGCATCACCGAGAACCAGCTCTTCGCGATCCTGCACGAGGCCAATGTGAGCGGCGGCGGCGAATGGATCGAGGGCCGGCTGCTTTCATCGGGCGGCAACACCAACCCCTGGGGCCATGAGAGCAGCAGCAAGATCGTCCGCGCGGGCGAACTTGTTGCCTTCGACACCGACATGGTCGGCCCGTTCGGCTATTGCGCCGATGTCTCTCGCACGCTGCATTGCCCGCCGGGCAGGCCGACGGCGGCACAGCGCAGCCTCTACCGGACCGCCGTCGAGCAGCTCGAATTCAACATGTCGCTGATCCGGCCCGGCCTCTCCTATCGGGAATTTGCGGAGAAGGCTTGGCCGATGCCGGAAGAATATCGCAAGAATCGATACGGCGTGCTGGCCCACGGCATCGGGCTTTGCGACGAGTATCCCGGCATCGGCCATCTCCAGGATTGGTCGGAGCGCGGGCTGGAAGGGGTCTTCGAAGAGAACATGGCGCTCTGCGTGGAGAGCTATATCGGCCTTGAGGGCGGTGCCGACGGCGTGAAGTTGGAGGAGCAGATCCTCGTCACGGCCGCCGGCATCCAGCGCCTCTCGACCTTTCCCTATGAGGAAGCTTTGTTGGGGTAGGGTACGAAACCGTCTGTACTTTTTTATGTACAGTTCCTTATTTTGGGATTAGTACGAAATCAGTTCCGTTGTCGAAGGAGCCGAGACATGGCGAAGATCTACGACAAGATTATCGATCATCCGGGTGCCTGGACGTCCGCACAAATGCCGACGAAAAAGCACTTCCAGCATGATTTGCCCGCTTCTCTCCTGGACGCCTTCGACGAGGCGCTGAAGAAGGCCGAGGGTGTGGACACCGAATCGATCACGCGGGCGCACTTCGCCCACCCGGTCGTCAACAAGTTCGCCGGCGACCTGTTCCACGACCTGCAGGAAGGCCGTGGGTTGGTCTGTATCGAGGCGCTTCCGTCCGACCGCTACTCACACGCCGACATGGGGCGGATCTTCTGGGGGGTCGGCACCCATCTCGGCCGCGCCGTGTCGCAGAGCGTCCTGGGCGATCGGCTGGGCAGCATTAAGAACGAGTCGGACAAGGATCCCGATGCGCGGGCATATCGCCACAAGCGCGAGCTGATCATGCATACCGACAGCACCGAGATCATCGGCATGCTCAGCTTGGTGAAGGCCAAGACCGGCGGCTTCAGCCAGGCGGCGAGCTCGCTGGCGGTGCACAACGCCATCTACAAGGAGAATCCCCAGCATCTCCAGGCCTTGTATGACGGCTTCTATTATTCGCGTCACGGCGAGCAGGGCGAGGGCGAGGCTGCCAATACGCCTTATAAGGTGCCGATCTTCTCGCTCAAGGACGACAAGGTGAGTTGCCGATATCTGCGCGCCTACATGCTGAGCGCCGCGCGCGACCTGGGCATCGAGCTTCCGCAATCCTTCATGGATGCGCTGAACTGCTTCGACAAGACCGCCGCCCGTCGCGACATCATGTTCGAGTACATGATGGAGCCCGGTGAAATGACCTTCATGAACAACTTCACGGTTCT
>Ga0193716_1002477_pt1 | contig 10363 bp, 9 predicted proteins | sample U2c1metaG_FD_145901 | JGI IMG/M metagenome (GOLD analysis project Ga0193716, IMG submission 145901) | Soil microbial communities from a riparian zone of the East river system, Colorado, United States - U2c1 | ecosystem: Environmental > Terrestrial > Soil > Riparian zone | place: USA: East River...
GATACTTCAGATTCTCCGCAGCCCAGCCCATGGTATTGCGCGGCCACGGCGTGATCTGGATGTTTTGGCCGGTGCGCCGGTCGTGGCGGGTCAGCTCGGCGTCGTAGCCGCCGCCATACACGATATCGGCATCGGTGGGGTCGGGAATGATGAAGCCGCTCTCGCCGCCGCCGACCGGATTCCAATTCTCGATGCCGACTCCGCCTGAGCGCCCGGCTGTCGCGATCGAAATACTGGAGTTGTCCTGCTGGTCACCGTAGAGGCGGAACGGAAACTCGTTGTCGGCGGCGATGTGATAAAACTGGGCGGTCGGCTGGTTCATCTCCGAGGTCCAAGTCTCGCCGCCATCGACAGAGATATTGGCGCCGCCGTCATTGCCTTCGATCATGCGCTTAGGATTGGTCGGGTCGATCCACAATTCGTGATTGTCACCATGCTGGGTCTTCAGCGTCTTGAAACTCTTGCCGCCATCGATTGAACGGTAGAGCGAGGTGTTGAGTACATAGACGGTGTTCGCATCCTTGGGATCGGCGAAGACCGTATTGAAATACCAGGCCCGCTGTTTGATGCTGTTCTTGTCGCTGACGAGCGTCCAGGTCTCGCCGCCGTCATTCGTGCGGAAAAGGCCGCCTTTCTTGGCTTCGATCATTGCATAGACCACTTTGGAGTCGGAAGTCGAAGCGACATTGATGCGGCCAAGAATGCCGTCCGGCAATCCGCCGCCGCTCAAACGCCGCCAATGCTCGCCGCCGTCGAAGGACTTGTAGAGGCCGCTGCCCGGTCCGCCGCTCTCCATGATCCAAGGCTTGCGATATGCCTGCCACATGCCGGCATAGAGGATCTTGGGATTATTTGGATCGAAGGCGACGTCCGAAGCGCCGGTCTTGGCGTCGACATAAAGCACCTTCTTCCAATTGGCGCCGCCGTCGGTTGAGCGGAACACGCCGCGCTCCTGATGGTCGCCGAAAGTATGCCCGAGCGCCGCCACGAGAACGATGTTGGAGTCGGAGGGATCAACGATGATGCGGCCAATCACCTGGCTGTCGCGCAGCCCGGAGAAACGCCAAGTTTTTCCGGCATCAGTCGATTTATAAAGGCCATTGCCGGTGGCGACGTTGCCGCGAATGTTGATCTCGCCAGTGCCTGCATAGACGATTTTGGGATCAGACGGCGCCACGGCGACGGCACCGACGGCGGGCGCGGCCTCGGGGAAATCGTCCCATAACGGCTTCCAGCTGGTGCCTCCATCGATGGTTTTCCACAATCCGCCGGTGGCGGCGCCGAAGTAGTAAGTGTTGGGCTCGCTGATCACGCCCGTAACGCCCGTGGCACGACCGCCGCGGAATGGCCCGACCAGTCGATATTTGAGTCCGTCGAGCGGCGATTTCGAGTCCGAGTCGGTGGACTTGACGGGAGTTGACGATGGATCCTCCGCAACTGAAACAGTAGCCGAGAGTAGGGCAAAGATGATGAGCCAGAGGCGTGATGCAGACAATTCGATCTCCCGTTGATCAACGGTCAGGCTAGCGTCTGCTTTCCAGACTGTCCAGCAAGGAACCCCTCGCCTTTGATGCCGAATCGCTGTCACCGTCACAGTGTGATCGTCTTAAATTTCAAAAAGCGCGACGTATCCCGAGTGTCCGAAGGGGATCAACAGTTCGCGCCACCGGGGGGTTCTTCTGCAATAGCTGCTCGAAAACGGTGAGAAAGCGAGAAGGCGGTATGTGGGGCCACGCAGGGCTGCGTAGGGATTCGTCTGTGGGCGGAATCCCGGTCGGCCTGGCACCCTATTCAGGGAATTTGCGATAGCGCAGGTGTTCAGTGACCACGCTGAACTGATTGCCGCTCGGCCTCTCGAAGCATGCCGGCGGCGTGACAACAAGTGGAGCGGGTAGTGGGACGTGGTTGCGTCACACCGTCTGTAACGACTCGCGAACAGTCAGACGCCGGATGCCCGAGCGAGCCATGCCTTTGTGGACTGACATGATTGCAGAGCCCGCTTGTAGGCTTCACGTCCACTGGTGCGGACCATATAGGCCTGTTCTGCCTCGCCGAGGTCGACTCCTCCATTCCTTCGTGCCAACATTAAGGCGTAGGTCACCGAAATGTCCGCTGCCGTGAACCTCTGGCCGGCAAGATAGGGCGAGCGCTCGAGCTGTCGCGTCACCAACCTCAACCGGCTCTCAAACGTTTCCATCGCGTCGCGGGCGCTCCAGTTCTGCCGATCGGCCTCGGGCGCAAAATTGCGGGCGCTGCTGACGTAGTTAATGGGAACTGCGAGGCCGGCTTCCCCGAGATGAAGGAACTGTTGGTAGCTAGGGAAGGCGGCATCGTGCGACTCCGGCGCGAGCGGCGTTGGCCCATAGCGAGCGAGCAGATACTCCATGATCGCAATCGACTCGACCATTGTGACGTCGCCGTCCTGTATTGCGGGTATGAACCCCCCGGGATTGATCGCCAAAAACTCCGGGTCCTTCTCTACCCCGGCCAGCAGGTCCACCGACCTCAGCCGGTAGGCGAGCCCCATCTCCTCCAGCAGCCAGACGACTCGAAATCCCCTCCCCTCGCCGAAGACGACAATCATTTGTGGCAATCCTTGGTTTATGCGGCAGTCAGGAGAACGACGAACGGCCGGACCGGAATTCGACAAGTCTAAATTTTTCAACGACGACAGCCGTCTTAGGCTCGATGCACGGTTGCTGGGAACCCCTTGCATGCCGGCAATCCGTGTTACATACTGAACCATATGGTTCAGTATTATCGGGCCGGCTTCGATGCCTCGTTTGCCGCGCTTTCGGACGCCACCCGACGCGGCGTTCTGGAGCAGCTCGGGCGTGCTGATGCTTCAATCACGGACCTTGCCGATAAGTTCCACATGAGTGGGACGCACGCTTCGACGAGCTGGACAAGGTTGTTGAGGAACTGAAACGGAAGGAGAAGCTCGATGGACGCAAGAAGAGAGAGTGAGCCTACCCCCATCAAGAACCGCACGACGGTGGAACGGAAGTCAGAGCGCGAGCTAGTCGTTACGCGAACTTTCAACGCCCCGGCGCGCATCGTGTTCGAGGCGTGGACCAAGCCCGAGCTGTTCAGGCGGTGGTGGGTACCAAAGTCGTATGGCCTGACTTTGCTTTCGTGCGACAAGGACGTTCGTGTCGGAGGCACGTACCGTCTCGTGTTCAGCCACCCTGCTGCCCCGAACCCCATGGAGTTCTTCGGTCGATACCTCGATGTGACACCGCATTCGCGCCTCATCTGGACCAATGAAGAAGGTGGCGACAGTGGGCAGGTCACCACGATAACGTTCAAGGAAACAGACGGTAAGACGTTGCTGGTCATGCACGACCTCTATCCTTCGAAGGAAGCTCTCGACGATGCCATTGCCTCCGGGAGTACAGGGGGTACAAGCGAGACGTTCGAGCAACTGGACGAGCTTCTCGTCACCTTGGCCAGTTGCTGATAAAAGTGATGCTAGCGCTCGGAAATGATCATTACCCGATTCTTCTTGCCCTCCATATGGATTCCGGAATTCGAAGGAATGGTGCTTCTACCGTTGAGAAAGTACTTGGTATTGGGCATAGACTTTTCTCTCAAGATCAAATTCCAGCCTCTGTCCTTGGCTTCAATATCATAAATGACGCCTTGCGAGGTGCGCGCGCGCGAAAAGGAAATGAGATTCGCGCCAATCGGCAGGTCCTCGATGCTGATGTTCTCCCAGCCGGCGGGAAGGTGAGGTTCGAACACGATCGTCTTATTTCCCGCATCTGGCTGGATGCCGAAGACATGTTCGATCAATGGCAGCACGATACCGTAGCTGGTCCATGCGATCGTGAAGCAGCCATAGTCCGGCATCATTTCCGATATTGAGCCCGGAGATACGCGGTTGAAGGTTTGAACGATCCTGTCCACGTACCACATCGCTTCGTCAATTCGCCCATACTTAGCTTCCGCAACGGCTTGCACACCCGTGGAAATCGTCATCATCGAACGTCCCTCGACCGCAGAAAGGTAGGGGCCGTATTCTCCGCTGTTCTCTCGCCGGATCGTGTCCAGAAGCCGGATGGCCCGCACCCGCGGAGCGATGCCGGTTTCCATCGGTGTTGCGATAACCCAGTTCTTGTTGGTGATCCAGCTCCGCTCTCCCTCCGGCATCGCGGAGAATTCCGCCTCCAGCCGTTCATAATGGGCAATCAAGCTTTCATCCCGGGGGGTCTGCTTGCCCGCTGCGCGCCTGAGATCTATCTGCTTGATCGCACCTTCTGCTGCGCTGATCGCCTGTGACTTGTTTCCGTAGAAATCCCCGTACGTACCGTCCTGTTCGATCCAAAATCGTTGATTGATCCTTTCCTTCAGGTCGGAGGCCAGTCTCCTGTATCGATCTTCGGCGCCCGTGTCCTTCAGTACTTCGGCAATTCGTGCCGCAGCCTCCAGAGCCTGCTGCGTATATACCGCGACATCAATCAACTCCGCGTTCAAGCCGTAGACCTCCATGATTCCGTAACCTTCGGGGAACAGGTTCTTATTTTGGTCCATCTCGCCGAGGAGCCATTCGACACCCATCTTCATGGCGGGATACATCTCTCTGGCAAAATCCTGGTCCCCAGTCCATTCGAACAGCTTGCCGACCGTCATGATGAACTGCGCGGTCTCCTGGGTATTTCCTCTATTAGCCACCTGTCCGTCGGTCGTAATCTCATGCGCGATCCGACCGTTGGGGTTCACCTTGTTTGATTGGTCCCGCAACAACCGGAGCGTCTGCTTGGCTAGATCAAAGCTGCCGGTCGCCGTTAGCGCTTGCAGGGAGTACGTCTCGGTTCCGAACCACCATGGATATTCCGCGAAGCCGCCGCTGAGACCCCGGCCGATGCCGGGAACATCCCGGACTAGCCATTCCATGTTGATCCTGCTCCAGTTGTAGACTTGCTGCAGGCGCTGGTCCGGGATTCTTATGCGAGTCCGGTTGATAAGTGATCGATACTTCGCCACCTTCTCCGCCAGTAGCGCAGCATGGTGCTCCGCCAGATAGCGGTAGGTTTGAACGGCCTCACCCTGGCTGCTGCTCGAGCCTGAGATAACAAAGGTCAGGGTTGAGGTGGCATGTGCGCCAACTGTGACGGTGTGGTCGGATGCGGCCGTGACCCCACGGCCGTTCGTGCGGATCGGAAGTGGATCGTCAATTGGCCGCGCACCTGCGGGGGTGAGCGCACCCCAGACGCAAAACCAATTGTTATCCGTGTCCTTGGCGATAAAGACGCCATCGTTCGGGCTCCAATCGACGACATCCTGGCCATCTCGGATTCCGAGATGATCCGAATACCATCCAGGGCGCAGATCAGTCTTGACAGACCATTGAAAGCGCAACCGTCGCGCACGATCTGACGCGTTCCTGAAACGGTACTGGACGATCAAACCCTGCTGGTGATCCGGACTGAATTGGAAACGTTCGACATCCATATCGTCCAGCACCCGGCCATACTTGAACAGGTTGCCATACGGATAGGCAATCATCTCCGCACTTTCTGAGAGCACAATTTCTTCTTCAGTCCCTACCTCCGCGATCCGCGCCTGGAAGCCGTCGATGAGCTTGATCGGGGGCAGCCACAACCCGCCCATTTCACCCGGTATGTGATGACCTATATCAGGGAAATTTCCATCTTGTGTTCCGATCAGGTACGTCCTGTCGCCTGCAGTCACATAGGGTTGCTGCTTGGTTCTCCCCTCATTGCTGACGCCGGCGAGGATGTGCGCTGCATCGTCGTTGGCCGAGGGTGTGGTCGCATCGGACGAGACTTCCGCAGCGCGGGACTCGACCAGGGTGGCCATGAGAACAAGCGGCAGAAGCGCGGCCAGTACTGATCTTTTCATTGAGCTCCGATCGCCGCGAGTCTTCCCTAGACCTTCACCGTTCAAGGTCATGCGGTTCCATAAGGGAGCGAAACGGTGCGGGCTGGTCTGCAGCGAACTATGGACGTGAAGCGTCGCGGCCCGAACGGCCGGACCACTAAATCAAGGATTCCAGCCGTTTGAGGACTGTTGCGCTTGTTGTGAGCAACGATAGTCGGTCAGGCAAAAGACTCCCAAGGACTTGGATCCATAGAGACCGTTCATTTGCTTGGAGGCATAGGTGCCATTCATCAACAGGGTTGGATCGATATCGCTTTCCGTATAATGCAGGCTTCGAACCCCGTAGTTGGGTTCATAAAGCTGCGACGCGTAGTCTGTCGCGCAGGCCGAGAGCCCAAGACAGATAGTCAAGAGCGAAATTAGCCTCATGGTTTGGCTCCAAATTGGGTTAATAGCTCGACTTCGCAGAATTTAATAGCACGATCATGGAGTCGAGGCAACGTCCGCTGATAACAGGCGATCACGGTCGAACTACACGCCGGATAGCGGACGCTCGCGACCTACGCTAGCCTACTGTAATTCATAAGCCAATTGCTTGGAGTCGCGCATGGCCGCTTATCTCATCGTGGATACCTTACTTGATGATCCCGCTTTGTATGAGCAATACAAAGTGAAGGCTAGACCCTTGATCGAAAAGTTCGGGGGCGAATATTTGGCCAGGGGTGGGCGCATGAGTGTTCGGGAGACCGATCTTTGGTCACCCAGCCGATTGGTGCTGGTCAGGTTTCCGGATGTTGAAAGCGCGAATCGGTGTCTCGACTCGGTCGAATATCAGCAGATTCTTCCGATCAGCAAGAAGTCCGCACGTAGGACGGCAGTTGTCTTGGAGGGTGAGTAAGCGAAAGGTCTTCACGCGCTGGGGCACGCCCGTTTTTCGGTATGCAACGCAACGGATAGAGATAGCCGCATCAGGGCACTATTTCTCGCAGCACCGCTCCGATTTCAGCGTGGATGACGACATCCGCCCTGCCATCCATGGCGGTCGGCTCGCGGTTGACAATGGCGAGGGCGGCGCCGCTCGACTTTGCGACCATCGGTAGTGCCGCGGCGGGATAAACCAGCAGCGATGAGCCGAGCACGAGAACCAAGTCGGACCCACGCGAGGCGGCTTCGGCACGGCGCATCGCTTCGACGGGCATCGGCTGACCGAACGAAATTGTCGCCGACTTGACGATGCCGCCGCACGCTCGGCAGCTTGGCAGCGTGCCTTGCTCCAGAAATGGGTCGCGCAAGTCAGCTAACTCGTGTCGCAGCCCGCAGATGAGGCACGTGGCATAGCTGGCGTTGCCATGAAGCTCTATCACCTGACGCGAGGGCACGCCGGCATCCTGGTGCAGATTGTCCACATTCTGCGTGATCACGAGGCCGACCTTGCCGATCTCGACCAGACGCGCAATGGCAAAGTGGCCGTCATTCGGTTTGGCGCCTACCCAGCCGGCTGTCCCCGAAAAGGTGCGCTTCCAAGCCTCGCGCCGCGCGTCTTCGTTGTGCAAAAATGAGTCGAAGTCGATCGGTTTCATTCGGCTCCAGACACCGCCTGGGCTACGGAAATCCGGTATGCCGGATTCAGTCGACATGCCGGCGCCGGTGAAGATAACGGTTCGTGCCGATTCGGCAAGAAGCGCAGCGAGGCGGGAGATCGCCGACATGACTGTGTTATGCAGAATGCCAAGAATGCGGGGCAAGCATATTCTGTTTAATAGCTCCAAATTAACCGACAGACGGCATGCAGGCATTCTCGCACATCACTTGTGACGATCCGCTGTCCCTGCTCCGCTGCGGTCCAGCCAGTGCATCCATGCACTGTCGTTCGCAGGCATGCTGCTCACCCTTGCACTTGCTCGACGACGGCGAGCCAGGCGCGCGAGCCCGGCTCGCCTCACGGATTTCGAGCACAGTCCCTCTCAATCCGTTGCACCTTCCTAGGTGCAATGCCGAACTGGCCCGATCGAATTACGGACTCACCGGGATGTTCGCAACGGATTGAGGACGTCGAGGCCCGAAAAGTGCTTTTCATTGTCCGTTACAATTACGCACTCGTTCGCTTCGGCGACGGCAGCGACAATCATATCCAGGTCGCTTCTGACAGACCAGTGCCGCCGTCATTGCCATCGCAAACACGATCCTAGTTCGCGTACAGGGAGTGTCCGCTGGGATGCGGTGGGTGTCAAAGTCACACGGTCGCGGGAGCAATCTCTCGTACGATGCGTTTGGCATTGCTGATTTCGGCCACGCGCAGGTCATAGGCCGTCTGAAGGTTTAGCCAGGAGCGTGCATCGCCGCCAAAATAACGAGCGAGGCGCATGGCGGTGTCGGCCGTCACGCCTCTGCGCTCACGCACAACATCATTGATACGCGGGGTCGGCACGCGCAGGGCCTTGGCGAGTGCATTGACGCTCATGCCAAGCGGTTTCAAGAAGTCCTCTCGGAGAACTTCACCCGGATGGACCGGCCGCATTCCATTCTTAAACATCGTGTTCACCATTAGTGATAGTCCACCATTTCAACGTCGGTCGGACCTTCTGACGTCCAGCGAAAGCACAGGCGGAACTGGTCGTTGACTCGAATGCTGTATTGACCCACCCGCGCTCCCTTCAGCGGCTCAAGCCGATTGCCGGGCGGAGAGCGCAAGAATTCGAGCGTATTTGCAGCATCCAGTTGTGCCAGCTTGCGGGTAGCCACTTTGGCGACGTTGGAAAATCGCTTGCATTTGCCTCTCTCAAATAGGGCCCGAGTATCGTCACATCGGAAGCCTTTGATCATTGGCGAATGATATAACGCATAACGTTAAGCGTCAAACGCAGGCAAAGCAGTGGCGATGAGGAAGTCTCACGGTAACGATCTTGGACGATAGGCTGAGCTGCGCAGAACTCGGCCGGGATGATTGCCGGTGGGCACTGCGTTGTCGATAACCCATTCACCGGAGACCATGACGGCGGGAATGCCGAGCGGTGGCGCCTCCGGTGCATCGATGGTCGACTGATCGATCACGACGGCGGGGTCGAAGAGCACGAGGTCGGCAATGTACCTTGCGCGATGCGGCAGCACCCTGTATGCCAGCTGTGAAATTCTGCACGATTGCCCGTGACGTTGGCGGGACGTCTAGGGTTGGAAGCCCACTTCTCGTTGATGCCGCATCGCAAGAATCCGCACTTCATCGGTGGCAATGACAAAGCGATATAGGGCGACGTATCCGGAATGGCCGTAAGAGATTATTAACTCGCGCAATTCACCTTCGAGGCGTCGGCCTACCAGCGGGTGCGCGGCGAGATTGTCGACTGCGGATCGGATCGCCGCGACTGCATTTTGTGCGGCGTCGGGATTCTTGTCGCGTAGAAATTGGAAGGCGCGTTCGATGTGATCGAGAGCGTGCCTCGAATAGACTACCGTTGCCACGGTTTAGGCCGTTGGGCTTTGCCATCCTGGCTAAGGCGTTGCATCCAGGCGTGGACGTCGTGCGCGCGGTAGACCTCACCTGTCTCGTCGATTTCGGCGTCCGCGGCCAGCGCCTCTTTAACCAGGCTGCGGATCTGTTCTTCGTACGCGGCATGCCGTTCGACGGCTTCGACGATCAGACTGTGGGCGGAACGGCCGGTTTGCTTTGCCAGCACGCCCAGGCGAGCGCGAAGTTTGGGAGGAAGACGGATTGTGGTTGTGGCGGCCATGATAGCTCCGGTACTCAAGAACACAGGCACAAATGTAGCACAACTGTACGATACCCGTCGAAATCAGTTGGAGCCGTGCCCAAGATAGGTTGTCATTGCTTGAATACTTTAGGCGCGGCCGCGTCCCACGGATAAAGGCGGTGCCGATGCGTTGTGGGTTGTTCATGCCGTGCCCTTTAGCGTTTGGGTTCTTGAGCAATTAGAAGCGCGGACGGCCAAGAATATCGAGGGGAGAAAGGCGTGCGAGACAGGAGAAATGGCGGTCGGTTTCGGCCAACGCGCGAGCATTGGCAGTGCCAGAGTGCCTACGGCAAAGCGAACACGCGCGGCCTGCGCTAAACTGACGTTGATGTTTAGGGAACCCAGCCGCTGCGAGAAATCGTGAATGGATATTCATCCACCCCACCGACCCATCCATACGGTGAAGGATTTTTTGCTTCATCTCCTGACGATCACCGTGGGTTTGTTTATCGCACTTTCGCTAGAGGCGGCGGTGGAATCTCTCCACCACCGGCACTTGGTGCGTGACGCGCGCGAAAATCTGCACCGCGAAATCACCGCCAACCATCAGCAGTATGCGATGAATGCGAAGTGGGTTGCTGAGAACCGCGAACAGCTTGCTCGCGACATCGACCTGTTGCGAGACCTGCGCAAGGGCAAAAAATTTGACCCTGCCAATCTTGGCTGGCTCTGGCAGTGGAATTCCTTCAGTGGAGTCGCTTGGAGAGCCGCGCGCGACAACGGTGCGGTCTCTTACATGGACCCCGAATTAATTTCCTCTTACTCGTGGATCT
>Ga0193716_1002478_pt1 | contig 10363 bp, 8 predicted proteins | sample U2c1metaG_FD_145901 | JGI IMG/M metagenome (GOLD analysis project Ga0193716, IMG submission 145901) | Soil microbial communities from a riparian zone of the East river system, Colorado, United States - U2c1 | ecosystem: Environmental > Terrestrial > Soil > Riparian zone | place: USA: East River...
AATATTCCTTACTCGCTTCCGACATTACGGGATCGGCGATAACTGCGCTGTACTCTTAGCGGACGAAGATAGGCTCAGCGAGGCGCTCGAGTCAGCGGCCGTGTATGGCGCAAGTAAATGTCGCCTTCAAGAAGTGATTCTTAGCGCCGATCTCCTATGGAATTTTTGCTGCACACTCAAACCGCCGCTCCTATCTATGTTCCGCCGGCGCGCTCTCATAGATCTAGACCCCGGCCTAGTGCAAGTTCCAGCATTGTCGTGTGACTTTGGACTTTCCAATCATGACATTTTTTTAACTGTCGGGAGCAATATGAGTCAGCCGGATTGCCAGGTTCCCGACGTCGGACATACGTGGCACTCCTTCATGCCATTTGTCCATCTTCCAAGTTGGAGCGCTGCACCGGATCCGGGACATGAGGCGCCATTTAGTTCCATCACACAATGGACATGGAATAAAGCTGAAATTTATCATCACGAGCGAGTACTCAACATATCGAAACGTGACGCCTTCCTTCGCTACCTCGAAATGCCTCGCAGAACCGGCCGCAGCTTCGAGCTCGCAGCCAACATTCATCGAAGAGACATAACCGGAGATCGCGAACTACTGCTTGGCATGGGATGGAAATTGGTAAATCCCCACCAGGTCGCGATTTCACCGCCCGCCTATCAAAATTATCTGAAGAACTCTCGGGCCGAATTTTCTTGCCCTAAACCTATCTATCGCGAGCTCAAGACCGGTTGGCTGAGTGACCGGAGCGCCGCCTATCTCGCGACCGGAAGGCCCGTGCTCGCCGAGGACACTGGTTTAAAGGGTCATATTCCCACTGGCAGCGGCTTGATAACTTTCACGGATTCGGACGAAGCAAGTGAAGGGGTGGCCGAGATCGACGGAAACTATCCATTCCATGCGCGCGCCGCTCGTGAACTGGCCGAAGAGTATCTCAATGCCGAAAAATCACTGCCGGCCATGCTCAGCGCATGTGGCTGGTAAGCGCAAACGTCCGAGCCGGAGCGACGCTCACTGCGGGACTGTTCTTTGTCCTTGTGTTTATCACCCAGGGCGTCTTTTTTATCCGCGCCAACGCGCCCACTTATGACGAAGCGATGCACCTCGCCTCGGGGTATTCTTATCTTGCAACCGGAGATTTTCGCCTTGAGCCGCAAAATCCGCCGCTGGTGAAACAATACCTAGCCCTGCCGCTTTTTTTGATTCATCGGCTTCCTTTTCAAACCGACACGCAACATTGGCGTGACGGCATTGATTTTTTTGTCGGTCAGGACTTCCTCTATCACTCGGCGCTTCCCGCGGATCAAATGCTCCGGTTAGCGCGCCTGCCTAATTTGTCGATCGGAGCTTTGCTGCTTGTTCTCATCGGCTGGTGGGCATTCCGGCTTTGGGGCGCGAAGGCGGCAATGCTGGCCACGGCGCTTGCGTGCTTTGAGCCCAACTTCGTTGCCCATTCGTCTCTCGTGACTACGGACATCGGAGCGACGCTGTTTATTTTTCTGACGGTCTACCTTTTATGGGAATATTTTAGTTCTCCGGCTTGGTGGCTTTTAGGGGCCGCCGGTGTGTCTCTGGGGGCGGCTTTGGTTTCCAAGTTTTCTGCCATTGCGCTTATCTTAATAGTCGGTTTGATCATCGCGGTACAACTGATCTCAACGCGCGGACAGTCGCGCGCTTTTTTGCCGCGCCGGCATCCAAGCCGGCTCGGCGCTCGAGTTCTCGACGCCACCGCGGCCGTTTTGTCGATCGCGTTTTTTGCCGCTCTGGTGATTCCCTCAGCTTACTCTTTCCAAGGATTTCAACCGTGGTTCGCCGGCCTGGAACGATTTCTGCAGCTGGCGCAGGAAGGGCAGCCGGCGTTTTTCTTAGGAGAACATTCCTACCAGGGCTGGCGGAGCTATTACCTGATCGCTTTCCTGATCAAGACGCCGCTCGGCAGTTTGATACTGGTGGCTGTTTCGCTGCTCTTTTGCCGGACCGGCCGCTCCCTTGAACGCGGCGAAATGATTTTTCTTTTCATCCCGGTGCTCGTCATCCTGCTTGCCACCCTGCAAGCAAAGGTGAATATCGGCTTGCGCCATATTCTTCCGATCTACCCTTTTCTCTTCGTTCTCGCGTCGCGGCTCGCGACAATCCAGTCCCGGCGCGGTTGGCCGATGCATGTGTTGATCGGCGTTCCGCTGATCTTGACTATTGTCTCTTCGCTCAAAGTCGCGCCGCACCAGCTGGCTTATTTCAATGAAATGATCGGTGGTCCGGATCAGGGCTATCGTTATCTGGTAGACTCGAATCTAGATTGGGGACAGGACTTGAAAGGCGTTAAGGCTTACATGGACAAGGAGAAACTTCCGATTATTTATTTGTCTTATTTCGGCACGGCGCCACCATCTTACTACGGCATTAATTATCAATACGTGCCCGGAACCTGGCCATTGGAATGGCCGTTACCCGCCGAAAGCATTCGAGCTACAGAGCCCCGAAAGATTTTGGCGATCAGCGTTTACAACCTGCAAGACGTTGCAACCGCCCATGATCCGCTCTTTCGTTGGCTCTTGGTCCGCAAACCCGTAGCAAAGATCGGCTACTCTATCTTTGTCTACGATCTTACCAACGACCCTGACGGTTTAATGCAATTGGAAAAAACTTACGCCAAGGCAGGGATCGAGCCTCCACTGTGATTTTGTCCCGGTTCCCGCTGGCTCTTTGATGTAATCGTTACTTGCTCGACGTGCCGATCTGGTGTCGCCCGGTCGGTGCGATTGCGAAAGCATATTTTGCGCCGCTGGACGAGTGAACGAGTCCTCGATTACCCGGCCAATGCGGTGACTTTGTCGCGCATAGGAAGGGTCGGATTGCCTCGAGCCGATTCCGGCACAGCGGTCACTTCCACGATGGAGGAAGGGCCGGCCCCATTAGCGCGCACCAAAAGTTGGCGAGTATGAAAAGCACGCAGCGTCGCGCGATGGCCTACGCTGAATACAGTCGTGCCGCCAAGCCGCTCGTGCACCAGTCGATACAGACGCGCCTCCGTGGGCTCGTCCACTGCCGAGGTCGCCTCATCAAGGAAGAGCCAACCGGGCTGCTGCACCAGCGCACGGGCAAAGGCGATCCGCTGCTGTTCACCGGGGGAAAGTTGAAGCGCCCAATGGCCAGAGTCGTTGAGCCGCTCGGCGAACGCAGGGAGCCCGACTGCCGTTAGCGCCTCCCGCAGGGTCGCATCATCAAGCCCGCCGGTTGGCGTCGGGTAACTCACCACTTCCCGGAGCGTACCGATCGGCAGGTAGGGCTTTTGCGGAAGAAAGAGAATCTGCGCGCCGAGCGGTTGGCGGATATTGCCCTGGCCAAAAGGCCAAATTCCCGCGATAGCACGGATCAGCGTGCTCTTGCCGGACCCCGAAGCTCCCCCTAAAAGAACTGTGTCGCCGCGCTGGAACGAGAGATTCACATTGGCGATGAGCGGTTGACCATCAGGCAAATGAAGATCTACACCCTCCACAGCGAAATGAGCGGCAGGCCCATCATCAACGCGGCACAGACCGCCGCCATTCGCCGCCTGAATCAGCACCAGCTCTAGCGCGCGTTCGAACCCGGAGAGCCTCTCGACCACCGAGCACCATTCGGCGATCTGCTTATAGGACTGGACAAAGAAGCTGAGAGCATCCTGTAGCTGGTTGAACGCTCCAACCGTCTGCATGAGCCCTCCGAGTGCAATCTCGCCTCGGAAGTAGCGCGGAGCCGCCATGACGGACGGGAAAATCCAGGCCCCTTGGGCATAGCCTGAAGTGAAGCCAGTCAACCGCTTCTGTCGGCGCATGATGCCCCACCAATTGGCCACTACCGCTTCGAATCGTTCACGGAAAGAACGTAACTCGTCCGCCTCGCCGCGGTAGAGCGCGACTCCCTCGGCGTTCTCGCGAAAGCGCACGAGGCGGAACCGGAAGTCGGCTTCACAACGCTGCTTGTCAAAATTTAGGCCCACGAGGGGGCGACCGATCCAGTCGGTGAGCCAAGTCCCGCCGATAGCGTACAACATGGCCGCCCACACCATGTAGCCCGGCAAACTAAGAGAGAACCAGCCAAGCGGGACGGTGAACGTCCCGGAGAGCGCCCAGAGGATTCCCATAAAAGCAACCATCGATACCACCGCCCGCAATCCTCCCATAACAAGAGTGAGGGTATGGGAAACCAGCAGGTGAACGTCTTCACTGATGCGTTGGTCGGGATTGTCGGTGTCACGCGCGTCGAGCTGCATCCGATAATAAGCTCCATCGGCCAGCCAAGCGCGAAGGTATCGCTCGGTAAGCCAGCGCCGCCAGCGGATCTCGAGCATCTGATTCAGGTAAAGCTGATAGACGGCGAAGACGATATAGATACCGATTAGCCACGACACGCGGAGCAGTTGATGGAGAAAGGCGGTTTGGTCTCTATTCTCAAGGGCGCTGAAGAATGCTTTATTCCAATAACTAAAGAGCACACTGATGTGAACCATTCCGAGAGTGAGTCCGATCACGACGACGAGCAGGCCCCACGCCGCCAAGCGATCCTCTGAAGACCAGTAGGGTCGGATGATGTCCCATGCCGTCGGAAGTAGTTCCCACAGTCGAGTTTTGGATGAATCTTTCGTAGGATTGGCAGTGGCCGCGCTATCCGTCTCCGGAAGGAGGGCATCCCCCGCGGATTCTTGCCGATCGGTAACGTTAGAATCTTTCCGTTTGTTTCTGTTATAGAGCCGCCAGCGCACGAGTCACCTCCGGAGATTCTTTGTGTGTCACTTTTCCGTTTGGCGATTCGCCGATTTCTCGTAACAAGACCGCCAAAGTAGCGGCTCGTGCCTGTCGGTTGGACACGACTGAACCCGCTGTGATGCACACGGCATCCCAAAGGGGATTCGCGCTGTTCTTCACGGATTTCCGCCAATCAAGCCGTTCTAAGAGCCTGAGTTTTCCCCGCCAGTCTCTAGGATATTTTTCGAGCAACGTTCTGCCGACGCCCCCGAGCGCACGCAAAACAACCGCATGAGTATTGATTTTCTCTTGGCGCAGTTCGGCAGCGCTAAGTTCGCCATTTTTGACTTTCTGCCAGTCGCCAATGATCTTTGAAAGCTCTGTCCAGTATTCGACCGCCCTCTCGAGAATTTCTGCGTAGACCGGTGATCCTTGTTCAGCGATTTTTTTACCCAGCAATTCTTCGTTGGCTTCGTACAAAGCGGAGATGGTAAAAAGCTTCGGCGACCGCCGCGGAATCGTTATCTTCTCTTTATCCACCATGTCTCGGAAAACGTCGACCTCTTCGACCAACTCCATGGTCAGCGCGGAAAGGTTATCTCGACGATCATAAAGCATCCCCAGCGACTTTGACGTCTGCTGCACGAAGCGGTTTAAATCTGAGAACATCTGCTGAAGCCGTTCCAAACTTTCCGTCTCAAAAAGAAGCACCGAGATTTTTTCCTTCCCGAGCGCCGGATTCTCCTTGAGTGCCGCAGCAATCGCCGCGCACCGATGCTGGCCATCGTTGATAATAAACTCCAAGTTTTCGAGCTCCATCTCTAAAGTTCCAACGTCGGAGTTCTCATCTGAAGAAATAAACTTAACCGGACAAGAGTAAGAAGCGGTGATCGATGAAAACAGGAACCCATCATCATTTTCGAGTATGTACCTCGTGATGTCCGGAACCCGGGCCTTATTCAACACCCTTTGCGCCTGCAATTCCGGCGTGCAGCCGGTCCAATCGTTGAATTTGAATAAATGAGGAATCTCGGAAAGCGGAACCAGTAGCGAATAGTACTGCCGCCCACCCATGTTTCCTCTTATGACAGGAAAAGTAAGTTTCATATTATTTGTGAGCTCTAAGAATCTTGCCTAACAGCTGTCTTTCTAACATTCGATCAGCTGCTTCGCAATAGATGAAGAGCTGATTCGTTAATTTTATACAGCTTAAGAGAATTTTGAAAGCAGCTGTCTACATAAGAATCGAGAGCTGTAAGTTTATGTAAACTTTTGATTTATATACATAATCTGAGAAATCGGCAAAGCCGGCCAAGGACGCGCGTAAGCTGATTGAGGGGAATCCCCGCCGGTCGTCGAAGGAGGGTTGGGCTGTACAAGTAGGTCGAGGCATTCGCTTCGAGAGCCGCAAGTCCATGTCTTAATCTTCAGGCCGATCTCGAAGGCTCCCGCCAGCAGATCGAACGCCACCCGTCGATTTTGCGACCTGCCAAGTAGTCCATGCGCGCGCCGGAAGATCGCGGCGACCGGCTCGTGCCGCTCGCCTAACACCAATTTTCCAGTGGCAATTGCGGGCGACGGAGTAAGACGGCCCGATTCAACCGAGCTCTTTGATCGCCTGCTGCAAATAGCTTTGATCGATATACCTAAACGGATCCGGCGGCGCGCCCTTGATCTGGTCGGCGTAGATTTGCATGGTGAATTTCAATCCTTCGAGATTGATCTCCGCGTTGGGATGCCAGATGCGATTGGCGATGTAGTACTCCCAGCCGCGGCGCGCCAGCTCCGGTTTGAGGGGAATTTCCTTGGTGAGGAAATCGATTGCAGCTTCTTTGTTGGCGTAGAGCCAGCGATGGGCGCGCACGGCGCCTTTGAGGAACCGAACCAGCAACGAACGATTCCTTTCCGCCCAGCCGCGCTTCACCGTGAGAAACGACAATTGATAGTTAGGAAAATAATCTCTGAAGTAGCCGAGGACGTTAAAACCCTGCCGTTCGGCGTCGTAGTCCAGTGGGACGACCAGATAAGTCGCGCCGATTTGACCCGACGTCAGCGCCGCGAGATTAAAACTGCCGCCGCCCACCGCCAGCAGTTTGTAATCCGCGGGATAATCGAGCCCGTTGTTTTTCAGAATTCGCTTCAGAACATTGGTGGCGCCGGAAGTGAGAACTTGCACGCCGATGGTCGCGCCGCGCAGATCTTTGATGCTCTTGTAATTCCTTACCGCGACGAGCGCCTGGGTCAGACCGTTCACCACCCCGCCGACCGCCAATAGATCGGCGCCGCTCGCCGCAGCGCCAATAGTCGCGTCCGCCGACCCGAGCGCCAGATACAACGACTCGCTCACCAGCGCTTGCATGGTAATCGCGGTGCCACGTAGCAAAACCGGCTGCACCTCCAGGCCGCCATCGTCGAAGAACCCTTTCTTCGTCGCCAGCCAGAACATATTAGTGCCGATGGTTTTAGTTCCTACGCCGACGGGAAACTTGATTTTGTCTTGCGCTAGCCCAGCGGAGATACCCACTCCGAGCATGACGCCGATCGATAGAACTAAAACAAAGATTTTCTTCGATTGTCGCATGGGCAATCAAACCTCCCATCTAGATGTTCTATCCTCCTGTTGCACCGCCGAGCGGCGAGCAGCACACCATAGGTGATCCGCGAGATCAGCGTCAAGATGAAAATGACCGCCCGGCATGCAACCAAGTCGCTGAATCCACCTTGACAGCGACGCAGCGATCATGATCTACGAAAATCGACCGTTCAGCAGAGAGTTCTTTTCATGAGATCGCGTGCAAAGCCGGACTTTCTCCTCGCCTTTCTTCTGTGTTGGGGAATGAGTCTCGCCGGCCCGGCCCAAGCGCAAAAACTGCGCGTTGCCTACACCGCTTTTGCCGGGACCTTTACGATCCTGTGGGTCGGCAAAGACGCCGGCTTGTATCAAAAGCACGGCGCCGATATAGAACTGCTCTACATCGGTTCCAGCACCAAAGCTGTTCAGGCGCTGCTCGGCGGTGATATCGATATTTTGTATAGTGCCGGCGGCGCGGTGGTCGACGCCAATCTCGCCGGCGCCGACCTGACGATGATCGGCTGCCAGTACGAGCGCGGCCAAACCTCTTTCTTCACGACGGCGGCCGTCAATAGCATCGCCGCGCTCAAGGGCAAAGCCGTGGGCGTTACCCGTTTCGGTTCCTTTTCCGACTTCGTCGCGCGCCACGTGCTGAACAGATCCCGTCTTTAGCCAAACAAAGACGTCGCCCTGATCCAGCTCGGCGGCACCCTCGAAATCATCGCATCGATGGAAAAGAACTTGATCCAGGGCGGCTCGATCTCGTTGCCGCTATCGTTGAAAGCGCGCCAGCTCGGCTTCCGCGAGCTGCTCACAACGGAAAGCCTGGCTCTGCCCTTCGACTATGGCTGTTTTATCGTCAAGAGCGCGCAAGTGCGCGCCAAACGCGAAGAGCTAAAGAAAGTTCTGCGCGCCACGGTCGCGGCCTACGACCTGGCGCTCCGAGATCCAGTCTTCGCCAAGAAAACCATCGGTAAATACACTCGGACCGACGATGGCGAAACCCTCGACGCGACGTACAAGGAGAACGTTAAGGATTACGCTTTGCGGATTCCCTACGTTTCTCCGGCAGGATTGAAGTCGATCGTCGACTTTCGCGCCGAAGGCGCTGCCGAGGTAAAAAAACTGACGCTGGAAAAAATGTACGACAACTCGCTGCTGCAGGAAATTGAAAAGGAATCCCCGGCGGCCAAATAGAAAGACCTGAAACATGAAAATCGGATTGTTCGATCACATGCAAAAGCACGACGAGCCGGCGCGCTCCTATGTCGATCTCTACAAAAGCCATCTGGCCGTTGTCGAATTCGCCGACCAGGCGGGCATGGATTTTTATTTTGTCGCCGAGCATCATTTCGACATGGGCTTCTCGGAGTGTCCGAGCCCGGGAAGTTTTCTCGGCGCGGCCTCGCAGCGAACCAAGCAGATTCGTCTGGGCCCGCTCGTCTATGTGCTCCCGTTGTGGAATCCGATCCGCGTCGCCGAAGAAGTCGCCTTGCTCGACAATCTCACCGAAGGCCGCCTCGAGTGCGGCTTCGGCGCCGGCATCGGCCCGTTCACCTTCGCCGCCTACAATATTCCCTGGGATCAAAAACGCGAGATGACTCTGGAAGCGCTGCAAATTATCAAGGGCATCTGGACCCACGAATCGTTCAGCTTCGAAGGGCGCTACTTCAAGTGCAAAGACATCGACTTGTCGATCCCGCTCGTGCAAAAACCCCATCCGCCGCTGTGGATGCCGACGCGCAGCAAAGACTCCATCGAAGAAGCGGCGTCGAACGGGATGAGCACGGTGCAATGGGTACCATCGGGAATGAAAGCAGTGCGCAAGGCTTTTGACGAATATCGCAAGGCCTATCGGCGTGCGCGGCCCGTCGGCAAGAAACCGCACATGGGCTTGATGCGCGAGATCTACGTCGCCGAAAGCGACCAGCAAGCGCGCGCCGAAGGCGAATATCACTGGAAGAATTTCTGGGAGCGCCGCGGCGGCGCCCGTACTTACGGTGCCCACGGCTCGACCGGTTTATCGACGATCCTCGACGGCAGCCGCCGGCAGGAACTGATGGACATGGAACACTCGATTGCCGAAGGATCGTTTATCTGCGGTGCGCCGGAAACCGTCGTTGGACAAATAAAGAAGATCGCCACCGAAGCGGGCGCCGATACCTTCCTCGGCGAGTTTACCTTCGGTGAATTGACTCAGCGTCAGGCGATGAATTCACTTGGGCTCTTTGCCGAACGGGTGATGCCTGAGCTCAAACAATGCGACATCGATGCATTAAATTTACCTCAGGCCGAAGACTAACCCCGTCGACGGCTCAAAGGATTCAGCTTGGCGAATTCCGTCCCAATCTCGGAGGAAACATAGTGAAGAAAACACTTTTGTTTATGACGTTGATTGCCGCCGCGCTGTTGGTGTCGTCGCTCCACGCGCAAGACGCCAAACTGGTCGCAGCCGCGAAGAACGAAGGCAAGGCGGTCGTCTACGGCTCGCTCGAAACCGAGAGCGCCGATGCGATTTTTAAAGTGTTCCGGCAAAAGACCGGTATCGAGCTCGACTACTGGCGCGCCTCGTCGACCAAAGCCATGGACCGCGCCCTCAGCGAATATCGCGCCGGCCGACCGCTCTTCGATGCTGTGTTGACCAACGACAACCCCATACAGATCATGTTGAAGGAAGGCATCTTCGCCAAATACGATTCGCCTCAGCCAAAGAATTTACCAAAGAGTCCATCGATCCCGGGCTCGGGCCGCGTTATCGCAACGTGGTGATCGGCATCCTTTATAACAAGAGCATAATCAAACCCGCCGACGCGCCCACATCCCTCGAAGATCTGCTCAAGCCCCAGTTTCGCGGCAAGATCGTCATGCCCGATCCGACGCAACACACGACCACGGCGCAATGGCTCGCCAGCCTGGAAAAACTGCTGGGCAGAGAAAAGGCCGATAAATACATTCGCGATGTGGCCGCCATGAAACCGATCTTTGTCGAATCGCTTTTGCCCGCTGCCGAGCGCGTCGCCAGCGGCGAGACCCCGCTTGGAATAGCTTACGCGGTGCGCC
>Ga0193716_1002479_pt1 | contig 10362 bp, 10 predicted proteins | sample U2c1metaG_FD_145901 | JGI IMG/M metagenome (GOLD analysis project Ga0193716, IMG submission 145901) | Soil microbial communities from a riparian zone of the East river system, Colorado, United States - U2c1 | ecosystem: Environmental > Terrestrial > Soil > Riparian zone | place: USA: East River...
CCCGTGGCCGCATATGTCGCTCGACGAGCGCGCCGCCATCCTCGGCGCCGCCGTGAAGATCATGGAGGAGCGCGCCGACGAGCTGAAGTTCCTGCTGGCCGCCGAGACGGGTCAGCCGCCGACCATCGTCGACATGATGCAGTACGGCGCGGCGATGGCGTCGTTCAACTTCTACGTCGGTGCCGCGGACAAGTTCACCTGGCAGGACATCCGCGACGGCATCTACGGGCAGACCCTGGTGCTCAAGGAACCGATCGGCGTCGTCGGCGCGGTCACGGCGTGGAACGTGCCGTTCTTCCTGGCTGCCAACAAGCTGGGCCCCGCGCTGCTGGCCGGCTGCACCGTCGTGCTCAAGCCCGCCGCCGAGACCCCGCTGTCGGTGTTCGCCATGGCCGAGATGTTCGCCGAGGCCGGGCTGCCCGAGGGCGTGCTGTCGATCGTGCCCGGCGGGGCGGAGACCGGTCGCGCGCTGACCGCCAACCCCGAGCTGGACAAGTTCACCTTCACCGGCAGCTCGGGCGTCGGCAAGGAGGTCGCCAAGATCGCGGCCGAGAAGCTGAAGGCCTGCACGCTGGAGCTCGGCGGCAAGTCCGCGGCGATCATCCTCGAGGACGCCGACCTCGATTCGACGCTGCCGATGCTGGTGTTCTCCGGCCTGATGAACTGCGGCCAGGCGTGTGTGGGTCAGACCCGCATCCTGGCGCCGCGGTCGCGCTATGACGAGGTCGTGGAGAAGTTGTCCGCTGCCGTCGCAGCCATGCCAATCGGCTTGCCCGACAACCCCGGCGCCATGATCGGCCCGCTGATCTCCGAGAAGCAGCGCGAGCGCGTGGAGGGTTACATCAAGAAGGGCGTCGAGGAAGGCGCCCGCATCGTCACCGGCGGCGGCCGCCCCGAGGGCCTGGACAGCGGATGGTTCGTTCAGCCAACGGTTTTCGCCGACGTGGACAACTCGATGACCATCGCCCAGGAGGAGATCTTCGGGCCGGTTCTCGTCGTGATCCCCTTCGACACCGAGGACGACGCGATCCGCATCGCCAACGACTCGGTGTACGGCCTGGCGGGCAGCGTGTTCACGCAGGACTTCCCGAAGGCCATCGAGATCGCGAAGAAGATCCGCACGGGCACCTACGCGGTCAACATGTACGCGTTCGATCCCGGCGCACCGTTCGGTGGCTACAAGAACTCCGGCATCGGCCGCGAGAACGGGTGGGAAGGCATCGAGGCGTACTGCGAGGCCAAGAGCGTGCTGCTGCCGTTCGGCTACACGCCGTAATCCTCTCGGAGTTCATCTCGCCGCCAGCCGATTGCCAGCTTGGCGTAATACCTTGAGCGCTCCTGTCCGGAGCACTCGAAGGAGTCACGCATGGCGGTATCCGTTGACCTGGCCAAGGCACTCGACAAGGCGTACGAGGACAAGTCGCTCAAGGAGATCCTCGACGCGTCGCCCGCGGCACTGGCCGGGGTGACCGACGCCGACGCCAAGCACCTCGAAGAGGCGTTCAACATCAAGACCGTGCGCCAGTTCGGTGAGAACAAGTACTTCGCGATCGCCGCAGCGCTGGCCGCGGTGGAGAAGGCCGGCTAGCAGCGGGCCGTCAGCCGGGCGCGGGGTCCCCGAGCGGACCCGGCGCTTCGGCCAAGCGGGGCAGCGGCGTATCCGCCTCGGGCTTGCTGGTGAACAGCTTGGCCGACGCGGACACCGGCCCGATGACGTAGGACCGCCGCACTTGGTGGCCTCGAGTCGCATTGCAGTCGTAGTTCATTGGCAGCCCGGATGTCGACGTCGGTGACCAGACCAGGTCGACGTCGACGGTGACGTGGTCGGTGCCCGCTCCCTGCACGTTCGGCCCCAGCTCGCACGGTGCCGGGGGCGGCGGGTTGCCCGCCGGGATCTTCGACGCGACCTCGGGCGCCCAGAAGTAGACGGTGGCGATCAGCGTGCCGTCGGGTTGCGGGCTGGTGAGGTAACCGATCATGGCCAGCGACCCGCGGGTCATCACCGGCGGAGGCATGAATGCGGTGGGCGGTGGCAGCGAGAATGTCGTCGACGGGTACGTCGGGCGCGTAGACGTCGTCGACGCCGGGTCGACGGAATCGGGTCTGGTGAAGGCCAGCGCCGCCAATAGCACTGTGAGCGCGGTGGTTCCGATGGCGCCGAGCCGGTAGGCGAAGTCGCTGGGCTCGTTGGCCTCGGGGTTGCGGAACTTCCAGCTCTCCGTGGCACGCCACAGCTCTCGGGGCTTGAACCACATCAGGAAACTGAGGGGTACGCCGATCAGCAGCACCACGATGCCGAATCCCATGCGTCGACCCTAGGGCGGTTCGGCGCGCGATTCTGACACCCAATCGACTAGAAGGACGCCTCGCTGAGGTCCATCGCCGTCAGGTCGACGGACTCGACCATCCTGCGCTCGGCCGACAGCCGTGGGAGCACGTTCTTGGCGAAGAAGTTCGCCGCGGTGACCTTGCCCTCGTAGAAGGCACGATCCCGGTCGGAGGGGCCTTCGTCGATCGCCTTCAGCGCGACCTCGGCGTTGCGGAGCATCAGCCAGCCGATCAGCACGTCGCCGACGGCGAGCAGGAACGGAACCGATTCCAGCCCAAGGCGATACAGGTCGCGCGGGTTCTGCTGCGACGCCATCAGGTAGCCGGTCATGGTGACCACCATGGCCTGCAGGTCGGCCAGTGCGGTGGCCAGCGCCTCGCGGCTCTCGGCGAGTTCGGGATGCGCGGACTCGGCGTCGAGGAAGGCCTGCATCTGGCCTGCCACGTGACCCAGTGCGCCGCCGTGGTCGCGGGCGATCTTGCGGAAGAAGAAGTCCTGCGCCTGGATCGCGGTGGTGCCCTCGTACAGCGAGTCGATCTTCGCGTCGCGGATGTACTGCTCGATCGGATAGTCCTGCAGGAAGCCCGACCCGCCGAAGGTCTGCAGCGACTCGGTAAGGCATTGGTAGGCGCGCTCGGACCCGACGCCCTTGACGATCGGCAGCAGGAAGTCGTTGACGCGTTCGGCCATCCCGGGGTCCGCGCCGGATACCAGCGCCGCGGCGGCAGGGTCCTGATGGGCGGCGGTGTAGAGGTACAGCGCGCGCAGTCCTTCTGCGTAGGACTTCTGCACCATCAACGCCCGTCGCACGTCGGGGTGGTGCAGGATCGTGACGCGCGGCGCGGTCTTGTCGGTCATCTGGGTGAGATCGGCGCCCTGGATGCGGGTCTTGGCGTATTCGAGGGCATTCAGATAACCGGTCGACAGCGTGGCGATGGCCTTGGTGCCCACCATCATTCGCGCATATTCGATGATCTTGAACATCTGCGCAATGCCGTTGTGCACGTCGCCGACCAGCCACCCGACGGCGGGCTTGTCGTGCTGGCCGAACGTCAGCTCGCACGTCGCGGACGCCTTCAGGCCCATCTTGTGTTCGAGACCCGTGACGTAGACGCCGTTGCGCTCGCCGGGGTCGCCCGTCTCGGGGTCGGGCATGAACTTCGGGACGAGAAAGAGGCTCAGCCCCTTGGTGCCGGGCCCTGCCCCCTCGGGGCGGGCCAACACCATGTGCAGGATGTTCTCGAAGAGGTCGTCGGTGTCGCCGTTGGTGATGAAGCGCTTCACGCCGTCGAGGTGCCAGGTGCCGTCGGCCTGCGGGATGGCCTTGGTGCGTCCTGCGCCGACGTCCGAGCCGGCGTCGGGCTCGGTGAGCACCATGGTGGCGCCCCAGTTCCGGTCGATCGCCATGGCCGCCCAGTGCTTCTGCTGCTCGTTGCCGACGTGATGGAGGATGTCGGCAAGGATCGGGCCCGCGAGGTAGATGAAGGCCGCGGGCTGGGCGCCGAGCGCAAACTCGTTGATGGCCCAGGCCAGCATGGCAGGCGAGGGCACGCCGCCGATCTCCTCGGACAGCCCGATGCGGAACCACTCACCCTGTTGCCAGGTGCGCAATGACTTCTTGAACGGCTCGGGCACGGTGACGGTGTGCGCGTCCGGGTCGAACGTCGGCGGGTGGCGGTCGGTCTCGGCGAACGCCTCGGCGAGGGGGCCCTCGGCCTGCTTGGCCGCCTCGTCGAGCATCTGGCGCACCGAGTCGGCGTCGAGATCGCCGAATTCACCGGTCGCCAGGACCTTTTCCAGGTCGAGCACCTCGAAGAGGTTGAACTCGAGATCACGCACGTTGCTCTTGTAGTGACCCATGGCCGCGCCTTTCGCGATCGAATAGCGCCCCTCAGACTAGCTGCGACTACCGGTCAGTCACCAACGAATTGGGCGGCCCGGCGCTCGATGAACGACTGCATGCCCTCGGCCGCATCCGCGGTGCCGAACAGGCGGACCACCTCGGGCCGGAGCCGGTCGACGGCAGCTGCGTCGCCGTGGGTGCGGGCCAGGTGAGCGGACTCCAGCGTCGCCTTGACGCCGAGTGGTGCGGCGCGATCGGCGATGACGTGTGCGATGTCGCGAGCCCGCGCCTTGGCAGCGTCGGCGCCGTCGACGACCTCGGCGACCAGCCCGATCCGGTGTGCTTCCGCGGCGTCGAACTCGTCGCCGGTCAGCAGCCACCGCATGGCGTTGCCCCAGCCGGCCTGCTGGGGCATGCGGATCGTGGCACCACCGAACGGGTAGATGCCACGGAGCACCTCGAGCTGGGCGAATCGCGCGTCGGATGCGGCGATCCTGATGTCGGCGGCCAGCAACAGTTCGATGCCGAGTGTGAGGCAGCGGCCCTGTACGGCGGCCACCACCGGCTTGGTCCAGTCGCCGTCCAGGCGCCACGGGTCGCGGCCATCGGCGGGCAACGGATCCTGGCCTGCTGCGATGTAGGGGCCGACGTCGACAAGGTCGAGGCCTGCGGTGAAGTGGTCGCCGTTGGCGACGAGGACGCCGGCGCGCAGCGTGTCGTCACTCTCCAGCAGTGCGTATGCCCGGGAGAGGTCGGCGAGCATGGCGACGTTGAAGGCGTTGCGCTTCTCGGGGCGGTTGAGGCTCATCACCAGGACGTGGCCGTCGCGTTCGAGGGCGACGGTGTCCAAGGCGGGGTCGGCGACGCTGGTCATGGGATGGAGTGAACCTCCTTCGACCAAATTATGCAACGGAGCATAATTCTGATGGTGAGACTTTTCGCGTCATCCGGGGTCGCAGGCCTGTGTACCAGCCGATTGTTCAGTAGGGGATGTGACGGGGAATACATTCGTTGCCCCTGAGTGTTGTGAGTTCTATGCTTTTGCTCATAGCCAGGGAGGCACCCCATGTGGATCGTTGAGGTCAACGTCCTCGGTCGCAGGTTCACCTACCAAACGCACGACCATGCCGAGAAGCTCCGGCACACCCAACGCACCGTGCAGTCGCGCCTGGCGCAACTTCGGCACGTGCGGACCGCCGCCTGATGCCGGCAGCCGTCACGAAGAGCACCAACAAGCGCGGCTCCACCAGGGCCCGGATGCTGCTCAGTGCCGCCGAGGTGATGCGCGAACGCGGCGCCGCCGGTGTGACGATCGACGAGGTGCTGACACGCAGCGGCGCGCCGCGCGGGTCGGTGTACTACCACTTCCCCGAGGGCCGCAACCAGATCCTCACCGAGGCCCTTCGGTTCGCCGGTGACGCCATCACCGCCACCATCGACGGCTCCCAAGGCGGAATTCCCTTGGTGCGCAACTTCGTCGAGTTCTGGGAGCGCTCGCTGGCCGAGAGTGACTTCAACGCGGGATGTCCGGTAGTCGCGGCCGCGATCGGCTCGGCCGACGACGACCCCGCGCTGAGCCTCGTCGCAGGCGAGATCTTCGATCGCTGGCGCGCCGCGCTTAGCCGCGCGTTCGTTGCCGACGGCTTCGACGACGCCGACGCCGGATCACTCGCGGTGACCTGCATCGCCGCCTTGGAGGGCGCAGTCGTGCTGTGCCGGTCCACCCGCAGCGCCGATCCGTTGCGCGACGTCGCCCAGCAGCTCGAATTCCTGATCAAGTCACGGGAATTCGTGCACCGCTACGGCCTGCCCGCCGTCGAGCATTAAGCAGCGTTGAGACTTGAACCTCAAAAGGGTACGAGCACGAACCCGTCGGCACCGTCAGTTGGCCCGGTGACGGTGTAGTCGAACTCAGCCTGCAACTTCGCATTACGCCAAAGTGCAGCGCGGGAGGCGTAGTTGAAGACCAATTCCTTCTCTGGGCCGCCGAATTCGAGGATCCGCGCTATCGCGATGTCATCGGGATGGTTGTGCCGGGCGCCGTTGGTCGAGATGAGATAGCGCCGACAGTCGATGAGCTCCAAGAGCTCTCGCGAGATGTTGTGATCGCTGCCGTGGTGTGGCACCTTGAGCGCCTCGATGCGAGCTCGACCACCCTCCTTCTCTGCCATCGGCCGAAGCGAAGCGATGAGCCGGGGAACGTCACCGTCACCTGTGAAGAGAATCCGGGTTCCGTCGTACTCGAAGAGAAAGCTAATGCTGGTCATGTTCGTTACGGACGGGTCTGGCTTGAACGGTGTGGCCGCTAGTGCTCGCACCTCCGCAACGTCCAATCCGCCGAAGCGCTCGAAGCCGTCCGGGGGCTCGTCCACGGGGTCAACGCCCGGGATCAGGCCTTCTTTGGCACATTCGGTCTCCCACTTGGGAATCAGCTTCTCCAGAAGCGTCCGGTCTGGCGCCACGATGTCGAACGTTGCTTCGGGGTCGAAAGGCTGCTGAGCGCGACCCACCTCGATCGCTCGACCATCGAAGGCCTTGTTCCAGGGCAACTTCCGCTCGATGAGCAGCGTGGTGAGAAGCTCCCCGTCGGCGGGGCCAAACTGCTCGAGTCGGTTGTCGTTGAGATGGTCGAATCCGTTGAACCAGACGTCCGAGAACTCGACGGGCGAGTCCGGGTCGTCGAACAGCGCCAGTATGCCAAGTATGTGGTCCTGATCGACGTGAGTGATCACCAAGACGTCAATTGCCTCGCCGCCAATGCCCTCGAGCAAGGGTTTGATCAGTGGGTATGTTCCTGTGCGTCCACCATCGATCATGACCCGGCGCGTCCGGGCCTCGTCGCCGTACGACAGCAGCAAGCAGTCACCGTCTTGCCCGGGAAGCATTCGTAGTTCGATCATTTCGTCGGTCCTGTCCTGATGATGACGAAGGGTTCCCGCATGTCGACGCGCCACGACAGGCGACGCACCTGCTGCAGTGCGGTCTTGCACTCATCGTCAGGGAACTCCGACAATCCGTCGATGAGCCAGCTGAGCCCCAATGTGAAGATGGGTACTCCTCGATGAAATGCACTCATCAACGCACCGCGGGCCGCGCTTAGATCCCCATCGCTCTGAGCCATCCGGAGCCGTCTGATGGCCCGTAGGATCGCCCCGTCACTCATCGACGGGAACCACAAGTCGAGATTGTCGATCCAGTCGTCCCAATACGTGCGTTGTTGGGCCGTATCGGTGCCGACGAGCACATAGCCACCAGCAGCGGCTCCGAGCGGATTCATCATCTTGTCGAAGAGCATCCCCTCGACGTCGCCGAACACAGTCGCGGCGCGTGCCAAAGCGCCGTTGGCCAAGTATCCGAGGCCAGCACCGAGGGTCGGGTCCGGCACGGCTACCGCGATCGGGTTCCCGAACGGACTCTGCCGGCCATTGACCAGCACCTCGACCGTGACTTCCGTGCCCCTGCGCACGTCCATCCACGGCACGGGCACGGTTACAACGAATCGTCCGACAACCGACCTGACGAGTAGGAATCTGCGACCGCTGGTGTCATAGGCAGACAATCCCGGAAAGGTGTCGCTGTTGAAGCGAAACAACACCAAACCGTCGTCCCCTGCTACCGGCTCGATGTCGTCGTGCTTGTCCACCCAACTCGCCGACGTGAAGGAATCGAACACTCGTTCAGCCTGACCTTCGGCGACCTCGAGCAGCTCCGCGAAACCGATGCCTTGATGGGCGTTGCCCGAACACCACACGCCGGGCACCGCGAGTGCGCCGGCGACCTCATCCGCGACCAGACCGGGAAGAGTCGTCTGAGCACTCCGCGATCGCGGCACCGGGACTTCGGTCTCCGCGTAGTAGACCTCTGCGCTTTCCACGTTGCCAACGATGTACTGCCATGAGAGGTCTGTGTTCGGCGAATCGGTGGCATCGAATTCGACGGGGACTGTTTGGCCCGCTGCGACCACGACCTCGTGCGAAAGCAGTTGCCCCGACGGCAGCGCCGCCTCTACGACGTAGCGACCGGGATCCACGTCGAACGTTGCCGGAGTCACGTGCTCGCCGATGGGCAAGACGACGTTGCGGCGAGATCGTGCGGCTCCCTCAACGGAGTAGATGTTCCCGGCGAGCTGTGCACCGCTGGTGGTACCGCCGTCGACTGCCTGGGCGTTGACCCTCACCTCGAGCGTGCTCACTGCGGTGCCACCAACTTGAGCCGCCGGGAGATGGGGCGCACCGTCTGGCTTTTGGTTCGGACATCGGTGGGGGTCACGATCGCCTCGAATTCGTACTCCCCAAAGGGAAGGTCGAGCACCCACTGACCGTCATCCCCGTCGGGTTCGCGTACTTCCTTCTCGACGCCGCCGGTGCGGCAGATGAACTTTGCTTGCGCGTTCTCATCTGGCGTCTGACATCCCACGTAGACCGGTATCGACGGCAGGCCACGTAATCGGTGCAGCTCATAGGACGTGAGGGTGTTGGCCACTGGTACCTGGGCGGTGGTCAATTGACCGGCGAAACTCGGTTCCTTCAGAAAATCGTTGAGCGCGTCTTGCAGGCGCCCGGTGAGAACGCTCCACTCACCGTCTTCTTGCTCATCGCTGCCGGCACCGCGCAGGCTCTTCAGTAACGCGGCGGTGAAGAGGCTCGCCTGTTTCGGACGCGCGTGCGAACGTGCCCCGGTCAACGTCGCGTAGTACGTAACGGGGGCTTGCGGGCCGAACTCCGGTGGCCGGGTTCCTGGAAGCAGTGGCACCACTCCCGCGAAGCCGCCCGCACGTTCGATCATCATGTCGCTGCTGGCTCGGCAAGCGTCGACGAAGAACACCTGCTCACTTGCCGCGCATTTCTTGAGCCCGCCGACCAGTTGGCGGAAGTCCAATGCACCGTTGAGCGGGTTGTCGTCATCGGCGCCGAAGTCGGACAACAGCAGGGCCATGTCTTCGCCTTGGGAAACACCGTGGCCGCAAAAGAAGAAGATCAAGCGATTCGCAGGGTCCGCTGCAGCGCGGCGTTTCCACTCGCGAACGGCCTCGGCGACGTTGATCGAATTGGCGAGTGGGACGTCCTGCGCCTGTTCGGGCTCACTGAGCAGCATGGCGAGGCTCGCTAATGGCCGTCCAGCGCACTGGTATTCCGTGCGCAGCCAGTCGGCGAATTCGTGCGCGGAAACCGGCGGCGACGTCAGCTGCTGCATTCCGTCGGCGTGGAGGCTGGTCGGTTCGCTGCCGCCGATCAGGTGCGGATAGTCTCCGACGCCGATGACGAGCGCATGGGTGCCGGGGCCAATCGCCCCCGCATCGAATGCAAGCCCCTGGTCATCGGGCATTTCGCGACCCCCACAGTCCGATTCCGAAGAATACGGACATTATCCGTGACGCAACGGCTCGTTTGCGACGAAATGAACCACGAGCACCCACGAATTTGTGTCGATGTTCATTGACGGCCACCTACAAGGTCAATCGGTACGTGGATCCATCAACAGGGCCGACTGGCACAACGCGACGAGCGAATCGTAGGAGTCCCTCGATGCCAACGTATCTCGCGTCGTACGGACGGAGTGGGCGGTGACTCTCGGTCAGCGGTTAAGCGGCGGCCCATCTGGCGCAGACGAAGTCGCCGTTGACCGCAGTCTCCTCCAACCGCCACTCCGATCGAAGCGGCAGCACCGGCGCCCCCGTGCCCAACGAGCAGGGCGCGTAGCTCACGATCATCTCGTCGATCAGGCCCGACGTCACGAACTGCGCGGCCACGTGACCGCCACCGACCACCCAGACGTCCCTGCCCGCCGCCGCCGACACCAGCTTGGCGTGCAGTTCGGCGACGTCGCCCTCGAACGTCTGCACCGGATGGCCCGCCTCGATGATCTCGGGGCGGCTGGTCAGCACCCACGACGGCTGCTCGTACATCCAGTCGCCTGGATGGTTCTTCACGATCCAGTCATATGTGGCCGAGCCCATCACCAGTGCGCCAACGGATTTCGCGAACGCCTCGTAGCCGAAGGGACCGTTGGCGTCGATGGTCCGAGACGTCAGCCAGTCCAGGCTGTCGGCGTCGTCGACGATGAACCCGTCCAGGCTCGACGCGGTGAAGTACACGGTGGCCATGTCAGTTTCCTCTCATCCAGTCGAGTGGGTCGCCCATCTTGGTGCGAATTCCGTTGCGCCCCAGCATGATCCGGGCAAGCCCTCGCC
>Ga0193716_1002481_pt1 | contig 10361 bp, 8 predicted proteins | sample U2c1metaG_FD_145901 | JGI IMG/M metagenome (GOLD analysis project Ga0193716, IMG submission 145901) | Soil microbial communities from a riparian zone of the East river system, Colorado, United States - U2c1 | ecosystem: Environmental > Terrestrial > Soil > Riparian zone | place: USA: East River...
ACTGAATCGAGCCTCAATCGACCCTCGTCGGAGCTCTCCTCATGCGAAAGACTCTCATAACCGCGATCGCGGTCACGTCCCTGCTCCTCGTCGGATGCCGTGGTGATTCGAGCACCGAGCCGCAAGGTCGCGCGTCCCTCGCTGGCAGCTGGGTCGGCACCGAGGGTCCTCTCACGATTCACATTGACGTCAACGCGGACAGTCTGTGCTCGCGCGATTACGGGTACTGCGTGGCATCCGGCAGCGGAACGTTTGTCCTTGCGAACGGAGTCTCCGGATCGTTCGCCTTCAGCGTCTACTACTTCGTGAATGGTCAGTCGATCATCTTGAACATCGGCGGCTTCGGCACCAATGCGAATGTCCTTTTCGGCGGCAAGTTCGACTCGGAAACACAGATCTCCGGAACACTCTCCGAAACGTCGAGTGACTCGAGCCCCCTACACGTAGGTGTTGTAGGGATTCCAATTACGTTGGTGCGGCAATGAAAGTGCTTTCGCACCGTTTCTTTCGCCGAGCGGCGATCGGTGCGCTCCTCGCACTCGTCGCGTGTGGCGGTGATGCTGCCGGCCCGCGCGTCACGCCCCCTCCCCCACCGCCTCCTCCACCTCCACCACCCGCACCGCATCGCATCGGTGTGAGAACTGTCGGAGGCCGAGGGGAGTTCTTCGACCGCACGACGAACGCCGTGTTCGTTCCACGCGGTTCGAACTACATCAAGCTCGCACCGCAAACCGATTGGGGCGGTACTCCGATCGTCTACCACTCGAACTTCAACGTCGGCCTCTATGATGCGGTTGCATCCGAGGCGACGCTCGTCCAAATGTCTCACAATGGATTCAATGTCGTACGCGTCTTTCTAAACGGATGCTGCGAAGTCAACGCAATGGGCAATTCCTCGGGCGGACTCTCTGACGCGTACCTGGCGAACGTATCGAATTTCCTGACTCGTGCAAAAACGCACGGGATCGCGGTCATGCTCACGCTGGATGGGATTCCCAACTTCGGCGGCTACGAAGAAACGCTGTACCAATCCTGCTGCGCGAGCTTCGACGCCGACAACATGAACACGTTGACGCGATCGGGGCTCGCCGCGCATGCCAGGATGTGGCGTGACATCATCACGGGACTGAGGGCGCACGGTGCACCTCTCGATGCGATCTTCGCCTATGAACTATTCAATGAGCAGTCGTATCTGATCACGTACCCGCCACTGTCGCTTACTTCAGGGTCCGTCACCACCGGCAACGGACATTCGTACGACATGGCTAGCGCCACCTCGCGGCGAGCGATGCTCGACGAAAATCTGATTTATTGGACATCGCACATCCGCGACAGCATCGTCGCGCTCGATCCGAATGCGCTGGTAGCGGTTGGCTTCTTCCAGCCGCAGGGGCCGAATCCTACCCGCGTCGGAGATCCACGCTTGACCGTGCCGTATCCGGCGATGGCCCAGTCGAGCGTCGACTTCGTCGATCTGCATGCGTACGCGGGAGAGGAGCTCTCGATGGATCAGTATGTCGAGAACTTCGGCAACGAAGCGTATCCGGAAAAGCCGGTCGTCATGGGAGAATTCGGCGCCAACACCTCGTCGTTCGGGACGGCCGGTGCGGCGGCGCAGGCGCTCGTCGCATGGGAGGCGAGCTCCTGTCCGCACAACTTCTCGGGATGGATGCTGTGGACGTGGGACATCGAGGCTCCTTCCGTGGGGGGCTTCTGGACGATGACCGACGCCGATTCTGTGGTCGAAAAGAGCCTGGCGCCGGCGAATCATGCGAACGCCTGCGCGCCGTGAGCGGCGAGCATGCTCGCGCGCGTTCGCACTTCGGCCGCTGAGAAAAGGAGCTTGATTCGAGCGTTTCTCGATTGGATGTGATTGCCGCCCATCGGTCACGCCAGGAGAAACGCCATGCGCAGCCTCGCCAACTTCGCAATCGTCGCTCTGTATCTCGTCGTATATCCGTCGCGAGCCTGGGGGCAGGTCGAATTCCCGAAGGCGAGCGACGGCTATCACATCACACAGCCTCCCGATGTCAGTCGCGCGGCGCCCGCGGGCTACGAAGGTCGCTACGACGAAGCAACGAAGACTGCCGAGGGGAACACGCCGGCGACGGTCGGCAAGAGATACGTCGTCCACTTCATCCTCAGCAATCAGGTCAAGACATGTCCGCTCGCGGATGGGCGATCCGAAGGAGAAGGCGTCTTTGCCGTGAGCTTCGACTTCACGAACACACGACCGAATGAGGGCAGCACGCTCCACATCGGGATGCGCGCGCACGCCAGATACAAAGGCAAAGTAGGTGACAACGCGGTGATGGACGGACCAGTCAACGCCGAAATCGACTACACCTTCAACCAGTCGGGGAGCATGCGTGGCCCGAATGGCGCCCTCGCCACTTCTGCGCCGAGCGATGTTGCGCAGCACATCACCATCCCATTCACTGTCGTCCCGGGAATGGCCGCTCCGAACATCGGGCCGTTCGCCGGCGGAGATCCGCTGCACGGTCACTATGCGCAAGCGGTTGGCGTGGGCACGGCGCTCGTCTACTGGGCCGGTATCTATTACTCGATTGCCGAGACCAAGTGGCTGCAGGAAAACACTTGCGTGCAGGTGGCGTTCGATCCGCCGAGCAATTCGCGCCAGCCGGTGCTCGGTGGTGAGGCGAAGGTGAATGCGCAGATCAAGACGAAGGGTGGAGAGATCGTGAAGGGGGATTTCGATGTGGTGCGGGCGCGCGCTGGCGGAGTGTTGCCGGGGAACGGTCCGTCCGATGCTGGAGCGCCGCTCAAGCTCACGTATACCGCGCCGAGCGAGAGAGTCAACAACACGGGCTTCGTCGCGCACGCCAAATCGCGCGCCGGCGTGGCAGAGGGAGAGTGGAAGACAGGTTTGGGCACTGGCTGGAGCGGTCAGATTTCGGTTTCGAAAGTGGATCAGGGAGACGAAGGAAACACCGAGCTGCAGGACTGGTCGAACTACGAAGCGACGCGCATCACGATCGACGTGAGGAATGGCGTCGGTACCGCCAATGGCTATCACGAATCGCGGCACAGTGGAGTGAACAGACGGAAAGCGCTTCGGGGCGGCGCGATCGTGCTGCTCTTCGACAACAGTGGCAGCAACGGGGGAACGGTCGAGGGTTCGTCGAAGGCGACAGCCGACGTCAACTTCAACAAGACGAGCGGGAAGTACTTCGTGGGCGTCGGCTACGATCCCTTCCCTGCCGGAACGCAGCACTCGTCGAGCTGCATTCGGGAGAAGTGCACGGAGAGTGACTCGCCCTTGTACATCGAAGGGATTTTTCTGCCGATGAGTGGCGCGATCGACGATCTCAATCACGTGCACGGAACGCAGAACACAGTGACGTCGCATCTCGGACGGAGCGGCAACGCGACGCAGACGTTCACAATGATTTGGGACTTGGCGCGGCAAGGGACGACGCAGTGAGCGCGACCGGACATGCCCCGACGAGGCACGCCAGGACCGTCTCGCGTGAAGAATCCTTTCGTACTCGCGTGCTGGTGAGAAAAGAAAGAGCCTCGCGCGTTTCTACATGAATCGCGGCTCACTCGACGAATACGGAGACACGCCATGCGTCGCCTTGAAATGCTCGCTCTTGCTGCGCTATGCGCGGTCGCACTTCCACTGCGAGCCGGCGCACAAATCGAATGGCCGAAAGAGAGCGACGGATACGACATCAAGAAAACCGCCGACGTCGATAAGCCTGCGCCGGCCGGTTACGAAGGCAAAATCACCTCCAACACACATGTTGCGACCGGGAACACACCGGCGACCGCGGGCAAGACCTACACGTTGACGGTCATCATGAACACTCAGGTGCCGGACTGCCCGCAGGCGGATGGGACGGAGAATGGAGAGGGCGAGCTGTCTTTCATTTGGGACTTCAAGAACCAGGGGGCTGGTGGCCCTGGCACTTCACACGATGAGGTTCGCACCAAGGCGAAGTTCAAAGGAAAGGTTGATGACGACTCGAAGCTGATCAATCCTGTCACGGCCGACTTCGACTACTCGGCTAGCACTTCCGGCAGCTCGGGCGGCCACGGCGCGCCCATCGCCACGGCGGCGCCGACGTACGTGGCACAGCATCTTTCCTTGCCCGTCACAGTCGGGGGTGTGATTCCTGAACTCGGAACCATCACCGGCGGCGACTATCTGGCTGGTCACTACGCAGACGCGATGGGTTATGCGAACGCGCTGGCCTTCATGGGCGGCGCCTTTTTAGGATCCGCTCAAACGCACTGGTCGATACCTGACAGTTGCGTGCACGTCGTGTTCGATCCGCCGAGCTTCTCGCGCCAGCCAGTACCGGGGAGCAACGTCAAGGTGAATGGATATATCAAGACGAAGGCCGGTGAGGGCGTGCGCGGCAAGTTCACCGGGGTCGAGATAATTGCCGGCAATGGGAGTGTATTGGCCAAGCAAGGCACCGATGAAACAGTGTCAGTGACGGCCAGCAACACCGACCCGGGATCGCCGGCAATCTTCATTTACACGGCGCCATCCAAAAAGCTTTCGCACATGGGCTTCGGCGCGGGGGCTTCATCTCGCGGCGGCAACGCGTTAGGCCTGTGGGAGACGGGCCTCGGCACCAACTGGAGCGGGCAGATCACGGTGTCGAAGATCAGCCCGGGCGTCGACAAGTCGAGCGATCTGATCGTCTCGCATCACTTCGAAGCGACACAGATAACGATCAACGTGAAGAATGGTGAAGGAACCGCGGACGGCTTCAGCGAGATCCACGGCCATGACGAAAACAAGCACTACGTAGCCGACGGCGGCGGAAAGTCGCACATCGAGGTACTGGGCACCGGCACCGATGAGGCGATGGCGCAAGGACAGGTGAAAGCAACGGCCGGAGTTCTCCTCGACACGCTGACGCATCACTACACGATCACGCTGAATCTCGCCGCTCCATTCCCCGCGGGAAAAAGGAGCATCACTAGCTGCACTCGCGGCAACTGCACGACACGAGACGATCAATTCTCCGTGGGCGCAATCCTGCCGCTGATGGGTGGGAAGCTCGACGACCTGAATCACGTGAGCGGATCGATGGATCTCGGCGGCGCGCCCAAGGTCTTGGGCTTCACACAGGGACCCTCCACCGGGAGCTACACCGTCCGGTGGGATCTCGCGCGGACCGGTACTACGAAGTAGGGCGAGTAAAAGCGGCAGCTGAATCTACCGCAAGAACGGACGAGACCGGATCGCGTTTTAGTCGGCATGGTGCGTCGGTCAGAGCCGGCCGGCGCGCCAGCTGAACGCGATGAAGGTGATCACGACGATCGCGAAGGCCGGCCAAATCGTGAGCACTCGCCCAGCCCCGACGATTCCGTTCTGCGTCGGCGTGATCACGAGCACCGCAGCGAGTGCGCAGATCGCGAAGAGTAGCCCACCCCGTCGAAGCGACGTGGCGATCGCCGCGGGCCACGCCGCACCCGCAATCGCGCCTGCGATGAACACGAGCGCGATGATCCCGAAAAGAACGAGCAGCGGAAAGTCGTAAGGCGTTGGGTCGCCGGAACCGAGCACGAGCGCTCCATGCAGATGTGGACATCGTAGCGCGTGAATGATTCTTGCCTTCCGCAGTGCCAACCTAACGCCGTGTTCGCCTCGAGTCGACTTTGATGTCGAAAACAGGTGTTGTCGTTCGACGCCTGGGTGGAGCGGTGGTCGCCGTCGGCTGACGTTTCGTATTGTGCCGCTCTCAACCGGAAATCAGTGGAGCTACAACCATGCGGAAATTGATTCTCAAGATGTCGATGACTGTCGATGGCTTCGTCAGCGGCCCAAAGCACGAGTCGGAGTGGCTCTTCGCGAACACTGACCCGAGCGCGGACGAGTGGAGCGTGAAGACGGCCTGGCAGGCCGGCGCTCACGTCATGGGTAGCAACACCTTTCGCGACATGGCGGGATGGTGGCCGTCGTCGACCGAGATCTTCGCGCCGGCGATGAACGAGATCCCGAAAGTCGTCTTCTCGAAGGATCCGAACGTGACCTCGAAGTCCAAGTGGACGAAAGTGAAGTCGACCGCGGACTCCACGAAGGCGAGCGCGGGCAAGCGCGCGAAAGCGAGCGTGACGACGGAGAACGAGGAGAGTTGGGCCGACGCGCGTGTGATGTCGGGAGATCTTGCGAAAGACATCGCGAAGCTCAAGAGCGAGAAGGGGAACGATCTCATCGCGTGGGGAGGCGTGGGCTTCGCACGGAGCCTCCTACGTGCGGGACTCGTGGATGAGTTGGATCTGACGGTATATCCGGCCGCGATCGGAAAGGGGCTGTCGATTTTCTCGGAGCTGCCGAAGACGATGTCGCTCGAGCTCAAGAGCGCGCAAGCGTTCTCGAAGGGCGTCGTCGCGCACGTGTATCGAGTGAAGCGGAAGAAGTAGTCGCGCACCTGTGAGAAAAGACTAGAGCTGCGCTCGTTTCTCTTTCGGACGGGCGCAGCTTCTCGCATCGGACGCGCTGATCGATCGATGATGATCGCGCGCGGATAGCTCAAGGCACGTCGAAGTAGATCGAGTCTACTGCCTCACGAGCCTTACGCGCCGCGCGCGCGCATCGCGCAGCACTGCGATCCCGCTGTCCGCGCTGCTCCACTGCGTGAGCAGCGTGTCGTATTCCGCCACCGCCGACGCGCGATCGCCGCGCGCCTCGGCCACACGCCCAAGCCAGTACGGTGCTTCGGAGTGGAGTGCGCTTCCCTCGAAACAGCAGCCTCGATCTTCCTCGAGTTTGCGATACAGTCGATTCGCTGTACCCAGATCATGGTTCGCGAGTGCGTCGTTCGCGACCTCCTCCATCACGAACTCCGTTGAATCAAGCGTGAGCGCAAGCGCGAACGAGGCACGCGCGTCACTCGGGTGGCCGCTCAGCGACGCGATCTCCGCATCGATGTCCGCCAGCGCCGCCCTATCTGATGGACTCTCTTTTCGCGCCCGCTGCGCGAGCGTATCTCGAAGCTCGCCGAGCATGCGTCGATCGCCGCGACGCGCGGCGCTTCGTCCGGCCCAGAGCAGCAACGTCGGCTCGAGATAAGTGCTGTGAAAGATCGTCATGAACTTCGCCATGTCGCTGCGCGACGCGGCCGTCGCTCCCGTCTTCCTCTCGAGCTCCGCCATGAAGAGACGATGCCTCCCCTCGCTCGCGACGTCGGCGTGCGCGCGGTCCATCACGATCGCCGAGTCGAGGTGGGACACGGCGAGCGCGTACCTTCCCTGCCACGCGTCGAGAAAGGCGAGCGACTGGTAGCCATCGGCGCGCTGCGCGGGAGACTTGGTGAGCATCTGGCGAAACACGGTGGCAGCAGAGTCGTACAGCCCGAGCGACACGTAAATCCCACCGTACTCGTTGTTCAGATGGCCGAGCGTCTCCATCGTCGAGTCGAGCGCGAAGGCGCGCGCCGATGCCGCAAGCGCACCGCGCAAGTCGCCCTGATTCCGGTGGATGAGAGCGAGGTCGATCCACACCGCGTAGTTCAGCGAATCGATCGTCGCCAGGCGAAGGAACTCGGCACGGGCAGCATCGAGCTGTCCTGCGCGCATGTAGTTGTAGCCGAGGTGGAACATCTCATTCGGATCGTTCGGATATCGGCGCAGATACGCACGCAGCAGATCGATCGCGGTCGTGCGATCGCCGCGCGCGCTCGCGATATCGGCGCGCACGAGCAGTTGCTCGGCCGAGGGAAGATGGTTGATCGGCGCGAGGGCGCGTGTGAATTCCGCATCGCCCTCCGGCCGGTGATTCGTGTACCAATAGTATTGCTGCCCGAGCGCCACGTGCGCCATCGCGAAATCCGAATCGATAGCGATGGCGCTCTTGAACAGCGCCTCCGCTTCATCGTAGTGTCCCTCGCGAAATGCCGCCTGTCCATCCGCGTATTTCTCGAGTGCATCGAGTGAGCTCGTCGTCGTCCGCGGAAGCGGAACGCCATCGCGAGTAACGGACTGCGACGTCTCGCCGAAGTCGCGACGCAGCGCGTCGGCGAGATCGTCGATGGCGTCGATCACGTGCGCGCGGTCGCGCGCGCGCGCGAGCTCGGTCGCGAGTGCCGCGCCGGTGCTGGCATCGATGATGCGCGCCGTGAGGACGAAGCTGCTCTCCGCGCGCGCAATCTCGGGGACGACGACGATGCGCGCGCCTTCACGCTGCGCAATCTCGCGGCCGGACTGCGCATCGAGCAGCGTGTCCGCCGGCCCACGCCGCATGCGCTTCATCGCAGCGCGAATGCGCGACACGGGGAGCGCCGTCACACGCGCCGATTGCTCGAGCCCTGCAGTGAGCTCGAGAGACACGGCGCGATCGAATTTCGTATCGCCCGTCGCGTTGACGACATCCGTCACGACGACCCAGTCGCGGTGTCCTCCTTCGCCGAGGTGAAGGGTGCGTGGCGAGCGAAGGGCGAGGGTGATGACGGCGATTGCGACCACGCCGGCGAGCCCGCCCAGCGCGAAGGGCCAGTGCGCGCGCGGCTTCGGGGCGCGCGCGCCGGCCAGCTGTGACGGCGAGAGCTCCGGCGGCGGCGCGCGGAATACATCGCCCAGTTCAAGCGCGGGCGCACTCATTATAGAAGAAGCAGCCGGTGTGACCACGGGAGCGGCTGGCATCGATACGCCGGGCGGCACAATCGATGTGGAGTTCTCGGCCCTCCGCAGCGTCGCGGCAAGAGCGATGATCGCCGGATCCGGCGCCGCCTCGAGCTCCGCGCGCACGATGGCCTCGTGCGCCTGCGCGAAGCGGAGCGCGCCGGCGCGATCGCCCGCCGCCGCGAGCGATGCCATGAGTCGAAGCGCCACGCGCGAGTTGAGTCTGTCCGCCAGAGCGAGTCGTTGCAGCCACCACGACTCGGCGGCGCGGTCGCCGCGCGCAAGAGAAGAGATCGCGAGCGTGTCGAGTGCGCGCGCGTACAGCGCGCCGAGGCGCGCGCGCTCGCCCTCCACCCATCGCTCGAACTCGGGCGCCTCGCGGAGGAAGAAGTCCTCGAGGAACGCGCCTGCATACGCGGCGACGGCGCGCTCGTGATCACCGAGCGCGATGGCGGCGAGGAAGTCGCCGATGTCGGAGGTGACGACGCTCGAGTTGAGCCGGAGCTCGGTGACGCCGAGTAGCAGCTCTTCTTCGCCGAGATCGCGACGAACGGAGTAGGCGATCTGATTGAGCGCGCGGCGGCCGCGCTCCTCATCGCTGTCGGGCCAGAACTGGAAGAGGAGTCCGGCGCGGCTGACCCCCTGCTCTCCCCCGGCTGCCACGCGCGCGAGCAGCGCAAGTCGAAGGCGTGAGAGCTCTATGCCTGACGCGAGTTCGTCGGTTCGGGACAGCGAGAGTCCGCCCAGCGTGCGCAAACGCAGCATTCGCCCTCTGAATGACCGACGGATGATCGCCCAATGATCGGGCGCTGCTACCGTAGCCTCGCCCTGCTTCCTCCCATCAATAGAGTAACGATTGCGAGGTGTCAAATGACTCGGTCAAGGATTGGCATTCTTCTGACCTTCGCGCTTTCGCTCGCGAGTGTGCCTGCACGGTCCCAGTACATCGCCCCCACCGGCGCGCACTTCTACCACGTGAGCATTGGCCTCGGCGGCGGGGTCACGGTGCCCACAGGCAACTCGTCGACGCCGATTCAGACCGGCTGGAACGGCCAGGCGTACGTTCTTATCCACCTGCTCAAGGGATTGCCCGAGCTTCGGTTCAACGTCGGATACTCGCGCGCTTCGTACAAAACCGACGGCTCCGGCTTCACTGCCGAGGCGTCCGTTCCGGGCTTCTTCGGGAAGCAGCAGGAAGTGTTGAGCGGCGTCGGTGGGTTGAACATCAATCTCTTCCACATCGGACCCGTCACCCCGTACATCACCGCGGGGCTCGGCGCCTTCGACGTTCGAACGACGATCGACACGGCGCAGCAGGCGGGAGCTAGCGGGCCACTTCCGGCCGGGTCGACGACCTCAGGCCGCACGCAGTCAATGGTGAACTTCGGCATCGATGCCGGCGGCGGCATCGCGCTCTCCTTCGGCCGCGTGAGCGCGTTCGCCGAGGGGCGTGTGCAGAACGTGTACACGAACGGTGGGTTCATCAAAAGCTCGAAACACATCATGGCGGTGCCAGTGTCGTTCGGAGTCGCGGTGGGGTTGTTCTAGCAGGTCACTCGTGCCGTCGCGAGGCGGCCTCACTTGCGGAGAGAGCATCATGCGGAAGTCGCGTATCGAGATCGTGAAGGTGAAGTGATGCGTGAGTCGAGAGATGCCTTCAGGATATTTCTTGCGATTGGCGTCGCGTGCGCGAGTGCTGGCGCGCAGACGCCGGCGCCGGGGTGGAAGGCCGTGGTGCGCATCGTGCCGAATCCCCTGCC
>Ga0193716_1002483_pt1 | contig 10356 bp, 11 predicted proteins | sample U2c1metaG_FD_145901 | JGI IMG/M metagenome (GOLD analysis project Ga0193716, IMG submission 145901) | Soil microbial communities from a riparian zone of the East river system, Colorado, United States - U2c1 | ecosystem: Environmental > Terrestrial > Soil > Riparian zone | place: USA: East River...
ATACGAGCGGGTGTAGTGATGCCACACACCTTCGCACCTGATACGACGGGCGCGGACCGGGGATAGAGATATTGTTGCGCCTCGCGGGCCAATGTCATATCGCGCTCGAGAGCAACACCGTACCTTTCCTGCTCACGCAGGCTCTCAAGATGAGAGGTCATCGCATTGAACGAACCAACCAGGGATCCCAACTGATCCTCCCCGGTCATCGGAATCCTAATAGAAAAGTCACCCATCCCGATCCGGTGCGCAGCATGGCTCAACGTGTCAATCACGGTGACGATGCGTCTGCTGAGGCGGAGAGAAAACCATATGCCGCACGCATACACGAGACCCAGAGCGAAGGCGATGGTGATCAGGGGAGAGACCCACGATGCCGTACGTAAGCCCATGCGACTCAGGTCCTCTATGGTCCGTGCGTAGCTGGGACGAATGTGGCAAATCACCCAGCTTTCTGATGCTCCCGTCTGCCAATTCCTTGCCACGACTACCACGGGAACCGGTCTGAGCGAACCAGGTATGAAATTGGCTTCGATCTCGCCAGCTATTCCCTCATCACGCCAGTATGGGCTCAGCATGACTGGTTTGACAGCTGCAATCTCCAACCCTGCAACTCTAGATAATTGATTCAAGAACAATTCGGCAAGAGGTATTTTGACAAGAATTCTTACAAAACAACCTTCGCGTTTCACTGTACGGATGAAGCGGATTTCAGCATTACCCCGATCCTCAACGACACCGGCGAAAGAGGGTGCATCAAGCCATGGTGGATCGGCGTTGGGGAGGTCTCCCGCGGAAAGGATTGTAACGATGCCTTGACTGCCCGGCCATGTGGCATTCAGATGTTCAGTAAACGCGGTGGAGAGGGCCGAATCGGATGCATACTGGCAGCCCTGAACTTTATCGAGAACAGGGTCCATAAGGCTCATGTGGCTGTCGACCATGATCTTTATTCGTTCTTCAATCAGGTACGCGCTCTCACGTCTTATCAACACATTCAGAACAGCGATCTAGAAGCAGGTGACCATGATCACCGAGGCGACGCTGAAGAGTGAAAAAACGATCAGGATTTTCCACCGAATTGCAGTCCAAAACTTTCCTAGCTTCAAAAGAGTTTCACCTGTGCCGTGTGATGCTTGGTTCGGCCATTCAATTTGTGAGACGGGATTCCGCTATTACGACACAGTTAGCTCTTGGAAGGCAGAGAGAATGGATGGGACATTAAGATGCGAAGTCCACACCAGCGATATTGGTGAATCCCGTTCAGACGGTGACGACGATCTTCCCGATCTGCGCATTGGACTCCATATAACGATGAGCTTCGACGATGTCCGATAGCGGAAACGTCCGGTTGATGATCGGCCTGAAGTCTCCGTTGGCGAGATGGTCAAAGACGTATTTCTTTGCCTTGAGAAATTCCTCCGGGAATGTATCCGGATTCGACACTACCTCGTAAAGGCCGTACGCCTTGATGGTCAGGTACTTGCTGAGAGCAGCGGTGGCTGGGTACGGGCTGGGGTCCTGGCTCAAGAGGCCATATTCGAAGATGATGCCGCTTGGAGCTGCTGCTGCCGCCAGCGCAGATAATCCTTCACCCCCAATGGCATCGAAGATGATCCGCGCCCCTTTGCCGCCCGTGATCGTATTTACCCGGTCAGACAAATCTTCTTTGTCGGTCACGATGACATGATCGGCACCGAGTGCGAGAAGTTCCGCCTTCTTCATAGCAGTACGTGTCGTGGCTATACTGATAGCGCCTTCGACTTTGGCGATTTCAATGGCAGCAAGTCCGACGCTGCTGCTGGCGGCGGTGATGACGACGAAATCGCCTCTCGTTAACTTGCCTTCATGAATAAGCGCTCCATACGCCGTTATATATTGCATCCAGATGGACGCACCCTCTTCGTACGATAGGTGCGAAGGGAAATCGGCGATAGCGTTTATGGGGATAATCGCTACTTCTCCATAGACGCCATAAGCGTTTGCTGGGGATGTAGGAACAGTGCTGACAGTTTTGCCCAACCATGAGGGATCAACGGCGGTTCCAATGGCTTCTACGATGCCCGAAGCCTCACTGCCAATCTTCGAGGGGAGTTTTGGAATAAAAAATCGACCTTGGCGAAGGAGAGCTTCGGCACGATTTAGACCTATGGCCTTAACCCGAAGGCGAATCTCACCTTTGGCAGGTTCCGGGAGTGGAAGTTCGTCGAGCTGAAGAACGTCCGGGGAACCGATTTTATGAAAACGAACTATCTTCGCGGTTGTGGTAGTCATGCGTCGCCTCGTCTCCGACGGTTGGTAGCTGAGCCCTGCTTGGAGCGATGGGATCCATCCACCGGTCTGTCGCATTTTGGACAGAAGAGCCCCGATACTCCGGAGATTCGGTTATCCTGCCGTCCTAGACGCATCAACCGTCTCGAAGTGGATGTTTCGGTGATTTGCACATCAGAAAGGCACCTTCATGCGTACCGCGATACGTTTTATACGTAGTCACAGGGTGGCCGTCGGCAAGCTGCCAGTGGCAGCTCCGCATGAAAATCCGGGCATCCACAACATATTTAGCAAATCACTCAAAGAAAACCCCGTTGTGTCTAAACGCTTGTCACTGGGTCGAAATCTTCGGAATTCTTTACCGCAACGAAAGCATCGAATCAAATGAGGGAGGGAGACGAGGATGAGGGTAGTTCTCAACGCACTGGAATCTGCCACGGAGCCGCGCATCCACGTGCAGCACGAGCAGGTTCTCGCCACGGCGTTGCGGCCAGGTTCGATTGAACTGGGCGCGCGTCGTTCTGAGATGATCAGGTCGACCTACGACACTGGCGAAATGTTCCTGTGTCACCGTCATGTAGAACGATGGATTCGAACCGATGACTTGTACCTTTTGTCCCTCATTATTTCTGACACCGCGCTCTCGGCCGCCGCCGATGGAACAAGCGGGGAGACAGAACTGCGGAAGTCGGCCAAGTTGGTGGATGTGCGGATCGCTGCACTGGTCGCGGCGGTAAATGCAGAAAGGATTGCAGGCTTTCCGAGTGGGCGGCTATTTCTCGATTCCGTGGAGCAGGCGCTTGCATCAGCGCTGGTCAACGGCCATGCTGTCGGTCGCCCATTGCAGCAGACTCACCGGGGCGGACTAACCTCAGCTCGTCTGCGAACAATTACGGAGTTGGTGCACGCGAAGATCGACGACAACTTGACTCTCGGGGAGATGGCGGAATCGGTGCAGATGAGCACCGCTCATTTCTCGCAAATGTTTCGCAAGTCGACAGGCCAGAGCCCACACCGGTTTGTGTTGCTACACAGAGTAGAGCATGCGAAGAAGATGTTGTGTTCTGCCGAAGAGCGGGTGCTGGATGTTGCCGTGGCATGCGGCTTTAAAACGCAGCAGCATTTTGCGCGGGTGTTCCGCCAGGTGTGCGGGGTCAGTCCTACGGAATATCGACGAGAATTTCTGCGTTAGAAGGGAGCTATGATCCGACACAGGAACGGTCGTCTGTCCGGGGCAGCAGGTCCCGATATAGTGCTGAAAAGTAAATTCTAAGGCGCGAAAACTTGCTATAGGGAATGAGTATTCCCTATAATACGATGATGGCGGATGTAGTGTCTTCAGATACCGAATCCCGGAAGCGAGGCCGTCCCCGCGAGTTCGACATAGACGCAGCTCTAGACAAGGCTGTGCGCGTCTTTCGCGAACGTGGTTACCATGCGACTTCGATCACAGATCTGTTGAACGCCATGGAACTGGCCTCGGGTAGTGTCTATAAAGCATTCAAAGATAAGCAGGCGATCTTCGTGGCTGCCTTCGACCGCGAGGAGGCAGTGCGTGGAGAAAAGCTGCAACGGATTATCAGTACGGTCAAGTCTGGACGGGATCGCATACGCGAGGTGCTGATCTTTTATGCCAAGTCTTCGTACGGCGCGGAGGGCAAACTAGATGGATGCGTCGCACAGCGAGTAACGGCGGCCCTTCACAAGAGCGAAACCTTGATCATCAATTTGATCCGCCAGGGCCGGTCTGATGGATCCATCTCGGCCTCTGTCGATAGCAAGATAACAGCCCGCCTGCTGCTCTGCCTCCTGCAAGGCATGCGTGTTATCGGGAAGACCGGACGGGAATGTGCTGAGATGACGGCGGTGGTCGATGCAGCTATGAAGTTCCTTGGCTAATTTTTTTAAACATATAGGGAATAAACGTTCCCGTTCTCGGGTTGACTTATCGAGGAAGAAACAACTCCCGTTATGGAGGAATGCCATGAGCATTTTAGCCGATCGCGTTAATCATCCCAGCGACCGCGATACCTTGTCGACAAACGTCGCGAAACGCCTGCTTGCCGACATACGCGAATTGTCACCCAGCATCATCGCGCGCGCAGCAGAGATCGAAGCTGAGCGGCGAATTCCAGTCGATCTCGTGGAGGCGCTCAGATCGATCGGCGTCTTTCGGATGTTAGTGCCGAAGAGCCATGGTGGGCTGGAACTCGATCTCCCGGCCGCGATGGAGATTATCACAGCGTTAGCAAAAATCGAAGGTTCGGTCGGTTGGACTGCGATGATCGGAAGCGGAAGTGCCGCACTCGCGACATTATTGCCACGCGACGCCTATGAGCAGGTCTACAACAATGGCCCGGACGTGCTCCTCGCCGGGTCGAATCAGCCTACGGGTACGGCCGAGGCGGTGGATGGAGGCTGGCGAGTTAACGGGCGGTGGCCGTTCGCTAGCGGCTGCCAGCACGCTGACTGGCTGTTCGGCTTCTGCGTCATGACTAGAGATAGAGAGGCCGTTCCCGGACCGGCCAGTGAGGAGCCTCGTCCATTGGTACGGAGTTTTTTCCTGCCGGCGCGATACTGGCAGATTGAAGACACTTGGCATGTAGCAGGCCTCAAAGGTACTGGGAGCCATCACATAACGCTGAAGGATACGGTGGTCCCGGAAGCGAATTTCTTTGATCCTGCCAACGGTGGGCCGTGTCTAACTGGATTGCTGTACCAGGCTGTGCCACAACTCTTTCCGCTATTACACGGCGCCAGCTCTTTGGGTATGGCCGAGGGAGCGTTGTGCGATCTCGTGGACCTGGCCAATACAGGCCGACAGCAGCAGCGAGCCCCTGCGCCGATGCGGGAATCGGAGACATTCCAACTCGAACTTGGACGAATCGCGGCAGACGTGAGGGCGGCGCAGGCATTTCATCAATTCCAAGTGGCAAGTGATTGGCGTCACGCAATTGCCGGAACTCTAAAGAACGAGGCGTTGCTCACCCAGGGCACACAGACGGCGATATGGCTCGCCTCCATATGCGTACGGGTCGCCGATGCGTGTTTCGCGCTGGGTGGCAGCAGCGCGCTCTATGAAACCTCCCCATTGCAACGGCGGCTTCGCGATCTGCACGTCGCAGCACAACACTTCGCCGCACAGCAACGACATTACGTGGGCGCGGGCAAGTTGACATTGAATGACCCCGGCAGTTAGTTAGAACAATCTTTGGGCGATCGTGTTTGAGGTTGCGATGCTAAGCAAAGTACCCTAGGCCGCTCTGACGCAATGAGGTTGAATGTGATCAATATAAAAGATGAAACGAAAGCGGAGGAAATAGAAACTTCTAAGCTCTGGCTCGTACTGTCGCGCACACATAGAGCGCTCGTCGGCTTTATTGAAGGTGGAATCGCTGCGCAAGGCATGAACGTTAGCGACTTTTTAGTATTAGAGGCTTTGTTCTACCATCAACCTCTGGGCTTGGAAGATATCGCACAGAAGACCCGTTTGGCGGATCCGACAGTCTTTGGAGCTGTCGAGAGGCTTGAGAGGTTTAATCTCATAGGGCGCACCTTGTGTCCGCAAGATTTTGGGGAGTCTTGGACCGTCACACTAACAAAGCATGGTTTTGAAGTTCTTTCCAAGGTGTATGCTCAACACGTAAAGGACACTGAGATTGCCATGGGAGGCCTCACCTCGGAAGAGCGGGTCCATCTCTATCGCGGACTAAAGAAGATCGGAGTAGATGGTGGGAAGCTCCAGATCATACGTTCCAATGACAAGCCAGGTGGTTTGGCGCCGTGGCAACTGCGCCGAGCGACGACTTACATGGCGGCGCACCTGGATGCTTCCGTACCGCTAGCGACAATTGCCGCTCAAATTAAATTGTCTGAATCTCAGCTTCGGCGCTCCTTTAAAGTTTCGACAGGCATTACTCCACGTCGGTGGCATTTGAATCTACGAATCGCGAAGGCTCAAGAACTTCTGAAAGAAAGCAAAGTTCCAATGCGTGAAATTGCCCTTGAAACCGGCTTCGTCGCATTGAGTCATTTCTGTCGCACGTTTCGGAAAGTTGTGGGAGTCCCACCTAGTGCATGGCAACGTGATCACCGCCCTTAGTGCGGCGTGTCCTTCCCAGTCTGGTCAACAGCTCGAACCTATTTGTTGGCCTCATTTATTCATCTTTTCGCTTGACTGCGAAAGATTACTGGTTGGGAATAATAGACCGGTGGACGTGGCATTTCATCAATGGAAGTTCAAAGCCCGCACTAACCGTATCGACGCGAGTCTCTTGCGGCACCAGTTTAACTTCCCCGATGTCCTTTAAATCACCCGTGATGACGGATTGCCTTACCTTGAAACTCAAGCGACATTTTTTGCTATTGGGCCAGAAAGCCTATGACCATGAATTTAACAAGCGTGAACATGCGCTGGTTGTCCGTTTCGAGCACTGTTTGATCGAATACCGCATCGTAAACTGCTCCCACGTTGCATGTATCGAATTTGACATTGAACTCCCCGGAAACGTCTTGCTTCCACTCAACGTCTACCTTTAGGTTGACGACACCCCATGATTTCTCGATGCGACTTTGCGTACGCTTGGAATGTGACGTTCCGGGGTGTGCCGTTGCTTTTTCATCACCTCGTTGAATGAAGCGCCCTGCCGAAACATCACGTCATTAAACTCAACAGGATGTCTCTAATCCGGCTAGTCTACTGCTCGCGTGATAATACCCCCGGAGCGTTGCGTGTGGGCTGATAGACGGAATTGAACTACGCTTCGTCCATTTTTGCCTACGAGGGTTCTCGGAATAAGCCAGCATCCCGTTACCTACTGCCTTTGCGGTAAACGATTATCGACTAGTGTGATCAGGGCCGCTCATTGCGAGGATTGGAGCCGAAGTCTGCATGAAAAGGTCGCGAAGTCTTGCGTTAGCTGAGGCCCAGAGCCTGTGCTTCGCACAGTCAAAAGGTGCGCGGATCGGGCAATCAATATCTTGCCGACTTGAGTAGATTCTTCATAGAAGCAGAAAGCAGGCAGGTGTCATCTCGAGGATCGTTCAATGTATAGCACCCCTTGTCCCATAATTGCTCGAGGGAGCCACGGCAATGACATCGAAGTCAAGCTAGCGTCTTCCGATTCTGACCGAGCAAAGATCGACAGAATTATGATGGCGGACCGAATAGCTGTCTCTAATTCTGTACAACCTAATGAAGTAATCGAGGAACAATGTCTATGACTTTTACGAATGCTGTAACTAGAACAATTGATGTTAACGGCACTCCCTTTGTGTTTCGAGAGATTGGAGAAAGACGTGGCGTCCCGGTCATCTTCCTCCATCACCTAACAGCAGCTCTCGATGACTGGGACCCTAGAACTGCAGACGGTTTGGCGCAAAATCACCCGGTGATCATCTTCGATAATCGCGGTGTTGGTGGATCGAAGGGCGTGACACCCGATAATGTCGAGGATATGGCGCGGGATGCGATAGCGTTCATCACCGCCCTTGGGTTGAAACAGGTCGACCTTCTAGGCTTCTCGCTCGGAGGATTTGTTGCTCAAGTTGTCGCGCAGCAATGCCCCGATCTGGTGCGCCGAATCATTCTTGCAGGCACCTCAGCGGCCGGCGGCGAAGGAATCATTAATGTCGGCACAGTGTTGCAAAACAGCATAACCAAGGCTGGTATCGAGCGTAAACACGAAAAACAGTTTCTCTTCTTTTCTCAGTCCAATGAAGGTCAAGCAGCCTCTGTCGAGTTCCTACAACGTCTTCGCGCTCGGGAGAAAGACCGAGATACGGCAGTCACGAATGAAACAATTGTCGCCCAGCTGACTGCGATTACCCAATGGGGGCTTGCGCCCGCGACGACATCGTTAAGCAATATCCAGCATCCCGTTCTTGTAGTGAATGGCGACAATGATGTGATGGTGCCGACCATCAATTCAGTGGATTTAGCCCGTAAACTTCCTCACGCTCAACTAAGCATTTTCCCGGATGCCGGTCATGGTGCGATTTTTGAGTATCATGAAGCATTTTTGGAACAAGCTTTACGTTTCCTCAAACACGAATCAACCAACTGACGCCGATAACGGTCAATGTTTGTGTCATCGAAGCTGCAACATTGTCATTTTGTTGTTCGCGGCTTCGCGGCAATACCTCTATGCGAGATTAAGTCCCCGCTGCGCAACGGTTTATCGCTGGAATAATGACGGCGGCGTTTGTCTTGCAGTAGTTTGACTGCACAGGAATCCGCCCCTTTGTCGTGGGATTTCGCGAGAATCGGATGCCGGCGTCTGACCAAGTTCCCGTCGCTTGACCAAACCCAGGAGCGCATTTTGCATACACGCATTACCGCTGACTCGCAGTCATCGCCCGCTATTATCAGCACGGGTCGCATTGCGGTTGCGAGTTTGATCGGCACGGCGATCGAGTTCTACGATTTCTTCATTTACGGGACCGCTGCCGCTTTGGTCCTGGGTAAACAGTTCTTTCCCGACAGCGCATCGGGAACACAATCGCTAGCCGCCTTCGCAACTTTCGCCATCGCCTTCTTCGCCAGGCCGCTTGGTTCCTTTCTGTTTGGGCATTTCGGTGACCGCATCGGAAGAAAATCGACGCTCGTCGCGTCGTTGGCGACAATGGGAATTTCTACTACTCTCATCGGAGTACTCCCTGGATACGAGAGTATCGGGTGGCTGGCTCCAACTCTGTTATGCATCCTACGCCTCGGTCAGGGCGTCGGTCTTGGAGGAGAGTGGGGCGGAGCGGTGCTCCTGGCTATCGAAAATGCACCCGCGACGCGGCGCGCCTGGTTTGGCATGTTTCCACAACTTGGCTTGTCCATCGGTTTTCTGATGGCCAACGGTTTATTTCTTCTCCTATCGCTTCTGGTAACAGATGCTCAGTTCTCAGCTTGGGCTTGGCGTATTCCATTCCTCGCCAGCGCCGTGCTCCTAGTCATGGGCTTATATGTCCGTCTAAAGATCAGTGAGACGCCAGCTTTCGCCCGACTCAAGGCTCGCGGTGATCAGGTTCGGCTGCCCCTGGGTGAGTTGCTCTTCCGTCACGGCAAAAACCTGCTCCTCGGGTCTTTCGCCATAGTGGCGAGTTATACAGCCTTTTGCATCTCTGCCGTATTCGCGCTCGATTATGGAACGCATGTGAGCCACATCCCGCACGGTAAATTTCTAGGTCTTCTATGCCTCGCCACCTTCTCGGCAGCAATCGCTATCCCGATTTCAGCACGGCTTTCTGACCGCTTCGGCTGCCGCCGTGTGCTTTTAGTGGGTTCAGTGCTAACCGCGCTTTCAGGGTTTGGCCTGTTGCCGCTGCTAGGGGCTGGCAATGCTGGCTCAGCGCTCCTCTTTCTCATCATGGAGCTGGGCATTATGGGATTGGTTTACGCGCCAATGGGTGCGGTGTTATCGGGACTGTTTCCTGTCAAGGTGCGCTATACGGGCGCGTCAGCGGCTTACAACCTTGGCGGCATTCTGGGCGCTTCCTTGGGACCTTACGCAGCGCAAGTGCTGCTGGCCCATGGCGGGCTTTCCTGGGTTGGCTTCTACATCACCGGTGCTGGAATACTGACATTTCTTGCCGTGCTGTTCATACCTAACGAACCGGTCACGTCATTTGCCGTCCGCGCGAAGGAACCCTTCATGTCGATGACCCAATAGAGACACAAGGAAACTCGGGCAGATCAATCGCATCCCCGACGTGAATGAAGAAGATTGCAGGCCGGGCAGCGCGCATTCTGCAATCAGACGGCTAACTGGTGTTTTGTTCAACCAAGATGCTTTTTTGCGAAGCCCACAATTTCAACAAAGGAGAATTTATGGCCGATGGAATCGTAAACGCACGACGGGATTTTGATTACATAATAGTCGGGGCTGGTTCGGCCGGATGCGTGCTTGCGGGGCGTCTCAGCGAGGATCCCAATGTCCGGGTTGCCTTGCTAGAGGCGGGTGGTCTGGACGACGCGCCCGAAATGTCTATGCCCGTCGCCTTTCCCCAGCTTTTCAAGACCCAGTACGATTGGGACTTCGCGACCGAACCAGAGCGGTGGCTCGGGGGACGCCGGATCTACTTGCCCCGCGGAAG
>Ga0193716_1002484_pt1 | contig 10355 bp, 8 predicted proteins | sample U2c1metaG_FD_145901 | JGI IMG/M metagenome (GOLD analysis project Ga0193716, IMG submission 145901) | Soil microbial communities from a riparian zone of the East river system, Colorado, United States - U2c1 | ecosystem: Environmental > Terrestrial > Soil > Riparian zone | place: USA: East River...
GCCGACAGCTTAGTTAGATGAAAACATCGCGACCCGGCTGCAATGCGCGGCGACAAGTTAAAAAAAGGGCGACCGTTAGTCACGGCCGCCCTTTTAACGCAAGTATCGCCTTAGAAACTATCCTTCGATAACCTTCTTCCATTTTTTGTAGATCTTCTCTTTAAGCTCAGGGGAAGACTCAGCCACCGGCGGGAAGTCTTTCATCCACTCGAACGGCCGGCAGGCATCGATCACAGCGCGCGAGTTGAACCCCTTCTTGCCCGGTTGGATGCGTGGATCGAGCGGACCACTCCAGCAACGGCGAAGAATTTCGATCGATTCCACCGGATCGGAACGGCTGGCCAACGCCCAAATCACGTCGAAGGTGTTGGTCGGATCGATGTCTTCGTCGACGACGATCACGTAGCGCCCGAGGTACGCGCCGGCATGGACTTGGGAAGCGACCAACATGGCTTGGCGTGCATGACCCGGATAGCGCTGTTTGATCGAGATAATGTTGAACAGGCGGCCGCCGCCGGCCTCGTGACACCAGACGCCTCTCACATCGGGAACACCGGCTTTTTCAACCTGCTCCCAAATCAACGCCGCCTTCACCATACATTTGGCGATGGAATAATCCGACGGCGGACGGCCCGGACGAGCACAACAGAGAATCGGATCGTTTCGGTAATAAACATTTTCGACGCGAATCACGGGTTCTGGACGGCTGGAGCTGGCGTAATAACCCGTCCACTCGCCGAACGGACCTTCGGTTTTTCTATCGGTCGGATCCATCCAACCTTCGATAACGATTTCCGCTTGGGCCGCGAACGGCAGGCCAGTGGATTTGCCCTCAATGACTTCGATGGGTGCGCCTTTAAGACCGCCGGCATAATCGAATTCAGACACGCCATAGTCGATCTCGTTACCCGAAACCATAAACAGCACCGGGTCTTGCCCTACCGAAACGACGACCGGGCAAGGCTTGCCGCGTTCGAAGTACTTGTTACGCTGAATGCTGCCGTGCTTGCCGGGGGAGATATAAAGTCCCATGCTATTTTTGTCATGGACCATACCGCGGTAAGCACCAAAATTTACCCAGCCTTCGTCAGGATCGCGCGTCGTCACCAAGCAAGCCGTACCAATGAAGCGACCGCCGTCGAGCTCGTGCATGAACGGCACCGGGAACTTGAGTAAATCAACTTTGTCGCCGGAGTCGACGTTGTCAAGAATCGGCCCTTTGGTCACGACTTTGTGCTTGATCGGCTCGTGGGTCACGAGTTTTTGCCGGAAGGCGCGAACCAAATCGAGACTGGAGAGGTTCATGTCCAAGCCCAAATTCAAAGCCATGCGTTTGAACGAAGCATTTTGGGCGAACAGAGTGCGGAAACCCTTTGGATAACCGGGCACGTTGTCGAATAGAACCGCCGGCACAGAGCCGCTTTTGGTCTCTCGAGATAAAAGCTCGGCCAGGGTCCCCATTTCGAGGTTCCAATCGGCGCCATCGATTTTTTTCAATTCGCCGACGCTGTCGACAATCTCCAACCAGTCACGTAGGTCGGTGTACTTCGGGGTTTTCCCGGCTTTCATTTCGTCTTCGGCTAATTTCCTAGCCTCTAGTGCGGTCATATTAGATCATTCTCCTTTCAATCTCGGCTTGGGCGCATTCTAGTCCCCCAACATGGATTCATCAATACCTTCCTTATCGTCCGCCGGAAGCCCGTTGCAACTCGCGGGATCCAATTGCAAGAAAACTTTATCGCCGGGATTCACGGCGTTGAAGGGATGGGTATGGACAGCCAACACGTGGTCGCCGACTGCGACTTTACACTGATAGGCGTCGCCCATGAAGATCGCTTCGGTCACCTTGCCTTCCAAAACATTCTCCAAACCTTGAGGCTGCTGCTTGTATAGCGGAATATTTTCAGGCCGGATCGACACAACAGCCGCTTGATCTTTCTTCAGGCCCGGCGCGGGAATAAAAGAGAGCAGGCCCTTATTGGTTTGAATTTTTCCGGGCTGCCCATCACCGTTGAGCTCGACGATCTTACCGTCGATCAAGTTAGTAAGCCCCAAAAATGTCGCCGTGAAGCGCCGGGTCGGACGCGAGTAAAGCTGATGCGGCGCGCCAACTTCGATCAGCGTGCCGCCGTGCATCACCGCGATCTGGTCGGAGATTGCCAGCGCCTCGGCCTGATCATGGGTGACAAAAATGGTCGTGATACTGGTTCTGCGTTGCAGCGACTTAATTTCCGATCGCATCTGCACGCGGAGCTTGGCATCGAGGTTACTTAGGGGCTCGTCCAGCAGCATGACTTTCGGTTCATTGATCAAAGCGCGCGCAAAGGCTACGCGCTGTTGCTGTCCACCGGAAAGCTTAGGCGCCGGCCGGTCTTCCAGACCGTCCAGGCCGACGATCTTCAGCACGTCGAGGACCCGGCGTTTGATTTCGTCCTTCGGACGGCGCTGGATCGTCAGCGGATAGGCCACGTTTTCCGCCACCGTCATGTGGGGCCAAATCGCGTAGGATTGGAAAACCATGCCGATGGGCCGTTTATTGGTGGGCACGTAAACCCGCTCGCCAGACGCATAAACGGTTTGGCCACCGATGCTGATCTTGCCGCCGTCCGGCCGTTCCAAGCCCGCGACGCAACGCAGCGTCGTGGTCTTGCCGCAGCCGCTAGGACCGAGGAAAGTGTAAAGAGATCCCTCCGGAATATTGAGCGTCACGCCTTTGAGCACGTGCACGCGCTCTAGGTCTTCGCCAAACCATTTCTCCAGCGATTGGATCTGGACCATGTCTCTTTTCTCTGCCATTTGCCCTCCACGATCAGCGGCCGACGAATCGATCGCCGGCGCGCCCGCAAGCCTACCGATTAAATTTCTTATTCTGCAATGCCGATTCTGGCGCCGAGTTTGCGCGCGGTGAATGCCATGACCATCAGCAAGAGCACCATCAACACGCCGAGGGCGCACACATACGTGTACTGCCCGCCTTCCCACAGGTCAAATGCCATAATCGAAAGCACGGTGCTGTTGTAGGAATAGAGCAGTATCGACGTCGACAGCTCTCGCAACGCGAGAATGCTGATGTAGATCCAGCCGGCTGTGAAGCCCGGCATTAGCAGCGGCAGGATGATTTTCCAAAACGTTTGAAACCAGGTGCCGCCCGCTGTAAAAGAAGCCTCTTCCAACTCTTTATTGATCTGAATCATCGACGCGGAAGCTGCGCGGATGCCGTAGGGCATGAACTTGGTGAGATACGCAAGCAGTAACACCCAAATCGTACCGTAGATCGGAATCGGCAAGGTAAGATAGACCCAGATCAAGCTCACGCCAAGGACTATCCCCGGCATGGCGATCGGAATGAAAGTCATGTTGTCGAGCAGCGCCCGGCCGGGAAGCTTGGTTTTCACCGTGATCCAGGCAATGATCGAAGTTAATAACATGACCAAGGTCGCCGAACCGATCGAAAGGATGAAACTGTTTTTGAACGCCGTCATTGCCAGGGGATAATTCAGGATATAGAGGTAGTTCGACCAGGTCATCTTCGCCATCAACTCGCGCGATGGAATACCATAATAGGGAATAAACGACGACCACAATAGAACGAACACGGGCAATATAACCGCGAGCAGAAAAATAAAGGAAGAAATTCCGCAGGTCAGCCACTTCCAAGCACCAAGATCGATCACTCTCGGCCGATAACCTTTCCCCGTCACCGTCGCATAACGCTCTTCACGCCGGGTGAGCCGACCATACAGCAATACGCCGGTGGTGCTGATTACGAGCAGCGTCACCGCATAGGCGCCCGCTAACCCGAAGTCCGATGGAAATTGGTGAATCGCTAAAAATATCTTGGTGGTAAAGACGGAGATTTTCGCCGGAACGCCGATCAAAGCCGGCACCTCGAAAGCTTCGATGCCGCGGATGAAATTGATCAACAGCACGCTCATCATCGCCGGGCGCATCAGCGGCAGCGTCACCGTTTTGAAGGTTTTCCACGTGCTCGACCCTGCCGTCAACGCCGCCTCTTCAAGGGAAGTATCCATATTGCGGAACGCCGCCGACATTAGTAAAAACACCAGCGGATAGAGGTGGATCGCTTCCGCCCAAATCATTCCCCACATGGTATAGACGTTGAATGGAGCCGTCTCCAGGCCCAAAGCCTCTTTGATCACGATATTGATCAGGCCAATTTTGGGGCTCAACAAAAGAATCCACGCGATGGTGCTCAAGATTCCCGGAATAATGAAGGGGATCAGCGCCATCACGGTGAAAAGTTTTTTGAATGGCGTATTAGTACGCTCGCTGACCCAGGCTAGGAAGGTGCCGATGGAGAACGTGACGAGGCAGGTGCCGATGCCGTAATAGACCGAATTCAAAAGGAGATAATAGAACTCCTTATCGAAATACGCCTTGACGTAGTTTTGAAAGGTAAAGGTCGCTCCCGGCTCCCCTATCGGCGCACTACGAATGCTTCCGTAGAGGAGCATGAGCAGCGGCACACCGGCAAGATAGAGAACGAAGAGAGTCGCCCCTACGAGAATAAGGGTTTGGGAGTTAAACCTCCGCACGCGGCTGCTCCAAATCTAACAAATTTAGTTGTTGATGTTGTGGACGACCTGGTCTTGGATCATGGTCTTCTTAACTTCTTCCTCGATCAAGGTCCAAAGCTGATCCTCGTAATGGAGAAATTTAGGATCGCGCTTGATCGACAGATCGCGTGGCCGAGGCAGATCAATCTTGATCATCTCTTTGACTCTTCCAGGGCGCGCGCCGAAGACGATCACGCGGTCGGCAAGATAGATCGCTTCGTTGATTTGGTGCGTAATGAAGAGCACGGTCTTGCCGGACTCCCTCCAGATGCGCAGCAACTCCGCCTGCATGATTTCGCGCGTCTGGGCGTCGAGCGCTGCGAATGGCTCATCCATGATCAAGATCTTCGGATCGACCGTTAGAGCGCGGGCTAAGTTACAGCGTTGCTGCATACCGCCGGAGAGCTCGTGCGGATAGTGATCTTCGAAACCCTGCAAACCGACCAGCTTGATGAATTTGCGGGCGCGTTCGGTGCCTTCTGTATTGTCGAAGCCCTGACATTCCAGGCCAAAGATCACGTTCTTGAACACCGTGCGCCAGGGCATGAGGCAGGAATCCTGGAATACCATACCGCGGTCCGTGCCCGGGCCAGTGACCTGCTTGCCATCAATCAGGATCTTTCCCGCGGTCGGTTTGAGCAAGCCATCACAAAGATTGATAAAGGTGGTCTTACCGCAACCACTGGGACCGACGATGGTCACGAACTCGCCGTCTTCAACCTGCAGATTGATGTTGTCCAATGCCAAGAGTCTGCCACCCGTTCTCGGCTGATAGTATTCGTGCCGCAATCCTACGGCCTGTAACTTGGTCTGTGCCACGATGCCTCCTTAGAATTTTTTGTTCGCAGTTGCCCGGCGAGCCATTTACGTTGTAAAATCTGCTTCGATCGCCTCTCAGACGACCGGGTCGCAAGCTTCCTTATCATCTTTCATTGTTTTTTCAAGCGAAAACGAAACTTCGTTGACAAGAAGTACCAGATCGGATAGGTTCCGCAACATTGCATAAACTTTTTTATGCAAAATAAATTTCAATGACCTATCCGCTCAAGAAACCCAAGACCAAAACGCGCGCCGTGGAAAATCTATCAGCCCGCGTTTACAATCAAATTAAGCATCTGATTCTGTGCAACGAGATCATGCCGGGACAAAAGTTGCATCATCAAGAACTGAGTGAACGTCTCGGCGTGAGTCGCACTCCGGTGCGCGAAGCATTGACGCGGCTCGTGCAAGAAGGCTATGTGTCCTTTCTTCCGAATCGCGGTTTTACCTGCAAAGAAATTAGAATTCAAGAGGCGGAAGAGCTCTATGATCTGCGCGAAGCCTTGGAAGCTTTTGCCGTAGAAAAAGCAATCGCCAAACTCACCCAAGCTTCACTTGATCAGCTCAGAAAAAAAATGAGCTCCTATGGCCGCGACGTGCAGAAGCGTTTCACACGCGAACGTTTGGTTTACGATCAGGACGTGCATATGCAAATCATCCGCCTCGCCGGCAACGAGACTCTGACCAACACGCTGAGCCATGTCTTCGAGCGAATCGTGCTAAAGCGCCGAACCGACGGTCTTTATGACCCGGCGCGCGGACTCACCGCGCACGAGGAACACATGCGGCTATTGGACGCCATGCAACAGCGCAAAGTGAGCGCGGCGGTGGCGATTATCCGCGAGCATATCCAAGCGGGCAAAAAAAATGTGATGGCCGATCTCGAACAGCGTCAGGCGATCCGCGGACTTCGTGCGGTGGCCGTTAGTAATGAAGAATAAATTAAACACAAGAGAGGTAAAAATATGGCAGAAGCAGATTTAGTAATCAAAAACGGTTGGGTGGTGACACCTGAGGAAACCTTCCAAGGCGGCGTTGCGATCAGCGGCGAAAAAATCGTCGCCATCGGGGCCAACGACTCGCTTCCCCACGGTAAAGAGGAGATTGATGTCAAGGGAAGACACATCCTGCCCGGGCTCTTCGATGGCCACGTTCACTTCAGAGAGCCGGGCATGACTCATAAAGAAGATTTCACCACCGGCTCGACCGCCGCCGTCTGCGGCGGGATCACGACGATTGTGGATATGCCGAATACCGTGCCGCCGACCGCCGACGCCGAGCAGGTAAAAATCAAGAAGGAACTCGGTGAAGCGAAGTCGCTCGTCGATTTCGGCATCACCGGTGTTGTCGTCCAAACCAACACTAAGGATATTCTGCCAATGGCCGCCGCCGGCGCGATCGGCTACAAGATCTTCTTCGGTGAAACGATTGGCAATCTCCCCTTCCCCGATGACGGCATGTGTGTCGAAGCTTTCGACTACATCGCGCAGTCGAAACTACCGCTAGGGATCCACGCCGAGAATCGCCAGATCATGGCGTACTGCACCAACAAACTGAAACAGGAAAACAAAAACGAAGCGCGCTACTGGGAAGCCTCCCGCCCGGATATTTGCGAGGCGGAATCGGTGCACCATGCGCTCTTCTTCGCCGAAACTTTCGGCACCAAGTTGCACGTCTTCCACATGAGCTCGAAACAAGCCGCGTATATGGTGCGTGACGCCAAGGCCCGCGGCTTGAGAGTCACTGCGGAAACCGGCCCGCACTATCTATTGCGCGAACCAAACGACATGGACAAAGTCGGCTCCCTGCTCAAAATGAATCCGCCGGTTCGCACCCAAGATCATGCGGAAGTTTTGTGGCAAGGTTTGCGTGAAGGGTTTGTCGACACGCTCGCCACCGATCACTCGCCGCACACTTTGGAGGAAAAAGGCTCGGATATCTACGGCAAGCTGACCAAGCCGGCGATCTGGGATTGCATTTCCGGATTTTGCGGCGTTGAAACCGGCGTCCCGTTGATCCTGACCGAAGTAAATAAGGGCAGATTGACGCTCAACCAGTATGTGAAAGTTGCGTCTGAGAACCCGGCCAAAGTGTGGCAGGTCTTCCCGAAGAAAGGCGCTATTCGTCTTGGCTCCGACGGTGACATCACGGTCGTCGATATGGATAAGGAAGGCACGATCGACGTCAATAAACTGCACAGTAAGAACAAGCCCTCGCCTTGGCACGGTTGGAAAGTCAAAGGCATGCCGATCCTGACTGTTGTGCGCGGCCACGTGCAAATGCGCGACGGTGAACCCTGTGGCAAGCCGATCGGCAAGGCGCTCAAACCCTTAATCTAGCGAAGGACTGAATAGTGGGTGCTGAGGACTGAGGATAACTCAGTTCTCAGCACTCCTATTCTGCGTAGTTTTTATGAAACGCACAGAGCCATTTGATTTTTACCAGCCGGCGACCCTCGCGGAGGCGAGCCGTTTGCTGAAGGAGAACGGCCCTGGTGGTCGTTTTCTCGCCGGCGGCACCGATTTGATCATCGCGATGAAAGAAAAAGGCTTGCTGCCGAAATATATCGTCGATCTCAAACGGGTACCCGGTTTGAACGGTATCCGTGAGAACAGCGACGGCACGATGACCATCGGCGCGCTCACGACGATGTACAGCATTGAGACGTCGCCGGTAATCAAAAAAAAGTATCCTTTCCTCGCTCAAAGCGCCGCCGAAGTCGGGTCGATTCAGATTAGAAACCGCGCCACGATCGGCGGTAACATGGCTAACGCCACACCATCCGCCGACACCGCGCCGGCCCTAATAGCGCTGAACGCGATGGCAAAGATAGCTAGTACCGACGGTGAACGAACCGTGCCTTTGCAAGAGTTCTTTCGCGGCCCTGGACAAAGCGTCATGAGCGCCGACGAAATCTTGACCGAGATCACGATCCCGAAGACCAGCCGGCAGTTGGTCGGCGAATACATCAAATTCTCGCCGCGCGACATGATGGACCTCGCCTACATCGGCGTGGCGGTAGCTTTTAATCTCGGCAGCGACAAGAAATGCGACGGCGTCCGGATCGTCCTCGGCGCCGTGGCGCCGACCCCGATTCGAGCAAACAATTCTGAAGCGCTGCTGGAAGGCAAAGTACTGACCGAAGAAGTCGCCGCCAAAGTCGGCGATGAAGCAGCGCGGGAAAGTAAGCCGATCAGCGACGTGCGCTCATCTGCGGACTACCGCCGCGCCATGGTCGGTGTCATGACCAAGCGCGCGCTGCTCAACGCCGCCATCGGCCCGGCGAAGTCCTGGCTCGATCGCCGCGATCGAAGGTACTGAAAGAATGAAGAGATGGAGTATTGGAGTAATGGAATACTGGGTTTCGGAATTCGACCCAACACTCCACTACTCCAGCCCTCCATTACTCCAATTTGATCCGAGGTTGTCATGAAAAAGCAGATTCAATTTATTCTAAATGGCACTCGCGTTAGCCGGGAAGTTCCAAACCATCGCCTCTTGCTCGATCTTTTGCGCGATGAGATCGGCGCGACCGGAACCAAAGAAGGCTGCGGCACCGGTGACTGCGGCGCCTGCACGGTTTCTCTCAACGGTAAACCGGTCAACTCCTGCCTGATTCTTTCCGCTGAGCTGGACGGCGCGGATATCGTCACCATCGAGGGCCTAAAGATCGGCCCCGAGCTGCACCCGATTCAGAAAGCGTTCATCCAAGACGGCGGCGCCCAGTGCGGCTATTGCACCCCGGGAATGTTAATGATGTCCAAAGCGCTGCTCGACGAAAACCAGGACCCCACCGAAGAAGATATCAGGTATGCGCTATCCGGCAATCTTTGCCGCTGCACAGGCTACGCGAAGATCATCCAGGCCGTTCATGACGCCGCGGCGATCATGCGCGGCAAGAGCGCGTGACACAGCGATTTATTACCTTGAACCTTTGAACTTTTGAACCTTGAACTCCTAGAGGAAAATCATGTCGGAACTCACAGTCGTCGGAAAACCAGTTACCCGCGTCGATGCCACCGAAAAAGTTACCGGGCAAATTGTTTACGGCTATGATCTCGTGCTGCCCAACATGCTCTATGGCAAGACGCTATTTAGCCCCAAAGCGCACGCCAGAATTAGAAAAATCAACACCGAAAAAGCCAAGCTCTTGCCCGGTGTCATTGCCGTGGTGACCGGAGAAGACGCGCCGTGGACACACGGCGAGTCGATCAAGGACAAGCCGTTCCTCGCTCAAGGCAAAGTGCGCTATATTGGCGAACCCGTGGCGGCGGTAGCGGCGGAAGATGAAGACATTGCCCAGGCCGCGGTTAAACTCATCGAGGTCGAATACGAAGATCTGCCGGTTTATACCGACCCGGAAGAAGCTTGCAAGCCGGACGCGCTCCCTATTCACGAGAATTTCTCTAAATATCGCAAAGTCGATTTCATCGTCCCCGGATCCCACGCCAACATCGCCGAGCACTTCAAGCTGCGCACTGGCGACGTCGCCCAAGGATTCAAAGAATCCGACCTCGTTCTCGAAGAAAAATATTTCGTGCCGATGATTCAGCATGCGGCGATGGAACCCCACTCTGCCCATGCGCAGTTCGACAAAGAGAGCGGCCGCTTGACCATCTGGGTCGCCAACGACGCGCCTTTCCGCGCGCTGCACGAGATCACCGAAGCGTTGGCAATGCCCAAGGAAAAAATTCGCTTTATCAATCCGGCCCAAGGCGGCGGCTTCGGCTCCAAGGGTGGCCTCAAAGTCGAACCGATTGCCGTAGCCTTAGCGTTTCATACCAATGGCCGGCCCGTGCGGGTTAAATTCAATCGCGAAGAAACTTTCATCTCGACATTGACGCGCCACGAAGCAGTAGTCTATTCGAAGACCGGCGTAAAGAAAGACGGCACAATGATGGCCAGAGAGATGACCATCTATTGGGGTGCCGGTGCCTATGCCGAAAAAAGCCCGACGGT
>Ga0193716_1002485_pt1 | contig 10355 bp, 7 predicted proteins | sample U2c1metaG_FD_145901 | JGI IMG/M metagenome (GOLD analysis project Ga0193716, IMG submission 145901) | Soil microbial communities from a riparian zone of the East river system, Colorado, United States - U2c1 | ecosystem: Environmental > Terrestrial > Soil > Riparian zone | place: USA: East River...
TTGATGCTGAGCACCGTGCGGTCTCACGACCAGTGGAACACCACCATCTACTCCGATGACGACCGCTACCGGGGGCTGAAGAACTTGCGCACCGCGCTGTTCATGAACGCCGACGACATGCGCGACCGCGGACTGGCCGAATTCGACTTGATCGACATCACCAGCTTCGCCCGCGACGGTAGTACCCGCTCGGTGTACGGCTACCGTGCAGTCGCCTACAACACCCCATGCGGCAGCGTATTCGGCTACATGCCCGAGCTGAACGTGCTGTGCGCGATCGCCGACCGCAGCGCGCAGAGCGGACAACCGCTGACCAAGCAACTCATCGTCGAGGTCACCACCGCGACGACGGGCCCCGCGACGTAGAGCTCAACCGATACCGACCACCCGGCTGTCCGGCGATGGTCCTGGTACCGGCTTGACCAGGCCGTTGCCGGTGATCAGTGGGAGTTCCAGCGCGGACAGCAGGCCGGGTGCGGCGGCGAACACCGCCGGGATCGCGTTGACCATCCGGGATGCGCCAGCCATCCGGGCTCCCAGATCGTGGTCGTGATTCTCGGCGAGTTCCAGTTCGCAGCGGATGCTCGGAGATCCCTCGATCTCGACGCGGTAGGCGCCACGGCCGGAGGCGCCACCGTAACCGAGGTCCAGGGGAGCGATGGCGATGCTGGGCTGCGGCCACTCCGGTGCGATGTCGTCGCGCATGCGGGTGACGTGGTCGACGACGAATGTCGGCTTGCCGTCGACGTATCCGGTCAGCGTCGAGCGCATCGCGGCGATGGTCCCGGCCGGTATGTGACCAGTGGGAGTGTCGAATGCCTCGTCGGTGGGAATGCGCTCGTTGTCCTCGGCGACGTTGTCGAGCTGGACACCGAGCCCGGCGGCCAATTGGTGCAGGACGGGTCCCCATCCGTAGGTGAAGACGCCGGGCATCGCGGCGATGGCCGCGAATTCCGGGGGCTTGCCGAAGCCCAGGATCTCGTAGACGGCGTCATGGTCCGGGTAGGTCGCGTAGTTGAACATCTCGGTGACGCGAATCGTGTCGATGTTGCGGGAGATTCCCGACAATGCCAGTGGCAGAACGTCGTTGGCGAAGCCGGTGTCGATGCCGGTGGTGAAGAACGAGCTCTCACCGGCCAGTGCGGCGTCCCGAAGTGGACCGGTGAAGGCCGCGTCGACGGCGTCGGGATAGACGAGCGGCACCACCGAGCAGGACACCACGTTCTTGCCCGCTCGTAGAATCCGCACCATGTCCCCGAGCGCATCGAGGACGCGGAGGTTGCCTGCCGCTGCGTAGACCACCACGTCGGCGTCGCCGGTCAGCAACTCGTCCGGATCCTGGCTGGCGAGCACACCGACGGGATCGATTCCGCACAGTTCGCCTGCGTCGCGGCCGGCCTTCGTGTCGCTGTGCACGACGAGGTCGACCAGTTCCAACTCCGGGTGGTCGATCACCGCGCGCAGTGCGATGACGCCCATGGACCCCGGTCCCCAGACTGCTACCTTGATTGTCATTTGTCTCCTATTATTAGGACATCAATATTGAGTATTTGGACGCATAGTATGGAGGTGATCGTGGGCAAGTCAACGCCGAAGTCGCCACCGACCCGCCGCGCGATGGACGTGGTTGAGGCACTGGCGGATTCGATCGACGGCTATACGTCAGCCGAACTGGCCAGGCGGTGTGGCATCACCACCTCGACGTGTGCACTCGTGTTGGCCGAGCTGGAGCGAGGCGGTTGGGTGGCCCGCTACGACGACCGCCGATACGGGCTGGGCAGCGGATTGTTCGGCCTGGTACACGGTTTGCGTCGGCAGTTCCCGCTGCTCGATCGCGGCCGCGACGCGCTAGTGGAGCTGCACGAGCGCCTCGGCGCGGGCTGCTCGATGTCCAAGATCGGCGACCGGCATCTCACCACGGTCGACACCGTCGGGCATGCCACCGACGGTGAGCACGCGGTCGGTCATCGCTTCCCGATCGATCCGCCGTTCGGTCTGGTGGCGATGGCGTGGCGTGATGACGTGGCCGTTGCGGACTGGTTGCAACGCGTCACGCCACGGTTGACTCAGACCGACATCGAGGACCATCGCCGGGTGCTCGGCGACATCCGGCAGCGAGGCTACGGAGCGTGGCGCTTCGACGACGCCTCGGTGTCGCTGCACGATCGCCTCGTCGGACTTCTCGCTTCGCTGGAACCTGCCACGTCAGTGACGCGCCAACTGAGCACCCTGATGACCATGGTCACCCTGCAGTCGGTGACTCGGACACTCGAAACAGAGCTCGTCACAGCCGAATTCGTGGTCTTGCCGATCTTCGGCACCACCGGCCAGCCGGAGTATCAAATCGAGATCCATCTCGCCCGCACAGACGGGCTCACCCTCGATGGGCTCGATGCCGCCCTTCGGTCCGCCCAAGATCTCTTGGCCCCTGGGGTGGCCTGACCCGGCTGCACCCATTGTCGGCAACGGTAGCGGTGCGACGGTGCCGTGCTCATCGAGAATTCCCTTTCCGGAATCGGGTCAGCCAACCCGCTGGCACTGCGCCTCGAACGTGTCCATCGGTATTTTCGTTGTGGTCTTCACCGGCCCGCAGCGTGCTGTCGCCGGCTACGCGCAACCCGAATGGTGCCGGGTCGCCGACCCGCCAGGTGCCGTCGATCTGCAAGCTCCGACCGGCCACGCGGGCCCGTTGCATGGCACGCCGGGCCACCGGTAGCTGGCGAGCTTCCCAGCCCTTCAACCGAAGTGGGACGTGCCGCGGAGTGGCGCCGAGCAGAGCCTCGCCCAGCTGCCAGGCATCGTCGGCCGCCTTGGCGGTGCCCGCAGCGATGTGTGGCCGCAGCGCGAATGCCGCGTCGCCGATCAAGCAGGTTCGACCGAAGGCCAACTGCGGAACCCCAAGGTCGACGATCACCTGGATGAACGGATCGGCGCTTTGTCGGACGACCTCGGCGAGGGGCGCCGGGAGCTCGGTGTCCGCCGCCGAATGCAGCTGGTCGACATGCTGGGTCTGGACCGCACCGGGCGGCACGGTCAACTCGGCCCGGGAACCATGTCGATCCGTGAGCAGGTCGGCGAGGTGCTCGCCCTCCGCGACGTTCCGGTACCAGAGCCAGTTGCACAGCACGGACCCGTCCGGTCCCGGAATGGGATAGGTCAGCAGGTGGCCGCGGGGGAGGATCCGGTAGGTGACCGCGTCGTACAGGACGTCCGCCGTGCGCGCGCTCAGTTGATTGCGGTCGATGGTGCCGCGCCACGCCACATACCCGGCATAGCGTGGTTCGTTGTGCGGCACCAGAATCCGGCGTCCCGTGGAACGGATGCCGTCGGCGCACACCACGAGATCGGCCGTCAACGTCCGACCGTCGGTCAATGACACCGCGACCTCATCGCCCCGGTTCTCGAGGTGCACGAGCTCAGTCGACAGGTGGTAATGCTCGGCGCCGTAGGCGTCCAGCAAGCCTCGATACAACTCGAAGTACGACGCGAACCGGTATGCGCAGGGTCGCTCGTCAGCGATGGCGCCGTCATCTCCGAGATACCGAAGCCTGCTGGCCGACACCCCGATGTCGCCGATCGCCCTGCCGGCCCGCTCCACCAGATAACGAATGGTGCTCGGGTGCGCGACGATGCCGGCGCCGCGCCCTTCCAGCGGCACCGCACTGCGCTCCAGAACGTCGACATCCCATCCCCGGTCCCTGAGAACCAGCGCAGCCGTGAGCCCGCCGAGCGATCCCCCCACCACGAGTGCCCGATTCATACGGGGTCTGCGTCTCTCGCGGTGGCGAACGGGGCATGCAGATCGAGCGCGATGTGTGGATTGGCGATCGCCACCACTGACGCGTCAAGGCCCACCATGATCACGCCGATACAGACGCTGGCCAGGGTCCACCAGGGACTGGCCCGCACGCCTGTCGACGCACTAGCCCGATGCCTACCGGCGGGCCGGTCACGACGTTCCAACGGAAGGGTGATCACGAGTTCCAGGATGTCGGCGACGCGACTAGGTGTCGTCCATCAACGCCTTACCGCCAGCAACTACCGTGGATTCCTGCTGCTGCATAACTGAGGCCAACTCCGGGCCCCACGCTTGATCTGCGGCTCGATGCGGCGCAGTCTGAGAACTACGAAGTGGTCAGGTTGGTTAGCGCCAGACGCCATGTGTTGGAAGGTGTCCGATGGGTCACATGGATTTGAACAGACGCTCCTTGCTGGCCGCGCCACTTCTGTTGGCAGCAGTCGCGCCGAGTCTCACCTCTCCGGCCATCGCGCGCGCTGACCCTCCCGACCCAAGAGAGACATTCGTCCTACCGTTAGACGAGATGTCGTTCGAGGCGTGGGGCAACTTGCCGCGCGGCAGCGGCGAAATGGCCACGCTCTATGGCGATCTCAATGAGCCCGGCCCCTACCTCGTGATGATGAGATGGAATCCTGGCTGGTTCAGTGCTCCTCACACGTATGCGACCGATCGGATTTGCGTCGTCGTGGCAGGCACCTGGTGGGTAAACAGTGGAGACGATTTCACGCCCGACGATGCGACACCCGTCGGCTCGGGTGGATATGTGAAACGTACTGCTCGGACTCCGCACTACGACGGTGTGCCGCACGGTCAGACCGATCCGGCCGTCATCGCCATCTTCGGTCTCGGCCCCGTTGACATTCAGTTGGTCGACCCGACGAAGCCGTCATGGCGGCAAGTGTGACCGGCGCCCAGATTGTTGCTAGCGGGGGTGCCCGTTGGGCGCCACCGGTAACGACTTGGGCCCGGCGAAGCGCCATCGTGGATGGCGACTACCGATAGGAGAAACAATGACCGACGTTCCCGCAATCGAACTGAACACGGGTGCGCTAATCCCGCAGCTTGGCTTTGGCGTCTTCCAGATCCCGCCCAAGGAGACTGCCGAAGCGGTCAAGACGGCACTCGACATCGGCTACCGGCACATCGACACGGCAGAGATGTACGGAAACGAGAAGGAAGTCGGCCAGGGTGTCCGCGACGCCGGTCTGGACCGCGCCGACGTCTACATCACCAGCAAGCTCAACAACGGCTTCCACGAGCCCGACGACGCACGACGGGCTTTCGACGGAACGCTGAGCGCGCTCGAAACCGACTACGTCGATCTGTTCCTGATCCACTGGCCGCTGCCGACGCTCTATGGCGGTGACTTCGTCTCGACCTGGAATGTCCTGGAGGAGTTCGCAGCCGACGGACGCGCCCGCAGCATTGGAGTGTCCAACTTCCAGGTCGAACATCTCGAGCGACTGACGAAGGAATCCAACATCGTTCCCGCGGCCAATCAGATCGAGGCCCATCCGTACTTCACCAACGACGCGGTCCGTGCCTACGGCAACGAGCACGGCATCGCGACCGAGGCATGGTCGCCGATCGCTCAGGGCAAGGTACTCGCCGACCCTGTGATCAAGAAAATCGCGGACGCGATCGGCAAGTCACCCGCACAGGTGGTGTTGCGCTGGCACATTCAGCGTGGCGACATCGTGTTTCCCAAGTCGGTGACGCCGGAGCGGATCAAAGAGAACTTGGCGTTGTTCGACTTCGAACTGGACAGCTCCGACATGGACGCGATCACGGGGCTCGACAAGGGCGAAGCCGGCAGAACGGGCCCCAACCCCGACAAGTTCGACTACATCCCGAAGTAGGGACGGATTCTCATGACGACCGACGAGACACCCACCCCGGGTGGCCTTCTCGGGCAAGGTGAGCCTGGCCGTCCCGCGGTGGGCCGTGGGCCGAACACGGGCGGGGAGTACTCCCAGCAGGATTATCACCATCCCGCTGCCGGCTGGGGCGCCGCTCGCAGCGTGGCGAAGGTCTTGGTGGAGAGTCGGGAGCTGGTTGCCGGCTCGCGGGCAATCCAGCGGATGAACCACGAGAACCGTGGTTTCGACTGCCCGGGATGTGCGTGGCCGGATGACACCAAGGGTCTGCACCTGGACATCTGCGAGAACGGCATCAAACACGTGACCTGGGAGATGACCCGCAAGAGGGTGGACAGGGACTTCTTCGCCGGCCACACGGTGACCGAGCTGTCGGGGTGGACCGATTTCGCGCTGGAGGACCAGGGCCGGCTGACCGAACCGATGGTCTACGACGCCGATTCGGACAAGTACGTGCCGATCTCCTGGCCTGCGGCCTTCGAGGTGGTGGGCTCCACGCTTCAAGGGTTGGACAGCCCGAATCAGGCGTCGTTCTACACGTCTGGACGGCTCAGCAACGAGGCGACGTTCCTGTATCAGCTGTGGGCGCGCGAGTTCGGCACCAACAACCTGCCGGACTGCTCGAACATGTGCCACGAGGCCAGCGGCCGGGCGATGACGGCGTCGTTGGGCACGGGTAAGGGCACCTGTGATCTGGACGATTGGGAGAAGGCGGACCTGCTGCTGGTGATGGGAGTCAATGCCGCATCCAACGCGCCGCGGATGTTGACATCGTTGGCCGAGGCCTATCGCCGGGGGGCGCAGGTCGTACACGTCAACCCGCTGATCGAGGCCGCCAGTCGGCGCACCATCGTGCCGCACGAGATCCTCGCGATGGCTGCGTTCCATGCCACCAAGATCGGCACCATGGACGTTCAGCCCCGCGTCGGTGGGGACCTGGCTCTGTTGCGCGGGGTCGCGAAGGTCGTTCTCCAGCGGGCGAAGACCGATGACAAGGCCACTGACCGGGAGTTCGTGGCGCGATTCACGACCGGCTTCGAGGACTACCGGTCGCTGGTCGAGGAGACCGACTGGGCTGACATCGTGCACCAGTCGGGTGTCGACGAGGATGCGATCCGGCGCCTGGCCGAGGTCTATTTGGGGGCCGACCGCACGGTGGTCGCCTGGTGTCTTGGTTTGACCCAGCAGGAACACGGGGTCGACACGGTCCGCGAAATCGTGAATCTGCTTCTGCTGCGCGGCAATATCGGCCGCGAGGGGGCAGGCCCCTCACCGGTGCGCGGCCACAGTAACGTGCAGGGCAACCGCACCTGCGGGATCGATCACCGCCCGCCGAAAAAGCTACTCGACCGGCTGGAACAGGTCTGCTCGATAACCGCACCACGTGAGCACGGCCTGGACACAATCAGCACCATCGAAGGGATGCGCGACGGCGACGTGAAGGTGTTCGTCAGCATGGGCGGGAACTTCGCCCTTGCGACGCCGGACACGGCGGCGACCTTCGCCGCGCTGGGCAACTGCGAGCTCACCGTTCAGGTCAGTACCAAACTCAACCGCAGCCATCTGGTACATGGCCGCAAGGCGCTGATCCTGCCGTGCCTGGGGCGGACCGAGAAGGACGTCCAGCGCTCTGGCGAGCAGGGCGTCACGGTCGAAGACGCGATGAGTATGGTGCACTTGTCATTTGGAATGAAGAAGCCTGCTTCGGCGCAGCTGAAGTCCGAGTGCGCGATCCTTTCCGGCATGGCCCGGGCAACCCTCCCGGCCTCCGCCACGCCGTGGGAGTTCTACATCGAGGATTACGACCGAATCCGCGATGTCATGGCCAAGGTGTTCGACGGCTTCGAGGACTTCAACCGTCGGGTGCGACTTCCGCTGGGGTTTCGGATCCGCCAGCCCGCGCGCGAGCGGGTTTTTCTCACCCCATCTGAAAAGGCGGAGTTCTCTGCCGCGCCAATGCCCGACGTCGTTCCGCCGCCGGGACGGTTGACGCTGAGCACCGTGCGTTCCCACGACCAGTGGAACACCACCATCTACTCCGATAACGACCGCTACCGAGGCCTGAAGAACCTGCGCACCGCGCTGTTCATGAGTGCCGAAGACATGCGCGACCGCGGACTTGAGGAATTCGACCTTATCGACATCACCAGCTTCGCCCGCGACGGCAACACCCGATCGGTATACGGGTACCGTGCCGTGGCCTATGACACCCCGCGCGGCAGCGTATTCGGCTACATGCCCGAGTTGAACGTGTTGTGCGCGATCGCCGACTACAGCCAGCAGAGCGGCCAACCACTGACCAAACAGATCATCGTGGAGGTCACGCCGGCCGCCGTGTAGTCCTGCTAGTGCGTCATCCCGCAGACACGTTGATGTGGGACCAGGCGTTGTTGCCGTATCCCCGCGGATTCCACAGCGGAGCAGGCGATTCCGGCTGTGTGGCGCCGGTCTCGTCCCAGGCCCGGGCGGTCAGACTCAGTGGTCCGTGCTGGGCCTCCACGGTCAGCGACCACAGCCGCCATGCCCACCGGCTGGTCGCGGCTTGCACGTCGGCTTGACGCCACGTATTACCCCCGTCGAGGGACACGTCGACGCGGCCGATGCCGCGACCGTCGCCGGCTAGCGCCCACCCGCGGACTGTCAGCGGGCCGGCAGGAACCTCAGCGCCCTCGTCGGGGACCAGGATGTCGCAGTTGAGCGGTAACGACGACAACGAAATGCCCTCGCCCGGCGCCACGGTTTCGGGGTCGGCATCGGGCGGCAGGATGCGATAGTCGCTGGCTTGGAAGTAGTTCTCCGACGGAACTGATTGCACCCTGATGGCGTTCACCCACTTGACGCTGCGAGCCCCGACATAGCCCGGCACCACCACCCGCACCGGGCCACCGTGGACGCGCGGCAAAGGTTCGGAATTCATCTCCCAGGCCAGCAGCACTTCCTCGGACATGGCCTTGCCCAACGGGATCGAGCTGCCGTAGGACTGGACGGGGACGGCTTCTGGCGCCACGTCGGGCGCACTGAACGCAACGTGCAAACCGTCGTCGCGGCGGACTCCTGCCGCGTCGAGGACGTCTGCCAGCCTCGCGCCGCGCCATTCGGCTGTCGAGATGGCCCCGTGTGCCCAGGGGTCCTTGCCGGGTATCGGGCGGACCTCCAGAAGCTCCGCTCGCCGGTTGCCGGCGCAGGCCAGCGTCGCCGTCAGCGAGTGGGCGCTGAAGCCGTTGATCAGTTGGTCGTAGGTCAGGGTGCGCGGTGTGTCGACCATGCCGTCAACCTGCAGGCGCCAGTGCTCGGGTGCGATGTCGGGAAACGGGCCGTGATTGCGGCTGTAGAACGTATCGATCGCGGTGATCTCACCACCCGCCAACGCTGTGGTCGGCGGTTCGGCGTTGAACGGCGACTCGTCCCGCACGATCATGTCCGGACGTTTACCCCACATCGGTTTCCACCTTCGGTCAGTTGCAATAGCCTATTCGCACACGGCACCCTAGGAATCGCCGTTCGTCAAACGGGTAGGGCGACGGCCGCAACGAGGATCAGGACGAGCATCGAGACCCCAACAAGGTACACCTCGCGGCGCGGCGTGATCCGTTGTGGGAGTGGACGATGGGCGAGTGTCCGTTGGCTGCCGCCGCGATTCGTATGCCCTCCCGCCGAGGCTCATCGGCTTCTTACGACTGCTCACCGTGATCCGGACCGAGCATGACGTAGGCGGTCCGGGTTACACCAAGGGAGTCGCGATAGTCCAGGGTGACGGTGTCGCCGGGCGCCTTCGTGTGCACTGCCGCAACCAATGCCTCGGCGTCGTCGATCACCTGGTGGTCGACCTTCGTAACCACCGAGCCAGGGGACAGGCCTGCCGCCGCGGCAGGGCCGCCGCTGGTGACTCCGACGATGGGCGCGCCGTGAATGCTCGCGTCGGTACCCACTTGCACGCCCAAGGAACCGTGCGATGCCTTGCCGGTTGCTATCAGTTCGTCGGCGATGCGCTTGGCCTCATCGACGGGTATCGCGAAGCCAAGCCCGACCGAACCGCTCTGTGTGCCAGGTGAATTGCCCAGTGACGCGATCGCCGAGTTCATGCCGACAAGCTGGCCATTCGCGTTGACCAGCGCTCCACCCGAGTTTCCCGGGTTGATCGGTGCGTCGGTTTGAATGGCGTTGATCTCTGTTGGTTGATTCCCTGAGCCGGCATCCACTGTGGACACCGGGCGGTCGAGCGCGCTGACGATGCCCGTGGTGACGGTGCTGTCCAATCCCAGCGGGGATCCGACCGCCACCACCTGCTGTCCCACGCGAAGATCGCTCGACGATCCCATCGCGATGGGCGTCAACCCAGACGTCCCCTGCGCCCGGACCACTGCGATGTCGCTCGTTGGATCGGTGGCGACCACGGTGAAGGGCGCGGTACGGCCGTCGGCGAACATCACCACGGTCTGGGCTGGGGCCGGGCCCGCCGCGGCGGCGTTGGCTGCGGCCGAAACCTCGTGGTTAGCGGCCGCCACCACGTGGTTGTTCGTCATGATCAGCCCGTCGGCGGTCAAGATGATGCCCGAACCCTGTTCGCTCTCGTTGCCAAGATCGGTCTGCAGCTGCACCACGCTGGGCACGACCTTTGCGGCGACCTGCTCGATCGAGCTCGTGGAGACGCTGGCCGCCGGCAGCGGCACGGCGGCCGT
>Ga0193716_1002486_pt1 | contig 10349 bp, 9 predicted proteins | sample U2c1metaG_FD_145901 | JGI IMG/M metagenome (GOLD analysis project Ga0193716, IMG submission 145901) | Soil microbial communities from a riparian zone of the East river system, Colorado, United States - U2c1 | ecosystem: Environmental > Terrestrial > Soil > Riparian zone | place: USA: East River...
ATGTGTCGCGCGCTCGCTTGGCGCGTGGCGCGCGCGCTCCCGGCGCCGTCGGAGCGGTGAAGCAGGTGCGCATGGCCGGGCGACCGTCGGGAGAATTGCGCATCGTCCTGGATCTCTCGCGCCCGATCCGGGCCAAGAGTTTTCTCGCTGAGCCCAACAATCACTACGGCTACCGCCTGGTGATCGATCTCGGGGGCGCGACGCCGGACACGCCGGTCAAAGTCGAGCATGCGCGGCCCGATGCCCGTGACCTCATCATCGCCATCGACGCAGGTCATGGTGGCGAAGATCCCGGTGCCATCGGCAAGAACGGCACCCGCGAAAAAGACGTCGTGCTCGCGATCGCGCGCGCACTCGCGCAGCGAGTCAACGGTGAGCCCGGAATGAGAGCGGTGCTGACCCGCGATGGTGATTATTTCGTGCCGTTGCGTGATCGGATGCGTCGCGCCCGCGCACAGCAAGCGGACTTGTTCGTGTCGATTCACGCGGATGCGATTCGCGACCGCAGCGTCGACGGCTCGTCGGTGTACATCCTGTCGCAGCGAGGCGCCACGGACGAGGCATCGCGATGGCTGGCCGAGCGCGAAAATGCGTCCGACCTGATCGGCGGCGTTTCGCTGGATGACAAGGGCGATGTGCTCGCCTCCGTGTTGCTGGATCTGTCGCAATCGGCATCGTTGACTGCCAGTCAATCTGCGGCCGAGCGCGTTCTGCACCAGCTGAATCAGGTGGGTGAGGTGCGCAAGCCGCAGGTGCAGCAGGCCCGCTTCATGGTGCTGAAATCGCCGGACATCCCGTCGATGCTGGTGGAGACTGCTTACATTTCCAATCCGCTGGAGGAACGGCGGCTGCGCGGCGCGGCTCAGCAAGCCAAGCTTGCCGGCGCCATCCATCAAGGAGTGCGGACTTATTTCTATGCCGATCCGCCGGCGGGCACGCGCATCGCGGAGCTTGCCGGATCAGGAGCGCCGCGCCAGGTATTGGCCACTGCCCGGGCGGGTGCGGGCGGCTAGCCGTGCTGCCGACTACACCGGCACTTGGCGCACGCTCGGCCTCGTTGTTCCCTGCTGCCGGGCGCGCTGTGCGAAAATAGAAAATTCGTACGGCCGTGGGTGAGCCGCGCTTCGCGAGCTGTCGCGTCGCCGGTCGGAGCGGCCCGTCAGGAGGGGGCCCGTTGTCAATTCAAGTCTTACCCGACGAACTCGTCAATCAGATCGCTGCCGGCGAAGTCATCGAGCGTCCGGCGTCCGTCGTCAAGGAACTGGTTGAAAATTCCCTGGACGCAGCGGCCGGCCGCATCGAAGTGGAACTCGAGCGCGGCGGCTGCGGTTTGATACGGGTGCGCGATGATGGCAGCGGAATCCGGCCGCAGGAGATCGGGATCGCGCTGGCGCGGCACGCGACCAGCAAGATCGCGTCTCTCGATGATCTCGAAAGAATCGCGACCCTGGGATTTCGCGGCGAGGCCTTGCCGAGCATTGCCTCGGTATCGCGGCTATCGCTGATTTCGCGATCCGCCGAGGCTGAGCACGCCTGGGCGGTGGAGGCGCGCGATGGTGAGTTGAGCCTGCCGACCCCGGCCTCACACCCGCCGGGGACCAGCGTCGAGGTCCGGGACCTTTTCTTCAACGTCCCCGCGCGGCGGAAATTTTTGCGCAACGAATCCACGGAATTCCAGCACGCGGTGCGCATGCTGGAGCGCCTGGCGCTGTCCCGCTTCGAGGTGGGATTCACGCTGACGCACAACGGCAAGGGCGTATGGTCGTTGCCGCCCGCGCGCACGTCCGCCGAGAAACTGGCACGAGTGGCGAAGGTCTGCGGCGAGGATTTCGCCGCCCATGTCATTGAGTTGCGTCATGACACGGAAAATCTGCGCTTGAGCGGGTGGCTGGCGCTGCCGACCTTTTCGCGCAGCCAATCCGATCTTCAATTTGCGTTTCTGAATGGCCGCTTCGTGCGCGACAAGCTGGTGGCCGGTGCCGCGCGGCTCGCCTATCAGGACGTATTGTTCAACGGACGATTCGCTGCCTATCTGCTCTATTTGGATTTGGATCCGACCATGGTGGACGTCAATGCGCATCCGCAGAAGTTGGAGGTGCGCTTTCGCGAGTCGCGCCGCATCCATGATTTCCTGTTCCGCACGGTGGAGCGCGCGTTGGCCGCCACCCGACCCACCACGGAATCGGCGGGCAGCGCTCCGCTCGACTGGCTGACCGGCAGCGCGACCTATACTCGAGTCGCAGCGCCGACTCAGGGACATTTCGTGTTGCCGGAGTGGAGGCCGCGCCCGGGGACCGACGTCTATCGCAGCTTTCTCGAGACCGGCGTCGCTGAGGAGCGGGGTGCCGTGCCAGGCGCCGGCGGCGACACTGCCTACCGCGCGTACGACGCCGCCCGTGGCGCCGATGCCGCGAACGGTGATTCGGACACCGCGGCCCGCGAGCCGGGTGGTTCGGGTCGTGATTCGCAAACGGCGGCCCCTTTGGGCTACGCGATCGCGCAACTGCATGGCGTCTATATTCTGGCGCAGACCGCGGAGGGCATGGTGCTGGTGGACATGCATGCGGCACACGAGCGCGTGATGTATGAAGGCATGAAAAAGCTGTTGCAGGGGCAGACCGCGCAGCAGCACTTGTTGGTTCCTGAAATCTTGTCGGTCACGCAGGCTCAGGCCGAAGTCGCGGAGGCGCACGCGGAGGAATTCGCCGCGTTGGGATTCGTGGTGACGCGGCTGGCGCCGGATCAGCTCGCGCTGCGCGCGGTCCCGAGTTTGCTGGCGGGCCGCGATCCCGCCACTATAGTGCGCGACGTGTTGTCGGATCTGGCGGAAACCGGCCATTCGCGCCGCGTGGAAGAGTCGATCAACCATCTGCTCGGCACGATGGCCTGCCGTGCCGCGGTCCGCGCACGGCGCAATCTGACGCTGCCGGAAATGAACGCGCTACTGCGCGAGATGGAACATACCGAGCGTGCCGATCAGTGCAATCATGGCCGCCCGACCTGGGTGCGTCTGTCGCTCAACGATCTCGATCGGCTGTTCATGCGCGGACGTTGATGGCCGGGGCCGTCGGGCGCGGGACATCCGGCCGTGGTGCGGTCCTTTTGATGGGTCCCACGGGCGCCGGCAAATCCGATCTTGCCCTGCGCCTGGTGCGCGAATTCCCGCTCGAGATCGTGAGCGTGGATTCGGCGCTGGTTTACCGCGGAATGGATATCGGCACGGCGAAGCCCGATGTCGCGACCCGTCGCGCCGTACCCCATCATCTGATCGATATCCGCGATCCCGCTATGACATATTCCGCCGGCGAATTCGTGGTAGACGCCGCCGCTGCCATGGAGGACATTTGGCGGCGCGGGCGCCAGCCTCTGTTCGTCGGCGGAACGATGCTCTATTTTCACGCGCTGTCGTGCGGAATTGCGGCATTGCCCGACGCAAATATCAGGGTTAGAACCGAGATCGATGCCCGAGCCGCAGTGATAGGGTGGCCCGGAATGCACGACGAACTCGCCGCAGTCGATCCTGCCGCCGCCGGCCGGATTCACGCGAACGATTCGCAGCGCATTCAGCGGGCGCTCGAGGTTTATGAACTGACGGGAAAACCGATTTCACAGCTGCAGCGGTCGCGGGTGTCCGAACTGGCTGGGGTCGAGGTGCTCGAATTTGCCATGGCGCCTCTCGACAGAAATATCCTACACACGCGCATTCAGTCGCGGTTCGAGGCCATGCTGGCGGCGGGATTTGTCGAGGAAGTGCGTACATTGCAGAAAAGAAGCGATCTCAGTGCGGAACATCCGTCGATGCGTGCGGTCGGATATCGCCAGGTGTGGCGATATTTAACAGGGCAGTGCGATTTGGCTGAAGCCAGCGAGCGATCTATTGCGGCGACGCGACAACTCGCGAAGCGGCAGCTCAGCTGGTTGCGCGCGCGAGAGCGGGCGACATGGTTTGATTCCGCGCATCCCGATGTCGCATCTAAAATACTCAATGCACTATCCGAGGGCGGGATTTCACCAAGGTAATTTTATGATGGTAATAGGTGTTATACCGCTGCGGAATCGTGTGCTAGCATGTAGTCGGTATGTGCTTTGTGACACAAGGAAGTGACGCGGCAATGCAAATGACACTAAAAACAAGGAGCTCTCTCATGGCCCGTGGCCAGTCTCTGCAGGACCCTTTCCTAAATGCCCTGCGCAAAGAACGCGTGCCCGTTTCAATTTATCTTGTGAACGGTATAAAACTGCAAGGTCAGATTGATTCGTTCGACCAGTTCGTCGTCTTGCTGAGAAACAGCGTGAGTCAGATGGTCTACAAGCACGCCATATCCACCGTGGTACCGGCGCGCAATGTGCGGCTGCCCACCGGCGAGGACGGCGAAGTGACGGAACCGGCCGTTGTCGAATGACAGGCCTCGAATGACCGGCGGTCGTGCGACTGGCTGTCATATGGCCGGCAAAGTCGAATGACGCCGATCGAGGCACTCGAGCTGTCATGGCAATGTCACAAAGCCACGTGATCAGGCGGCACTCTGCAATTGTTTGAACGCCCCCGGGGTGGCGAGCGTGCCATTTTGGTGAGCGTTGGAATCGGACACCCCGTAGATCCCCACGATGCGGCCGAGTTCAAGGCTTTGGCCGCGTCGGCGGGCACGGTTTGTGTGGGTGCGATTTTCGCGACGCGATCACGGCCGGATCCGAAGTACTTCGTCGGTTCCGGCAAGGCAGAGGAAATCACAGCCTACGCCGAGGAACACGGCGCCGACGTGGTGCTGGTCGATCAGACCCTGACGCCAAGCCAGGAACGCAATCTCGAGAAACTGACGAGCCGCCGGGTTTTGGACCGTAATGGTCTGATTTTGGACATCTTTGCTCAACGCGCTCGCAGTTTTGAGGGCAAGCTGCAGGTCGAGTTGGCGCAACTGTCACATCTGGCCAGTCGGTTGGTCCGGGGGTGGACGCATCTGGAGCGGCAAAAGGGCGGTATCGGCCTGCGCGGTCCCGGCGAAACGCAGCTCGAGACGGATCGTCGACTCATCGCCAAGCGCATTCGCACGCTCAAGGGCCGCCTCGAAAAGCTTGCGCGGCAGCGGGATACCAGCCGCCATGTGCGGCGCGAGGTGCCCGTGCCCACGGTGGCCCTGGTGGGCTACACGAATGCGGGCAAGTCGACGCTGTTCAATGCATTGACCGGCTCGGCGACCTACGTCGCCGATCAGCTGTTCGCCACCCTGGATCCGACGGTCCGGCAGGTCAAGCTGGCCGGTGTCGGCGAGGTGGTGCTGGCCGACACCGTGGGATTCGTCCGGGCTCTGCCCCACGAGTTGGTCGCGGCGTTTCGTTCGACGCTGCAGGAAGCGCGGGACGCGGACCTGCTCTTGCACGTGGTCGACGCCAGCGATCCGCTGCGAAACGAGCGCATCGATCAGGTTCGAGAGGTGTTGAAAAGTATCGGCGCCGGCGAGATCCGCGAGCTGCTGGTGTTCAACAAGGTCGACCTCGTCGATGACAGGCCGGGCAGCACCCGGCCCGATCTTGCCGCGGGGGGCATCGCCGCCAGGCCGGGTTTTGTCGTCGCGCCGAGCATCGCCGCCACGCCGGGTATGACCACCACGCCGGGTATCGCAGCTGCGCCGGGCATGACCACCGCGCCGGGTATCGCAGCTGCGCCCGTCCCGGCCACCACAGCCACCACACCGAGTACATCCGCGCCGCGCGCTGTCGACGCTCAGGGCGTCGCGACGCCGCGAATCGTGATGGGTCAAGATGGCGTGGCGGTGCAGGCGTGGGTGTCTGCCGCGACCGGCGCCGGGCTCGAGGACTTGCGCAGTGCCCTGGCACATGCCGTACGGCCCAACCAGGTACGCCGCACGCTGCACCTGGGGTTGCCGGCGGCTGCCGTGCGATCCGACCTGTATCGGCGCAATGCGGTGCGCGCGGAACGTCAATGTGACGACGGAAGTTGGGAGCTGGACGTTGAACTCGATTTGACCGAGGTGGCCAAACTGCTGGGCGGTCGGGGAGTCGAGTTGGTGGATAATAGCAATACAAGCCGCGAACAGCGCGTGGCATAGCCCACTTGTGAGCGCCGGCTCGGCTGTTAGAATGCGCGGCTGCACACGAACGATACCATCAGTCCGCAAACAATTAGGCACTACGCATGGCTTGGAACGAACCTGGCGGCGAGAAACGCAATCCGTGGAACCGTCCGCAACAAGCGCAGAACGACTTGGACGACGTGTTGCGCAATTTCCAGCGTCGCCTGGCGGCGCTGTTCGGGCGTGGCGGCGGGGGAGCCGGCGGCGGCGGTCAGAGCTCGCCGAACTTCAACAGGGGCTTGAGCAGCGCTCTGGTGCTGATCGCGGCCGTGTGGATCGGGAGCGGCATTTATCGCGTTGACGCGCAGGAGCGAGGCATCATTCTGCGCTTCGGCAAGTACGAGCAAACTACCGGCCCGGGATACAACTGGCACCTTCCGTGGCCGATCGAACGCAAGGTCATCGTCAACGTGTCGCGCCAGTACAGCGTGACGGATGACGCCAGCATGTTGACCTCCGATACCAATCTGGTCGAAGTGAAGTCCGCGGTCCAATACACCCAGCCGGATCCGCTCAAGCTCTTGTTCAAAGTCCGCGACGTGGAAGAAACCTTGAGTCAGGTCAGCGAGAGCGCGATGCGCGAGGCGGTGGGGCAGGCCTCGCTCGACAAGGCGTTGGCCTTCGATCCATCGATCACCGACCGGGCGCGCATCCTGCTACAGCGCACGCTCGATTCATACGACATGGGCGTCCGGATACTGAGCGTCAATCTCACGGACGTGAACGTTCCTGAGGCTGTCCAAGACGCGCAGCGCGATGCGATCAAGGCGGACAAGGACCGTCAGCGCTACCAGCAAGAAGCGGAGCTGTATCGCAATGACGTACTGCCGCGCGCGCGCGGTGAGGCCGCCAAACAAGTTCAGGATGCCGAGGCGTATCGGCTGCAGGTGCTGGCGGTCGCACAGGGCGAGACCGCGCGTTCGACCAGGTGCTGGAACAATACGATCATTCTCCGGCCGTCACTCGCGAGCGCATGTATCTCGATACCATGGGCAACGTGTACAAGAATTCCCGCAAGGTCATCGTCGACAGCAAGAACGGCAACAGCATGATGTACCTGCCGCTCGACAAGCTGATCGCTGCTGGACCGCAATCCATCTCCATGCCCAATGACACGATGACGGTGGCGCCGGCGCGGATCCCCGAAGTGCAAGTGACTCCCCTCGAGGATCCGGCGCGCGTGCGCGGGGTGCGATGATGCAAAACCGGGTTCTGTACGTGCTGTTGGGCCTGGTCGCGGCGATCCTGCTGATACGCGCCAGTGTTTTCACGGTGACGGAGGGAAAGCTCGCCATCAAATCCATGGGCGGCCAGATCGTGGATTCGAACTTCGCGCCGGGTCTGCATTTTCGTATTCCGTTGGTCCACGAAGTCGCTCTTTTCGACCGGCGCATCATCACCCAGCTGTACCCTGCGGAGCGGTTCCTCACACGGGAACAGGAACAGCTGAACGTCGATTTTTACGTCAAGTGGCGCATCAACAACTTGCGCCGATTCTACGAGGCGACGGGAGGCACCGAAGAGGTCGCCAATGCCCGGTTGGGTGAGACCATCAAGGACAGCATCAAGAGCGTCGTGACGCAGCGCACGTTGCAGCAAGTGATAACCGCCGATCGCACGGAATTCACCGATGCCATGATGAAGAATGCGCGCCCCGCCGCTGAACAGTTGGGTGTGGAACTCGTCGATGTGCGCATCACGAAAATCGATCTGCCGCAGCAGGTGCGGGATTCGGTTTTCGACCGGATGCGTGCGACGTTCAAGGCACAGGCGGCGAAGTTGCGCGCCGAGGGCATCGAGACGTCGGAGCGCACCCGCGCCGAGGCGAACAAACAACAGACCGAGATTCTGGCCGACGCCGCACGCCAGGCTGCGCAAATCCGCGGGCAGGGCGATGCATCGGCCAGCGAGGTTTACGCCAAGTCGTATTCGAAGAATGCGGAGTTCTATAGTTTCTATCGCAGCATGCAGTCGTATCGCGAGTCGGTCGGCACTCAGGGTGATGTGCTGGTGATCGCACCGGACAGCGCCTACTTCAAGTATTTCAAACAACCGCAGCCGCAGCGTTAGTTCGCCACATGATGATGGACATTGGCTGGAGCGAATTGGCTCGTTATCTCGGCGGGGCTTTCGCACTGTACCTGGTGTTGGAGGGTGTGTTGCCGTTCCTCAATCCTAGCGCTACGCAGCGTCTGATGGCGAAATTGGCGCAGACCGAAACGAAACAGCTGCGTTGGTTCGGCCTCGTCAGCATGGTGGCGGGCCTTGCATTACTCTGGATGGCGCGCAATGGGTAAGAACCTCGTCGTTATCGGGTTGCAGTGGGGCGATGAAGGCAAGGGCAAGATCGTCGATCTGCTGACGGACCAGGTGCAAGCCGTGGCGCGTTTTCAGGGCGGCCACAATGCCGGGCATACTCTGGTCATCGGCGGCAAGAAAACCATACTCTCGCTCATACCGTCCGGCATATTGCACGCGCATGTTCAATGTTTGATCGGCAACGGCGTGGTGTTATCGCTGGAGGCATTGTTCAAGGAAGCGGAAACGCTGATCGGGGAGGGCATACCGGTATTCGAGCGCCTCAGGGTCAGTCCGTCGTGCCCGCTGATTCTCGCATCCCACGTGGCGCTCGACCGCGCCCGCGAAAAGTCGCAGGGCGCGAACGCGATCGGGACCACCGGCCGGGGGATCGGTCCCGCCTATGAGGACAAGGTCGCGCGGCGCGCGCTGCGAGTCGCCGACCTGTTTCACCGCGAGCGCTTCGCCGCCAAACTGGGTGAAATCCTCGACTATCACAATTTCATCCTGCAGCGGTACTACCAAACCTCGCCCATCGACTTTCAACAGGTGCTCGAATCGAATCTCGAACTCGGCGAGCGTCTGAAGCCGCTGGTGGCGGACGTCACCGGCATTCTCGAACAGTTGAGCGTCGACGGCCGCAATGTCTTGTTCGAGGGTGCCCAAGGGGCGATGTTGGACGTCGATCTCGGCACCTACCCGTTCGTGACCTCATCGACGACCACCGCCGGCGGAGCCGCCGCCGGCACCGGTTTGGGGCCGCGTCGATTGCACGAAGTCTTAGGTATCGTCAAAGCGTACGCGACGCGCGTCGGCGCGGGGCCATTCCCCACCGAATTGTTCGATGAATTCGGCGAACACCTATCCCGCGTCGGTCATGAATTCGGCTCGGTCACCGGCCGCCGCCGCCGCTGCGGCTGGTTCGATGCCGTCGCGCTGCGCCGATCCATCGTGCACAGCAGCTGCTCTTCATTGTGTGTCACCAAGCTCGACGTACTCGACGGCCTGGATACGATCCGTGTTTGCGTCGGATATAAGATCGACGGCGCGACGGTGCTTACGCCGCCGCTGCTGTCCGAACACTTCGGCGATTGCCAGGCGGTCTACGAAGAGCATCCCGGGTGGAAGGAGAGCAGCGTCGGCATCACCCGTTACGAAGATCTGCCGGCCAATGCCCGGACATACCTCGAGCGCTTACAAGCGCTGGTGGGCATTCCGATCAATATCATCTCCACCGGCCCGGATCGAGACCAGACCATCATTCGGCAAAACCCTTTTCATTGAGGCGTGCTATAAGGCTGACGGCGGATAGTTGACGGGGGCGGGAAATAACAATGGCATTTGGAACACCAGTCACGGCTTCGGTGGACTCCGGCAATCGCAACGGTGCCGATGCGCCCGCTTCCTATTCGCGCGACCTGCAGGGATTCGTATTCGCGCTGTTCTTCGCGTTCGGCGGCATCACCAGCCTGAACGATGTGCTCATACCGAAACTCAAGTCGTTGTTCACGCTGAAGTATGGCGAAGTGATGCTGGTCCAATTCGCATTCTTCGTGGCCTATTTCATCGTTTCCATCCCCGCCGCCGAGCTGGTACGCCGCATCGGCTACATGCGTTCGGCTGCGGTCGGACTCGTGACGATGACCGTGGGTTGCCTGCTGTTCGTGCCGGCGTCGTCGAATAGCTCATTCGGATTGTTCCTGGTCGCTTTGTTCGTATTGGCTGCCGGCATCACCACCGTGCAGGTCGTGGCCAATCCGCTGATCTCCATGCTGGGACCCGCGGCGACCGCGAGCAGCCGGCTGACATTCGCGCAAGCGTTCAATTCTCTGGGCACGACGATCTTTCCCTATGTCGGCTCGATGCTGATTCTGGGCTCGCTGGCGACGGTCGACCCGGCGAAGCTCTCCGGCGCTGCTCTAGACGCGTTTCGGGGCGTCGAGACGCAGGTGATCGCGC